>ERZ795059.626-NODE-626-length-44172-cov-11.217150_pt1 | contig 44172 bp, 50 predicted proteins | sample MGYA00375143_ERZ795059 | MGnify/ENA primary metagenome ERZ795059 (study PRJEB30188, sample SAMN05720168) | activated sludge metagenome | isolation source: Anaerobic digester | place: USA | collected 2015-01-07 ... | reverse complement strand
CGCGGCGCGCGAGGATGCGAAGTTCGTCCTGCACGTGCACACGGATGCCGGCATCGCTGTCGCCGCCACGAAGGAAGGCCTGCTGCCGATCAGCCAGCACGCGCTGATCGTGCTGCCGAACCTTGCCTATCACGATTATGAAGGCATCGCGCTGGACCTTGGCGAGCGCGAACGCCTGGTACGCGACATCGGCGACAAGAACGCGCTGATGCTGTGGAACCACGGCACGCTGGCGGTCGGTGAGACTGCCGCCCAGTGCTGGATGACGATTTTCTATCTGGAGCGCGCGTGCGCGATCCAGGTGATGGCATCGGCGCAAGGTCGCGAGCACATTCGTATGGCGCCGGATGATGCAGTTGAAACGGTGAAACAGCAGCAGGCGATGGCAAGCGGCATCGGCGCGATGCTGGCCTGGCCGGGCTGCCTGCGGAAACTCGATCGCGAGTCGCCGGGCTACGACACATAAGGACTGACGACGTAGAGTTGGGGGATAGATGGTTGGGGGACGTCGCGCGGCTTCGCGCAGCCTGCTTTTGCTGGCCGGTACAACGACACTGACGCAGCCTGCGCATGCGGGCGCCTGGGCGGTAGCGGAGGGCGTGCAGCAATGGTTCGCTGCCGTTTCGCACGAGACCGGAGACTTCGGTGAATCCTGGCGAGCTGACGATCTGATCGAGGCCGGGCTCGGTGGGAACTGGGCGGTCAACGCCAAGATCGAGAGCGAAATCCGGATCAGCGATTTCCACGACGACCGCACCGCGTTTCAGGTTGGCGTTCTGAAAGCCTTCGCACTGACCGATCGCGCCTCGTTCGCACTGCAGGCCTCGATACTCGGCGGCGAAGCGGTTGAAGGGCCCGAATGTCAGGACGCGGGCCTCGAACTTCGCGCGGCGCTGGGAACATCGTTCTCGCTGTTTGGTCGCGAGGGCTTCGTCAACGCCGAGGCAGCAAGCCGCTCTCGCGGCGATTGCGACCGGCAGATCACGGAAATCTCGGCCGGCCTCACGTTCGCTCCGAAATGGAATCTAATCCTCAAGGCCTGGGACGAACGTGGCAGCGGCAGCCTGTCCACAAAGGCTGAGGCCAGCCTCTCCCACGACATCGGTAACTTCCGGATTGGCCTTGGCTGGCGTGAGGAAATATCGGGAAAATTCGAGGAGAAAGGTTGGGTAGCGTCGCTGGGCGCGAAGTTCTGATCAAAAGCGATCCAGGCCAATTGCCGGGTCGCCACGAGTCAGTCGTTTATTAACATTCTCAACACCATAGTATCATCCGCACCTCGCGCGCATCGACACACCCGCCGACACACAGGGGACGGGAATGCCTAGACAAAAGCCCATCGAGGTCATCACACCTCCAAACACCCTCAAGACGAAGGTTGGTGGCGCACTGCCGGCGCTCGATCAGCACGCCATCGCAAAAGCGGAAGCCGCGCTTGAGAAGATGTCCGACCAATTCGCTGAATGGATTCAGGAAGAGCTCGCGCGCTTGCTGGAAGCTTGGGCGGCTTATGAACAAGCCCCTGGCACCGCCGCTGCCAAGAACGAACTTCAACGCCGCTCGCATGACCTCAAAGGTCTGGCCCCGACCTATGGCTATCCGCTGGTTGGTCGTATCTGCGCCACGCTTTGCAAGCTTACGGGCGACGAGCACGGCGATATCACCGCGCCGGACCGCCTGCTTAAAGCTCACGTCGACGCCGTGAAGGCTGCAATCCTTGGCAAGATCAAAGGCGCGGACCATCCGGTCGGCCTTGCTCTGGTGGCCGAACTCGAAATGCAGACCAAGGAAATCATCGCCAAGCAGACGGCTGATGTCGCAGCGCCGGTTCCGCGAGCCTGAGTTCCGGACCTCTCCGGGCTAAGCCATAATCTGTTGCATGCGCTCTTCGGTCAGGCCGTAGCCGGCTTCAGCCGGGATCACGAGCACCTTGCCGTCGGCGCGCTCTTCAACGCGCGGCTCCACCGTCACGACTTCTCGCGCGCGTGCAGCAGCCACGGCTTCAGCCGCAGTGCTTGAACGCGCCAGAACTTCCAAGTTCAGGCGCGTCGGGAACATCAGCTTTGCGCCACCTTGCTTGCGCCGCTCCAGCAGCTCCTGCGGGGCCACCCACTGGTGATCCACCGCTTCGCGGCCGTCATGGCGCACGACCTGATCGGCGGGCGCATGAACGAGATAGAAATGGGTGTCGAACCGGCGCGGCTCGAAGTTCGGCGTGATCCAGTGCGCGAAGGGAATGAGCCGGTCCAACGTCAGCCGCAGACTCGCTTCGCGCGCCAGTTTTATGAGAAGTGCCGGGTCCGCCTCCACTGCGCTCCGCATGGCGTCGAACCCGGCGCTGGCATTGGCGTCGAGTTCCCGCCCGTCACGCGTCGCCAGCATCAGGCCGGATTCCTCAAAAACTTCCCGTGCCGCTGCGATACGCAGGGACCGCTGGTAATGTTCGTAGGTTCCATCAGAGAGGTCATCCCAGGCTGGATCGGCGTCTGAAGCCGCCACCTTGCCGCCGGGAAACACCCAGGCGCTGGCCCCGAACGCCATGCCCGCGCTGCGTCGGACCATCAAAACTTCCAGCGTTTGCGGCGTTTCCAGTGAATCCCGAACCAGAACAACGGTGGAGGCAGGCTTGGGTTGGTCGGCTTCGAGGCTCATTCACCACTTCCTAACCTTGAAAAACGGGATGCCAACGCGGTCTCGGGATTTGCTCTAAATTGCATCGTCCGGCTTCGGCCAGCTTTCAGGCTGTTCTGTCATACAGGCTGCAACACACCACCTCAGCCGGAACCCTGCAATGACCCAAGCGCGCGCCTCGCACCTGCGTCTCGTCGTAAACGAGCCCCAAGCCGCCGTGGCGCGCCGCCCCAAGCTCCGCTTCCGCCCCGTGCTGCGCATGGCGGACGGCGCCGCCTATGGCATGCATGCCGAGGCCGACATTGCTTTTGAAGACACCGCCCAGCTGCGCCACTTCTCGGACGCCGCCCATCCGTCGGCCGCTGCCTGGCTTGGCGACCTGATCGAGCTGGCTGCTCGCATTGCGCACGATACGGGTCTCGACCTGCGCCCGCTGTCGATCTCGGCCCCGATGGCTGCGCTGGCTGACAAGGATGGCCCGATGGCCGCCGAAGCCGGCGCTGCACGCGCTGGCATCCTGCCGCAGGAAATCCGCATCGACTTCTGCGATGCCTCGGTTTCGGCCCTCGAAGACCTCGCTCTGGACCGCGTGGACGCGTTCCGCCGCCGTGGCTTCCGCGTTGGCCTCGATGCCCGCAAATCCTGGCGCACGCCGATGGGCGCACGCGCCCGCATGACGTTCGAAGCTGTTCGCCTCGACCCGTCGCGCTGCGAAGCCATGGAAATCCCGATGACGCGCCTGGAAGTTGCCTGCGCCGACGGGATCGCCCTGATCGCCGAGAACGTGCACTGGCGCGATGCCGAGCGCTTGGCGGAACTGGGCGTACACTTCGGCATGTCTCCGAAGTCCGACAGCTAGGCACCCTGCCCTCGGCAGTTAGTCGCGGAAGAAATTAACCCCTCACTAACCATACTCCAGCGAGCTAGGGGCCTGAACAAGGACCCTGGCTCGTGACCGATTCCATCGGCGCATCTCCGAAGGCTCTGCAACGCGCTCAGGTCATGAGCGCGCTGAAGACGGCGTCGAACAAGACGGGCGCGGATTTCGACTACCTCGTGAAGACGGCGCAGCGCGAAAGCAATTTCGATCCGGGCGCGAAGGCTTCCACCTCATCCGCTACGGGCCTCTTCCAGTTCACCAACGAGACATGGGTGAACATGCTGGAGCGCTATGGCGCGAAGCATGGCGTGAACACCGACGGCCTCTCGCGCGAACAGATGCTCGAACTTCGCAAGGACGCGAGTCTGTCCGCAACGATGGCTGGCGAGCTGGCTGGCGAGAACGGCAAGATCCTGGCGAAGAAGCTGGGCCGTGAAGCGACATCAGCGGAGCTCTATACGGCGCACTTCATGGGACCGAGCGATGCGGCCCGCCTGATCGAAGCGGCGCGTGACAACAAGCCCGGCATGGCCGCCGACATGTTCCCGCGCGCGGCGCTGGCCAATGCGAATGTGTTCAGCGGTGCAGACGGCGCAAAGCTCTCGCCGGCGCAGCTCTACACGAAGCTCACCGGCGTTGACGTGAAGCTGGCTGACGCGGGGCTGGTATCGTCCGGCGTGATGCCGAACCAGCAGTCGAACCAGGCGGCGCTGCTTCAGGCAAAGCTTGGAACGGCTGCGCTCAACAGCAGCCTGATGATGGCGCTGTTCGGCCTGCAGGAAGATCGCGGCTAGGCGCGGTCTAGATCACGCAACCGCTTTGCTGGCGTACATCGCCTCGATGTCCGCCGGCGCGTATCCCAAAGACGTAAGCACCTCGACCGTATGCTCGCCCAGCTTGGGTCCCGGCCCCTTTGGGCCGTCGTCAACGCCATGGAACCTCGCCGGTCCGCCCGGCGACTGGAATGTTCCAACGCCATCCTTGCCGGGCATGTCGACGATCCCGCCGGCGGCAAATACCTGCGGATCGACCGCCACATCGGCCAGCGTCTGCGCCGGCGCCCATGCGATCTCTTCCGCGGTGAGGCGCGCCGCGATCTCGTCCTTGGTGAAGCGCGCGAAGGCCGCGTCGAACATGGCCGTGATCTCGACCGCGCTGTCGCGCCGCGATTTGCCGTCCTGGAAGCGCGGATCGGTCTCGATGCCCGGCAACTCGAACGCCCTCGCCATGCGCGGCAGGTCCGCCTTGCCGGCACGCGCGACGATGCAGATCCATGCATCATCCTTCGTGCGGAAGAAGTTCGTGAGCGGATTGTAGGCCTCGGCCCGCGGCCGCGTCGACGCGTTGCGTCCATAGAACAGCTGGATCGCAAGATCCGTGTGCAGCGTGTAGAGGCCCGTACGCAGCAGACTGACATCGACCAGCTGCCCCTTGCCGGTCTTCAGCGCCTGGATCAGCGCAGCATTGATCGCCGCCACCGCCGCAATGCTGGTGGTGTGATCGCCGGCGGCCGTGCGAATCGGGAACAGCTCCGAGCCCTTCGGCGCCGTAAGCCGCGCCAGACCCGACCGCGACCAGAAGCTCGCCACGTCGAACCCCGGCGCGTTGGCATCCGGCCCCTCGAGCCCGTAGCCGGTCAGCGCGCAATAGACGAGCTTCGGGTTCCGCTTCGACAGGATGTCGTAGCCCAGCCCGGAGCGCTCGATCCCGCCCGGCCGCACATTGGTCAAGAACACGTCGGCGCCATCCGCCAGCTTGCGAACGACCTCACGGCCTTCCTCGGTCCGGGTGTCGACCACGATCGACTTCTTGCCCCGGTTATCCCCATCGAAAGCCGGGTTGTCCGTAAGGTGTTCCTTGCCGGTCCCCTTGGTCGGGAAATTGGTGCGAACCGGGTCCCCGCCCGGCGGCTCGATCTTTATTACTTCCGCGCCCCAGTCGGACAGAATGCCGCCAGCGCCCGGAGCCGCATAATACGTAGCGTGTTCAATGACTTTCACGCCTTTAAGCAGCATCCGTCTCTCCCATTTTGATTTGCCTGTAGCACCATTTGAGGTTGCTCCGTAAATCTCTCTTAACCCGAGCCAGCAATTGTCATTTTTCAAGGTAGTTCAAGCCGGAAGGCTCGAAGAATGACTGTGGCGACCATGCGCACCTCTCTCACGCAGGACGACATCCGTCGGCTGGTCCGTGGCGACAGCCCGGAAGCGCGCGCCAATGCGGCGCACAAGATCTGCAAACGCATCGACGCGATGGACATGACCGAGGAAGACCGGGAGTCGGCCCGCCAGATTCTCGATGTGATGTGCAACGACACGGCTGAGCTGGTCCGCCGCTCACTGGCTGTCACCCTGCGCAACTCGCCCAAGCTGCCGCGCGACATCGCCCTGAAGCTGGCCCGGGACGTCGACGCGATCGCCATCCCGGTGCTCAAGAACTCACCGGTTATTACCGACGAAGACTTGGTCGAGATCGTGCTCGCCGGCTCATCGGAAAAGCAGGTCGCCATCGCCCAGCGCCCGACGCTCGGCGAAGGCCTCACCGAAGTCATCACCCTGTACGGCGCGAAGCCGGCTGTTGAAGCCTGCACGCTGAACGAAGGCGCTGCGTTCTCGGACGACGCCTACGCCGGCATGCTGAAGCGCTTTGCCAATGACGACGACATCAAGGGTGCGCTGGTTTCCCGCAACACGCTGCCGCTGCACGTCACCGAAAAACTCGTCACGATGGTCACGGGCGAACTCTTCGACCGCCTGGTCAACAAGCACGAGCTGCCGCCGCAACTCGCCATCGAGATCGCCTCGGGCGCACGCGAGCGCGCAACGCTCGACCTCGTCGAACAAGCTGGCCTCTCGTCCGATCCGGCGCGCTTCGTCCAGCAACTCCATCTCAATGGTCGCCTGACGCCGTCGCTGATCATGCGCGCCCTGTGTCTCGGCCATATGGGCTTCGTCGAACACGCCCTGGCTGAGCTCGCTGGCGTGCCGCGCTCCAAGGCCTGGCTGATGATCCACGACGCGGGAACACTGGGCCTCAAGACCGTGTTCGAACGCGCTGGACTTCCATCCGGCATGTTCACGGCCTTCCGACTCGCCGTCGATATCTTCCACAAGACAGAGATGGATGGCGGCCCGGGCGACAAGGAACGCTTCCGTCAACGCATGGTCGAACGCGTCCTCACGCAGTTCCAGGCCATCCCGCGCGCCGACCTTGAATACCTGCTCGACAAGCTGGATTCGCTCGATGCGATCCGCGAGAAGGAAGTCGCTCCAGCGGCTTAGATCACTTCGTAGGGTGCATTGAAGCGAACGCGTAAATGCACCGCCAGCGCCTGACGCAGGCACGGTGCATCAAGATGCGCCCTACAGACCCGCACCCTCATCCAGGCCAAGCGCGATGTTCAGGTTCTGCACCGCAGCACCCGACGCGCCCTTGCCGAGATTGTCGAGCACCGCCACGAGACGCGCCTGTTGCGTTGCCTCATTGCCGAACACGAACAGCTTCATCCTGTTCGTGTTGTTCAGCGCTTCGGGATCAAGCGCGCTGACATAGCCGCCCGCGCCCGCACGTTGCTTCTGAAGCGTTGCGATCTCCGCTTCGCTCGCCACGGTGACGAACTTTTCGCCTTGATAGGAATCAGCCAGCGCATCGCGCAGCATCTTCGGCGTCGGCGCGCCCGGCAGCGACCAGAGTTGAAGCGGCACGTCCACAATCATCCCCTGCGCATAGCGACCGACCGCCGGCGCAAAGACCGGTGGATGCGCGAGGCCCGAATACTTTGTCATCTCCGGCACATGCTTGTGCGCCAGCGTCAGGCCATATGTGCGGAAGGCGTCGTGCGTCGTCTCCGCCGGCGCAGTCGAGAACTCCTCGATCAGCCCTTTGCCACCGCCCGAATAGCCCGACACCGCATTCACCGTGATCGGCGTCGTCGCGGGAATCAGCCCTGCCCGCACCAGCGGCGCAGTCAGGCCGATGAAGCCGGTGGGATAGCAGCCGGGATTCGAAATGCGCTTCGAGCGCTCGATCATCACGCGATGACCATCCGCCATCTCCGGGAAGCCATAGGCCCATTGCGGATCGACGCGATAAGCCGTCGAAGCATCGATGATCACCGTGCGATCATTGGTGACGAGCTTCACCGCTTCCTTCGCCGCATCGTCCGGCAGGCAGAGGATCACAGCGTCAGCAGCGTTCAGCATCTCTTCGCGTGCGGACAGGTCCTTCCGCCGCTCCGGATCGATCGAGATCACCTGCAGGTCGCGACGCCCAGCCAGCCGCTGACGGATCTGCAGACCCGTCGTACCAGCCTCGCCGTCGATGAAGACCTTGGGAGCCATCGTTCAAACCCGCCAAACAAGGAAAGAGAATGAGGACAAAGAAAAAGGGCGCTTCGGTTGCCCGAAGCGCCCTCCTCGAAAACGTAACCGAGGCGACCTAGCGCTTCGAGAACTGGAACGAACGGCGGGCTTTGGCCTTGCCGTACTTCTTACGCTCGACCGCACGCGGGTCGCGGGTGAGAAGTTTCTGCGGGCGCATGGCCACGCGCAGTTCCGGCTCGAAGTTCACGAGAGCGCGGGCGATGCCGTGACGAACAGCGCCAGCCTGACCGGTGAGGCCCGAACCAGCGACGGTTGCGATCACGTCGATTTCCGACTCGCGCTTTGCAGCTTCGAGCGGCTGTTTGATCATGAGGCGCAGCACCGGACGGGCGAAGTATTCCGTCTGGTCTTTACCGTTGATGATGATCTTGCCGGTGCCGCGCTTCACCCACACGCGGGCGGTGGCGGTCTTGCGGCGGCCGGTGCCATAGGCGCGGCCGAGTTTGTCGACCTTCGCGGTCGCCGGCGCCTGAGCGGCGGCAGCTTTGACGTTGAGGTCCTTGATCGAGCTCAGGGATTCGACGGCTTCGGCCATGATCAGGCGACTTTCGCGTTCTTGGAGTTCTTCGACTTGAAGTCGACCTTTTCCGGGTTCTGGGCGACGTGCGGATGGTCAGCGCCACCGTACACGCGGAGTTTGGCGAACTGCTTGCGCGCCAGCGGGCTCTCACCCGGCATCATGCGCTTCACAGCCAGCTCAAGCACGCGCTCAGGGAAACGCGAAGCCAGGATCTTTTCCGGCGTCGTCGTCTTGATCCCGCCCGGGTGACCCGTGTGGCGGTGATACTGCTTGCGAACCAACTTGCGGCCGGTCATCGCGACCTTGTCCGCATTGATCACGACGATGTGGTCGCCGAGGTCAACGTGCGGCGTGTAGTCCGCGCGATGTTTGCCGCGCAGGCGAAGCGCAATGTACGAAGCCAGACGGCCCACAACGACGCCTTCGGCATCGATGATGACCCATTTATTCACGGCATCAGCCGGTTTAACGGAAACGGTTTGCATGCTCCCTCGCGGAGCCTTTCTCAGACAAGGTTTTAGTACTGAATTTCGAACGCGTGCAGCTACAGGGCGACCCGCCCCATGTCAACAGCGCCTGCGGACTGTATCGAACGCTCCGTCAGGTTGGCCCGGATAGACGCTTTAACCGCATCTGACAACCGCTAGAAAACGGATTTATATGGCTTTTATCGGGAAAACTTGCCCCGAGAGCCCCAGCCCCGCCTTCAAAAGCCCAACCAGCAGCGACGATTACTCCCCGTCCCCGCCGCCATCTCCACCGCCAGATTCGCTGAACCCACCGGAATCCTCGCTTCCGTGGCCGGTTTTGGCCTTGGTCGCCGCCTGCTCGGTCCCAACCGGGCTCACATCAGTTGCCGCGGCGTCCTTCCGGCTGCCCGCGCCCTTGAAGGCCCGGCCCATCAGAATCATCGGCAGGACCGCCAGCAGGAGGATCACTCCGCAAAGAAGGATAACGGCGTCATTCATGCCCCGGCCCTAGCACATCCGCCTCGCCTTGCGGCAGACCCGTGCGGGCTGATCCCGTTCGCGCGAGTCCAATCGACGACACACGCGTCACCCCTATAATCGCCTCACATTCCAAGGGGAGACTACATGAACCGCCGCTCTTTCCTCACGGCTGCGACCGCTTCAGCGCTCGCGCCTGCCCTGTTCACCGGCCGCGCCGCAGCTGAAGCGAACATCAACTACGACGCCCTCGCCGCCCTCCGCGCCGGCCTCAACGAGAGCACGTCGCAGGTGATGACCAACGCCAGCTACATGATGGACGTGCTCGGCCAACGCCTCTCAGGCTCGCCAGGCATCCGCAAGTCCGGCGAGTGGGTCGTCGAGAAGATGAAGAGCTACGGCCTCACCGGCACAAACCTTGAGCCGTGGCCGGTTGATCCGACTGGCACGAACAACTCCTTCCCGCGTGGCTGGTCGAACAAGAAATTCTACATGGCTGCCACGACGCCGAACTCCTTCCCGATCTTCGGCATGTCGCTCGCCTGGACGCCCGGCACAAAGGGCCTCGTCGCGGGCGAGTGCATCCTCGTCACCGAGACAGACGAGAAAACGCTGAAGGAAAAATACGCCGGCAAGCTGCGCGGCAAATGGGTCCTCGGCCAGGCGCCGATCGTCATGCGCGCACAGTGGGACGCCGTCGCCAAACGCTACACCAACGAACAGCTCGACGCGCTGGAGATTCCCGCGCGCCCGCCGGAAAACGGATCGCCGCCCACGCCAACGCCGCCGCCCTTCACGCCGCCACAACCGGGCGGATTCAACCGCTTCAACTTCTTCTTCGAGGAAGGCGCGCTCGGCGTATTCCAGACCAACAAAGGCCACGGCGCCTACAACGTGCAAGGCGGCGTTCGCACCGACCTGCCCGACCAGCAAGTCCCGCGCATCTCCATGGAAGCCGAACACTATGGCCGCATCGCGCGCAGCGTGCAGCAGGGCGAGCCCGTCACCATCGAAGCCGACATCGTCAACGAATGGTACGACAACCCGGAGATGTTCAACGTCGTCGGCGAGATCCGCGGCTCTGAACTGCCCAACGAAGTCGTCATCATCGGCGGCCACTTCGACAGCTGGCACGCAGCCACGGGCGCAACCGACAATGGCGGCGCGTGCTGCATCGCGCTTGAAGCCATGCGCCTGCTCAAATCCACCAACGTACCGCTCAAACGCACCGTCCGCGTCTGCATGTGGAATGGCGAAGAGCAAGGCATCATCGGCTCGCGCCTCTATGTCGCGAAACACTTCGGCGGCACACGCGGCGTACCAGCCCCCGGCAACACACGCGGCAACGTCCTGCCCATAACGCGCGACCACAGCCGCTTCCAGGCCTACTTCAACCTCGACAATGGCGCGGGCTCGATCCGCGGCATCTATGCCCAGGGCAACAACGCGATCGTCCCGATCTTCCGTGAGTGGATGGCGCCCGTGCGCGATCTCGGCGTCACACACGTCTCGCCGCGCTCCACCGGCTCGACCGACCACGTCGCCTTCCACGCCGCCGGCCTGCCCGGCTTCCAGTTCATTCAGGACACGCTGGAATACGAGCCCAAGACCCACCACACCAACCGCGACTTCTTCGAGACGCTGCAGCCCGAAGACATGCGCCGCAACGCCGTGATCATGGCCAGCTTTGCGATGCTGGCTGCGAACCACAACGGCAAGCTGCCGCGCCACCAACGCCCAACCACAGACGCAACCATCCCGAACCCCGCCGCAGCTCCCGCTGCAGCGCCCCGCACACCTTGAGAGTCATGAAACGCGCGCGATGCTCCGGCGTCGCGCGCCGCCTCTTCTAAGGCTTCGCCGTCCACACCAGCCGCGTCGCTGCCAGCAGAACGATCGTGCCCAGCGCCTGGTGCGTCAGCGACATATCCAGCGGCGCAGCGTGCATCAGCGTCGCTATGCCCAGCGCCGCCTGCGCCAGCACCAGCCCGGCAAACAGCTTGAACAGCGACCAGTGCTGCGCCCGGAACTTCCACGCCGTCCACAGCGCGAGCCCCAACAGCAGATACGCCACCCCACGATGGAAGAACTGCGCCGTCGCCGGGTTCTCGGCGAAGTTCACCCAGAACGGGCTCATCGACCACATCTCCGGCGGCGCAACATGCCCCGACATCAGCGGCCAGTCCGTATAACCACGCCCGGCATCCAGGCCCGCCACCAGCGCGCCCAACAACATCTGCAATCCGGAAATCCAGATCAGCGCCGTCGTCCAGCCATACGCCTCACGCGGCGTCTCGCGCTTGCTCGCCCCCAACTCCATCCAGAGCCAGAAGCAGTAACAGATGATCAGCAGCGCCAAACCGAAGTGCGTCATCAGGCGATACGGCGCCACAGACGTCAGATCGGAATTCACCCCCGACGAAACCATCCACCAGCCAATCAGCCCCTGCAGCCCGCCCAGCGCAAACAGCACCAGCAGATGCGGCAGCAGCTTCTTCGTCGTCCGCCCCGTCACCCAGAAGAAGATCAGCGGCAACGCAAATGCCACGCCGATGATCCGGCCCAGTTCACGATGGCTCCACTCCCACCAGTAGATGCCCTGGAAGCCCGCGATATCCATGTTGGGGTTCAGCTGGTGGAATTGCGCGGTCATCAACTGGTACTTGTCGAAAGCATCCTGCCAGTCGGCGGCGTTCATCGGCGGGAAAGCACCCAGCAGCGGCTTCCATTCCGTGATCGACAGCCCGCTATCGGTCAGGCGCGTCGCCCCGCCGACCAGGATCATCCCGTAAACCAGGGTCGCGATAACCAGCAGCCACGCCCGCACCAGCCCCACGCCCTTGGCGGGAGCCATTGAATTCAGGGACAAACTGGCAGCGACAGCCTCGCTCATTGCGCGCTTATCCTACCTGTGACAACGGATGGCCAGCGGCCCGAAAGCCGCATCTGCTGGCCTCGCCGGGGAGACCTACATGCGCAAACTGATCGGATCGATCATTCTGGTCGCCTGGATGGTGGCCTACATCGCCGTTGCGGCGGTTGTGGGCGACCGTATCGCGCATGAGCATTGGGCCTGGAAGCTGCTCTACTTCCCGATCGTCGGCATGTCCTGGGTCCTGCCCCTGAAGCCCCTGCTCCGCTGGATTCACGCCAAGGACGGCTTCCGCGAAAGCCCGGACGTCTGAGGTCTAGTTCCGTCTGACGCCTATTTCGGTTTCGCCAGAAGCACCCGCAGCCCCTCAGCGAACATGATGTTCGGCTCCATGACGTGCGTCTGCTCGCCATGCACCTTGTGCGTAACCTTGAAGCCTGCCGCCGTCAGCGCACCCAGAAGCTTCTCGGCGTCGGTCACCATGTTGATCGCGCCAAACACTTCTTTCTCGCCGACCGAAAGATAAATTGGCCGCCCCGCCCCCTTGGTCTTCTCCACCTCGCCCAACAGCTTCGCATTGGCCCACACGGACGGGCTACCGATGATGTAGCCCGCAAACGCATCCGGCTTGCGCGCGACCAGGCTCGACAGGAACAGCCCGCCATAGGAATGCCCGGCTGCGAACGAGCGGTTCGGATCAACCGGCAGCATCGCTTCGATATGCGGCTTCAGTTCCTCGAGGACGAATTTCGCGAACGCCTCGCCGCCACCGCCCTCGGGTTTGCCATTGCCGTCATCCTTCGCCGGCGCATAGAGAAAATCCTGCGCCCGCTGCGCCATCACATTGACGGGCTTCGACGTGTCATAGCCGACCGCAATCGTGTAGGCTGGCCACGTCTCTTGCTCGAGCGCCATCAGGCTCAGCGTGTCGCGCACCATGCCGAAATACATGTTGCCGTCGAACGCGTAGACCGCGCCATACGTCTCGCCCGGCTGCACCGGCCCGCCCGCAGGCGGCGATATCCGGATCTGGAAATCCCGGTTCAAGGACGGCGAATGCACGATCAGCTCGCGCGTGCCCGGCAGCGTCACCGGAACATCGCTGGCCACTGTCAGCTTCTGCGCCAGCGCAGCACCGCTCAGGCAGCAAGCCACCGCTGCAGTCGCCAAAACCTTCGCGAACATCCGCCCCTCCATCGATCCCTGCATAACTAAGCGCCTTTCGCACATCCGACGCAAGCAAGCCGCTCGCAAACTCCGATCAAACAAAAAGGCGCGCCGCCTTCCGGCAGCGCGCCCTGATTGAACGATCAAGCCAGACCTAGTTCTGAGCCGCGGGCGCCGCTGCCGGAGCGGGCGCCGCCACCGGAGCCGGCGGTAGCGTTGCAGGCGTATCAACCTGCAGCGTGCGCGTCTTGAAGCGCCAGCCATCCTTCGTCTTGACCAGCGTGTCCGTGTACATGCCGGTTGCGGCAATCCCGGTCGGCTTGGCGCGCAGATTCAGAAGGACCAGATAGACCTTGCCATCTGCGCCGGCCGTCGAGCCAGCGACAGTCAGATTGCTGACCAGATGGCGGCGCGCGCCGCCATCGCTGGCGGTCCAGCCCTTCGCGAAGCCTTTCAGCTTTTCAGTGCCCGCAAACGAGCCCTGCACGTTCGTCGTGAACACACCGTCAGCGACATAGCAGCCAGCCCACGCATCAGCGTCGCCGGAGTCGAGCGCATGATTATACTTCGCGTACAGCTGCTCGATCTCGATGACATCGGCAGTCGTCAGCTCCTTCGCACTGGCCGTAGCCGGCGCGATCAGCAGCATGAATGCCGCCATCATGGACAGTACAAGTGATCTCATGGTCGTTTCCTTCCCCGTGTATGATTTCCTGTAGCGATCGCTAGCACGCTGCGGCGTCCATGCCTCTACACGCTGGCGCGATCAGGAATGCCAGCACTATTCCGCCTTTGGCAGCAGGTAGGCCAATCCCGCCGTGAACCAGGCGCCATGCATCGACGAATGCGAGTGACGCGCCAGCTCTGCGTAATCCGCCCTCAGGCCTGTCGAACTCGCAAGAAGGGCTTCGGCCAGTTTCTTGGTCATATTGCGCATCATCGGAGACTCTCCGCCTCCCACGCCGACATAGACCGCGTGCCCGCCACCCGCCGCGAAGTGTTTCGACTGTTCGAGAAGCGAAGCGTCCGCCCAGAGCGACGGGCTTCCGATCAGGTAGCCGTAGAAGCTGTCCGGCTTCGACAGAAGAACGTTCGTCGCGAACAATCCGCCCAGCGATTGCCCAGCCAGAACCGAACGGCCGGAATCGACCGGAAAGCGCGCTTCGACGAAGGGACGCACCTCATCCGTAAGGAAAGAGAGAAAGGCCTCTCCACCTCCTCCCATCATGCCTGCAGGGCCATTGAAGGCCTTGTGAACAAGATCCGTCTCGCGCCGTTCAACGACCTTCGTGAAAGTGGGATCGCTGTAGGCAATCGCAACGATGTATGCAGGCCCCATTTCCTGGCCGATCGCGAGCATCCGCACCACATCGGTCGCCATGCCGAAATACCAGTTGCCATCCATCACGTAGATGACCGGCGCCTTCTCTCCTGCCGGTAACGGCTCGATCGGCGCAGACACTAGGACAACGTAGTCCTGACCGTTGCCTTTCGACTTCAGCATATACTCATTGGAGCGCGAAACCTTGGCCCCTTGCTCCACGGGCGCCACCGGCACTACCGGCGCCGTCGCGCAAGCGCCCAGCACCGCAGCCATAATCGCACCGAGGATCACCAACCGCATCGCATTCCCCACAATCACACCAAGACTATGTCTCACGTCCCGCCAAAGGAAAAGGGCGGCCCCTGCGGACCGCCCTCCCGTCGTTCATCGACGTTCGCCATAGAGGGCGAGCGCCTTCATAGGATCAGTTAGAAGCCCTGCAGCGCGCTGCCGAGACCCGTGAAGGTCTTACCCTTACGGTCGGCTTGCTTGAGGGTTTCGTCGCCGAAGTTGTAGCGGAACGTGATGCCGAAGATGTCGGCGTCAGCGATATCGCTGTCAGCGCGGGTGTAGCCAGCGCCGATCGAGAACGGCGAAGCGTCGAAGCGGTATTCAACGCCGGCGCCAACAGTCCACACGTCGGCATCAAAACCGTTCGCGTCAGCGCGGGCGAAGCCAGCGCCGATGTCGAAGCGGAGATTGTCCGAAGCGAAGATGCGATACGCGCCGTTGATGCCATAGGCATCGACGTCTGCGTCATCGTTGTTGCCGTAGGTGACGTTGAAGGCCAGCGTCGACGCATCGAAGAACTGAGCGTATTCGCCGCCGATTGCCCACGTCGTGCTGTCATCGGTGTTGCCGAGACCCACAAATCCACCCCAGGCATTGTTTGCGCCATTGTTGATGAAGTGAGCTTGGCCCTCGATCGTGCTGTCCGTGTCGTCCGAGTCCGCGAAGGTTGCTTCAAGGATCGTCGACCAGGCGCCGCCCGTCGGGATGATGACTTCGCCGTTCACACCGTAGGAGTCAGCATCGCCAAAGTCGGTGTCGACCTTGGTGAAGTTGGCGCCAACGCTGCCCGACGTCTGCGCGAACGCAGCGCCGGAAACCATGGAGAGACCCGCCAGGAGAGAGGCGGTTACGACATATTTTTTCACTTTTTTTCCTGTCGATAGGAGCGGGCGTTTTTGCCTCGCGGCGAGCGCTCTATCAGCGTGCGGATGGATTCGGCTGTCACTGAAGAGTCACACTGGCGCCTGCCTTTTTGGCGCCCCATTCCGTTAACGGGTCAGCGTACTCATACAACCTGTGGATGCTTCGAAAAACCGAAGGCTTTCACGCTCATTGCGCGCACATCTTCACCCGCAACGCGATGCGCAGCGCAGTCGTTGAGTTTACGCAATGACACTGTCAGCCCTGAAGCTCAGCGCGAAGTGTGTCTCGCACGCATCGCTCAGGCGCACCCGCCATCAGGCGACAATTGCCTTCTCGATCGCTGCACGCAACTCACGGCTTTCCGGCTCCACCTTCGACTTGAACGCACCAACAGGCTCGCCCGCCTTGTTCACCAGCAGCTTGTGGAAATTCCACGCCGGATACGCCGCATGCCCCAGCCGCTCACGCATCCACTTGTAGAACGGATGCGCGTGAGAGCCCTTCACGGCCGTCTTCTCCGTCATCGGGAACGTCACCGCGTAGTTGATCGCACAGAACGCCGCGATCTCCGTTTCCTTCGCCGGCTCCTGCCACAGGAACTGGTTGCACGGCACGCCGATCACCGTGAAGCCGCGGTCGTGATACTCCGCATGGATCTTCTGCAGCCCGGTATATTGCGGCGTGAACCCGCACTTCGAGGCCACATTCACCACCAGCAGCGCCTGCCCCTCAAACTGCTTCAGCGGCAGCTTCTGGCCATTGATGCCCATGAAGTCGAAGTCAAATGCGGTCGTCATTGCTCAGGCTTCCACTTCATCTGGAACTCGATCTCTTCGCCGTCCGAACCACGTTCATGCTCGATGTTGAACACAGCCCGCTTGGGCACATGCACGCGCTCGCCAGCGATCTGGATCACAAACGGCTCACCCGCTTCCAGGCTATCCGCAAACCGCCGCAGCTTTGCGACAAACTGGGCCCGCGTGTAGCTCTTTTCAACATCACGCGAAGGCTTGCGGGCCATAGATCATCTCCAACATCACGGGTCCTGCGAAACCGCATCCGGCGTCGCAACAGAGGTAGGCGCTTCCGGCGCGCGAACAATCCCGTTCGCCTCGTCCCATTGCCGCCCCTCCTCGATCAGCCGGTCGGTGTTCGACATGATCGCCCCGCCCAACCGCTCGATAAACTCATCCTTGCCCAACCCCGGCGGGATCGGATCGAGAAACTCGATCACCGCCGGCCCGGGATATTTGCGATAGTCTTCCTGCTGCCAGCGCAGCCCCAGGCTCGTCGCCACCGGCACCACCGGCCATTGCGACGCCTCCTGCATATGCCACACGCCGGACCTGAACCGCTTGTGCTCGCCCACCTTCGTCAGGTGCCCCTCGGGATAGATCAGCACGATCCGCTTGTCCTCGGCCGCCTTGGCAAAGCTCGACGCCAGATCCTTGCGCGCTTCCGGTCCGCCGCAATTGTCGATCACGATCGCGCCCAGCTTCTCCAGCACCTTCGGCACCAGCGGAAATTTCTCCAGGTGATCGCCCGTCACGAACGCCACCGCGTCGAACTGCACATACATCATGAAGCCGTCGCCATAGCTCGAATGCTTCGGCGCGAGAATGAACGGCGCCGGCGGCAACCGCTCGCGCCCACGCACCTCCGGCACAATCCCGATCAGCCTCATCAGCTGCACCATGCGCTTGGCATAGCGCTTCACCGCCCACCGCACCCCGCCGCTGCCCGGCACAAGCGCCAGTACAGCCGCCATCAGCACGTAGAGGATCGAGATCCACCAGAACCCGACCGCAAAGAAGAAAGACCGCATGTCCCGCCCTACTTCTTCTTCGCGTCGTCTTGCGGATTACCCAGCTTCCGGTTCAGCGCCGCCGCTTCCTTCGCCAGCTTCGCAGCAATAGCGGCGTCCACCTCATCACCCTTCACGAAAACCTGGTTCGCCAGCTCATACTTCCCGCTGGCCTTCAGGCGCGGCTCGATCTCCCGCAACCGCTTGCCCCGCCAGAATCCGAACAGCACGCGCTCATCCTCTGCGCGGATCAGCAACACCGGCCCATTGCTGGCATAGACGATGTGCCCCCACTTGATGGTCTCTTCAAAGGCCGCCGCCCCCGTCACCGCCGCGCGCAGCTCGGTCACCACATCCTTCTTCCAGCCGCGCAGCCTGCGCACATACGCGTCCGGGTTCGCCGCAACGGGTTCGCCCTTCTTCATCATGCAGATCCCCCGGCTTGCCTGCCGAGGAGGTGGCATCATTCGCGCGCCGCGGTCAACGCAAGCGGCTAAGCGGGCTTCCCGACTTTGTCCTGCGTCTTCGTATCGAAGTCACCCGCATCGTGCCGCTCATGCAGCTGGCTCGCCGGATCGCCAAACGTGCGGTTCACCATCCGCCCACGCTTCACCGCAGGCCGCGCCGCAAGCTGATCCGCCCAACGGATGACGTTTTTATATTCATGCACCGACAGGAATTCGCCCGCCTCATACAGAACGCCCTTCACCAGCGACCCATACCACGGCCACGTCGCCATATCCACGATCGTGTACTCCGCGCCGCCCAGATACTCAGCCTCGCCCAAACGACGATCCAGCACATCCAGCTGCCGCTTCACTTCCATCGCATAGCGGTTGATCGGATACTCAAACTTCTCCGGCGCATACGCATAGAAGTGACCAAACCCGCCGCCAAGGAACGGCGCCGATCCCATCTGCCAGAACAGCCAGCTCAACGCCTCCGCCCGCGCCGCGCGCTCCTTCGGCAGGAACGCATCAAACTTCTCGGCCAGATAAACCAGGATCGACGCGCTCTCGAAAATCCGCAGCGGCTTCGGCTCGCTGTGATCCACCATCACCGGAATTTTCGAGTTCGGATTGATCTCCACATAGCCGCTAGAGAACTGATCGCCCTCGTTGATCTTGATCAGCCACGCATCATACTCGGCGCCCGTCTTGCCCAGCGCCAGCAACTCCTCAAGCATCACCGTCACTTTGACGCCATTGGGCGTGCCGAGCGAGTAAAGCTGCAACGGATGCTTGCCCACCGGCAGCACCTTCTCGTGCGTCGGCCCCGCGATCGGCCGGTTGATATTGGCGAACCGCCCCCCGCTCCCCTTGTCCCAGGTCCAGACCTTCGGCGGGGTGTAAGTGTCGCTCATGGGCGCATTCCTTGTTCGATCGCCCAAGATGTGCGGCGCAGACGTCCGACTTACAAGCCGGAACAGATCAGAACGCCTCCTCAAACGGTCCAGCCCAACTGACAGGCCCCGATTCCCGCGCTAGGCTGACGTCCTCAGGGGGACACATACATGCGCCTATCCGTGATCGTTGCCGCAGCCCTCGCCACCGGATGCACATCCACACCCGACATGATCACACCCTGGACTAGCGGCGTCGATTTCAGCCCCATGGGCGCCGCCACCGGCGCCGGCGCCTTCTCCGCCACCATCAACGGCAGCACAGCCAAAGCCGCGCCCTACACAATCCGCGTCCACATCACGAAGGGCGGAAAGATCCTCCCCCACACCCACCCCGACGACCGCGTCATCACGGTCGTCGCCGGCAATCTCTGCTACGGCTTCGGCAACACGTTCAGCGAACAAGGCTGCACCGTGTATCCCGAAGGAAGCTACTTTGTAGTGCCGGGCAACCTCCCCCACTACGGCTACGGCAAGGAAGAAGCCGTCTACCAGGAAAGCGGCTTCGGCCCCTCAGCGTTCGTCCTCCCCAAGGAGTAACACGGGGAAGTAGGGTGCATCTTGATGCACCGTGGTTCGGTCGCGATGCATCAAGATGCACCCTACGCAGCGCGCGTAGCGCTCATGGTGAGCAGGCTGCGAAGCCGTCGTCCGTCGAACCACGAGTGCGCCCTCACCATCCTAACCCCGGCACATAAATCTGCCCCTTAGGCCCCGCCGCAAACCCATCCAGCATCGTGGACATTTCAGATGAAGTTCGCGCATCGGCGGCTCCTCAATGAACCATAGGACCTGTGAGGCGGCGTAGTTCCGGTACGATAATAGAGATTGACTCAATTTAGACGTGTTCACTCTTATGTATAGAAAAAAGGGGAAGCCTTCCATGCAGCCTATGTGGACCGACATAGTTCAAGCTGGCGTTGGAGTTCTGGGCCTCATTGGCTTAATTCTCACTTTGGTGTTCGCACGGCGCGCATGGGCAGAATCTAAACGGGCCGCGAAGGCGGCGGAGGAAGCAGTCAATGTCAGCCGCGACATCGGGCGCGCACAAACAAGAGCATATCTCTCGATAGCCGACGCAAAAGCTCAGAGAATCATCGTGCTCAATGATGATTTGGAAACATTCAGCGCAGGCATTCTGGCAACATTGAAAATTGCCAACAGTGGCCAATCGCCAGCACGAGAGATTGTCGCCACGGTTTCGTATTCATGCATGAAGGACAGTGACGAAGGTTGGGATACAGAACGATTAGCAAGGCGCGTTGAGTTTCTGGCCTTGGCTGCAAATACCACATCAGAGTCAATAATCGCCTTTCCTATTCCGGCTTGGGAAGACACCGATATTGGATCGATCAATCACGCAGAGATCGATTTGACGCTCACGTGGACGGATGTGTTCGAAGCTAAACAATCTTTGGATTTCAGCGGGGCCGCGAGCTGGAAGCCCGATACTCAAGACGACGCGGTTCAAGCTATCGGACCTTACGGGGCAAAGTCTGTAGCTATTTCCCTGACCATAAATCCAGACTCGTTGCTGAGTGAAACTCGCGCCTAGGCGGAACAGCAGCACAGCATTAAGCCACCCGCATCGCCTCAGCCGCCGCGACCGCCAGATCATGCGCCCGCGACTGCCGGCTCCACAGATCCGCATAGAGCCCACCCGCCGCCAGGAGCTCATGGTGCGTCCCGCGCTCCACAATCTTGCCTTCACTCAGCACGATGATCTCGTCCGCGCCCGCAACAGTCGACAGACGGTGTGCAACCATCAGCGTCGTGCGCCCCTTGGCGGCCTCGTCCAGCGCCTCCTGCACTTCCTGCTCCGTCGCTGAATCCAGCGCGCTCGTCGCCTCATCCAGCACAAGGATCGCCGGGTTCTTCAGGATCGCCCGCGCAATACCCACACGCTGACGCTCACCACCAGACAGCTTCACGCCGCGCTCACCCACGCGCGTCTCCCAGCCCTTCGGCAGCTTGTCGATGAACTCCAGCAACTGCGCGCGGCTCGCCGCATCACGCAGCTCTTCGTCCGACGCATCCGGACGCCCGTACAGCAGGTTCTCCTTCATCGACGCGTTGAACAGCACCACTTCCTGCGGCACCAGCCCGATCGCGTCGCGCAGAGTCTCCTGCTTGAGCACGCGCACATCCTGCCCATCGACAAATACAGACCCACCCTTGGTGTCATAGAAGCGGAACAGCAGCTTCAGCAGCGTCGACTTGCCAGAGCCAGACGGCCCCACCACCGCCAGCTTCGTCCCCGCCGGCACGGTGAACGAAACATCGTCGATCCCGGCCGAGCGCGCATCGTGCGTAAAGCTCACATGCTCGAACCGCACCTCGCCGCCTTTGACAGTGAGCGGCTTTGCACCCGGCGCATCGGAAACTTCCGGCTTCATGTTGAGCAGGCCGTACAGCTTCTCCAGATCGATCGCGCCCTGCTTGATCTCGCGGAACGCCCAACCCAGCACAGACAACGGCCGATAAAGGTTGCTCATGATCAGCACCACTGCCGCCATGTCGCCCGCCTGCACCTGCCCGTTGAACGTCGCCACGGCGGTAATGCCCGCCACAGCCGTCAGGCCCAGCGCCATGATGATGTCCTGCCCCGCATTCAGCAGCGCTAGCGAACGCGACACATCCACCATGTTCTTGTTGTACACGCGCATCGCGGCGTCATAGCGATCGGTCTCGCGCGTCTCCGCAGCAAACGCCTTCACCGTCTCGAAATTGGTGAGGCTATCCACCGCCAGCGCCCGCAGCTCCGTATCCGCCGCGTTCAGCTTGCGCCGCTGCTCCGTCCGCCAGTTCGTCAGCAGCGCCGTGAACGTCGCATAGAGCGCCACCACGATCACCGCCACCACCGCCGACAACCAGCTATAGCGCGTCGACAGCACAAACGCCGCCAGCGCCAGCTCGATCAGCGTCGGCCCGATATTGAACGCCAGAAACCGGATCAGATAATCCAGCGCCGCCACGCCCCGGTCGATGATCCGGTTCAGCGCCCCCGTCCGCCGCGTCTGGTGAAACGCCAGCGACAGCCCCTGCGCATGCCCATACGCCTCGACCGCGATCAGCCGCTGCGCATCCTGGCTCACCGGCGCAAACAGCGCATCGCGCAGATACGGCAGGTTGCTCGACAGCAGGCGCGCCCCCGTCCACCACGCCAGCAACAGCACGATTGCCGACAGCGCCGCATCCGGCCCCGTCATCCTGTTGATCGCATCCCCGAAGAACACCGGCGCGTAAACCGCAAACACCTTGCTCGCCAGCGTCAGCAGCAGCGCAACCACCATCACCGGCCGCCACTTCTTCAGCTGTGGCCGCGCCATGATCTGGCCGATCCGCACCAACGAGGCGCCAAGCCCTGCATCCCCCGTCTCCAGGCCGTCGACGTCAGCAGATTGGGTGGAACCGGGATGTCTCGCCATGAGCGGGTAGATAGGCCCGCCCCGCTCGAAACTCCAGAGTTCCCCCGATTTACCGCCTCGGCCCTGCCGCCACCCTCATGTCAGCAGCCTGTGAATAAGCAAAGCAGGCAACGTCTTTCCGGCGTTGCCGAACCGGCGCATCAATGGCGGTCGAAAAGAGAGAAAGAACAAGAATGTCCGGAATTACGTCCGTCACCGTCTATTGCGGCTCCGCCCCGGGGTCCGACCCCAGCTACATCAAGCTCGCCCAAAAGCTCGGCGTGGCCATCGCAAAGCGCGGCTGGCGCACCGTCTATGGCGGCGGCGATGTCGGCCTGATGGGCGCTGTCGCCACCAACGCGCGCGAAGCCGGCGGCAAAGTGCTGGGCGTCATGCCCCACTTCCTGCGTGATCTGGAAGGCGTGCTCGACGGCATCGAGAACCGCTACACCGACAACATGCACCAGCGGAAACAGGCGCTGCTGGACGAAGCCGACGGCCTCATCGTCCTCCCCGGCGGCATCGGCACGCTGGAAGAAGCCGTCGAAACGCTCAGCTGGGCAAAGCTCTCGCTCCACCGCAAGCCGATGGCGTTCCTGTCCGAGAACAACTATTGGCAGCCCTACTTCAAGCTGATCGATCACATGATCGAAGGCGGCTTCCTGCCGGAAAGCTTCCTCCAGCTGATGGCCGACACCAACAGCCCCGAAGCCGCACTCGACGCCCTGCATGAGCGCGCCATCGCGCTCTAGCCCCCTCTCGCACGAGACCCCTGTCGCACGGTGGAACCAGCAAAATCGCGTTATCAGGCGGGTTTTGCTGGTTTTCTGCTGCAATCTTGGAAACCCAGCCGTATTGCCGCAGCGACCGCAGCCACATAGGTTGCCGCCGCCGGGGTGAATAACAGCGCGAGGTCGGGGAGACACGCGTACAGCCCAAGCAAACACAACATGGCCGAGACAGGCCAGTCGGAGGGAATAATGCGCGCCTACCTGATGACGCTAGCTGCGGCTGCGTCCGCTATGGCTCTGGGCCTCGCCGCCTGCAACAACACGCCCGCGCTTGGCCTGGACAAGACCAAGCCCGTCGGCGCCGCCGCCGTCACCAGCGACCGCCTCGTCAACGCCCAACGCGAAAACGGCTCCTGGCTCGCCACCGGTCTCAACTATCACGAGGACCGCTTCTCCAAGCTCACGCAGATCAACGACACGAACGTCAACCAGCTCGGCCTCGCCTGGTACGCCGACATCGACACCGAGCGCGGTCAGGAATCCACGCCCATCATCGTCGATGGCGTGATGTACCTCACCACCGCCTGGTCGATGGTCAAAGCTTACGACATCAAGACCGGCGCCCAGCTCTGGGCCTACGATCCCGAGATCGATCGCGAGAAAGGCAACGACGCCTGCTGCGACGTGGTCAATCGCGGCGTCGCTGCATGGAATGGCAAGATCTATCTCGGCGCGCTCGACGGTCGCCTGATCGCCCTCGATGGCAAGACCGGCAAAGTCGTCTGGTCGAAGCAGACCACCGACACCTCGCTCCCCTATACGATCACCGGCGTGCCGCGCATCGTGAAGGGCAAGGTCATCATCGGCAATGGCGGCGCTGAATACCGCGTCCGTGGCTACGTCACCGCCTATGACGCCGAAACCGGCGCGCAGGCCTGGCGCTGGTGGACTGTTCCCGGCGACCCCAAGGAACAATTCGAACAACCCGAACTCGCCGAAGCCGCCAAGACGTGGAATGGCGAATGGTGGAAGCTCGGCGGCGGCGGCACCGTCTGGGACGGCATGGCCTACGATCCCGAGCTCGACACCATCTTCGTCGGCACCGGCAACGGCACGCCGTGGAACCAGAATCTCCGCAGCCCCGGCGGCGGCGATAACCTCTACCTGTCGTCCATCGTCGCGCTCGATCCCAACACTGGCAAATACAAGTGGCACTACCAGACCACGCCGGGCGAAACCTGGGACTACACGGCCACCCAGCCGATCATGATCGCCGACCTGAAATATCCGGAAGGCAAGCGCCGCGTTGTCATGCAGGCGCCGAAGAACGGCTTCTTCTACGTCCTCGACGCGAAGACCGGCAAACTCCTCAACGCCAACAAGTTCGCGCCGCTCACCTGGGCCAGCCATGTCGACCTGACGACCGGCCGCCCGGTCGAGGTCCCGGAAGCCCGCTTCGACAAAACCGGCGTGCCAACCGTCATCGCTCCGCAAGCGCTCGGCATGCACAACTGGCATCCGATGGCCTTCAGCCAGGACACCGGCCTCGTCTATCTCCCCGTCACCGTCTCGGCCGCCACCTACTCGCCGACCAAGCCGGAAGACTTCAAGGTCAACCTGAAGGGCTGGAACACCGGCATCGGCTTCTCGGCTGGCCAGGGCGTCACACCCGTCATCGCCGGCGGCAAGCCGACGGTGCAGGACAGCTACCTTCTCGCCTGGGACCCGGTCACGGGCACGGAGAAATTCCGCATCAAGAACGAAGTCTATGGCGCGTCCGGCGTGCTCGCCACACAGGGCAACCTGATCTTCTCGGGCAACCATAAAGGCGAGTTCGTCGCCTACGACGCTCGTGACGGCAAGAAGCTCTGGACCGTGCCGGTTCAGGCCCGCGTCGTCGCCGCCGCCTCGACCTTCACGGTCGATGGCGAGCAACAGGTCGCCATCCTCACCGGCGCCCGCGGTCTTCCGGTCGGCCAGATCCGCACCAACCCGCAGAGCGCCAACAACTCGCGCATCCTCGTCTTCAAGATCGGCGGCAAGGCCAGCCTGCCCGCCACAATGCCGACAACCACCGCTGGCGGCGCAGCCGTCAAAGTGAAGATCGATCCCCCGCTCCTCACCGCCAACAACGAGACGGTCGCATCGGGTGAAGGCCTCTTCGCCGAAAACTGCGCTGTCTGCCACGGCGCAACGGCGATCCCCGCCTCCGGCTCCATCGCCCCCGACCTCCGCTACAGCGCGCTCCTCAACGCCCGCGGCGGCTGGAACGGCGCCGTCCGCGACGGCGACCGCGCCCAACGCGGCATGCCCGGCTTCAAGGAAGCTCTGACGGAAGAACAGACCGACGCGATCATGCAATACGTCATCAAACGCGCCAACGACGAGAAAGCCGCCCAGGAGGCAGCCGCCAAACCGTAAGCGCTCTAGAACACAAACAACAAAGGCCCGCGGACAACCGCGGGCCTTTTCATTTGAAAAAATGACCCACGTTTGAAGTGTTCATTTCCACGAACACCAACCCGTAGGGCGCATCAAAGATGCACCACTCCGAAAGCGAAGCCCTCGGCTCCGCACCCCCGCGAAAGCGGGGACCACCAAGCCACCCCACAATCGCTAGTTCCTTGTCCCGCTCCTCCCGACGTAAGTCGGGACCCAGGGCAACGCCCACCGCGTAGGGTGCATCTTGATGCACCGTGGTTCGGTCGCGGTGCATCAAGATGCACCCTACGTCCCCGCGCCGCGCGAAAATTGAGGGATGGAGCTGTACCAAAACTGTAGGACAGTTTCCGCACACCCCAAACAAACTCAGCGCGTTAGCAAGAAAGTTTGGGGGATAGAGCGCCCCAGAATCTACGGCGCCCCGTGCCGGGGTATTCTACCCCGCATGACACGACACAAACACGCGCAAACTGGGCTGGTAACCCCGCAGCTTCCTCAGCATTGGCTGACAGCTGCGCTGCGCATGCTTGCGATGCTCGTGCTGAACGTCGCCTCAACGCTCCAGATGATCCGCCGCCGTGAAACTGTGATTGGCACACAGCCCATGCCGACCGATCTGCCCCAAGCGAAGACCGACACCCAACAACAGGAAACCCAAACCGTCGCCGCAAGCGACCCCGCCCAACCGTGCGCTCGCCCTACAGCTTGTCATCCCGGAAGCACGAAGTGCTATCCGGGACCCATTGCGAGAGCACGACACACCATCAATGGCTCCCGGCGCTCGCTACGCTCAGCCGGGATGACAACCGTTGATGAAACCAAGCGCGCGCAACACGCCCACTTCCTCAACCTCGCACCACCCCCACTCCGCTCATCCCGACGCAAGTCGGGAACCAGAGCGCCCCGGGTGATGCTCGCAACAGGCCTGCACCAGCCGCCCTGCGCCCCGGCTCACCCCCGAACAAGCGGAACAAAGTCCGCTTTCAACGCGCTGAACTAACCCAGCGCGCCAAACCCAAGCCTCCCCACCCCGCCCTCCAGCGGGAACGCGCCCCTGCGCGCACCCCTTCCCCCTCCCCACAACTGCCCCTATAAGCCCCGCCCATTGGTCTGGTGTGCGTTGCGCCACCCCCATGGAGAAAACGTCGATGCTCCGCATCCAGGAACTGAAGCTGCCGCTCGATCACGCCGAGCCCGCGCTCCGCCAGGCGATCCTCAAACGCCTCTCGCTCTCGGATCAGAACCTCACCGCATTCACCATCTTCAAGCGCGCCTATGACGCGCGGAAGACCTCGGCGATCCAGCTCATCTACACGATCGATTGCGACGTGAAGGACGAGCCTTCCGTCCTCAAGCGTCTCGAAAAAGACAAGCAGATCACCCGCACGCCCGACCTCGCCTACCATCAGGTCGCCAAGGCGCCACCCACCGGCAATCGCCCAGTCGTCGTCGGCATGGGCCCGTGCGGATTGTTCGCCGGCCTGATCCTGGCCGAGATGGGCTTCAATCCGATCATCCTCGAACGCGGAAAGATCGTCCGCGAACGCACCGTCGACACGTTCAAGTTCTGGCGCAAGGCAATCCTCAACCCGTCCTCCAACGCCCAGTTCGGCGAAGGCGGCGCCGGCACCTTCTCCGACGGAAAACTCTATTCGCAGATCAAGGACCCCCGCCATCTCGGCCGGAAAGTTCTCACCGAATTCGTCGCAGCCGGCGCGCCCGAAGAAATCCTCTACGTCTCGAAACCCCACATCGGCACCTTCCGCCTCGTCTCGATGATCGAGCACATGCGCGAGAAGATCGAACGCCTCGGCGGCGAGATCCGCTTCCAGCATCAGGTCACCGACATCCTGCTCCACGAACGCAATAGCGAGAAACACGTCGCCGGCGTCGTGCTCCAGAACGGCGAGACCATCGAGACCACCCACGTCGTCATGGCCCTCGGCCACTCCGCCCGCGACACCTTCGAGATGCTCCACGCCCGCGGCGTGTTCTTCGAGGCCAAGCCGTTCTCGATCGGCGTCCGCATCGAGCATCCGCAATCGATCATCGACTGCGCCCGCTTCGGTGCAAAGAATGCCGGCCACCCCATCCTCGGCGCGGCTGACTACAAGCTCGCCCACCACGCCGCCAACGGCCGCAGCGTCTATTCCTTCTGCATGTGCCCGGGCGGCACGGTCGTCGCCGCCGCCTCCGAGCCCGGCCGTCTCGTCACCAACGGTATGAGCCAGTACTCACGCAAGGAACGCAACGCCAATGCCGGCATCGTCGTCGGCGTGACGCCCGAAGACTTCCCCGAAGACGTCCGCATCAATCCGCTCGCCGGCATCGCCTTCCAGCGCCACTGGGAAGAACAGGCCTACATAGCTGGCGGCTCATCCTGGATGGCCCCCGCCCAGCTCCTCGGCGACTTCCTCGCCAACCGCCCGTCCACCGAACTCCGCTCGGTCACGCCCTCCTATCGTCCGGGCGTCACCATGACCGACCTCAACCTCTGCCTGCCCGACTACGCCACCACCGCCATGCGCGAAGCCCTCGCCGCCTTCGGCCGCCAGATCCCCGGCTACGCGATGGATGACGCAGTCATGACCGGCGTCGAAACGCGCACCTCAAGCCCCATCCGCATGACCCGCGGCGAAGACTTCCAGTCGCTGAATGTCAGGGGGCTCTATCCCGCCGGAGAAGGCGCAGGCTATGCCGGCGGCATCCTCTCCGCGTCCGTGGACGGCATCAAAATAGCGGAAGCCGTGGCCTTGTCAGCCACGGCCCGCCTTGCAGCTTAAGCAATCTGGCGGCTTAAGCAGTCTGCTAGTCTTCCTTGCGGAGCATGATGACCGCGGCCACCACTGCGCCAACAGCCGCGCCGATCGCAAGCGTACGGAGCGGATGCTCCTTCACTTCGCTACGGACAAATTTCACGGCCTTCTTGCCGCCGCGCACAGCCTGATCGGCCGCCTCGCCAGCGAACTCACGCGCGCGATCCGAAGTTTCATCGAATGCGCGACGCGCCTTATCCGAAAAATCCGACATTTCTTCCGCCACCCTTCCGGCCAACTCGTTGACCGATCCATTGTTGTTCTTGTGCGCCGTTGCCATGTGAAATCTCTCCATTCGACCGCACCAGAATGCGCGGCCACTGAAAAGGTTCCCTCGCATGCGCCAGCAACGCGCACGACAGTCTACCGCACTGCTTCACCGACCAATAGCGGCGCAGCAGCCCTTCTCTAAATAAAACCAGTCGCGTCTCCAGCGAGTGAAGAAAGTCCGTAAAATCGTTTGACGTACATAACCGTAAAGTTATCATAACTGAACAGTTATGGATATGCCTTCATATGACACCCTCGCATCGCCTCGACGCCACCTTCGCCGCTCTGGCTGACCCCACACGCCGCGCCATCCTTGCCCGGCTAGCGCAAGGCGAAGCCTCCGTCGCCGAACTCGCCGAACCTTTCGCCATGAGCCAACCGGCCATCTCGAAACACCTCAAGGTTCTCGAAAACGCTGGCCTGATCTCGACCGCCCAATCGGCCCAGCGCCGCCCCCGCAAGATCGAAGCGGCCGCCCTCGCAGAAGCCAATGCCTGGCTCGAGGAATACCGCCAGTTCTGGGAGCGCCGCTACAGCGCCCTCGACGAGCTCCTCGGCCAACTCCAGGCCAAGCCCCCGAAATCAAAACGCAAACGCCACTAGAGCAAAATCAGGAAGGAAAACGCCATGCGGGCGTTCATCAACAAGGCCCAGGTCTCCCTGCCCAGCGACACCGAAGTCCGCATCACGCGAGAGTTCAAGGCGCCGCGCGAGCTGGTGTGGCAATGCCACACCGATCCAAAGCTGTTCCAGCGCTGGATCGGCGGTATGCCTGGCTGGTCGATGCCGGTGTGCGAGATGGATGTGCGTCCGGGCGGCAAGTATCGCTGGCAATGGCGCTACGACGAAAACGGGACCGGCTTCGGCTTCTTCGGCGAGTTCAAGGAAGTACGCGCCCCGGAAACGATGACGCAGGAAGAATACTTCGACCCCGGCGATTCAGACGCCACCGGCGACATGAAGGCCAACACGCCGTCGATCAATCGCACGACCTTCACCGAGACGGACAGCGTCACCACAATCGTCGTGCTAATCGACTACGGCTCCAGGGAAACCCGCGACGCCGCCATCGACTCGGGCATGACCGATGGCATGGAGATCAGCTACGCCCGCCTCGACACGCTGGTCGATCAGGAACAGACAGGCTGATCGGCGCAGCGCTGTGTAGGGTGCATCCTGATGCACCATGCAGCCATCGGGCGCTCGCGGTTTACGGCGCCGCCTGAACCAGCCGCGCACGCGCCTTCTCGCCACCGATGAGCAGCAGCATCTTGTCCATTTCCGGACCATGCTCCTGATCGGTCAGCACGCGGCGCAGCGGCATGAACAGGCCTTTGCCCTTGCGCCCGGTCTTGGCCTTCACGGCATCGACCCATTCCTTCCAGGTCGTGGCCGTCACATCGCCTGCGGGGAACAGCTTGGCCGCTTCGCCGATGAACGCCTGATCGTCTGCATCCAGCTCCGGCCCGGTCAGACCGCCGCCATAGACAACCGCCAGCCACAGCGCGGCATCCGGAACGCCCTTGAGGTTACCCTTGATGGCATCCCAGAATTCCGGCGTCGCCTTGTCGCCATAGGCGAGCTTGGCGAGGCGCGGCTGCACCTCCTCGAAGCTCATTGCGTGGACGATCTGCGCATTGAGTGCGCTCAGTTCGTTCTCGTCGAAGCGAGCCGGCGCGCGGCCCATCTTCGAGAACGCAAATTCCATCGCCAGTTGCTGCAGGCTCTCGCGCGCTTCAACCGGGTCCGACGTGCCGATCTTGCCCAGCAGCGACAGGATCGACATCGGCTCATAGCCCTCCGCGCGCAGTTGCTGCGCCGAGAGCGAGCCGAGGCGCTTGGACAGGCCTTGCCCGTCCGCGCCGATCAGCAGCGGCATGTGCGCCATCTCCGGCGGCTTGGCGCCGAAGGCGAGGAATATCTCGATCTGCGCGCCCGAATTGGTGACGTGATCCTCGCCACGGATCACGTGCGTGATCTCCGCATCGATATCATCCACCACCGACGGCATCGTGTAGAGGAACGAGCCGTCCTCGCGGATCAGCACCGGGTCCGACACCGAAGACGTGTCGATCGACTGTTGCCCACGCACAAGATCGTTCCATTCCGCGCGGCCGCCCGACAGCTTGAAGCGCCAGTGCGGCATGCGGCCTTCGGCTTCCAGCTTTTTCTTTTCCTCGTCCGTCAGCGCCAGCGATGCACGATCATAAACCGGCGGCTTGCCGCGGCTCAGCGCGATCTTCTTGCGGCGCTCCAGCTCTTCAGCGGTTTCGTAGCAGGCATAGAGCAGGCCCTTGGCCTTCAGCTCCTCAGCCGCCGCCGCATAACGATCGAATTTTTCCGACTGTTTGAACGTCTCGTCCCACGTCATGCCGAGCCAGGTCAGATCCTCGCGGATGCAGTCCTCGTTCTCCTTGGTGGAACGCTCAAGGTCCGTATCGTCGATGCGCAGCACGAATGTGCCGCCCTGGCCTTTGGCGAACAGCCAGTTCACTAGCGCGGTACGGATATTCCCGACGTGCAGCTTGCCCGTGGGCGAAGGCGCAAAGCGGACTTTGACGGTCATAGGTTCAGGCTTTCAAAAGCTCGGATTCCGGAGTTTCCGGAGAAGGTGGGGATGCATGTACCCATCCGCCCGGCCTTGGCAAGCTCGGGGCTGGAACCTACCCCAACAGGGCCGGATTGCGGGCAATCAGCTCAGACAGCAGGGTCGCATCGAACATTCTGGCCCCGTAGTCGATCGAGAACGACTCCAGCCGTGACAGAAGATCCACCCCGACAATCATGGCCGGCTCGTCCTCCAGCTCCCACAGCTTGAAGATCTGCGCATTGGCGATGACGGCGGATGATTTTTCGACCGTGAAGGCCCGCGCGTCGATACGCGGCAGGCTGGCCAGCTCGCCAAGGATTTTGTGACCAGTAACCCCGGTGATGCGGACGCGCGGGACACGGTCGAGCCGAGGGTAAGCAGCGTGCAGCGTGCGCCCCAGCGCCGGGTTTCCAATGCAGAAGTCCGCGCCCGTATCGAGGATAAGCCGCGTGGCGATCCGTCCGACTCGACCATCGATTTCCGCGAGCATGCCCTGCCGCAACCGCATATTGCTCCGGCTTGCTCCCGTAGTGGTGCGCTGGCTCGGTTCAACACGCACCACCTTGTCGCGAATGCTGAACACCAGGCGCCTGCCTGCGAACACATCGGCGCCGAGAATACCGTCGGCGCGCCTGAGCTGTCCGTCCGGCATGATCGCCGCCCGCAACTTGCTGCGTGCGACGGCGCCGGTCTCCAGCGTATCGATCACGCCGTACGGGCTCACCGACGTGCCGGTGCCGCCGATAACCGTCAGCCTGCCCGCAGCCTCCAGCCCCAGCGAACGCGCAATGCGTTCACCCAGCACCGTCGCGGTCGATCCCGTATCGACAAGAAAAGCGAACGGCCCCCTGCCATTCAACCTCACCGAGGCGGTGGGACGCCCGTAGATGTCTGTCCAGGAGTCCAGCACCATGGGCGTGCTGTTGTCTTCAGGCTGCTGGCCCCACGCGCTCACCCCTGCGAATGGCGCCGCGCCTAGCAATCCGCCGATGGCCGCGCGACGGTTCACTTGCATGAGCTGCCTCCGCTAGACCGGCCTCAACCCAAACCGATCATATTGCCGGCGATCATTTCGGCGAACAGCTTGGCGTCGAATGACTTCGCACCATAGTCGAGCGTGAACGAATGCAGGCGTGACAGCAGGTTCATGCCAACGATCATCGCGGGCTCGTCATTCAGCTTCCACTGCTCGAAGATCGGCGCATCCAGCGCCACGGCGGTTGCATCCTCGACATAGAAGGCGCGCGTCTCGACCTGCGGCATGGCGATGAACTGGCCTGTCAGCACATGACCAGTCACGCCGAACACCTTCACATTGTCGAGCCGCATCAGCTTGGGATGCGCCTTCAGCAACGCCTGGCTGAGCTTGAGGTTGGCGATACAGTTCTGCGCGCCCGTATCCAGCATGAGCTTGCACGGCACCTTGCCGATCCGGCCATCGATCTCGGCGAGCATCTTGTTGCGCACCCGCATGATCGACTTCGGAGGCACATAGGTCGGTTGCCGAGATTCTTCGATCCGCACTGACTTGCGCTTGATATCGAACCGGAGGCGCCTACCCGCGAACAGATCCGCGCCGAGAATGCCATCGATGTTGGCGACCCCACTATCCGGCAGAACGGCCATATGCACCGACTTCTGTTTCGCAATTCCCGCCTCGAACAGATCGACGCGCGCCATCGGCGTTTCCGCCATGCCGGTCGTGCCTGCTACCGTCACCTTGCCGATGATCGGCGCGCCCACAGTCGCAAGATGCCGCTGAGCCAGCACAGTCACAGTCGAGCCGGTATCGACCATGAAGGAGAACGGCCCCTTGCCGTTCAACATCACTTTCGTCGTCGGGCGGCCATAGAGATCGAGCCATGTGTCGAGGCTTGGCGTGAACTCTTCACCCGGTTGGAACACGCGCTCGCCCGGACCCGGTTGATGTCCTGGGCGATGTCCTGGTTGTTGAAGCGGCGTCTGCGCAGCGGCGACGCCTGCAAGTCCAAGCGCTGGAAGCGCGCCAAGCATCGCTCGTCGTGTGAGGTCGAAATTCATGGCCATCCTCCCCGCCTGTCATCATCGTGACAGACTGCGTCGCGAGAGCATGATCCCGGCCTGCGCCTACGGCAATAGGCGCTGGGTCAACCAAAATCGGCGGCGTTGCGCGCCGTCTGCCCCGACAGGAGTGTCGCCTCGAAGGATTTCGCGCCGTAGTCGATGGAGAAGGAATCCAGCCGCGACAGCAGGTTAACTCCAACGATCAAGGCGGGCTCATTCTTCAGCCCCCACAGATCGAAGATCGGCGCATCCACGGCCACCGCTCCTGCATCCTTCACGGAGAAGGCGCGCAGATCGACCCGCGGCAGCTGAATGTACTGACCGGCAAGCACATGCCCGGTCACGCCGAACACCTGCATGTTCTCCACGCGCTGCAATCCCGGATGCGCCAGTTTCAACGCATCGCTCAGGGCAACGTTGGCGATGCAGTTCTCCGCGCCAGTATCCAGCATGAGCTTGGCGCTCACATTGCCGATCCGGCCATCGACTTCGGCCAGCAATCCGTTGCGCACGCGCATGTTGGCCATCATCGTTCCGCGCGTCGCCCGCGTGGGCTTGCGCGAGCCTTCGATCCTCACGCTCTTGCCCTGAATATCGAAGACCAGCTTTTTGCCAGCGAATACGTCCGCGCCGAGAATGCCGTCGATGCCTCCCAGGTTGTTGTCTGGCAGCACCGCAACGCGCACATCGCGTTTGCTCATGGCGCCCGCCTCGATCAGGCTGAGGCGCGCGACCTGCGTTTCCGCCATGCCCGTCGTGCCCGCCACAGTCGCTGTGCCGGTGATCGGCGCGCCGATCACCTCGACGTGACGACGCGCGAGCACGGTGTTCGTCGAGCCGGTGTCGACCATGAAGGAGAACGGGCCTTTGCCGTTCAACATCACGCGTGCGGTCGGACGACCCCACTTGTCGACCCAGGCATCGAGCGACGCATTGAGATTGAGCGATCCCGCAGACGCTGCGTTGAGGCCCGTGAGGCCATCGTTTGGGACATTAATGTACTGCGTTCCTGGCGGTGATTGAGCCCATGCGGCTCCCGCCAGCCCAAAGGCCGGTAATGCGCCGAGCATCGCTCGGCGAGTAAGGTCAGTCATGGGGCGTTCCTCCCGCCCGCCGCCTTGTTGGCGGCTTTGCTACGGCGGTCTGTGTTTATGGTGTGTAAGATGATCCGCGCCGCGCCTCGCGACAAGGCGCTACTGCATCACTTTCAAAAAAGTGAGTGGTTAGAAACCGGGCAAACAAGCCACCAAAACCAGGATAATTCCCGACATGGTGACGCCCCACACCAAAGGTCGCACAAAAGGTAGGCCACTGACGTAAGCGGGCAGATAAACCACCCGTCCCCAGAAATAGAGCTGCGCGCCAAGAGACGCCAATCCGCTCTCATGACCAGAGGCCGCCTGCACCAGCACGGCGCCGATAAACAGCGGCAATGTCTCGAGGTAGTTCTTCCAGGCGCGGTCCAGTCGTCCGCCCACTTCGTTGAGCGGTGGCGTAGCGCCATCACGTGGACCCGCAGCCCATTTCATTCCGCGCTGCGTGATCGAGGCAAATGCTGCGGCCAACAGATAGACAAAGCCCAACACGAGGCTCGCCCACAACATCTGCATCTGGGTGGAAGCTAGATCCGGCATATGTCGTCCTCCGCTGGTGTCAGTAGAGGCTACGCAAGCAAAGGCGGCGCACAATGGCGCCGCCGCGTCAGTTCACCGGATTATTCGAAAAACGCGTCGCGCCCTATTTGGCTGGCGTGATCGACTTGATCGCCAGCGGCGGAAGGCCAGAGCGTTCCGAGATCACGCGATCCTGCTCTTCGATCGCCTCACGGATCGCCTTGTCCTTGTCGTACGGGTCATTGAGCGCATCCGCCGAAACCTTGCGGTTCGACTTCTGGGTGCCGTCTTCATAGACGACGTTGAAAAACGCGTACTCGACGCGCGCCGTCGGCTTCTTGGCCATGGTGTGTTCCGATCGTATTTTGGGAGGCGGATCAGGCCGCGAGCTTCATCTGGGCCGTATCACCTGAATCGCAAGGGCTTGCGACAACGGGCGCTGCTTATCAGGCGTTTCCCGGAAAGCCTAGGCCGCCGCGACCGTGGTGGCCGCCATGGCGCAGGTTTCGACCATTTCGGCCATTGCCGCTGCGCGCGCACCAACACCACCCGTGATCACCGGGGCTGCACGGCCCTGGATCGCCGCGACGAAGGCCTCGTCAGCCGCTTTCAGCGGGTCCGGCAGGATCGCCGATACATCGGCGCGGATGTCGAACTTGGTGGTGTTCTTCACCTGGCGGGTGATGAAGTCGATTTCGACGACGCCCGAAGCGTACTCGATCTTCATCCAGCGCTCACGCTTCTCGGCGCAACGCGAAGCCGTCAGCTTGGCGTGGCCATTGTTGGCGAACAGCAACTCAGCCGAAGCCTGATCGAGCAGGCGCGTGTGCGAGGAGAAGCCAGCGCCATCCACGCCCTTCACTTCGCCACCGAACAGCTCAGCCGTCAGGTCGAGGTCGTGGATCATCAGGTCGAACACAACCGACACGTCTTCGCAGCGGCCATCCGGCGATGCCGGGCCCATGCGGACGCCTTCGATGCGCAGCGGGCGCTCGCCCGTGCCGAACAGGCCCATGGCCTGGAACACCAGACGCTCCTGGTGGCCAACCGAAAGGACGAGATCTTTTTCAAGCGCCAGCTTGGCGAGGCCGCGAGCTTCAACGCCCGTCAGAGCTAGAGGCTTCTCGACGAGGGCATGCTTGCCGGCTTCGAGAGCGCGGCGGGTCAGCGTGGCGTGGCTGGAGGCCGGGGTCGCGATCACGAGCGCGTCGCACGCATTGGCGATGGCGTCGAACGTGCCGAACACTTCGCCCTTGCCAACCTTGGCGATCACCTTGCCGGCGGCTTCCTGGTTGAGGTCGAACACGCCGACGAATTCAGCATGGGCGCTGGAGGCGAATTTCTGGGCGTGATAACCGCCGAACACACCAGCTCCGATGACGCCCACGCGGACGCGGCCCTGATGATTGCCGATGACGGTCGCCGTTCTGGCAGAAACTTCGGTACGCTTCACTGGTAACCCTCCGACACGCCCTTCGGCGCGAGGTCAGCAGATACGCGATTAACGCAGCTGCACAATGAGCGGGACCATCAAGGATGGTTACACAATCTTTCAATCTGTATCTATCTGAAAACACATGGAAATACTCGCAACAATCGCCATGCCATGACTGCGGCAGAAACACTCCGTGTGATGCGATCTGTAACACGCCGTGAGATCGGCCTTTGAGCCTATACGGCGAGTCCCGCCGCCGGGAATCAATCTTCCGGCAGGCCGCTTACGTCAGGCTGGATTTCCCCGGGCAATCCGCTACCAACATAAGACTGCCGGATCGGGCGGGCGCTTTTTGCCCCTTCGTCGCGGTTCGGGAGGAACCACCAGCCCCATGCTCGTTATTTCCGGCTAGTGCCCCCATATATCGGCGGGACTTCCATCCCCCGAAGTTCATATTCCCTCATTGAGACCCTGCCGCGCTGATCGCGGCCCTATGTTAGCCACCGGACACGCCTGCGTGTCCGCTCTTTCTGAAAGACCACGACTATGGCCCGCCTGTTCGAAAGCTATGTGATGGTGGACTGGAGCGCCGCCTCCAAACCCGCCACCGGCGCCGACTCCATCTGGATCGGAGCGCTGACCCCGGATTCCCGCCTGAAGCTGTCCTTCAAGGCCTCGAACCCGCCCACGCGCGCCAAGGCCATGGAAGAGCTCACCGAGCTGCTGACCCGCTGTCTCAAGCGCGGCGACCGCGTGCTCGTGGGCGTCGACTTCCCGCTCGGCTTCCCGGCCGGCACGTCCGAGGCGCTCAAGCTCAAGGGCGAGCCGGGCAAATCGCTGCGCGATTTCCTGCTCAAGGAAATGAAGGACAAACCGGACAACTCGAACAACCGCTTCGCTCTCGCGGCGCGGATGAACCGCCTTATCTCGGATGGCCCCTTCCCGTTCTGGGGCTGCTCGAAGAAGGACGAGCTGACCACGCTGTCCGTGAAAAAGACGCGCGAGCATGGCCCGAAAGACATCGCCGAATTCCGCATCGTGGAAGACAAGGCGCTCGACGCCAAGAAAGCCCGCCCGCAACCGGTGTGGAAGATCGCCTATGCCGGCGCCATCGGCGGCCAGGCCATGACCGGCATCCCGGCCATCGAACGCCTGCGCGAGAAATTCCCCGCCCTGAAAGTCTGGCCGTTCGACATGCCGCTGGCCAAGCTCGACGCGGAAGGCCTGACTGACACGCGCGTCGTCGTCGCCGAAGTGCTGACGACGCTGAACGCGACCAACCAGCAGTCGTCCGAAATCCGCGACGAAGCCCAGGTCCGCAGCATCTGCGAAGCCCTCGCCGAGCGTGACGCCAACGGAAAGCTCGCGGCCATGTTCGCAGGCGAAGCCAAGCTCACCGACGCCCAAAAGGCCAAGGTGACGTCTGAGGAAGGCTGGATTCTGGGGATTTAGGTCGGATTTTCCGACCTTTTCCCCGATTCCGCTCTTGTGAATCGGCGCGAACGAAAGGTTCTATGGGCAACCGCCGGATCACGGCGGCGTGTTCGAAGCCTTTTGGGGAGCGGGCCCATGAACAAGTCAGACCTGATCAAGTCCATCTCGGACTCGACCGGCCTCAAGCAGACGGAAGCGACACGTATCGTCGATGCCGTCTTCGACACCATCACGGCAAACCTGAAGAAGGGCGAGCAGGTCGCAATCTCCGGCTTCGGCACATTCGTCGCCAAGACGCGCGCCGCCCGCGAAGGGCGCAACCCCGCTACAGGCATGACGATCAACATACCGGCCAGAACATCGGCCGCCTTCAAGCCCGCAGCGGCGATGAAGGACATGAAGTAGACCCTCGCCGCCCGGCTGCTCGCTACACTCTGGCAGGTACGAGGGTCTCACAACGGCGTGCGGTATGTCCTCAAGACACCGCACGCCGTTTTACTTTGCGGCGATAGCTGCCAGAAGCGGGCATGACTCGTCACACCGCCTTCGATCCTTCCACCGCACGCCCCGCTCCGCCCAAGGGAGCCTTCACGCAATTCGTGCGCGTGATCTCCATCATCTTCCTGAAGCTCACCGGCTGGCGCATGCAGGGCGACTGGCCCGCCATCGACAAGATGGTCCTCGTCGCCGCACCCCACACCTCGAACTGGGATGGCCTGCAGATGCTGGTCGCCGCCGGCTATTACCGCATCCGCCTGCGCTGGATGGGCAAGAAGAGCCTCACCACCGGCCCGTTCGGCTGGATCATCAAGGCGCTCGGCTGCGTGCCCATCGACCGCTCGCAAAGCAATGACGTCGTGAAGACCATGGCCGACGCCATCGGCGCTTCAAGCACCATGGTCCTCGCCATCCCACCTGAAGGCACCCGCGCCCGCGTCAACGAATGGAAGAGCGGCTTCTACCACATCGCCGTCGCCGCCAACGTCCCCATCGTCCTCAGCGTGCTCGACTACAAGACCAAGACAATGAGCATCGCCGGCGTGGTCTATCCGAGCGGCGATTACGAAACCGATCTGCCGGTGATCCGCAGCTACTACGCAAAGGCTGTCGGCAAACACCCGGCGAAGACCTGAACTCGTAGGGTGCATTGAAAATGCACCTCTGGAAGCGGACCTCTCAGATCCGCGTTCCCCGCGAAGGCGGGGATCCAGTCCCGCCCTAAGCTCATTGTTCCGCTCATCCCGGCGAAAGCCGGGACCCAGGGCATCACGCACCCGAACACGCCGCTCTGGATCCCGGCTTCCGCCGGGATGAGCGGATGAGAACGGCTCTAGTGCCCCACCGCCACGCTCGCCCGCCCCGCTTCCTCCGGCAGCCCGAACTTCACGCCACGCGCTGACTTGATCTCCAGCGCCAGCACCTGCCCCACGCCAGCAAACAGCGACGCAACCGAAATCCCGATGATCACGCCCCACACGCCCAGCTCCGTGTGCAGCGCCAGCCACCAGCACAGCGGCAACATCACGAACACATAGCTGCCGACATGGATCGCTGTCGCAATCCACACCGCGCCCTGCGCCCGCAGCGCCATCGAGCCCACCGCCTGCAAGCCATCGAACAGCGTAACGAACGCCACCGCCGCCAGCATAACCGACAGCAACGGCACCAGATGCGCGCCTGCAGACGCCACCTCCGAACCGTTCAGCCACGTCACCGCAATCGGTTCACGCAACAGCACAAGCCCGCCCGCCATCAGCAGCCCGAGCGCCACAGACGCCACCACGCCCAGCCGCGACGCTTCGCGCACACCAACCGCATCGCCGCGGCCAAACCGCTCCGCCACGCGCACACTCGTCGCCGTGCCCATGCCGACATAGATCATGAAGATCACGCCCATCATCTGCACCGCGAGCCCATAGACCGTGCCCGCGTCGATCGACACCAGCGTCGCGATTGCAAACGTCAGGTTGAACGAGCCCCACTCGGCGATGTTGGCGACGCCCGTGCCGACGCCCACCATGTTCTGTCGCTTGAACTCGCCAGCAGGCGCCGCGCCCGAACGGCGCAAGGCTGGCGTCAGCAACACGACCGCTACGACAAACAGCACCAGCATGAACCAGCGCGACGCCGTCGTCGCCCACACCACGCCAATCGCGCCATGATCCGGCACCAGCATCAGGCCCATGATCAGGTTGAACGCCACCGCGGTCATATTGATCGCCGTCGCGATATTCGGCTTGCGCAGCGCCTCAAGGTAGAACTGGCACGCCATCCCGCCCATGTGCGCAATCGCGCCATACGCCAGGATGTGCGTGCAATCCGTCGTCGCCTGCGCCAGCTTTTCATCGAACCCGATCAGGTCGAGCAGCGGCCGCGCGATGACGATGCAGGCAAACGTGGCGAACACGCCGTAAGCCAGCGCCACGATCATACCGCGCCGGAATATGCGCCCCGTCTCATTCGCCTTGCCCGCGCCGCTCAGTTCGGCGGTCAGCACCTGCACGCCGATCATCAGCCCCATGCCGAAGCCGAACAGCACGCCAATCGGCAACCAACCGTTCAAAACGTATGGCAGCTCACCCGGCGCATAGCGCCCGAGCAGCACCGCATCCGTCAACGACATCAGCATGAACGACGCGCGCGAGATCGCGACCGGCACAGCCAGTCGCGTCAGGTCAAGCATGTCCTTGGGTCGGGCCCACGCGGGCAGCCGATCTTTTGGGGAGGCAGTCATGGGGGTAGCTCCATCGCGCATCTGTCGTGCGCTTCAGGCGTAGTCGGCAGGCTTAATCCTCGGGCGGGACCCAATCGTCAACCACGCGGAAATTCTTTGTCCCCGGCGTGCGCTCGAAAACGCTTCCGGGCGCTGCGTCAAGCAGCTCCACAATCGTCGGGTCATAGTTGGCGATCGTGTTCACGTCATAGACGCCGTGATTGTCGGACACGTCCATGTAGTCCTGATCTTCGAGCCCCGAGAGAAAGCGCCAGCCGCTGTCGCTCTCATTGTCGGGCGCCTTCTCGCGATACATGAAGCCCACCGGCTTGCCCCGCACCGTGATCATGTCCGACGCAATGCACGCGCCGCGCCCCTCGGCCAACGGCTTGATGTCTTCCGCCTTGAGTTTGAACTTCTTCGCCATAACGCCAATCCTGTTGCGGCGTCACACATGATGTGAACCGCGCCGGGGCGCAACAGCAGTTTCGAAGCTCAGCGGACGCAGGTAGTCCGTGTGCCCCCGCCATCGATGAGCGTCATCTTGTCCGCCGAGACCTCAACACTCGACGTGCCGGCTTCCTTGGGCACGTCATCGTCGAAGCCAGCTAGGTCATCCGCCGAGAGAGCCTTGCCGGCGAATGTGCCGCTCGTAGCCGTAGCGGTGAGGATCTGCTCCTCGATCAACCCGTCACCCTTGAGCTTCCAAGTCGATTTGGACGTAACCAGAAGCTCCAGATTGCCTTCTTCGAACTCGGCGTTCACGGACACGTTGGAGTCCATCGTGCCGTCGGTGTTGTAGGTCATCTGTCCCGAAACCACGCTGTTCGCCGTGATCGCCGCGCAGGTCCACGCCCCCGCAATCTGTGCAGCCTGTGTCTGCGGCGAAGCAACACCGGTCGCCAACACCACCATGGCCACAGCGCATGCAACAGTCCGGACGATCTTCATCCCATTCCCCCTAAAGGCGTCGTTCAGCGCGTGCAGGTCGTGACCGTGCCGGATTCATCCGTCGATACAAACTTGCCCTCGGAGAACTCGGCGACCGACACCGTCTTCTGGTTCACGACAGCATTTTCGATCATCGGCTGGATCATCGCCGGCGGAACATCATTGCCGCCCATCGAGCCTTTGGTCACCGTCATCTTGGTGACCACTTCCTCGAGCTTGCCGTCAGCGAGGAAATTCCAGCTCGCATCAGCCGTCGCAAGAATCTCGATCGCCATGCCGCTCTGCGTGACGCCGACCTTCGCATCCATCGTCGCCTTGCCGCCGTCGAGATAGGTCACGTTGGCGTCGGTGGTGATGCCTTCAGCCGTCGCCTTGCAGTTCCATTTTCCGAGGATCATCTGCGCCGGCGTCTTCGCCGCCGATCCGCCCGGCCCCGAAGCGCACGCGCCCAAAGCCAGCACAACAGACGCAAGCACAATGCGTTTCATGGCGACGAGTCCTTTTCCTGACCGTCACCGGAATACGATCATGCGGCGCTCAAGTCCACCAAACGCACACAGTGCAGCATTACGGACACTTCACACGCGGTTCCAGCTGCGAGCCGTTCACAACGCTCAGCTCGCTGCCATTCCGCCCCAGCTCCAGCCGCACCGCGCCATCCCACTCGGCTTCCGCGCTCTTGAACTTCCCGTCCACGCGCGCCGCATAGCCGCCATCCGGCGCAACGCCAGTCACCGTGATCGTCGAATCCGGAAACACCACTTGCGTCGGCGTAACAATCACCGACCACGCCCCACGCGCAGCGCAGTCCGCAACCTTCTCCTCCCACTGCCCCACAAACTTCGCCGGCACCTCCGTCAACGTCGCAACAGGCGGCGTCTCATCGCAAGCTGCGACCATCAGAAGAGCGAGCGCGCCAAGCATCCTCATGCCCGCGTACACCCAAGACCATAGACCGGATTGATCAGCGCCATCGCATCCGGCCCCGTCACCTTCACCGTCGATGTCTGCTCCGCACCAAACCCGTTGCGCAGACTGGCCTGCGCCTCATCCGTCATCGGCGCACCGTTCGACACGGCCGATGTGATTTCCACCGTCATGCTTTCCGTCAGCTGATCGCCCGCGAGTTTCCAGATACCCTGGAACTTCATCTGCGCATCATAGTCGAGCGTGCCGTCGGCCTGCGTCATGCGCGCCGTTCCAGTCTTGGAACCATCCGCCGCGTAATCGACATCGACCATCAGCGTGCCGTTGTCGCCGAGACACGCCCACTTGCCCTGCGGCGCCGACGGAGGCGATCCGCACCCCGCCAGCACAAGCGCCAGACCTCCAACACTCGCACCGGCCAACACACGCCTGGAACGCCACATCAGGTCCTCCCAACCCGGCGCTCCCACACGAGTGGACCGGCCGGTGTTACGACTTCCGCTTCGCCGCCAGTTTCTCCGCCAGAAGGAAGGCAAGCTCAAGCGCCTGCTCGTTGTTCAGACGCGGATCGCAATGCGTGTGATAGCGATCCTGCAGATCCGTCGCCGAGATCTGGTGAGCGCCACCCGTGCATTCCGTAACGTCCTGGCCGGTCATCTCGAGGTGGATGCCGCCCGCATGAGCGCCTTCCGCCTCCACGATGTCCATGAAGTTCTTCACTTCCGAAACGATGCGATCGAACGGCCGCGTCTTGTAGCCCGAGCTCGCCTTCTCGACATTCCCGTGCATCGGATCGGACGACCACACCACCGTGCGCCCTTCCTTCTGCACTGCACGCACCAGCTTCGGCAGGCCGCCTTCAACCTTGTCCGAACCAAACCGCGCGATCAGCGTCAGCCTGCCCGGAATGTTGTCCGGGTTCAGCTTGTCGATCAGGCGCAGCATGTCGTCCGGCGCCAGCGACGGCCCGCACTTCATGCCCACCGGATTGCGAATGCCCGAGCAGAACTCGACATGCGCGCCATCCAGCTGCCGCGTGCGATCCCCGATCCACACCATGTGCGCGCCGGTATCGTAGTATTCGCCCGGACGCGTGGAATCCTCCCGCGTCATCGCCTGCTCATAGCCGAGCAGCAGCGCTTCGTGGCTGGTGTAGAACTCCGTCTGCGACAACGCCGGCGTCGTCTCCGGCGTGATGCCGCAAGCCGCCATGAAGTCCATCGCGTCAGAGATGCGTGCAGCAAGGGCCCTGTAGCGCTCGGCCGCGGGTGAGCGCTCTACGAACCCAAGCATCCAACGATGCACGTTGGCCAGGCTTGCATAACCGCCCTGCGCAAACGCGCGCAGCAGGTTCAGCGTCGCCGCCGATTGCGCATACGCCTGGATCAGACGCTGCGGATCGGGCGTGCGCGCTTCCGGCGTGAACTCCATCCCGTTGATGTTGTCGCCGCGATAGCTCGGGAGCGTCACGCCGCCGATCTCTTCCACCGGCGAGGAACGCGGCTTGGCGAACTGCCCCGCGATACGGCCCACCTTCACCACAGGCTTGCCGCCAGCGAACGTCATCGCCGCCGCCATCTGCAGGATCAGCCGGAACGTGTCGCGGATATTGTTCGGATGGAACTCCTTGAAGCTCTCCGCGCAATCCCCGCCCTGCAGCAGGAAAGCCTTCCCGTGCGCCACATCGGCCAGCCGCGACATCAGCGTGCGCGCCTC
>ERZ795059.623-NODE-623-length-44220-cov-7.049609_pt1 | contig 44220 bp, 35 predicted proteins | sample MGYA00375143_ERZ795059 | MGnify/ENA primary metagenome ERZ795059 (study PRJEB30188, sample SAMN05720168) | activated sludge metagenome | isolation source: Anaerobic digester | place: USA | collected 2015-01-07 ... | reverse complement strand
GACAATGCATTATCATTTTGCCCTCCAAAATCTCTTGCACTTAATTGCCCTGTTTCAACAGGTATTCCATCAATGATGTATAGAGGAGTGTTAATGGCATTGATAGAAGTGGCTCCTCTAATGCGTACCGAAACTCCACCTCCAGGCGTGCCAGAGGATTGTGTTACCTGAACTCCCGGAGCCTGTCCTTGCAAAGCCTGGTCAAGACCATTGATAGAAATACCTTTTATTTTATCGGCATTAACCGTTGAGACTGCTCCGGTAATATCTTTTCGTTCAATGGTAGAATAGCCAATTACCACAACCTCTCCTAACTCAGTTGGTTTTTCAACCATTACAATATTGATGTTGGTTTGCCCAGTATAAGTAATTTGTTGGGAATTATATCCAATGAAAGAAAATTCTATAATTGAACCGGTCTGAACCTCAAGCGTAAATTCACCATTGATGCTGGTGATGGTTCCCTGATTGGTTCCCCTTACAATTATCGTTACACCTGGTAAGCCATCCGGGTCAGCCAGTGATGTCACCTTGCCCGTAAGCTGCGATGTTTGCGCTTGTGCAATGGAACTGAGGAATATAAAGATTAGCAGTAAAGTTTTATGCATAAATCGCGTTTAGGCAATATTCTTAAAACTAATGATTAAACATCAAAGATCAAGAACTGGTTTATGTAACCGGAATAATTTAGGATGAAATCTGAATATTGAGAGATAAAAGGAAATGCGACTACCGAAGTATGCGTGATATAAAACACGTAATTCTATTTTTATTAACTTTAAGAATGACAATGCTTTCTGAAAAATGGAATGCCTTTACGTTACGAATTGGTATCCGCTCGACTGAAATGGAGGTTTACAAAGCGTGGACCACACAAGATGGTTTGGAACGCTGGTTTCTGCGGTCTGCAGAATTTACAAATCAACAGGGGCATGTTCGGCATATCCATGATTTTGTGCAGGCAAACGATTATTATCACTGGCTTTGGTATGGCTATCCGGATGATGTGTTTGAACGAAAAGAAGTAATTGAAGCCAATGGACGAAATGTATTTAAGTTCCTATTCTCCGGAAACTGCGTAGTCACGATTTCATTAAGTCATGCATTCGGAGAAACGATCTGTACCTTAACACAAGAAAATATTCCACTCGACTCAGACCCAAAAAAGAATCTTCATCTTAATTGCTCGAATGGCTGGACGTTCTATCTGACAAATCTGAAATCGGTGCTGGAAGGAGGCCATGATTTGCGCAACAAGAACATCAACCTTTCGCATGTGGTCAATGCGTAACAGTAAAGTTTGTGATCTTGATTTTTAATTTCAACATTACGTAGGGTTATCTTGTGATTATGAAGGTGATGAATAGGATGAAGCGTTTTTTTTTATTTTACCTCTTGTTTTTTCTAGCCCCTTATGCATATGCGGGTCTTCCTCCCGGTATTAAATTTATTGAAAACAAAAACCAGTGGCCTGCCCATATTTTATTCTATGCCAACATTAATGGAGGAACAATGGCCATCGAGCCCGGTGGCTTTCGGTATTATTTCTTAGATGAAAAACGATTGGAAGAACTCCATGAGCAAACACACCTTCAGAGAAGTGAAGCAGATAGTGAGAAAATAATAGACAATGAAATTAAAGGCAACGCCATTCATGTGGATTTTATTGGAGCGAATCAACATGCCATTCCTTTACCTTTTGGCAAATCGACTGAGTACTACAATTATTTTTTAGGAAGTGATGAGAAACGTTGGACATCAAAAGCATTTGCCTACGATGGGTTTATTTATCCTTCGCTTTATACCGGTATCGACATGAAGGTATATTCATCGGGCGAACATGCCAAGTATGATTTTATTATTGCTCCGGGTGCAGACGTTTCCCCTATTACAATAGAATACCAGGGTGCAGATGCATTGACATTGGAAAATGGAAATCTCTATGCCAGAACAGCCTTGGCTGAAATTATAGAGCAGCGGCCATTTGCTTTTCAATTCATTAATGGAAAGAAAGTAGAAGTTGAATGCGAATTTCAATTAACCGGAAATCAACTTTCGTTTCGTTTCCCGAAAGGATATGATGCATGTTATGAACTGGTAATTGATCCGCTGTTAATTTTCTCTACCTATTCAGGATCAACTGCAGATAACTGGGGAAGTTCAGCTACGCCCGGTGAAAAAGGAAATTTGTATTCAACCGGCATAACCAATCATAACAATGCAGGCGGTTTTTTTCCGGCTACACCGGGTGTGTTTCAAACTGCTTATGGAGGTATTTACGATGTTGCCATTTTAAAGTATGACTCAGCAGGAGAACACATGCTATATGCAACTTATTTAGGAGGGAATGATTCTGAATCGCCTCATAGTTTAATCATGAACAAAGATGAAGAACTAATGGTGTTGGGTACTACCAGTTCTCTCAATTTCCCAACAACAATAGGTGCATTTGACAGGTCTTTCAATGGTGGATTTCCGGTAAATCACGTCTTACCATTTGATATTGGCTCTGACATCTTTGTGGCCCGCATCAGCAAGGATGGAAGTCAGTTATTGGGCTCTACCTTTATAGGTGGATCATCCAATGATGGACTGAATACAAACTTTGGGGCACTCACTAAAAACTATGGTGATCAATTGCGGGGAGATATTATTACCGATGATGAAGGCAAAGTCTATGTTAGTTCCGTAACGCAGTCACCTGATTTCCCCACACTAAATAGTTTTAATACTACGTATAAAGGTGGCGAGACCGATGCTATTGTATTTAAATTGAATAAGCAATTATCGCAATTAGAGTGGTCTGCTTTTTTAGGAGGGAATGGAACGGATGCATCGCATACCATAAAGCTTACCAGCAATAATGATATCTATGTAGGTGGAGGAACAACCAGCACAAATTTCCCGGTAACCACTGGAAGTTACCAAACTGTATTGAAGGGTGATGCTGATGGATGGATTGCAAAAATTGGAAGTGCTGGTGATACCCTTTATTATGGCACCTATACCGGTACATCATCCTTCGACCAGATTTATTTTCTAGATCTTAATTCAAATGAAGATGTGTATGTGTATGGACAAACTTCGGGTACTTTTCCAATTACACCAGGTGTATTTCATAATACCAACAGTGGGCAATTTGTTCAGAAGTTTAATCATTCACTTTCTGTTCTTGGTTTCTCAACCGTGTTTGGATCGGGAATAGGTATCCCCAATATTTCACCAACTGCATTCTTAGTAAATGAATGTAATAACTTATACATGACGGGCTGGGGTGGAACCCTTAATGCAGCATCAGGTCATTGGCAGAGTAATACCGTTGGTATGCCCATTACACCCGATGCGTTTCAAAAAACAACTACAGGCTCTGATTTTTATTTTATTGTATTAACCGATGATGCTTCAGAACTTTTATATGCAACGTATCTTGGAGGCACACAATCGCGAACACATGTTGATGGTGGTACCAGCCGATTTGATAAAGGCGGAATTGTCTATCATGCCGTATGTTCCGGATGTGTTAATGGCAACGCCACTGGAGGACCTTCATCAGATTTTCCGACCACACCTACGGCCTGGTCGCGTGTAAACAGAAGTGGAAACTGTAATAACGCAGCTTTTAAGTTTGACCTCTCTTCGTTGAAGGCACGACTACAAACCAATTCCATTGGTCTTGACATGCCGGGGTTAAATAAGATTTGTTTTCCCGATAGCATCGTGTTCGAAAATTTGTGTACGGGTGGTGAAATGTATCAATGGGATTTTGGTGATGGAACAGCGCTGGTAAGACTGGATAAGAAAAACATAAAACATGCGTATGCATCAACAGGACGATACATTGTTACCCTAACAGCCATTGATCAAAATACCTGTATTGGAAGAGACGTTGCCCAAACGGTTATCGATGTCTTTGATACGGATACGGAAATACAAGATGATGATGATTTATGTATGGGAACTCAGTATACATTATTTTCTGGTGGTGGTGAGTCTTATCTTTGGAAAAGCGAAGATGGAGTATTTGAATCGATTGATCCTACGCCTTCGGTAACACCAGACGACACTACCCTGTATTACATTACGATTACGGAAACAAATGGCTGCGTCCATCAAGACTCTGTTCAACTAAATGTTATCGATGTTATTACACCCGAATTCGAATTGGTCAGACTTTCAGCCTGTTCTGGAAGACCAGAACTGTATGTGAAAAGTGTAACCGGTAGTATCCTTCCGGGCGATCAATTGTTTTTTGATTTTGGTGATGGCTTTGTAAGTGAAGAGATTGAACAAAGACATACGTTTGAGCAGGATGGATTGTACTCGATTAAATTAGTCGGGGTTCGTGAATTTTGCGTAACTGAGAAAATTATCCCCACACCTGTATTTACATTGCTGGTTCCGAATGTAATCACACCTTCAATAGAAGAGGGCAAGAATGATGTATTCACAATTCAGTATGGAGAACTTCCCGATGTAACCCCTGCTGATTTTGGTTTCAAGGTTGCGTTGATACTTTATAATCGATGGGGTAATAAGGTATTTGAAACGGATGATTACCAATCTGATTGGTCAGCCAATGGTCTGGCTTCAGGTATTTATTATTACGAGGTTACAGTGGAGGAGCATGACACTTGTAAAGGATGGATACAAGTACTGAAGTGATTTCATAGTTTAGATTAAAACTTGCTTAGCTTCTGGTTAAAGAAGTATTAGAATATTCAATTTCATTGTACTGCCGTTTATAATCCTGTTATTTTGAGCCCATGAAAATTCTGATTGTAGAAGACGAACTCAATGTAGCCGAAGTACTGAGACGAGGCATGATAGAAGAGGGATATGAAGCAGAAGTAGCCTACGATGGGCAAATTGGTTTACAGTTGGCTCAAAACGGACAGTATGATTTAATTATACTCGATGTTAACCTGCCGCTTCTCAACGGACTTGAACTTTGCAAACAGTTGCGCGAGAAGGATGATCAAACTCCTGTATTGATGCTCACAGCTCTGGGCATGAGCGATGATATCGTTCTCGGTTTAGAATCGGGTGCTGATGATTATGTAGCGAAACCTTTTCGTTTCAATGAATTATATGCTCGCGTAAAAGCATTGACCCGCAGAAAAAAAAATCCAATTTCAATACCTGTAGCGGATGGTGATAAGAGTGAATTTACAAATAAGTTTACACTGGCAGATTTGGTTTTAGATTTTGATGCGAAACTGGTGAAGCGAAGCGATAAGATGGTTCAGCTCACTGCAAAAGAATTTTCTCTACTGGAGTACTTAGCGCACAATCAAGGTAAGGTACGATCACGCCTCGAAATAGCAGAGGCTGTGTGGGGGTTGAATTTTGATACCGGCACAAATTTCATTGATGTGTACATCAATTACCTGCGCAATAAAATTGATAAGAACTTCTCACCCAAGCTCATTCATACCATTACCGGTTTTGGGTATGTTTTAAAAATTTCTGAGCAGTGAAAATCAGACAACGGTTAGCATTTCGTTTCACCATCATCAGCGGATTTCTGACCGGTGTTATTCTTGTCTTTGTCTATTTTGTAACACAAAGTTTTATCAAAGCAGACTTTATAGCGCGACTCAATCAACAAGCGGAATTAGAAACGCTTCTCTTTACCAGGCAAGTGTCAGAATTGACCCTTGATCAAATCAATACCTTTGGATTAGTTCAGCCGGCTGTTGTGATTTATCGCGATAACGAAGTTATCCTCAGTAGAGGAAGGAAAGAAGTTTCGAAGGAATGGTTATCTGTGTTACATAAGAAGAAAGAGTTCTCTATTGATGAGGATGAATTCAGTACAGTCGGTATGGTTCACTTTATCAATGGAAAAGAACATTTTGTTTTCGTAACAGCGCAAGATGTTTACGGACAGCGGAAGTTAAGTTTTGAATTAGAAGCAATTGTTATTGGTTGGTTGATCAGTTTAGTGTTGGCCTATTATGCGGGATTATTTTTTGCGCGTAAATCACTGCAACCGGTAACACATGTGGTTAATGAAGTGAATAAAATATCAGTAGAAAATTTAAGTCATCGTGTTCCCTTCACCAAGCCAGGTGGCGCCATGGAAAAGCCGGATGAAATTGATGAGCTTATTTTAACTTTCAATGATTTGCTAAAAAGATTAGAAGCTTCTTTCCTTACCCAAAAGCGCTTTGTGCAAAATGCATCGCACGAATTGAAGACGCCCCTTACCGCTATTATGGCAGAAGTAGAATTAACGTTAACGCGGGCACGTACAGCAGAAGAGTATCAGCGCACGCTGTATGTTGTTATGCAGGAAGCCGAAAAATTAGAACTGACAACACATGGGTTATTAGTACTCACAAGATTAGAAGAAAATTCAGAAAAATCGGAAAGAGGTGTTATTGAATTACCAAGTTTGATTGAGGAAATCGTTACAAGTTTTAGAGCTCGTTTTCCATTGCGGGAGATTACTTTAAAACTCTCAGATCAGGTTATTGTAATTAATGGAAATCTCTTGCTGATCACCATGGCAATTCAAAATATTTTAGATAATGCCTTGAAATATTCAAGCACTAAAGTGGAGGTAGAGCTTTCTAAAAATAATACTGAAAGCATTATTGAGGTGAATGATTATGGTATTGGTATCCCTGCAATGGATATGGATAAAATCAAAACACCCCTGATTCGAGCAACCAATGTTGGTACTATTGCCGGGTCAGGATTAGGCCTCGCCTTGGTTGATCGGATTGTAAAGGTACATTCTGGTTTTTTGAAAATTGAAAGTGAAGAAGGAAAAGGTACGCGTTGTAAAATTATTATTCCATTAATTCCGGAGGAGGAATAAGGGAAGAGTTTAGTGGCGTGACCTCTATTAATTGATGAAACTCAACTTCTATTCTATTTTACTGGTAAAGCTTAATCTTTCTCTGCTGCTTTTTTTTATGGAGAGCATTATTGGGAGTGTCCCAAGTAAGAGGGAAAATATTCCTGCACCGATATTGGAAACTGGACTGGTAAAGAATTCTCCGGAAGAATAAACAGTAAGAATTAAGATCACAGAGAAAGGTAATGAGCATGCCAAAATATTCATGGCAAAATCCAGATCGAAGGTGCGATCGTGTTCCGATGTTTTTCTCTCTAATTTACTGATGGCAGCCATGTGTGCATAGGGCCAGAAGCTGCAAGCGCTTTGAGGAAATACTACTATAAGTAAAGTCGTTGCCAGATCTTTCACCGGGAGTATAAGCAGTAATATGCCGCTAATAAGAAATGCTAATCCGGATCGCAGAAACAGGAAAGTAAAAATGGTTCGTACTTGCTCCATGGTGAGCTTCATTGAAATGCCGATGAACAATAGAACCAGTGGTGTCATGATGAGGCTTATTTTATCAATACTCATCTGAGCAAAGACAGGAAGTGAACTGAAATTGATCCCCATCGCGAGCATGATAATGGCGGTGATGATAACAAGATTGACCGGCTCTTCTACCAGTGCGCGAAGCAGATCTTTTACTTTTGAGCGTTTACTGGTATTCGCAATATTGTTGACATTGAAGTACCAGCGCATGGCAATCATGTAAGCAATGACAAGTACAAATAGTTTATTTCCAACATCACCAAGAGCAGCTAATGCAAGTGATCCCTCACCGGAATATTCAGCGATGAAAGGGAAACAAGAAAGACCTGGGGCGAGTGATGGAATAAGAAGGGATAATGCGCGATGCTGTTTTTCCGGAATGTTTAAAATAGAATGAAGCGGAAGTTTATCAATCAGAAAAAATAAAATTAAGTTGAACGCAATAGCGAGCAAGGGCACCAATATCATTTCAATTGAGAACTCAATTTTTAACAATGCGATGAAGATTGTTGCCGGAAGTGCAAGGCTTAAAATGATTGTCTTGATTCCATCCTTATGATCCTTGGTTGAGAATTTCTTTCTCATCAAGTATCCTATCGCGATGATCATGATGAGGTAAACTGTTTTTGAAATAGCCGGACTCATTAAAAACCAGAAGTTAAAACGGATTTAGTTTTTTAATAGCCTGCTATTCTTCAGCTAAGAAGAATAGCAGGTAGATCATTTTAGATTACCTCATTCAGACTTTTTACAAAGAGTTCAACTTCTTCACGTGTACCCATGCTAACCCGTGAATAGGGCTTGTCATTTATTGTATAGCCGCGAATACCCACACCCTTTGCCATCATTTTAGCCACGAAATCTGCAGCGGGAATTTCAATTGGAAAAAGAATGAAACTTGTATAGGAAGGAATCGGATTTAATCCGGCCTTCTTCAACTCTTCAAAAACATAGCTCCTGGTTTCTTTATTGTTTTTCCGGGTTAACTGCTGAAACTCTACATCCTCTAAGCTCGCCATGGCGCCTTCTAAAGAGGTAACACAGATTCCCATCTCTGTTCGCACAAGATCTTTAATGGATTTGATGCGTTCAGGTTTCGCAACCATGTAGCCCATTCTCAAACCAGCCATTCCATGAATCTTTGAAAAGGTACGAGCGATAATTACATCATGTCCTTCATTAATCAATCCTACACAAGTTTCCTTCTCCGGGTTATCCATCAATTCAAGGTAAGCTTCATCAATAAACACGGGAACCTTAGAAGATACATTTTTACAGAACTCCCGAATTTCACCTGAAGGTGTAATGGTACCTGTAGGATTATTTGGATTACAGATGTAAACCAATTTTGTTTGTGAGTCAATTGCCGCTGCCATTGCATTTAAATCATGGGCATAATCTTTCTTCAGCGGAATATTTTTCCAAGTTGCACCTATTGCCTCAGCAGTTTTAACCAGCGACAAATAAGAAGGATCTGCAGAGACTACATTGCCACCTTTCATACACAATGCAATGGCGGTCTTCTCAAGAATATCCGTTGAACCTGGAGCCAATAAAATATGATCGTCCGGAACGCCTTCTTTTTTGGCTAGCATCGAAACCATCTTGAAGGCACTGTTGTACACGTAGCGATTTCCCTTGGTTGCACTTTCAGCAATGGCTTGAACCGCTTTCTTACTTGGCCCCCATGGATTTTCATTGGCAAGTAATCTTGCTTTCATCTCAATAGGATCGGGCATAATGCCATACGGTTCTGTTAAACTACACTTTCCGTTATAAGGCTTCATGCCAAAAGCAGGTTTTGCAAGGAGTGTGGACGGAACAGACAGTGTAGTGATAAGGCTACCGGTAAGCAGTGCACTACGCTTGAGCCATTCCCTTCTATTTTGTGTAGCAGGTGTCATGATGTTTTGGTTTAGGTTAATGAGATTTAGGTTAATGAGTGAGTTATGCGTTTCTATATTGAATGTGATTGATTCATTTAGTCCAGATACATTAAAGAATAATTCAACCTGATGATGTATTAACTAAATGTACTGAATTGGACTTGCTTTGTGAAGCTTGAGGTGAATGCTTTTCTTAATTTGTTTATACAATCGTTTCCAATTTTTTCACAATCGAAGTAGATTCTATATGAAGGTTAAAAGCTGGTCTGGGATTTTGTTTCATTTTCCTTTTTATGAAATAGGGGATGAACGATAAAATGTTTTGGATGGAATCAAAGAATGGATGATGGCTGAGTAACAGGGACAGCTAAACTGAAGAAATTGCACAACCTTTACAAACCCGTTTACCCTTAAAACAAAAAAGCAATTACATTTCTGTAACTGCCTGATAATGAAGTGGGCCCAGCTGGGCACGATCCAGCGACCCCCTGATTATGAGTCAGGTGCTCTAACCAGCTGAGCTATGGGCCCGATTTTTATCTTTTTTGAAAATCGAGGTGCAATGTTACATATTTGAGCCTGAATACACAAAACGATTTTCATGCCTCCGGATCCTTCTGTTAAAAACCTCATCTTCGATTTAGGAGGTGTTATCCTCAATCTGTCAGTCGCGAATACTTTGCAATCCTTTTCATCTGTTTCGGGTCATTCCACGCAAGATGTGAAAGAAAGGTTCTTTTCTTCTTCTGGTTTTGGACAATATGAAAAGGGATTATTAACCGATGCCGAATTCCGTGATTTTGTTCGGGAGGTTTATTCCATTAAGGTGAACGATGATACCATCGATCAGTGTTGGAATGCCATGCTATTGGGAATACCTTTGGCCAATCTTGAATTATTGAATCGACTCAAGAAGAAATACAATGTGTATTTACTCAGCAATACCAACAACATTCATTTGAATTACATCCAAACGAAACTCATGCCCGCTCATGGTGAAAATGTATTGTTGGATGATTACTTCCATCGTGCATACTATTCTCATCTGATGAAAAAAAGAAAGCCCGATGCTGAGATTTTTGAACAGGTACTGGAAGAAAATGGTTTAAAGGCTGATGAATCACTTTTCCTTGATGACCTTGAAGCCAACATTACCAGTGCAAAAGCACTTGGTATTAAAACGTTGCATGTTCCTACTTCCGATCACATTCTGACTTACTTCCATGTCTAAAGAAACAAAAAGAATACTTCTTCAAATTTTGCTATTTATTGTTACGTTCATCACTACAACATTAGCGGGTGCAGAGTGGACTCATGGACGATCAATCTTCATGGAGGATTTTGGCTGGAATGATTTCATAGGAGGAATGGAGTATTCTATTCCGTTTCTGCTGATCCTAACCGTTCATGAATTTGGGCATTACTTTACAGCGATTTATTATAAAGTAAAAACATCATTACCATACTACATTCCGTTTCCACCAATTCTATTTTCAATAGGTACAATGGGAGCAATGATTCGATTGCGAAACAGAGTTCCTTCAAAAGTTCAAAATTTTGACATTGGAATAGCAGGCCCACTAGCAGGTTTTATAATGACTGTGATCATTTTGTTTTATGGATTTACACACCTGCCTTCTGCTGATTACATTTTTGAAATGCATCCTGAGTACAAAGTGTATGGTGCGAACTATGCCGACTTTGTTTATAAGGATATGAAACCAGGTACTATCGATGTAATGATAGGTGATAATCTGCTTTTCTATTTTTTTAAAAATTTTGTGGCTGACCCTGCATTGGTTCCGAATCCACACGAGTTGATGCATTATCCGTTTTTATTGGCTGGTTTTATATCACTTGTATTTACGTGTCTCAATCTTTTACCCATTGGTCAACTCGATGGAGGGCATGTTGTATATGGCTTGTTTGGGTATCGTATTCACCGAATTATAGCGACAGTATTTTTTACTATTGTTATTTTCTATGCAGGTTTTGGTTTTGTAAAACCTACAGATCCGCCCGATACATTAGTGATGTGGGCTCCCGGATACCTTGTTTTCTTATACCTTGCTTTTTCAGGATTGAAACTTTCAAAGCGCGATACGTTGATGTATGCCATTCTGATGTTTGCTGTTCAGTTTGGTTTATCGTGGATGTTTCCGGGTGTTGAAGGGTATTCGGGCTGGCTTCTTTTCGTTTTTGTGATTGGTATGTTTATAGGTATTGATCACCCTCCTTGCGAAATTGAAGAACCCTTAGATGGTAAGCGTATTGCATTGGGCTGGCTTGCCGTTATCATCTTTATACTCTGCTTTAGTCCAGCGCCATTGGTAATGAAAGTATTTGGCGAATAGAGCATAATATTACCGTATAGATGCAGGTTTTGATGCACTTTGTGAAGTGCATTTAGTTGCACCTTTTCAGTATCTTTCGGCAACGAAAATTTCTGTGAATGTCAAAAAAGAAAAAAGTAGCCATCTTATTTGGAGGTCGTTCTGTAGAACATGGTGTATCTATCAACTCAGCCCGAAACATTGTAGAGTTTATTGATAAGAAAAAGTACATCCCTATTCCCATAGGTATTAGCAAATCTGGTAAATGGTTTCTTGCTTCTGGTGTCGATAAAAATATTCAGAAAGGAGCGCCACTGAGTTTGGTGCTGGATGCTCAAAAGCCTGGGTTTATTAATCTTTCTACAGGTAAACGATTTTCTGTTGACGCCATTTTTCCTGTATTGCATGGCACGGATGGTGAAGACGGAAGTATTCAGGGTCTAATTAAAGCGATGGATATACCGATGGTGGGCACTGGCGTTTTAGGCTCATCAATGTCGATGAACAAGGTAGTAGCCAAGCGCATGTTGAAGGATGCAGGATTGCCGGTAACGGATTTTCTTTCCTTTCATTTTTCTGAAAAAGATAAAATCAGTTTCAATGCTATTGTAAAGAAAATAGGACTACCCTTTATGGTGAAATCCGGAAGTCTTGGTTCTTCGGTTGGTGTTTCGAAAGTGAAAAACAAAAAAGAATTTACGATCGCGCTTGAAGATTCATTTCGGTATGATGATGAGATATTGGTAGAGCAATATGTAAGCGGTCGTGAAATTGAATGTGCTATTCTCGGAAACTATCCTGCGGAAGCATCCAATCCGGGTGAGATAGTAATCAACAAAAAGTATGAGTTCTATACGTTCGATGCAAAGTATGTAGATCCGGAGGCCGTGCGCATTGATGTACCGGCACAATTATCGAAAGCAGTAGTAGAAAAAATCAGGAAGGCTTCTGTTAAAGCCTATGAGGTACTGCACTGTGAAGATTTTTCACGTGTTGATTTATTCCTGGACAAGAAGGGAAATATTTTCGTGAATGAAATCAATACCATTCCGGGTTTTACCAACTCCAGTATGTTCCCGATGATGTGGAAAGAGAGAGGCGTTAGCTTTACCAAACTGATCAGCCGTCTATTCGACCTTGCACAAGAGCGCTACGACCGAAGCAAACGTATTGAGCGCGAATTCGAATCGTCATTAAAATTCTGATGGTTGTATATTTACTCCTTAACAGCAAGAGATGAGTTTTAACTTCAAGCGATTTAACACCAATACATTAGGCGGATTACTCCTTCATTTTTTGTTGGCTGCAGGTACGATTATACTATTAAGTGTTTTGTATTTCTTTGTTTACCTGCCCAACACAACCAATCACGGTGAAACCATTACTGTACCCAATGTGGAAGGCTCAAGCATATCGGAACTAGAACGTTTTTTAGTAAACCGGAATTTACGTTATGAAATAAACGACTCATCGTATTCAGCAGATTATCCTCCGTTAACCGTGCTCAAACAATTTCCACATGCGGGTTCGAAAGTAAAGGAAGGTAGAAAAATTTTTATTTCGATTAATCGAGCTGATCCGCCTACTGTTCCGCTTCCCAATCTTATTGATGGTTCGGTTGTTAATGCTGATGCCGTGTTGCGCAGCAATGAATTGAGACGAGGAAAAATTGAGTTGGTGGCAGGTCCTTTTAATATTGTGAAGGAGATGAAATACCTGGGTGAAAAGAAAAAAGCAGGAGATCGCGTTCCGAAAGGTTCCATTATCGATTTGGTCGTAATGGATGGTGGCACCGGGGGCAAGCTTGAACTTCCAAGTTTTCTCGATTTACCTTATGACGAGGCAGAGTTTGTTATTTCCGGCTGGAATTTGAATGTTGGTAATATCACTTTATTAGGAGATACAACCGGAGGCATAGTTTTAAAGCAAATGCCTGAGCCAGGGGAAAATATAAAGGTAGGTGATGCCGTTGATCTTTGGATCGGTAAAGCGGGCACGCCAATTCCGGGTGAAGAAGAAGACGAAGAAAGTGAAAATCCTTAATCCTATATTCCTGCGCCATTGTTTCATCTGCTTGATTTCACGCAAGCATATAGGTATTGCTGTTTTATTAACCATATTTTCATTGGGCTTCGTATCAACAGCTGTAGCACAGCTTTTACGATTTCCGGCTCCTCGAAATAATCCATCTCCAACTTCAAAATCAAAAGCAGAGGTAGCACGCAAACAAGACGTTACTATTTCTCTTCCCTTTTGGGATGATTTTTCATTCACGGTAGTAAATGATTCTACCAATACAGATTCAAATGCACCTATAACTTCCCGTTGGTCAAAAGGTAGAAAAGTCTGGATCAACGATGGACTGGGAATTAACGCACCCACGATTAATGTTGCTTCATTTGACGGACTGGATTCACTGGGCTTACCGTATTCTGATCTCATTCTGAAGAATGGTTTTCGTGATACACTACAATCACAGTTCATAAACTTAGACGAAGTTTCTGCTCCACTGCGTAATTCTGTTTTTTTAAGTTTCTCCTATCAGTGGCAAGGTAATGGTGAAGCACCCGACCCTTCAGATTATATGCTTTTACAACTTAAAGACAATACAGGTAAATGGGTTGATTCAATAAAGATCAGTACAAAATCGTCATTTGATAAAACTGTTTTTTACGATACCATCGTTCAGATTAATAATCCGAAATACTTTCACGATGCATTTCAGTTTCGTTTTCAAAACTATGGCAGAGAAAGCGGCCCGTTTGATACCTGGAATATTGATTATGTATATCTGAATAAAGGAAGAACAATTAATGATAATTCTTTTCCGGATCGTGCATTGGCATCTACAATGACTCAACTTTTTGGAAATTACAGTGCTATGCCAATAAAACATTTCTTTGCTGCACCAAAAGTTGATAGTGTGATGTTTGATGTTAAGAATTTGGATAATGACTCAATATCAAATTCATATCGAGCGGACGCAAAATTCATAAACTTTAAAAATTCAGGGTCTACAACCTATAAAAAAAGATTAATTAAAGATGATGTTGGTAAACTTGGTGGGCTAATGTTGGCATTTCAAAGAGTTCAGCAAAAGATAGGTGTTCTTCCAGATCCAGCCGATGTTCTTCAATTTGATCCCGATGCTGATTCGATTAGAGTGGAGTTCATGTTAAAGTTGATTAGCGGAGATTCGGTGGATGCTGAAAGATTCAACTTTTCACCAATTGATTTAAGAATTAACGATACGATTTCTAATAGTTACAACCTAGATGATTACTATGCCTACGATGATGGCGTAGCAGAATATTCAGCAGCCTTAACCAGAGAAGGTAATCGGTTAGCCTATCAGTTTACACGGCCTTCTGCCATTCCTGATTCCATTGCATTCTTACAGGGCTTCGATATTTACTTTCCTGATTTCGGAGTAGTGAATGGTATTACTGCTGACTTTATTATTTATGATGATAATGGAGGATTGCCAGGTGAGATATTGTATACCAGACCTAGTTATCTGATTGAAAAAAAGGGCACCAACAAATTTCAATACGTTGAATTTGGAGAGCCATTTTTAGTTGGACTTACCTATTATATTGGTTGGAAGGCCACAGCGAGCGGAACTGTAATTGTGGGCTTGGATGTCAGCAATAATACCGGTGATAAAATGATTGTGTATACCAACGGGGTGTGGAATGTTAACGATGCTGTAGAAGGTAGCTTAATGATTCGTCCGCGTTTTGGTGAAGCAGATGTCGTTACCGGAATTGGTGAAGAGAAAAGTCAAAACTTGCAGGTTTTTCCAAATCCAAGCGGAGGTCAATTTTTCGTTCGCGGAAAGTATGACCGAATGGAAATTGTAAATGTTACAGGACAATCCGTTTCATATACTTCACAACAAGATGAAGAGAATACACGCATTGCCATTTCAAATCCTAAGCAAGGAATGTACATTTTGAAGATCATTACAGGGAGCACACTCCAGATCAAGAAAATTATAGTGGATCAATAGATTTTGCCCACTTACCCCAATGGATTCACTTCATTCGTTTGCAATTGGGGCAAAGATTAAAATGCCTTTTAGCGCTCTTTCAAAATAGAAATTTGCCGCCATCCATATCCACAGAATTAATTTTAGTTCTCGGTCTTCCCTAAGTTAACTAGCTGATTTTTACTACTTTTGCCGTTCATTTTCATAATATGATTGCTGCAAATAATCTTTCACTTCAGTTCGGTAAGCGCGTTTTGTTTGACGAGGTAAACCTCAAGTTCATCTCGGGCAACTGCTATGGCGTAATAGGTGCCAACGGTGCCGGGAAATCTACTTTTCTGAAAATTCTTTCGGGTGATATCGACCCAACGCGTGGTAATGTTAGCATTGATCCGGGCAAGCGCATGGCTGTTCTTCGTCAGAACCACCATGAGTTTGATGAGATACCTGTTTTGGATACGGTGATGATGGGGCATTCCAAACTCTGGAGCATCATGAAAGAGAAAGATGCGATTTACGAAAGACCTGACTTCTCTGAAGCGGATGGTATTCGTGCTTCTGAGTTAGAAGCTGAGTTTGCTGAGATGGATGGATGGAATGCAGAATCGGATGCAGCATCGTTGCTAAGTGGATTAGGTATCACGGAAGAAGATCATTCCAAATTGGTGAAAGAGTTAAGTGGAAATCAAAAGGTGCGCGTGCTCCTGGCACAAGCTATTTTTGGTAACCCTGATATTTTGATTCTGGATGAACCTACCAACGATTTGGACATTCATACCATAACCTGGTTGGAAGATTTTCTATTGGATTTTAAAAACACGGTGATTGTTGTTTCTCACGATCGTCACTTTTTAGATACAGTTTGTACGCACATTGTTGATATTGATTTTACCGCCATAAAACTATACTCCGGAAATTATTCGTTCTGGTATCAGTCGAGTCAGTTGGCATCGGCACAGCGTTCTTCTGCAAACAAGAAAGCGGAAGAGAAGAAAAAGGAATTGCAGGAATTTATCATGCGCTTTAGTGCGAATGCTTCTAAGTCGCGTCAGGCAACCAGCAGAAGAAAGTTATTGGAGAAAATCAATGTGGATGATATTCAACCATCAACACGGAAATATCCAGCCATTATTTATCAACAGAAAAGAACAGCTGGCGATCAAACGTTGCACGTAGAGAACATGACGTTCTCCTTAAATGGAACCACGCTTTTCAAGAACCTTGACTTCTATGTGAACAAAGGAGACAAGATTGCTTTTGTCGGAAAAGATAGTTTAGCAATTACTTCATTGTTCAAAATTTTGATGGGCGAGGAGAAAGCAGATTCGGGTGATTTTAAATTTGGTCAGACTATTACAACAGCGTACCTGCCAAATAACAACGAAGCATTCTTCCAATCGGATGATAATTTAATAGACTGGCTTCGTCAGTTTGCAGAGGAAGAAAATAAAGATGAAACGTATGTACGTGGTTTCTTAGGTAAGATGCTTTTCTCGGGAGAAGAAGTATTCAAAAAATGCAGTGTGTTATCAGGAGGAGAGAAAGTGCGCTGTATGATTTCCCGCATGATGCTGGTAGGCGCTAACGTACTGATCCTGGATGAACCAACAAACCATTTGGATCTTGAATCCATTACAGCCTTTAACAATGCCTTGAAAGATTTTCCCGGAACGGTTTTATTTACCTCACACGATCACGAGTTCACCCAAACCGTTGCCAATCGTATTATCGAAATAACCCCGAATGGTTTTATCGATAAGATGATGACGTACGATGAATATATTGGAAGCGATAAGGTAGCCGAGCAGAAGGAAGCACTTTACGCGTAAGTGATGCTACGAATGCACGAATTAATTTTCTCTCTTCGGAGTGGAGTGATTAACGCGAGTCGTCTCTGTAATAATAAAATCATATTCTTTTTCTTTGTAGAATCTATTCCCTCTCCTCCGGAGAGGGCCGGGATGAGGCTTTGATCAATCCAAAATAAAAGGTGCATCCGCTTTCGTGTAGTTCCTTCCCTTGATTTTATTTTTCAAAGTATAGAACGATTCAAACGGGCCGTCAGCAGAAACCATATTCATCATCCAGGCTGGCACCGATCCACTTGGGTCTACATTCATGGAATATTCAACCTTCATCTTGTTTGAAGAAACGGGTACAACCACCCAGGTTGATTTAGACATGGGCACACGGGTGATACCTTCTTTCGCAGGTATATAATTCGGAATGCCATTGGCTGAAAAGACCATTTTTTTGGTAACGGAATCTTGTTCAATTTTTAGATGCACAACAAGATCGCGGTTACTAACCGGCCACGGGGAAACAATTTCTACATAGTAGATCAACTCTTGCCTGGTAATCCTTTTCAGGATTTTGGCATTAATGGTTTTGTATTGCCAATCATTATAGCCGGCAATATCCATTATCATTGCCGCGAGCTGAGGAGCTGTTGCATTTACTTCAAAGGAAGCTTTAATGGATTTGAATTTAGATTGATCAGAGCTACAGGTATAGACTTTTATGCTGTCTTGCTCTTTCTTCAATTCACATTCGAGTTGTGCGAAGAGAAGAGATGTCGAAAAAAAGAGAAGGAATACTGAACCGACAGTCTTATAAAAATGTATTACCATTCTGAAATTTAAGATGGAATTGCGAATATTCTGCGATTGCAAACGTTTATTCTTAACTTCTTTTTACTTTATGTTTGTCAAAAAATTTTAAGGGGCAAGACTAAAAATTGGCTTCCTCCGTCTATTTCACGGTTAACGATACATTTCTCTATGCCCCCAAAACAAAAAGTTACCATTGGTCATGTCTTTAAAACGATTATCTGGCCCAGAAAGAAATTAATATTCATTGGATTAATACTGATTGTGATCAGCCGTGTGGCTTCACTCGTAATACCCTGGGCTACCAAATACCTGATTGATGATGTAATGGGGAATAAAGACCTTTATATGCTGAAGGTAATTTTGGGAGCCATTTTGGTATCGATCATTATTCAGGCTGTTACATCCTATATTCTTACCAATATCTTAAGTGTGGAGGCGCAGCATCTCATTTCTGTTTTGCGTGTGCGGGTTCAAAAGCAAATTCTTCGATTGCCTACTCGATTCTTTGATAATACAAAATCAGGTGCATTGGTATCTCGCATCATGACCGATGTTGAAGGTGTTCGAAATCTGGTTGGAACAGGACTGCTTCAATTGGTTGGAGGAACGCTCAGTGCCGTGATATGCCTTGTGATGTTGATTAAGATCAGTCCGATCATGACACTTTTGGTTTTGGTTCCGATGGCCATTTTTGGTTTTATCTCTTTCAAAGCATTTAGTTATATCCGCCCGGTGTTTCGTGAACGTGGTGAGTTGAATGCTGAAGTAACAGGCCGTCTTACTGAAACATTAAATGGCGTTCGTGTGATCAAAGGTTTTAATGCTGAAAATCAGGAGATCAAAACATTTGAAAAGGGAGTTGAGAAGCTTTATTTGAATGTAAAGAAGAGTCTCACATCAACCAGCTTGCTTACGAGCTCGGCTACCTTCCTAATTGGGTTGGCTACTGTTGGTATTATGGGACTAGGTGGATATAATGTAATTCAAAACACCATGACAATGGGCGATCTTATTTCATTCGTGTTGTTTCTAGGTTTTGTGACGTTCCCGATTGTTCAGATGAGTAACATTGGTTCTCAATTAACAGAAGCATTTGCCGGATTGGATCGCACCGAAGAAATTATGAACATGGCGATTGAAGATGACGGTTCAGTTCGAACAGAAAAACTCGATGATATTAAGGGAGAAATTGTTTTTAACGATGTCTCTTTTGAATATGAAGAAGGTAAGCCCGTATTAAAGAATATAAACTTCACTTCTCCTATTGGATCGGTAACCGCATTGGTAGGAACATCAGGATCAGGTAAGACAACCATCGCAGGACTGGCCGCTACATTTTTAAATCCAGGTAGCGGAAAGATTACTGTAGACGGTGTTGATCTTACAAAAGTATCATTGAATAGTTATCGGAGTCAGTTGGGTGTTGTACTCCAAGATGACTTCTTGTTTGAAGGTACGATACGCGAGAATATTTTATTCCCAAGACCAAACGCCACTGAGGATGAATTACTGAAAGCAGTTCGTGCAGCATTTGTTCATGAATTTACAGATCGTTTTGAGAAAGGATTGGATACCGTAATTGGTGAGCGTGGAGTTAAACTATCTGGGGGACAAAGACAACGCATTGCCATTGCTCGAGCGATCCTTGCAAACCCAAGAGTATTGATCTTAGATGAAGCTACTTCCAATCTGGATACGGAAAGCGAAAGCTTTATTCAGGAAAGTTTACGCAGTCTGATGAAAGGCCGAACCACTTTTGTTATCGCTCACCGATTGAGTACCATCCGGCAAGCGGATCAGATTTTAGTTATTGAAGATGGAAAGATTGAAGAGCGCGGCAAACATGAAGAGTTGATCGAGAAGAAGGGAAGGTATTTTCAATTGTATACCTATCAGGCACGGATATAAATGGTATTCGGTAATCAGTAATCAGTTTGCGTGAACACTGATTACCGATTACCAAACACCGATTACTAGATTTTCACTACTTCGTAACCAACACCATCCTCTACTTCATCGGTTTCTACTTCGGCATAGTAAACATCATCGAGAACGTAATATTCTGTACCGTCAACTTTCTTTACATCGTAACCCTCTGGTAAGGCATCTACGATTGCGCCTTCCGGGGCATCAATAGTTTCGTACTCATCACTCTTGTCGACCTGAGTGTAGAATGTTCCATAGTAGTAGAAGTAAGGACGGGTACCAACCACAACTCTTCGATACCCTACAGGAAGAACACGAATCCGAACACCTGCAACTGGCCGAACCACTACATACGCATTATTGCGGGGAGTATAGTAAACACCACGATCAAAATAATAAGGGTTCGTTTTTGTTTTGATGATTACTGCACTGGTAGGTACAACAGCAACCGATGCTCTCCATCTTGGCAAATGAGCATATCGAATATGAGCCCTTCTAACAACAACCCGATGACGATGATGCACCCGGGCGGCATGGCGCTTAACGCGTTTTTCTTTGTGGTGAGTTTGTGCCTGTGCTGCTTGTGATGTTCCAGTAACTGTCACCAGTGCTATGACGATCGAAAAAATAAAGCTTTTCATTTTAAGAGAATTAATGTTCATGTTAATTGAGGCTTAGACTGTCAGACTGGATCAAGGTTTAATGTCAATCAAAATAATTTCCGAATAAAGAGGGTATAAAAAAAGGATCCCTTATCAGGATCCTCTTTTTTACCTGGTAAGACCAGGCCTTATATTCTGTTTATTTAAGCTTGAGCGTAATGCCCATGTTTACTTGACTCATGCCATCATCTCCGCTTTCAAAATAGAATGCAAATTTTGGTTTAACGTAATACCGAATTCCAACACGCCAAACCATTCGAGCATTGTTATTATTGTCATAGTAATCATTATACGAAACCACACGATAGGCAAATCCGGTGGCGGCATACACATCCATTTCTTTTATGGGGATGAGCTTGTTGAAATGATAATAACCTAGTATGGCAAAGCTAAATGCGCTAAAATTTGTGTCATCATTATTTCCGTTTTTATCTGTCGTTCCCCATCCTGAAGAAATATATCCTCCAAGCCCAACCTCATCGCGCAAAAATCCATGTTCAAATTTTGCATACAGCGGTGGGAAACCATTATTATCATGGTGGTCTCCTGCAACATTAGGAATACCCAATCCAAACGTTAACAGAGCAGCCGATTGTTCAAATGAACCGCTGTTGCGGGATTCGTATGATGACTTGTAAAACGATTTTGAATCCTGAGCAATTAAGGCCGGCCCAATAATCAAAATCAGAAACACTAAACATAATGACTTGTTCATTTTATTTGATTCACGAGGTTAAGAAAAGCCGAATATTTGAAGTACGAAAAAAAAGAGCCCCGTGATAGAGGCTCTTTTCTGTCTGGTAACAATCAGAGAAACAGATTTTACTAGTTAAGCTTTAAAGTCACACCTAAGTTAATAGCACTCATACCATCCCATCCACTTTCTGCATAAAATGCAAATGCGGGTTTGATATAATAGCGAATACCTACCTTAACTGGAACAGTTATAGTTGCATCGTTGTCATAATAATCCTGATCATCATAGGATACGTTCTTAAATGCTAAACCCGCTCCTGCATAAACATCCATTTTTTCAATAGGTATGAGCTTATTGAAATGGTAGTATCCTAAAACTGCTATACTAAAAGCAAAGAAATTAGTTTGATATCCCACTGGATTGCCAACGCCATAATAATTTCCAGTTTCACCAAAACCTGTAGACACATATCCGCCCAATCCTACTTCATCGCGTAAGAATCCATGTTCATACTTAACATACAATGGAGGGAAACCGGAATTTCCACCATAAGCATTAGGAGCTACATTTGGAAAGCCTAATCCAAAACTTATTATTGAGGAGGCCTGATCCCAGGAACCACTGTTTCGTGATTCATACGATGACTTGTAAAATGATTTTGAATTTTGTGCGTATGCCATGCTTCCGCAAATGACTAAGGCAATACTGAGAATAAGTGATTTTTTCATCTTTAATTAATTTTATGTTAGGGTATGTCTGATGGAACTCACCAGTCTGATGTTTATCCCAACGGGACGAACACAGATTCAGGTGTTAACTCATCTGTATTTCCTGCAAATGTACTGGTTAGATCAACACCAAAAAACAATTGTTAGGATGTTGATCCTTAAAAAACGCGTTACATCGACTAATGTTACGTTCCTTCTTTCAAGGTATCTAAACCTGTCTTGGAACTAACTATAATCAGGCCACTTTGATTCTCGAAACAAGTTCTGACTTAATAGATAGAAACACCCGAAAGTACAGGACAAGCTTTTGATTCGGTAATATTGACTTTGACTTTAGTCGTTTCTATGGGATCAATTTTTATAATTCGCTTATAGCCGATGGTCGAGCCTTGTGCAATAATCTGCCAGGCATTATTCTTCCAAACTTCAAGGGTAAATGATTTTACTCGTTGACCAAGTTTAATGTGTTCCTGAAGTTCGATGTAGTTTATGGTTTGATTTTTTTCAAGATCGATTTCAATCGAAGCGGAAGTAATGTCATCATCGGTTGTCCAATAACTTTCTTTATTTCCATCCGTGAGATTGGCTGATGAAAATTGCTCTGCGTGGCCGCGTTCTGAACTAGCTTCCGTTTTTACGTGTAGGGCAAGATCGGTTTTGAATGTCTCATCCAGAATTTTTCGGAAACCTTTCAATGCGACAACATCATTTTCATGAACAAGTCCACGTTGATCGGGTGGAATGTTTAACAGCAGTGTAGACCCTCGCCCAACTGAAGTAAGATAAATGTCAAATAATTTTTCGGGCGTCTTTACCAGTGAATCTTGATCAGCATGATAAAACCATCCCGGCCGAATCGATACATCAACTTCAGCGGGTATCCATTTGTCTCCATTTTCAGAACCCGTGTTGAGGAGGTTTTCAATACCTGCTTTGCCTGCATAAAGTGTATCGGTGCTAATGGTATTCCAATTTGTTTCACCGGCAATTCCTTTTTCATTTCCAACCCAACGCACGCCTGGTCCTGCATCGCTAAAGAAAATGATATTGGGTTCAAGGGAGCGAACCTGATCTAATGTTGTTGGCCAATCGTAATAGGTAGCACCATTTATGCTTCTCTTTTCCCGCTTGCCTCCATAAAATCCATCGCCACCATTGGCACCATCAAACCACATTTCAAATACAGGACCATAGGTAGTGAATAATTCATTCAATTGATTTCGGTAATAATCAAGGTAAGCTGGTGATCCATAGTCATTGTGATTGCGATCCCACGGAGAAAGGTAAATGCCAAATTTTAAATTATATTTTTTGCAGGCATCAGCAACTGCGCGAACGACATCACCTTCGCCATTTTTAAAAGGGCTGTTTTTTACAGAGTGCTCTGTGAATTTGCTTGGCCATAAGCAAAATCCATCATGATGTTTACACGTTAAGATCACACCTTTAAAACCTGTTTCTTTAAAAGTACTTACCCACTGATCTGCATCAAAAGAAGTTGGGTTAAAGATCGAAGGACTTTCATCACCATAGCCCCATTCTTTTCCGGTAAAGGTATTGGTGGTAAAATGAACAAAGGCATTCATCTCCATCTCGTGCCATCCCACCTGACTTTCGGTAGGAATGGGTAGAAGAGGTGCAGGTGGATTAATTTCCTTTTGAGAACAAGCGAGGATAATTACAGAAAAGAAAAGACTGAGAATTATACTTTTCATTGTTTAATGATTTTTGATTTGATAGGTATTTCTTTGTGGATCTTTGTAATCTTGTGTCTTGGTGGCGTAAATTTTTTTCCACGAAGCCACGAAGGAACCACAAAGTTGAATGCTATTTTGTAATTTAACTTTATACTTTGTGCTTCACGCTTTATGCTTTACCTGTTCCAATGCTTCACTTATCCGAGTAGTCGGTAATTTACAAGTCTTGTTGAAGCAAACGTAAATCATGGTCTCTCCACCTTTTGATTCACGACCTTCTAGTAAAGGTAACGTACTTTTTGTTTTGGTTCCGAGGGTTAAGGAAAAAGGTAGATAATGTGTGTGTAGTTCTTTTCTTTTTTCTTCAACATCATTTCCAACGATTACTACTTCAGCCATTCCTGAATTCATTTCAGCGAGCAGCATCCCCCAATTCGACATGTAACCGGGTTCTGATTCAATCAATGAAATCAGTTGCGACACCATGGTGTTTGAAATCCTTTTCCAATCTTCCTTGTCCAATAGAATACCAAGACGATAAAGATTTAGGGCCATCACCGAGTTGGAAGAGGGAATAACATTGTCCATAATCTCTTTCTTTCTTGCAATGAGTTGTTCAGCAGTGTTTGAATTGAAATGAAAGTATCCTTCTGCTTCATCATAAAAATTATTCAGTACATACATGCACCATTTTTCAGATTTGTTTAGCCACTCTTCATTAAAGGTAACATGATACAGAGCCATATAGGCTTGTATAAGAAATGCATAATCTTCCAGGAATCCTTCTGTATCAGCGCGCTTACCTTTAAACGTTCGGAATACCTTACCATCATCAATAAGGTAAGTTTCTAAAAATGAAATGTTTTTCGATGCGAGTTGTAAGAAGGCATCATCACTAAATGTTTTGTAGGCATCGGTAAGACCTTGAATCATCATGGCATTCCATCCGGTTAGAATTTTATCATCTAACCCCGGACGAATGCGTTTGCTTCTGGCTTGAAGTAATTTTTCTTTAATTGATTTTATGGAATCATCTGCATGTTCATGCGTATCAAGCAGGATATTCATTCCGTGCTCCCAATTACCTTCTGTTGTGGCTTGAAAGTAGGCAGCTACTTTATCCGTTTCTTTTCCAAAGACTTCTTCTAACTCAGAATATGTCCAACAATAGAACTTACCTTCAATACCTTCGCTGTCGGCATCAAGTGCGGAATAGAATCCACCTTCCGCACTCGTCATCTCATTTGAAAGCCAATGAAAAGTATCGTAAACAATTTCTTTGTATCGTTCTGATTTTGTAATGGAGAATGCTTCTGAATATAAACTCATAAGTTGAGCATTATCGTACAACATTTTTTCAAAGTGAGGAGCAAACCAATTTGCATCAACTGAATATCGCGCAAAGCCACCAGCGAGTTGATCATACAATCCACCTCGTGCCATTTTGGATAAGGTAAGATTTACCATACTCAGTGCGCTTTCATTTTTATTTATTGAGTGATAACGAAGCAACCATAACCAAATGGTGGGCATCACAAACTTGGGAGCTTTATTCATTCCACCAAGATGATGATCAAATCGTTTTTCCAGATTTTGAAAAATTAAACTAGGATCAGTCTTGAGTTCATTGGATGAATTGGTTTGTCGGAAGCGTTCAACATCTGATTTTAATAAATGTAACCGAAGCTCTTCGGCTGTATCTTCAACCTTACCCCGATTTGCGATAAAGGCATTGTTTATATTTTTCAATACCTGCACCCAGGTTTGTGGAGAGAAATAGGTGCCTCCGAAAAATGGTTTCTGGTCGGGTGTAATAAATACATTCAAAGGCCAGCCTCCATTTACACCTAGTGCCTGCACAGCCTCCATGTAAACCTGATCTATGTCAGGTCGTTCTTCGCGATCTACCTTGATGCAAACAAAGTATTCGTTCATCACTGCTGCTACATCATTTTTCTCAAACGATTCGCGCTCCATTACATGGCACCAATGGCAGGCTGAATATCCAATGCTCACTAAAATCGGTTTATCTTCTCGCTTCGCTTTTTGCAGCGCTTCACTTCCCCACGGGTACCAGTCCACCGGATTGTAGGCATGTTGATGTAAGTAAGGTGACGCAGTATGTATTAAGCGATTCGCTTTTTTATCGGAGGTATTTGACATTAACCAGTTTGAATTAGGAATTTTGAAGTTGTGCTTGTATTAAATTCATTTCTTCATCAACATTTACTGTGGATTTAAGTTCTTCCAGTTTAAGTAATGTTGATTTTAGAAATTGATGGTGGGCGGCAGACGATGGATGAAATGGTTTGTGTGCTAATGCGGATTGTATGCCATTCCATTTTTCAAAAAACTGTTTTGTTGAATCATCCATAAAGGTATCGGTAAATTTTTGCCAGATGTATTCTCCTGCATCTTCCGAAGGATGGATCATATCCGATTTATAAAAACGATAGTCACGCAAATCATCCATCATGATTTCATAAGCGGGAAAATATTCTACATTAGAATAGGTTTCGGTTAAGGTATGGCAAGCTGTGCGAAGAATCGATTTGCTAATACTATTTAATTCGAGTGTATCTTTTAAATGACGCACCGGACTGACGGTAAGAATAATCTTCATGTTTGGATTTAGTTTTTTCAGATCCTGATAAAGAGGATCAAACGATTCAATTATTTTTTTCTGCGTAAGCAATGATTTCGCAAAAAGTTTTGCCGGCATCTTGTGGCAGTTCGCTACTAATTCTCCCGTTTCGATTCGTTCATAAACCCATGAGCTTCCATAGGTAATGATGAGGTAGTTTGAATTCACTAAAAATTGATGCGTTTTTAGAATGCATTCCTTCAACCGGCTTTTTAAAACTTCTTTTTGCAAGGCCGAGAATTCAGAATGGAAATCGTAGTTTAGATGAATGTCTTGATTCTGTAGGAAAGTCTGCTCGGGCAGGCTTTTATTGAAAATAGCATAACTCAAAACTTTGTGAATGGCGGCAGGGCTGTAGAGGGTGCCAAACGGATTAGCGCTGGTTTCAATTTTATGGTGCTTTAAATAACCTCCTATAACATCGGCAAAACAGGAGCCTATTGTGATAAAGCGGTCTTTTATACCGACTTTAAAAGGTGATATTGAAGGACTAACGATCGTTCTGAAATGGCTCATATAAAATTATGTTACCGCAAACACTTGAAAATTTCGCACTTTTTAAGATACTTTGCTCTTTAAATACCACAAGGCCTAAAATCAATCAAAAATATGAATAACGACCTTACTGCCTTTGAAAAGATCCCAGTAAAGATTTTCAAATCTTCCGAAGATGCCTCTGTTTCTGTGGCGAAAGAAATTGCTGCTTTAATTAAGAGCAAAGAAAAGGAAGGAAAACCTTGTGTGCTTGGCTTAGCCACCGGTTCAACGCCAACACGGGTTTATTCTGAGCTGGTGAACCTTCATAAGAAGGGTCTCAGTTTTAAGAATGTTCACACTTTCAATTTGGATGAATACTATCCAATGAACCCGCAGGAATTGCAGAGTTATGTTCGGTTCATGCAAGAGCATTTGTTTAATCACATCGATATTCCAAAGAAAAATGTCAACATCCCTGATGGAACGATAGCGAAAGATAAGGTGGCTGACTTCTGTCGTGAGTATGAAGCAAAGATTGATGCTTTAGGTGGAATCGATATTCAGATATTGGGGATCGGTCGTACTGGCCATATTGGTTTTAACGAACCTGGTTCAACAGAAAAAACATTCACGCGATTGGTAACGCTAGATCAGGTAACGCGCATTGATGCGGCTTCCGATTTCTTTGGCGATGAGAACGTTCCTCGCAAAGCAATCACCATGGGTGTTGGTTCGATCATGAAAGCGAAGCACGTGATCATGATGGCATGGGGTGAAGGAAAAGCTTCTGTAATTAAGAAAGCAGTTGAAGGTCCGGTCTCAGATCAGATACCTTCTTCTTTCCTGCAACGCCACCACAGTTGCCAGGTAATATTAGACGATGCAGCTTCATCCGAATTATCACGCATCAAAACGCCTTGGATTCTCGATACCATTGAATGGAACGATACCTTAATTCGCAAAGCAGTAGTATGGCTTTGTCAGAAAATGAAGAAGCCTGTATTAAAACTCACCAATCATGATTACATGGAACATGGTATGGGTGATATTATTACAGAGTACGGTTCAGCGTATCAGGTCAACATTAAAATATTCAATCATCTTCAACACACCATTACAGGATGGCCAGGTGGAAAACCAAATGCAGATGATAAGAATCGTCCGGAGCGTGCAAAGCCTTTTCCAAAGCGTGCAGTTATTTTCTCGCCACACCCTGATGATGATGTTATTTCGATGGGAGGAACGTTCATACGACTAGTAGATCAAGGTCATGAAGTACACGTGGCGTATCAAACTTCTGGTAACATTGCTGTGTTTGATGATGATGCCATTCGCTTTGCGGATTTTGTTCGCGACTTCAATACTCAATTTGGTTTGAGCAAAGCCGATGGTGAAAAGTTTTATAAGAAGGTAGTTCAATCCTTAAAGAAAAAAGCTCCGGGACAAATTGATAGTCCTGAAGTATTATTGATAAAGGGAATGATCAGAAGGGGAGAGGCAAAAGCAGGTGGCCGATATGTAGGTATCCCGGATGAGCAAATGCATTTTCTGGATATGCCTTTCTATGAAACCGGTGCGGTGAAAAAGAAGCCATTGGGCGAAGAAGATATTCAAGTGATCATGGACATACTTGAAAAAGTAAAGCCACATCAGATTTATGCTGCTGGTGATTTATCCGATCCGCACGGAACACACCGTGTTTGCTTGGCTGCCATATTTGAAGCGCTGAAGAGATTAAAGAAAAGACCGTGGACGAAAGATTGTTGGGTATGGTTATACAGAGGTGCTTGGCATGAGTGGGACATCGACCAAATTGAAATGGCTGTTCCATTAAGCCCGGAAGAATTGATGCGCAAGCGCAGAGCTGTATTTAAACACCAATCACAAAAAGACAGCGCGATGTTCCCTGGCAGCGACAAGCGTGAATTCTGGATGCGAGCTGAAGATAGAAATCATGGCACAGCGATGGCGTACAATGCACTTGGCTTAGCAGAGTATGAAGCCATGGAAGCTTTTGTTCGATACAAGTTCTAGGAGAAGAATTTAAGAGTTAGAATTATCGAAGGAAGGTAACGAGAGTTGCTTTCCTTCTTTTCGTATAAGCAGGATTGTAATTCATACCTTATAAAACCTGAGATCACGAATCGTTGTTAGCATAAAAATGCTTAAATTCCTTTTATGATTACCAAAGAACAACTTAAAAAGGAAGTAGATAAGCTGCCAGAGAATATGCTGGAAGAAGTTTACACTTTACTTAAAGAGGTATTGGATCAAAATCAAGAGAGTGAAGGTCCTACCAAAGAAAAAATAGGATGGAGTAAATGGAATAGTAATCTTGAAAAATTTACACCTGATTTTATGGAAAGCCGTGAACAATATACCAGTCAAATTCGGGAATCATGTGACTGATGAGTTATCTTCTCGATACCAATATTTGCATTTACATTATCAAAAGAAAGCCTCAATCTGTATTTGATCGGCTCCAAAACATTCCTTTCAAACAACTTTTCATATCCTCCATAACAGTAGCGGAGTTAGAGTATGGTGCAAGAAAAAGTTCGCGGCCTGATGAAAACAGAAAAGCATTAAATGAATTTTTATCACCCTTTACAATTGTTGATTTTGGTTTTCCGGCTGTCATTTAATACGGAGTTATTCGCTCGGAATTAGAAAGAAAAGGGTTACCAATTGGTCCATTGGATTTACTTATTGCTGCTCATTCAAAGAGTTTAAGCTTTACACTTGTTACGAATAATGAAAGTGGGTTCAGCAGAGTTGAAGGGCTGCACATTGAGAATTGGACAAAATGAAATTTACCTGAGTAGCAAGAAATCAATTACCCCAATTTCTTTATAAAATCTTTATACCAATCCGTCTTACTTTAATACGATATTTATAAGCAGACGCCTACTTTTGTCTCAGACAAGACGGCAAGTGCTTTGAAAAGATCACTCTATAATATTGCTCCCAAAAACCAATACCTTCTCAGTGTTGGGTTGGTTCTTTGTGTAACAGGCTTAGGACTTGCATTGCACGGTCTTGTCGGCTATCGTGTGGTGGCTTTTATGCTGTTGGTTACAGTCTCTATACTGGCCATGTTTCTGGATATAGTTCCGGTTATACTCGCGGCATTTCTAAGTGCTTTGTTTTGGGATCTTCTTTTCATTCCTCCGCGCTTCACATTTACAGTAGGTACGGTTGAAGATCGCTGGCTACTCCTCATGTATTTTGTAATCGCTTTGATCCATGCTGTGCTTACATTCAAAATCAGGCAGATGGAAAGCGAGGTAAGAACGAAAGAAGAGAAAGCCAGGGCTATTAAATTTTATAATACTGTTTTTAATTCATTGTCTCATGAATTGCGAACACCCATTACAACCGTCATTGGTGCTACCGATAATTTATTGTCAGATAATGCAAAAATTTCAGAAGCCGATAAAAGGGAATTGCTTTCTGAAATATCCATTGCGGCCATGCGTCTGAACAGACAAGTAGAAAATTTATTGAGCATGTCTCGTCTGGAGTCAGGTGTCATTCAGGTAAAAAAAGATTGGGTTGATGTCCGCGAACTCATCTACACTACACTCAAAGAGTTTGAATCGAATACAACAAAATACAGAGTTAATATATCAGCACCTGATACTCTTCCACTATTTAAGCTGGATTTTGGATTGATGGAACAAGTTCTTCACAACCTGATTAGTAATGCTATACAACATACAGCCGAAGGAACCGATATAACGATTCATGCTGATGTACTCGATGAAAAATTATTCCTTACGGTGTCCGATACAGGTAAAGGATTTCCGGAAGCAGAAAAGGATAAGGTATTCGATAAGTTTTATCGAGTAACAGGATCGCGTGCCGGAGGTACTGGTCTGGGACTTTCTATTGTGCGTGGATTTGTGGAAGCCCATCATGGTACAATCTCCCTGCGGAATCTTCCCTTGAGCGGAGCTGAGTTTGCCATTGAAATTCCAACCGAAACAACTTACGTAAACCGATTGAAGAATGAGTAACGCAACGGTTTTGGTTATCGATGACGAAGCGCAAATCAGAAAGTTGCTTTCGATCACACTTCAGTCACACGACTTTAATGTGGTAGAAGCCTCAACTGCAAAAGAAGGACTTGCTATTGTGGTCTCGCATCCTCCTGATCTGGTGTTGCTGGATTTAGGTTTGCCCGATCGCAGTGGACATGATGTGCTCATTCATTTGCGTGAGTGGTATATCAATCCTATTATTATTCTATCTGTTCAAAGTTCGGAAGAGGATATTGTAAAAGCATTGGATCATGGAGCGAATGATTATTTAGTAAAACCATTTCGCACAGGTGAATTGATGGCGCGGATTCGTTCGGCCATTCGCAAAGGAAATCCGGAAGAAAGTAATTCACGAATTGATTTTCAGGATTTCGAAATTGATTTTGCTTCACGCACAGTGAAGAAAAACAATATGATCGTGAAACTCACCGCTACTGAATATTCTTTACTTGCCTTGATGGTGAAGAATGAAGGTAAGGTGCTCACGCATCATTATTTGTTAAACCAAATCTGGGGACCATCTTATAAAAATGAGTCTCAATATCTACGTGTTTTTATTGCACAACTTAGAAAGAAAATTGAATCAGATCCCAACCGACCATCACACATTGTAACAGAATCGGGTGTTGGGTATCGGTTCGTAGCAAAGTAAATCAACTATAAAATTTGAGTTTATGAAATCGAATATTAATTCGAACAGGATCACTATTGCCTCATTGTTAGTAGCGCTTGGAATTATTTATGGCGATATCGGTACAAGTCCGCTTTATGTTTTGAAGGCGATTGTTGGTGAAAGACCCATTGATGAAACGCTTGTTCTCGGAGGGGTGTCGTGTGTGTTCTGGACGTTGGTTCTGCAAACGACTATCAAGTATATTTTCATTACGCTCATGGCAGATAACCAAGGCGAAGGTGGTGTGTTCTCGCTTTATGCATTGGTAAAACGATTTGGAAAGATTTTGGTAATACCTACTATTCTTGGTGCCACTACATTATTAGCGGATGGAATCATTACACCACCCATTTCAGTGGCTTCTGCGGTTGAAGGTTTAGAAGCAGTCATCCCTGGTTTACCTGTAGTTCCAATTGTTATTGTGATTTTGTCGTTGCTTTTTTTCTTCCAACGATTCGGTACGCAAAGGGTAGGTTTCGTATTTGGTCCGATGATGATGATTTGGTTCACCATGTTGTTGACATTGGGTGTGCTCCAAATTTTAAAGTATCCTCATGTTCTTGAAAGTTTGAGTCCGGTGTATGCTTATCATCTTCTCGTTAAATATCCGCAAGGCTTTTGGTTGTTAGGAGCGGTGTTCCTTGCAACAACAGGAGCGGAGGCTTTATATTCTGATCTTGGTCACTGCGGAAGAAAAAACATTCGGATTACATGGGCATTTGTAAAAATAAGTTTGCTGGCGAACTACTTAGGACAAGCAGCCTGGATCATGAATCAGGGACAAGATGTATTGAACGGACGGAATCCATTTTATGAAATAATGCCAGCGTGGTTTTTGTGGCCCGGTGTTATTATCGCTACATCGGCAGCAATCATTGCGTCACAAGCACTTATCAGTGGATCATATACCTTAATTAGTGAAGCGATGAGTTTAAATTTCTGGCCGCGTGTAACGGTTCGGCATCCAACGGACCTTAAGGGACAAATTTATATTCCCAGTGTGAATACTATTTTGTGGTTCGGGTGTGTGTTGATGATTTTATACTTCAAGAACTCAACACACATGGAAGCGGCTTATGGTTTCTCTATTACCGTTGCTATGATGATGACTACTATTCTGTTGATTTATTACATGACCTATATCAAGAAATGGCATTGGACATTGGTGACAATCTTCGTGATGGTGTTTGGTACGATTGAACTATCATTCTTTATTACGAACGTAGCCAAAATCAAAGAGCGGTGGATGTTTCTGTTTTTTGAGTTATTTATTTTCATGGTTATGTATGTGTGGTATTATGCACGAAAGATTAATAACAAGCTCACACGATTTGTTGAATTAGGGAAATACACTGACATGATTAAAGAATTGAGCGTGGATCAGGATATTCCAAAATTTGCAACTCATCTGGTTTACCTTACCAAAGCTGATCACCGCGAACAAGTTGAAGAAAAGGTAATTAATTCTATTTTTTCTAAGAGCCCAAAACGTGCTGATGTATATTGGTTCTTGCACATTCATCGAACAGATGAGCCATACACACTCAGCTATGAAGTAACCGAGTTGGTTGATGATAAGGTAATTAAGGTTACCATCAATGTTGGTTTCAGGGTACAACCGCGGACTGAATTGTTTTTCAAGAAAATTGTAAATGAATTGGTAGCGAACAAGGAGTTGAACTTGCATATCCGGCCGGATGGCTCGACAAAGTATAATGCTGAGCCTGATTTCAAATTCGTGATCATTGAAAAGTTTCTATCAGTAGAAAATGAATTTGCTTTGCGAGAAGGCCTCTTGCTGAATGGATACTTCACACTTAAATATTTTGGGCAGAGTGATGAACGTGCATTTGGTTTAGATAAGAGTGATGTGGTAGTAGAACAAATACCTTTAGTGTACCACCGGGTACAGCAAATAGATTTGATTCGTAAAGACTATCAGAATCTTGATATACCTGTAAAATAAAGTCTGGTTATAGAGGTCGGAATTCACTTATCATCCAATCTCTATAACTACATCATCCGTAAGCGGATGACCAACACAGGTTAATACATATCCTTCCGCTCGTTCAGATTGGGATAGTCCTTCTTCTTCATCCAATTTTACTTTTCCTGAAAGACATTTTCCGCGGCAAGCGGTGCACAAACCACTTTGACAACTGTATGGCAAATCTATTCCCTGATCTAATGCGCTTTCTAAAATTGCCCGTTTTGGTTGTACCATTACCTTATATTCCTGACCATCGTAGCGAATGGTGACTTCGCGCGCTTTTTCTTCACCCGAACTTGCAATGGATTCTTTTTTGATGTCTTTATTAATAGTACCCTGAACAAAGCTTTCTTTGAAAATTTTATCCTTCGGAATCTGGCGTGCTTCGAGTAAGGTATCTACATTCTTCATCATACCTTCCGGTCCACACATAAGGTAGGTAGTCTTATCGATGCCCCAGTCAGGGATGCGTTCGAAAAGTTTGGTAAGCATATCATGATTTAATAAACCGGAATAGCCTTGCCAGTTCATGGGTGCGTTATCTAAAATATGAATGACATGAAACCTACCTTCATCATTTGTTTGCAAGGCATCAAACTGATTTTTGAAAATGATGCTATCAATATCGCGGTTACAATAAATAAGGGAGCAAATACTGTCAGGCTCCTGATCGAGTGTGCTTTTAATCAGCGACATCATCGGAGTAATGCCAGATCCACCGGCAAACATAATGAGATGACGCTTTTGATCTTTTTTATATTCAGTAGTGAACTGCCCCATCGGCTCCATCACTTTCACGGTATTACCTGTTTTTAAATTATCCGGCAACCAGTTAGACATTAAACCATTGTCAACACGCTTTATCGTTACGACTAAATCATCATCGGTGTAAGGAGAACTACATAATGAATAAGCCCGTCTCACTTCTTTTCCCTGAATGGAAACAATTAGTGTTAAGAATTGTCCGGATTTATAGGCAATCTTTTTATCAGCAGGCTGTTCAAATGCTATTGAGATAGCATCCTTCGTTTCGTGGATAATATTTTTAACCTTCAGATCATAATAATGAGGGCCGCTATGTTGAATCTCCTCTTTCTTCTCTGATTTCTTAAAAAAGCTGAATGCCATAAGTGTAGTTGTGAATGATAATATTAAGTAGTCTCGTTATTCAACAAAGAAATTGGTGATCGGTTCAAATTGTCATCAAATCAAGTATTAAACCGGGTCCTTTATCACTGTTGTAATTCCATACAAAAGTAATGAGGAATAGCATAAGTTAAAGTCATTTTGGACGGCACTTGAATGATTCCGATCAATTAAATGAATACCGTAATGGGCCCTTTCGACTATTTATAGAGATTAATCGCATCATTCATCATCGGGGTTTGGTCAATCGATGAATGAAGTTAATTTTGAGCTTTAATACTACCAACGTGCAACTTACACCCCTTAATGCCATATCGCCAGTGGATGGCCGATACTTTGAAGTCGTAAAACCACTTGCCCCTTACTTTTCCGAATATGGCCTGATGCGGTATCGGGTTCAGGTTGAGATCGAATACCTTATCGCCCTTTCTGGTGCTATTACGGAATTGGAAGATTTTCCGGTTCACCAGATTAACGACATCAGAAGGATTTATAAAAACTTTACAGAAGCGGATGCCAACGAAATAAAAGAGATCGAAAAAATAACAAACCACGATGTGAAAGCCGTGGAGTACTTCATTAAAAAACGATTTGAAATTTTAAAGCTTGACCACTTTAAAGAGTTCGTTCATTTCGGACTTACTTCACAAGACATTAACAATACCTCCATTCCATTATTGTTGAAGGAATTTATCGAACGTGAATATTATACGCTGTTTGATTTAGTGCAAAACAAACTGAACGCGCTATCAAAAGACTGGAAAGATGTTCCGATGCTGGCCTTCACACATGGTCAACCTGCATCACCCACAAGATTGGGTAAGGAGCTTATGGTTTTTGCTGCGCGGTTGAACAAACAAATCACTCAACTCAAGACGATTCCTCATGCTGCGAAATTTGGTGGTGCTACAGGTAACTTCAATGCTCACCATGTAGCCTATCCAAATATAGACTGGAATAAATTCGCAGATGAGTTTTGCAATCACTTGACCCTTACAAGAAGTTACCCCACTACACAAATCGAACATTACGACAACATGGCCGCGTTGTTCGATAATTTAAAACGCATCAATACCATCCTCATAGATTTCAGCCGCGACATGTGGCAATACATTTCGATGGGATATTTCAAACAGAAAATTAAAGCAGGGGAGGTGGGATCATCAGCCATGCCGCACAAAGTGAATCCAATTGATTTTGAAAACGCTGAAGGTAACTTGGGTTTTGCTAACGCGATCTTTGAACATCTCTCTGCCAAACTTCCGATCTCAAGATTGCAGCGCGATCTTACGGATTCAACGGTACTTCGAAACATCGGTATTCCGCTGGCACATACCTATATTGCTTTTCAATCCATACTAAAAGGTATTAGCAAACTGGAGTTAAATCAAGATACTATTAATGAAGATCTGAATAACAACTGGGCTGTTGTTGGAGAAGCCATCCAAACTATATTGAGAAAAGAAGGATATCCAAATCCATACGAAGCACTGAAAGATCTAACACGCAAGAACGAGAAGATTACACAAGAGAGTATCACCACTTTTATTGATGGCTTGAAGGTAAGCGACAAAGTTAAGACCCGATTGAAAGAGATTACACCATTTAATTATACGGGTGTTTAGGATTGAGCACTAAATGATTGAATTAGAAAGCGGCTCTGTATTACAGAGCCGCTTTTTATTAATACCTATCTCAGGACTGATCTGAATTTTTTAAGAACAAATTAGTTTATCACTACTTCTTTCTTCCGAAGTTGCTTATCCAACACAAAAGTTCCAAACGGAATAAAGGAGGCAACAAAAGCACCGAACGAAAAAAAGATCGACCATCGTTGTGTAAAATGAATCACGGCCAGCACCACTACATAAAGTATAAATAACCCTCCATGGATTGATCCGACAATTCTCACTACCTCTGGCATTCCCATCATGTACTTCATCGGCATAGCAATGAATAACAAAGTGAGCAGGGAAATACCTTCGGCTAAACTTAGAATTCTAAAAATCCTGACCTGACTCATCCGAGAAATCGTTAATCGATAATAAAAAATCACGCAAAGATAATATTTACTTTAACTCTGAACCCATGTCGAACCAGCGATATTATTTTCCTTTTCCTTACTCTTCTTCCTTCTTCCCCACCAAATATAAAATCCGCTAACAGGTAATGAAGCCGCAATCAAGCTGGCAAAGAAAGCCAATATCTTTCCTGGTAAACCAATAATAGCACCTGTATGAATATCGTAATTCATTCGAAGGAGTTTATCGGCAGACTTTGCTTCTTCTACCTTGCCATAAATATGTTTTACAGGAAGTTCTTTTAAAGTATACTGGTCGAAGTAACGATAATCGGTTTTCCAATAGGTTCCATCGTCTTCATTGACGGTAACAAGAATTGGTGCAGTATTGGATTCAGGTGCATGTACTTCCATTACTTCTGCTGTTGGATTTTCTGCTCTCAACTTTGCATACAATCTATCCCCTGCAGGAATGTCTGATTGAGTCATCATTTGAGTTGTGTCAGAAGCCGGTTCGATGTACAGCAATTCCTTTTCTCCTCCGGCAACTTGATACACACCTTTTGCGAACCATTGAAATCCAAACACCATACCGGTTAGAGCAAGAATGATGGCAATCAATGAAATGTAAAAACCAAGTACGTTATGTAAGTCGTAGTTCTTTCTTCGCCAACGGGTATTCCATTTAATTTTAAAACGCTGCCTGGTTGCCTTTTTGTTTTTAGGCCACCAGAGAATTATTCCGCTAATCAGCATAACTAAAAAAATAAGCGTTGCACTCGTAGCAATAAGTTGTCCGAGTTCTGGAGGAAGCCATAGATAAAAGTGCCCCAGCAACACAATGCGGAAAAAATCTGCATTCTCGTCTTTTACTTTCAATACCTCGCCACTGTATGGATTAAGGTAGACGAGGTAAAAGTATTCCGGATCAAAGTCATAAAAAATTACCTGTGATGTCTTACCTGGTTTAGCATACAACACGGCATGAACTTTTTTACCTGGCAATTCTTTTTCTGCAATTGCTTTTAACTGTGATGGTGGAAGTACTGGCTTCTCTTGATACTCAACAAATCGATACGGTTGCGTCAGGTTTTGAATTTCAGCCTGAAACGCATAGATACATCCTGTAATAGAAATTATAAAAACCACAAGCCCGGACGAAAGCCCGAGCCAGAGGTGTAGTTTGCCAACGACTTGTTTAATATTCATCTATACTTAATGGATTAAAACGTATAGCTTATACTAAGTCTTGCATTTCTTGGAGCCTCTGTCTGATAACTGTAAACAGGTGTTGCAAAATAATTTGATGCATACGATCCGCTATACAGATATGCATCGAATACATTAAATACATTGACCGCTATTTTGAAATTATCTTGTTCCCAGAATACTCCACCATCGACCTTAAAGTAGTTGTCCATTTCATGTTCTGAATCGGGTGATGCTTCCCAATACGTAGCTCTGTCTAGTAAAGCCGTGTAACCAGCTGAGAATCCAACACCCTTTAAAACACCGTCTTGTATTTTGTAGGTAAGCCAGGTATTCATGGTGTGTTTTGCAAAACCAGGAACGATCGATCCATCTTCTATTTTTGTTCCATCTCCAGACTTCACTATTCTGGAATCGGTGTACGCATAGTTGGCAATCAGATTTAATCCACGAACAATGGTTCCACGAAGATCGAACTCGACACCTTGAGATCTTTTCTGACCAAGATCTACACTTGTTGCAGGGAAATTAGGATCAGGATCAGCAGTAAGCTCATTGTTTTTAAGAATGCGATAAACGGATAACGTAGTGTTCCATCCACCAAACCAATCTTTCTTAACTCCTATCTCCATGTTATTACCTGTAATGGGTTTCACCTTTCCACCATTCGACAACGTACCGCTTTGTGGAATAAAGGCTTGATCGTATAAACCATAAACTGAAAGTTGTTTGTTTATCGATGCACTCAATCCTACTCGTGGTGTAAAACGTTTCGCCTTATCGGGTGCTCCACCCCAGGCCGATTGACTTAAGTCCGTATACCGGCCGGCAACAGTAAGTCTGATTTTGCCTTCTAAGAAACCCAATTCATCTTGTAAGTAAAGACCAGTGTATCGTTGATCCTGAAGTCCTCCAACAGCTTGTGCACGCTGCTCAAGTGGCGTTACACGATCAAACTCCGGATAACCATTTGATGGTACACCAAGATTAGGGTTATGTGGATCGAACTCTTGTCCAACTAAATCGAGGTCATGCGACTGGCCCCAATCGGCCATATACGATTTACGGGCCATATCCAAACCACCTAGTATTCTGTGGCGTATTGGACCCGTTGTCACTTCACCATTTACAAATACTTGCGCCATTGTCATATCACTTTTTGCATCCCAGATACCTATGTTACGAATCATTGTTCCGTCCGCATCTACAGATGATGGCCACATGGATGTTCCAATTTGATTATAAATATACTTAGCAACCTGAGCTGTGATTTTCCAGTCTTTATTCAAATCATGCTGTATGTTGAAATATAAGCTATGATCATTCATCTTGTTGCCGGGTGTACCAGGAGGTAACGCTGTAAAATCAACATCAAATTCTTTAAATCCTTCAGTTGAGAAAACATAAAAAGATCCTACGTTGCTCATGTTCGCACGTTGGTAATTATATTCTAATGTAAGTTTCGTTTTATCATCCAATTGGTAGGAGATCACCGGAGCGATTACATAACGATCATTATATTCATTAGCACGGTGTGAATTTTTGTTCTGACCCGAAAGATTTAATCGATACAACAACTTGCCATCACGGCTTAGCTTTCCATCTAAATCAAGCGTAGCTCTGAACAAACCATAACTTCCTGCTGTGACAGAGGCTTCTCCTTTTGTTAAACCGGTTGGTTTTTTTGTCACCACATTATATAAGCCCGATGGATCACCATTTGATAACATAAACCCAGCTGGACCTTTTACAAATTCAACGTGATCCACAAAGCTCATGTCTTCCGTTAGTGGACCCCAGTAGGAGTTAACAACATTAAAACCATTTCGGAATGCCTGAATTTGTGAACCGCGCGCACTGATGTTGGCATACATATCGCCCCAGTGCTCCGATCTTGTTACTCCACTTACGTTACGGATCAAACCATCGCTCATGCTAATGATTTGTTGATCCTTCAATACACTACCGGTAACAACCTGAATATTCTGAGGAGTCTCCATCAATGACGATTGAAGACGAAGACTCGTAGATGGAGCATCTACCTTATAGCCTTCACGCTCGCCACTCACCACAATCTCTGCCAGTTGTGCAGAACTTTCATTCAATACAAACTCCACTGTTGTCACCTCATCTGCACGTACTTCAGTTGATCTTTCAATTGGATCGAACCCAATAAAACTGGCCATCAAAGAATGAGTGCCTGCCGTTATTTTTTTGATTTCAAATTTCCCATCACGATCACTAGTCGTTCCTTTACTGGTGCCTTTAATGATGACGTTTACATATTCAGCTGGTTTGCCATCGGATGTTGATACACTTCCCCGAATGGAACCCACTTGGGCCCAGGCCGTGAAAGAGGTGAGCAAGACTGCAATGCTTAATGCGATTCGTAATTTTATATTCATGGTACTACTTTGTTTAAATGAATTTTGTGCAAAAGTAGATTCAGAGACATACTACGTCAATCGCTTAGAAGTGTCATTTTTGGATAGCCTTAAGGAGTGAATAATTTTAACAATTGTCTACCTTCTAGAGGGTAGACAATTAAAGTGCAGGTGTCGGTATAAGAATAGAATCGCATATATTTATTCTCCATAAACTCTTTCATAAAGGAGCCTTACTAACGGTATTCGTTTAATGAACAGCTCAGGCAATTCACCAGGTTACTTGCTGGCATCAGACGAGGAGCGACTGGCCATTGAGAGAACGACTGAACTACTTCTTGATAGCAGCATGTATGAGTTTAGGGCAGATGGGATGTTGGAGTATACAGATCTACAAAACCTGAAAATTGTTAAGCGTGTTGCTTACTGGAAGATTAGTGGAGATGTACTTCAGATCATTGAAAGGAGTAGACCGTATCAACGAGAAGCAAAAATTAATGAGCTCAATGAAAACCAATTAATTCTTACCCCAATTATTGATGGACAGGTTAGTACAGGTAAAATGGTTTTTAGAAGGATTTAAGTTTCTCGCGCGCTGATCCGCATAAAATCTTACTTGGCTTTAATCAATCCAAAATCAAGCGCATAGATTACAAACTCCGTAGGTGATTTGATGTTGAGCTTTTTGATAATGCTCTTACGGTGGGTGTGCACAGTATGCGGACTTAAGTGTAATTCATCTGCCACTTTTTGTGTAGAGTAGCCTGAAGCAAGCAGTGCAAGAATTTCAGTTTCGCGAACGGTAAGAATGCCCGCAACAACTTCAGCCGGCTCCGGACTAAAATGCTTCTCCATAATGATGTTGAGAATCTTATGGCAAAAGAATTTCTCTCCACGAGCAACAGAATACACTGCCATCAAAATTTCCTCCCGACTACATTCTTTGGTGAGATATCCAATCACACCTGACTGAAGTACCTGAAGAATGCTGGTCTTATCATTATCAGATGAGATTACCAACACATTGGTTTCGGGTGAGTGCTCTTTTACTTCTAGTAAATCAGCTCTGGTAATATAACCTGAGGTGTTGTAATCCACAATGAGTAGATTCGGTCTACTCTTATCCAATAATTCAGACAAACGCTCGCGTGAACTCACCTGATCAACAATCATCAGGTCATCCTTTTCGTTCAGAATAGAGGTAAGTCCCGCAGCTGTAAGCGGTTGATTATCGGCAAGCAATACCTTGATCACCATCGCGCTTGGGTACAGAATTGGCCTCTTGGATCATACGCAGACTTAATGGAAGTAGTAATTCGAATAAGTCCAATAGAATGGCTGTTCTTGGGTGCTAAACCTTGGAAAAACCAGATGATTGAAATGGGCAACAGGACCAGAAAGGGGTTAAAAAAGCTCATTAGAATCATTCAGAATGCAATATTAACCGTTATTTAGAATTAATCCAAATATACATTAAGCCCATTTAACCCTTTAAGACAGATTGATTAACTTGTGCTATAAGACTCAGAAAACTATGAAAAAGCAAAGTATAACACCCACCCGGTCGATCACACCAGAGATCGAGGCATTGTTAAACAAACAAATTGTAATGGAAGGTAAATCTTCCGCAGCCTATCTTTCTATGGCTTCCTGGTGCGATACCCAGGGATATGAAATATCAGCTGAGTTCCTGTACAAACATTCGGAGGAAGAACGGATGCATATGCTTAAACTCTTTCGGTATATTAATGCGGCAGGAGGTCATGCATTACAACCTGAGATCACTGGTATTAAACAAGAATTTAAAAGTCTTCGTGAAGTTTTTGAAGATGTGCTTCATCATGAATTAGAAGTGACCAAATCCATTAACCACATTGTGGATAGTTGTTTTCAGATTAAAGATTTCGCTACGTTCAATTTCTTACAATGGTATGTAATGGAACAACGCGAAGAAGAGACACTGGCACGAAGAGCAGTCGAGATTTTTGATCTGATTGGAGAAGAAGGTGTAGGACTTTGGATGATCGATCAGGAAGTTGGGAAACTTGAAGCGTATGCTGCCAAGGCTTCTGGAAAAGTTACAGGGAGATAGAGTTAAATGAACTTGAGGTATTGTAAAGTAACATTTACAATACCTCTTTTAGTATCAATCGAAATTCATTTAACATCATGGCAGTGGCACCCCACACCACTTCGCCTTCAATTTCAAAGTGTGGCGCCATCATAGCGTATTTACCTGCTGCCAGAATTTCTTTTTGCTTGATGGCTTCATTGTGAATAAGATCGAAAATATTTCCAGACAGAATTCTGGCCACTTCAAACGGATCGGGCACAAAAACTTTTTGGCTGGTAATGGCGACAATCGGTACAACCAGAAAATTACTGGGTATTACAAAAAAATCACTTAGTCTACCGAGTACTTCCACTGTATTTAAATCCGCTCCGATTTCTTCATGTGCTTCACGAAGTGCCGTTTGTATAACATCTTCATCAGGCTCAGCTTTGCCTCCTGGGAAACTAATTTGCCCACTGTGTGCACCTGCATATTCCTGACGTTTCGTAAGCGGAAATTTTATAATACCATCTTCTTCATATAAAAGAATCAAAACACTTCCTGGCTTTGGAGGAAGTTTGTGTTCAAAGTTTGGTATTATGTTCCCAATAGATTGCGCGCGCATCAGTTCGTGTGCTATACCTCCGGGAAGAGCTTGCTTAAGTCGTGTTGATAGTTTGGATTTTAATTCTTCTAGCGACATCACTTACAGGGTTTCATACTGGTGATGGCTCGTTCCTTATTTTCAATCGCTTTCTGATAAGCTTTACATGCTTTATCATATTCTTTTCCATGAAGGTAGGCTTCACTTAAATAGGTATGCACTTCATCAATGTACGGATCCAAACCAACGGCTTGCTCCAACATTCTGATGGCATCAGTAGGCTCATTCATCTTCAGATAATAAATGCCCTTGTTTCGATATGCCCATCCGTTATATGGATCAAGGCTAATGCTTTCGTTAATATCGCTAAGTGCTTTATCGAATTCATTGGTCATTAAATAAATATAGCCTCTGTTGTTTAGATAGAAAGGGTCGTTGGGTAAAAGTCGTAAGGCTTCGTTAATAGAGTGCATGGCAGTCTCATACTTTTCTTGTTCCATATCAATCATGGCAAGTGTATTATACGCTACGCTTTCCTTTGGATTTCGCTGGATGGCTTCGTCTATGAGCACGCGCGCAGAATCAAATTTCTTTTGATAGAAATAAATTGTGCCGAGATTGATCAGCACATCAAGGTTGTCTTTATCTTTTATCAATACTTTTTTAAAATTTACGATTGCCTCATCGTATTCGCGAAGCTTCGTATAGATTAGTCCACGAGAAAAAAACAAGACGGAAGTATCTGGTTTTCGAGTGGCAACAACATCAAGATCATTTAGTGCACTATACATTTCATTCAATTCATAGAATGCATTGGCGCGATTAAAGTAGGTTCCGATAATTTTAGGATCGCAATCGACAGCATGATTGTAAAGTGACAAAGCCTGTTCATATTTTTTATCGGAATAATACAATGTGCCTAAATTATTCAGGGCATCAACAAAGCATGAGTCGAGTTTTATAGCTTCCTGAAAAAAAAGTTCAGCTTGAACTGCATTCCGTACGGTAATCATCTCATTTCCCTGAATTAAAAACCGCTGCTTGCGAGTTTCAACACTATCACTGCAAGAGAAAAGTAAAGCCACCAAGAAAAGAGAGGAGAATCG
>ERZ795059.621-NODE-621-length-44326-cov-9.592849_pt1 | contig 44326 bp, 45 predicted proteins | sample MGYA00375143_ERZ795059 | MGnify/ENA primary metagenome ERZ795059 (study PRJEB30188, sample SAMN05720168) | activated sludge metagenome | isolation source: Anaerobic digester | place: USA | collected 2015-01-07 ... | reverse complement strand
GTATCCGGTTCTTTTCTGAACCCATGGGCACTGTTAGGCTTGTGTGCTGTTATGGGTTTAGGTAAAGCAGGAATAGGTCTTTCTATTATGCACGATGCCAATCATGGCTCGTATTCTACAAAGGGATGGGTGAATGATTTGATTGGCTATTCTTTAAATCTTATTGGTGGCAATGCATTCAACTGGAAAGTGCAGCACAACGTATTACATCACACCTACACCAACGTTCACGAAGCCGATGAAGATATCAGCCCACGTGGTGTATTGCGAATGAGTCCGGAATCAGAATGGAAGCCCTTGCATCGTTTTCAACATATTTATGCATGGTTTCTTTATGGTCTATTAACTTTTGTCTGGATTACCATAAAAGATTACGGAAGAATACTTCGATATAATAAGGATGGATTGGTAGCAAAGATGAAGGCAAATATTTACAAAGAGTTGGCTATTCTGTTTTTTTCGAAGTTAGTTTACTTTGGATATATATTAGTAATACCTACACTCGTGTTGCCGTACGAATGGTGGCAAGTATTTATAGGCTTCTTTACCATGCATTATGTTTCAGGATTTATCCTTGCCGTTATTTTTCAACCAGCACACGTAATAGATGGAACAGATTATCCTGTGCCGGATGCAGAAGGACGTCTCGAAAACAATTGGGCGATTCATCAATTGCGAACCACTACAAACTTTGCACAGCGCAGTAAAATTTTTAGTTGGTATGTTGGTGGATTAAACCTTCAGGTTGAACATCATCTTTTTCCAAATGTTTGCCATGTGCATTATCGCAAGATTGCAAACATTGTAAAGACAACAGCAGAAGAATTTAATCTTCCGTATAAATCTTACGATACCTTTGCTCAAGCCATGGTGGGTCATGCCAAGCTGCTAAAAGAGTTAGGGCAACCGCCACTCCAGGTTTCGTAATATTCCAGCGGTTTATAAACTTTATTAAAATACCTCTCAATTTCGAGAAGGTATTTTTTTTCACACGCAATCTGATTACAAGAATCGCAATCCGACTTTTGCACCCCACCACATTTTTACATTGATGTTATCTTCCACGGATGTTTCATCGTAAACAAATTTCGGTCTGTATGACGTAAACAAATCGGTGTATCCATCATACGTTGTATCGGTTACGTACGCGTTTAGTGTCACCCCGAAAGCAAGCGCAAATTTTGGAATCGGTTGGAGCTCAAATCCCATATATAGTTTATTTAAAATATTAATAGCAGGGGTAAAATTTCCTTTGCTCACCTGATTGGCTGTAACATCAAAATCCAACGAAAGCCACTTTGATAACCGTGGTGAAGTACCGATTCCATAGCCAACAGTCCAGTATGGAATTTCAAAATCATCAGGCTTAATGCCTGCAGTGATTATGTTATAAAGAAATGGAACCCCTGTACGGAAGGCAACATTGGTGTAAAATATTTCATCTGCTGAGACTTCAATTTTGTGATACCCATGTTTGACAATGCTGAGTAAACCAAGTTGCACACCTTTTACACTATCGGCAATATTAATTATTCCAATTTGTGTGCCTTTAACATTTTTAGCATAGTTAACGAATCCTGAAATTTGAGTTCCTGTTATTTTTTTGTGCGCAATATTGGCGAAAGACGCCACTTGAAAGCCGGTGTATTCTTTCATCTGAATGTTAGCAACGCCAGCAAATTGCGCACCCTGTGATGATTCACCATTGAAATTAAAAGCACCAGCAACCTGCATTGCATTTGCACTTCTGAGATTTATGTTGAATGAACCTGCAGCTTGAAACCCATTCATTGAGCCAAAGTTTAAGTTAAATGCTCCTGCGAGCTGACCATGCTCAACGTTTCCGCGATTGATATTGAAGTATCCGGCTACTTCAAATTTCCGCACGCCTAATCCATAACCACTGACAATATTGAAGGAGTAATCGTTAATAATATTTCCGCTTAGTTTATGATTGGTGCCAACAAATGGAAAAAGCGAAACCTGCCACTTTCGATAAAGTGTATCTCTGATATTTTCCATATTTAAATCGCGCGCTAACTTAGGTTGAGGTGTTGATTGAGTATATGAAAGTAATGGAGGAAGTATTTCGACTTCTCTGCTGTCACCCTTCAAATCACTTTCATTTGATAATAAGATTACAGATCGCGCTTCAGGCGTAATGTGGATGGTAACAAATGAACTGATGTCGGCAGGAATGGCAATTACCGTATCTCGAAAATGGAGTTTGTTAATTGAAATAAAGTTTTGCGCACTTGGTTTGTCAATGACAAGCTTAAAGAATCCATACGAATCAGTAATGACTGCGGTGAGAGATTTTTTATCATAAATACTTACCTCTCCAATTTTTTCATTTGTTTCCGCATTCACAACATAACCGCTAATAATTAATGGAACGATGCTGCCGGTTTTGTTGACTTGCAAAGCATTAATCTTCGTGAGGATAATGTAATTGCCTTTCTCTTTTGGTTGAATGGATGATCCGACTAAATTGATGAGCACTTCACGCAATGTCTTTCGCTCAAAGCGGGTGTTGATAATTGTATTTACATTTAGAATAGCAGGGTTGTATGAAAAGGTGAACTTTTCTTGTTTTGATAATTGAGCCAGTGCAGCATCTAATTTTGTATTGACAAATGAAATGGAAATCTCACGTTCAAGGAATGGTTTTGTTTGGGCGTGAGTGGAGAATGCAGCAAAAGAGAGAATAAAAAAAAGAGGGTAAAAAAATCTCATAACATCAATACTGACAAACATTACCATCTAACATGATTTGATTGTCTAGTTTAGTTACTGTCAGGTTAAGAGTTTCAGAAATGATATCAATAATCGATTCGAGCGATTCGCCTTTAAAATCAACCGTAATGCGGCATCCGCGTAGTTGTTCTTTAACCGCTACCAGTTTTACATTGTATACTTCATTTATTTCGTCAATGATTGTTCCCAGATCAGTATTGTTAAAATGGAATATGTGGTTTTGATATGACAGAATATTGGTGTCCGTTTCGATCAATCGCGCAAATGATTTATTGCTCTTGTTATAGATCCCGGTTTCACCTTGCTTCAGATACAATCCCTCGTTGTTATTGGTGTAAAACCTCACTTCGCCACTCTCAACAAAAACTTCTATGGTGTTACTTTGAGTATACGACTTTACATTGAAGGTAGTGCCAATGTCTTCAATGATTACCTCTTGTGTTTCAATGATGAATGGTTTTTTTTCTTCGTGCTTTACGTTAAAGTAAGCTTCTCCTTCTAACGTTAGTTTCCTGGTTTTTTTACGAGGATTATATTCATATGCCAATGACGATTTTTTATTGATTACTATCGTACTTCCATCCGGAAGAGTATCTTTTAAAATGGTAGTAGTGGCCTGTTGTGAATAAAGATCAACCGGCTTTGAGAAGAATTGCATAGCGTAATATCCAATACCCAACACCACAACAATAGAGGCTGCAATGCGAAGCCACGTGTTGAAGTTTGTCCCGACAGCAATCGGGATTTGCGGTTTGAATTCTATGGTTTTCGTTTCTTGTTTACCTAATCTTGACTTTACCTTTAGCCATGCTGCATCGGTATCAAACTGTTGTGATTCTTTGAGTGCAGTTGCCTGGTTGAAAATAATGTTCAACTGATCGAGGTGTTTTGCATTCGAAGCATTTTCGGTTAGCCACGATTCAACAATGGCCTTTTCTCCAATGGTGGCTTCATTGGCAACATACTTTGCTAAGAGTTCGTCAATATGGTTATCGCTATTTCTCAATCGCTCAGTTTAAAAATTCGTTCATTAATATCAACAATAGCGGCAGGTAATCCTTGAGCTGCTCGCGCATAATTCTCAATGCTTTACCCATTTGATTCTCTACGGTTTTCACAGAAAGATTCAAATGCTCTGCGATCTCTGCATACTTCAATTCTTCAAATCGGCTTAGCTTAAAGATGATGCGGCATTGTTCAGGGAGTTTCTCCAATGCATGTTGAATTCGTTCATCCAGTTCAGTTGCTAAAACTGTATTTGTTACCGATTCAATACTTCTTTCGGCCATCACCATTTCAGACTGTACATGCTTCTGTTTTATTTTTTCGTGCTTAATGATGTTGAGACACGAATTACGCACCATGGCGTAGAGGTACGGCTTCATTGCCGTGTGGATTTCCAGGGAATTATATTTCTCCCAAACCGATAGAAAAGTAGACTGCACTACTTCTTCGGCCTCGTCCCGATCCTGGGTAAAGGTGTAGGCGTAATTACATAGAGGTTGATAAAACGTTCTAAAAAGCATCTCAAAAGCAGTTAGGTCGCCTTTTTTCAGCGTATTTGTTTGCTGTTGCTCGTGTAATTCCAATGCTTTTCTTTTGTGAACATCGAAATTTACGGCTTTCTGGCTATGAGGTTATGACAATTGAGAAAAGTTTTACCCCTACGATCAAAGTATAAACATTTAATAATGTTGAATTGGAGTTCAAAGGGCTTCAAATACCTTATTCCGACAACTCGCCAACCCAGAAAACCCGATCCGAATGAATGCCAACCATTCCATCATTTTCTACCTCCCAATGTTCTTGCTGAGGTAAAAGTCCTGTGCATTGAATCTTTTGATCTTCTTTTTTTATTACTTGAATCAGACTCTTTGCAGGAAGCCATTTCTCATAATGACCAGAAGAAATGTATAACCATTGAATATGTTGATTGAATAATGAGATCTGAATTTTTTCAGTGAAAGGCTTAACGGAAATGAAAAGTGAATCGGAAGCATCGGTCATTACATTCAGTGCCTTTTGGTTTTTAGCAATCAGAAAATTAAAAGCAACCGATAAAAAATCAGAGTGATCCCGATAGGTAATTATTTCTATCGGAAACTGATCGAGCAATTGCGCCTTTACTTCTTCTTTTCGAATGGCTTGAACTAAAACAACATCAATTTTAATATTCCATTGCAATACATCTGCTAGCGCAGTATCGGCCACAACCACAAGCGGTGCCCATTCCAATAAAGGTTCCGCAAGTTCATGCGACAATGCTTCCAGAATCAGCAAGGCTGGCTCTTGGCCTTCTTTTACAAAATGATGAGATGACACAGGATTATGAGTTAATGCTTTTAGTCCAGCTCTTAAGCGGGAGTTAATTGTTAATCGTGGGTGTGTGATTTGGGTGTGGGAGGTATGGCAAATTAATTAAATTGCGTATTCAAACAGACTATATGTTAAAGGCAGAAGAGTGCTATTCCGTTTTTGAACAAAGTATTCAGGATTATCATATTAATGATAGTGTTGACCACCCGATAAAAAACCCTTTTACGGAAGGAAGTTTTGAACACTTGCTCTATACTAAAAACTGGATTGATACGGTGCAGTGGCATTTGGAAGACATCATTCGTCTTCCAGAAATAAATCCTGCTGAAGCCGTTCAGTTAAAAAGAAGAATTGATAAATCGAACCAGGATCGAACCGATCGGGTCGAAAAAATTGACGATGTATTTCTGGAAGAATTTAAAAACGTTATTCCAAAACCCCAAACACGCATCAACTCAGAAACACCCGCCTGGTTGCTGGACCGGATGAGCATTTTGTTGCTTAAAATTTTCCACATGAAAGAACAAACGGAACGCAAAGATGTTGATACTGAGCACGTGCAAAAATGTAAATTGAAATTGAATATTTTGCTTGAGCAGCGAGTGGATATGAAAACTGCTTTTGATGAATTGATGGAAGACATTGGTTCAGGCAACCGCAGGTTTAAAGTCTATCGGCAAATGAAAATGTATAATGACGCATCGTTGAATCCGATGTTATACAATCAAAAGAAGTAATACGGATGAGAAAAATTCTGATCTTTCGTTTTTCAGCCATGGGCGATGTGGCGTTACTCGTTCCGGTAGTGAAATCATTTGTAGCGGCCAATCCTGATGTTGAAGTTACGGTTGTTACGCGTCCTAAATTTGGTCCGTTGTTTTTTGATATGGAACGTGTAATTGTTTTTCCTGCCGATGTTGACTATACCTATACTGGCATTTTTGGTATGCGCGATTTATGCAAAAAACTTTTGCGCAAAGGTCCGTACGAAATGGTGTTTGATATGCACGATCATATTCGCACTAAAATTTTGAGAAGCTTTTTCAAGCTCTTCGGATCAGATGTAGTGGTTTTTGATAAGGGCAAAAAGGAAAAGAATTTATTTACAAGAAAAGCGAATAAGGTAACGACTCCTTTAATTCATACCGTAGAACGCTATCGCCTTGCGTTTGAGAAGGCTGGATATACTTTCCCAATAGTTGATCCGCCTCACCTTGCTTTGGGTGAATCCATTCAAACCGCTTCGGGTTGGTTTGGATATAAGAAATCAATCGAGAAGAGTAAGTGGGTTGGTCTGGCACCATTCTCCATGCACAAATCGAAAATATGGCCGATAGAAAATTACAAGCCATTGATTGAAATGTTATTAGCGAAAGAGCCCATCAAATTCTTCTTGTTTGGTGGGGGTGATAAAGAAATTCAATTCTTTGAATCATTGAAACAACAGTTCCCTCAAAATGTTGAAGTCATTGCAGGTCAATTAAAATTACGCCAGGAGATTGCGTTAATGCGACATCTGGATGTTATGCTCTGTGGTGATTCATCGAACATGCACATGGCCGCGCTTGCGAACATACCTTTGCTTTCCATTTGGGGAGGTACACATACTGATGTTGGTTTTGGTCCGTATGGAAAAGGTAAAGAAAGCATCATAGAAATTAGCCGCGAAGAACTTCCTTGTCGCCCTTGTTCTGTGTATGGAAAAGAGACTTGCCATATAGGTGATTTTCCTTGTCTTACTCGCATAACACCTGAAGTAGTTTGTGAACGAGTGATGGAGGTTGTGGGGAAGGTTTGATGCTTTGATTAGATAAATTATTTTAAAGTCCTTAGATGAGGAGTTTGTATTTTTTGACTTTACCAACTTATTAACCCTATTAAACAATTATGAAAAAGTTATTATTGAGTTTGATCATTGTTGTAATGGTTGTATTACCGCAATTTGTTTTTGCTCAAGACTTGATAGTTACAGGACGTTTGGTTGATAGTAAATCCGATGATGTAATAAAAGGGGCTATTGTAAAAAGAGCTGACTCCTCAACACATACAAATCATCTGGGCTTTTTTAAAATAGCGGCACTCGTTGGAGATACACTTCAGATTACACATTCAGAGTATGGCGAGAAATTTATTGTAGTTCCTGATGCTTCTAAATTTACTATTGGCCTTGATAGGTTAGAGACAATTGAAAAAATTTATTTGCCTGAAAGTGTAGATAAAAAACCTGAACCAGAGAGTGGAATGGAACAAATCTATAGACAATGGGGAAGCTATGTTGCTAAAGCAAAGTACCCTGAAGAGGCTAAGAAAAATGGTGTAGTGGGGAAGGTCACCATTTCCTTTATCGTTGATGAGAATGGAGAAGTATTAGACTTAAAAGTTGAAAAGGGAATTGGGTATGGCTGTGATGAAATAGCACTAGACGGATTTAGAAGCTTAAAAGTAAAATGGTCACCAGGAATTAGAAATGAACAAAAAGTAAAGGTTAGAATGAAGTTAACTATGAATTTTAGATTAAATTAATGCCAAGAATTATTGTTTTTGATTTGATAACCAATGCTATGTGGTAATTTATCTTTTTCAGAACGTCAACATTCTTTATTGGTCCTTTTAGATAAGGATTGGTGATGAGCGATCTAAAAGCTCAAGAGAATAACCTCCATATAAATTGTTATTTAAGGAAAACTAAATATTTTCCACCCTACGTGTTAACAATTCATACCCTTACCCTGTGCACATCATAACTAACTTTGGGAGTTCATTCAAAACTAAAGATGCTAAAAATGCGGTTTCTATTTCTCTTCATGTTATTAAGCTTTTCACAATTAATTTTCGCACAGGTTACTGTTGAAATTGATCTGGCGAAAGACACACATCCCATTTCAAAATACCTGTACGGAAGAAATAACTCATTGTCAGGAAATCCAGGAAGTGGTTTTACACCTGAGTGGACGCGACTAAAAGATGCTGGTGTTCATTTTTTCAGAGAAGGTGGTGGTAATAATTCCACAAAATATAATTGGAGAAGGAAAATGTCGAGTCACCCTGACTGGTATAACAATGTCTATGCAAATGACTGGACGTATGCAGCTCAAACTTTGCAACAAACTATGCCAAGTGCTCAAGGCATGTGGTCATTTCAATTGATAGGTAAGGCTGCCAAAACCAATGCCAGTAACTTCAATGATTGGGGTTACAACAGTTCGCAATGGTGGTCGGGTGTACATCAAAATCTGGCTGGTGGAGGCACTGCAAATACATCAGGAGGAGGCGAAGCTTTAGTGGAGGGAAATCCTGATCTCTATCTCGAAAACTGGAATGCCGACTCAACGACACGTATTTTAAATTACTGGTTCAATGACTTGTCGCTTAATAAAAACAAGTTGCAGTACTGGAGCATGGATAATGAAGTTGAAATATGGGAGGGCACACACGATGATGTCATGCCTGTTCAAATTACGGCCGAACAATTTATGCAGCGCTATTTTGAAGTAGCGAAAAAAGCCAGAGAACGTTTTCCCGAAATCAAATTACTGGGCCCTGTTCCGGCAAACGAATGGCAATGGTACAATTGGCCTAACAACATAAGTTCGGGTGGTAGAAATTATCCTTGGCTCGAATATTTCATAAAACGAATTGCTGAAGAGCAAGAAGAAACCGGTATTCGTTTGTTGGATGTATTAGACATTCATTTCTATCCGGGCAGTACAAACGCTGCGGATTTAGTGCAGTATCATCGCGTCTATTTTGACAAGAACTATGTTTACCCGGAAGCGAATGGGGTGAAGAATGTTAGTGGATCGTGGGATAATAGTCAGACAAAGGAATATATTTTCGAGCGATGCAAAGTCTGGCTCGAACAATACATTGGTGCAGATCATGGTGTTACGTTTGGTGTTAGCGAAACAGGTATTAACTACATCAATGCAAGCACAAGTGCAGTCTGGTATGCGAGTACCTTAGGTGAATTCATGAAGCACAAGGAGATGGAAATTTTTACTCCATGGAGCTGGCAAAATGGAATGTGGGAAGTGCTTCACCTTTATAGCCGATATAATAAGAATGAATTTGTTCAGGCTACTTCAACCGATGAGGAATTTGTTTCCGCATATCCAAGCATTAATGCAGCAGGCGATTCCATTAGTGTCGTGTTGGTAAACCGATCGACCACTGCTACAAAATCCGTCAACTTAAAATTGGTTGGTTATGATTTAGTCGAAGAATCTTTTTCTGTATTGAAACTGAGCAATCTTCCATCATCGGAAACCTTTACATCACACACGACTAACGCCCTTCAAAAGTCCACCGTTAGTCAATCCGCAAATGCAATTAACATTTCACTATCGCCACTATCCATAACAACCATTCAATTAAAAGGACAGAAGGGTGATGTTATTACGGCCACAGAGAATGATGCGGAGATAAATAAAATATTCAAAGTATATCCAAATCCTTTAGAGGCAAACTCGAAAGTTACAGTCGAAATAAACAAAAGAGGTTATGCTATGCTTGATGTGGTTGATTTGAATGGTAGGACTTTAAAGATAATTTATCAGGGAGAAATTACCTCTTCATTTAAAAAAGAAATAGACACGAATGGACTTCCGAAAGGAATGTACATCTTCCGATTAAATCTCGATGGAAAAACTGCGAATCAAAAAGTTTCTGTTTTTTAAACAATTGTTTTTTTGGATAGGTAGGTAGGAGCAGAAGCCTTCTGCTTTCTTTGTATTTTTAATTTCTATGAAACCTGCTATCAACACCGTAATCTTTGATCTGGGCGGAGTGCTCATTGATTGGAGTCCGCGCTACCTGTATCGCAAAATTTTTAAAACTGAGGAAGAGATCACCTGGTTCCTGGAAAATATCTGTACCATGGAATGGAACGATATGCAAGATGCTGGTCGCTCGTTTGAAGATGCTACTGAAGAATTGGTTGCAAAACATCCTGAATGGGAATTACCTATCCGTGCCTGGTATGGTCGCTGGCAGGAAACCATGAATGGTTCAGTGCAAGGAACTGTCGAGCTCCTTACGGCCATCAAAGAAAAATCAGAGCATCGTTTGTATGCTCTTACCAATTGGTCGGCAGAAACTTTTCCATGGGCGCTCGATACTTTCGAGTTTCTTCATTGGTTTGAAGGTATTGTTGTTTCCGGAGTAGAAAAAACCAGAAAACCCCATCCGGAGTTTTATCAGATCCTTTTCGATCGCTACAAAGTAGATCCACGCACATCATTATTCATCGATGACAATGCCCACAACATTATTGGTGCAAAGGCACTGGGTATGCACACCATTCACTTTCGAAACCCAGAGCAGACCAAAGAGGAATTGGTCGAGTGGGGCATTTTGTAGATGACAGGCCAAAGACTGTTCTTGTAACATTCGTGGCCACCTTAAAATAGCCGTGAATGCACGAATAATGCTCATCAAAATTTAATTTCACCCCTCTCAAATTAGTTTCTACTTTTGCAGTTCATAAACTGAAATGACTGTGCAAAAACTGGTGAATGTGGGTATCGTGCAAATGACTTGCACCCAAGACCCGGCAGAAAATCTTTCGAAGGCCATTGTTAAAATCCGCGAAGCAGCTGCAAAGGGTGCTCAGATCATTTGTTTACAAGAGCTCTTTACATCACTTTATTTCTGTGATGTGGAGGATTATGAAAACTTCAAACTGGCTGAAGCTATTCCAGGTCCTTCTACTGAAACATTATCTTCTGTTGCACAGGAGTTAGGTGTTGTTATCATTGCTTCACTTTTTGAGAAACGCACGAGTGGAATTTACCACAACACAACTGCCGTTCTCGATGCCGATGGTGAATACCTTGGCAAGTACAGGAAGATGCATATTCCGGATGATCCGGCTTACTATGAGAAATTTTATTTTACTCCTGGCGATTTGGGATACAAAGTTTTCAAAACAAAGTTTGCTGCCATCGGTATTTTAATTTGCTGGGATCAATGGTATCCGGAAGCTTCCCGTATCACTTCCTTAATGGGTGCTGAAATTTTATTTTATCCTACGGCAATTGGTTGGGCAACTTCACAAGATGAAGCAACCAACAGTGAACAATACAATGCATGGCAAACTATTCAGCGCAGTCATTCGGTAGCGAACGGACTTCACGTTGTTAGCGTAAACCGTGTTGGCATTGAGCAAAATGGTGCAATGAAATTTTGGGGAGGATCGTTCATTACAAATCCCTTCGGAAAAATACTTTATCTCGCATCACATGATAAAGAAGAGGTGCATGTAGAAAAAATTGATTTAGCAAAAACCGATTCGTACAGAACGCACTGGCCTTTCATGCGCGATCGCAGAATTGATTCGTATCAGCCCATCACAAAACGATTTATTGACGAAGACTAATCGGTTGCCAGTTACTGGTTACCGGTAACTGGCAACCGGCAACTATTTATTCTATGACTCCAAAGCAATCAGGCTTTCACTTCCCTGCGGAATTTGCAAAGCACACAGCAACCTGGCTTAGCTGGCCGCACAAGGAAGCATCATGGCCTGGAAAAATTGAATTGATTTTTCCAATCTATGCACAGTTTATAAAATACCTGTCGGAAGGAGAGAAGGTAAATATTAATGTGTTGGATGAAGCGATGAAACAGAAGGCTTTTCGATTTGTAAGTGAAGCGGGAGCAGATATGAATAATGTTCAGTTCTTTTTTCATCCTACCAACGATGCATGGTGCCGTGATCATGGTCCTGCCTTCTTAATCAATCCGACAGAGAAAAAGAAAATGATTGTGGATTGGGGATATAACGCATGGGGCGATAAGTATCCTCCTTATGATTTGGATGATGTGATTCCGACATTAATAGGTAATCATTTTAATATTCCGGTTGTGCATCCAGGCATTGTGATGGAAGGTGGTTCAGTTGAGTTTAATGGAAAGGGAACATTACTCACAACAACAGCGTGTTTACTAAACCCAAACAGGAATCCACATCTCAATCAAAAACAAATTGAGGAATACCTTTATAATTATTATGGCGTAGAAAATATTTTATGGCTTGGTGATGGTATTGTAGGTGATGATACCGATGGACACATTGATGATCTTACACGATTTGTCAATGAAGATACTGTCGTTACCATTGTGGAGGAAAGTAAGAACGATGTGAACTACCACATACTGCAAGAAAATCTGGACACCTTAAAGACATTACGTTTAGAAAACGGGAAGCAGATAAATATTGTAGAGTTACCTATGCCATCTGCCGTTGAGTATGATGGTATGCGTTTGCCTGCTTCGTATGCTAACTTCTATATTGGGAATAAGTATGTAATCGTTCCTACCTTCCGCGATAAAAATGATGACCGCGCTTTAGATATTCTTCAACAACAATTCATCACAAGGAAAGTCGTTGGTTTGGATTCAACAGATATTATCTGGGGATTAGGATCGTTTCATTGCCTGAGCCAGCAAGAGCCTGAAGTTTAAGAATTCAGGGTTCAAAGTTCGATACCTTTATTGGAGTAATACACGATTGAAGTTTTTTATCGTGAGGATTGATATCATCAATTTTTTCAACAGGTTCGAAGAGAGATAAGCCAATGCGTTTACAGTCTGGTTTACATTTACCTAAAAGCTTATCGTAAAAACCTTTGCCGTATCCAACCCGATGGCCTAGATGATCGAAGGTCACAAGTGGAATCAGAACCATTTCAATTTGTTCCGCCTTCACTTCTTTTCCTTCTTTTGGTTCTGGTATCTCCCACGTATTCATTTGAAGTTGATCTTTCCCCTCGAAGATGAAATTCTCCATTTCTTCTGTCTGATGATTCACACGAGGAACAACTACGTTAATTTCAGGAAATCGCTTTTGTAATCGATCTATAATGAACCATGTATTGGGCTCTTTATTTTTTTCGATTGGAATAAAAATGTGAAGAAACTCTATTGATGATAAATCAACATGATTGAAGAAGTTTTCGCAAACCTCCGCACTCAACTGCTCATATTCCGCAGAAGAAAGCGAGCGTCTTTTTTGAAGGTAGATTTTGCGAAGTTCTTCCTTGGTCATATTCAAAGATAGAAGGTGAAAGAGTGGATCACAAGTTCATTTTGTTCTTTATGCAAAGGCATTCCAACTAAAATTTCATTCGCTGTGTCTACCTTGGCATTGATGCTAAACCTGAAACCGATGAAATGTTTTGTTCCTCTACTTATGTGCCTTCTCATTATAAGTTGTGATTGTGATGACACGGAGTCGAATGGGAATGCATGTAATTCAACATCTCCAATGAATATTAGCTGGCTGTTGGAGCTAAAAAAGTCAATGACAAATTGTTCCTGTGAGATGTAATAGTCCAAGGGACATACAATTCCCAAACTGTCTTTTTTATTGTGCTTACCGATTCAGTATGTAATGGTATTGACACTCCAACACTTTATAACTGTGAGGGCGTAGAGGTAGGGACGTTTACAACTTCAGAAGCTGATCAAAATGATCTTACGGAAAATGTAATTAGAGACAATATTCTCTATCGATGTAAGGATTGAGTTGGGATTAATGTGGCTGAAGAATTATTGCTCTTCGTATTGTAATACATTCATCTGGAAATCAAACGGATCAAATGCATCCATTATCTTTTGAATGAATTCTGAATCTTGCTGATAGAAGTTTAAAAAATTATCAGTTCGTTCTTGCAAACTTCCATTTGGGAAGAGGGCATCTTTAACCGATTCAATCTGACGAAGTTTATCACTGTGCAACCTTTTTTCGGCACGAAGTAATTTACGTTCTATTTTCTCCAAACTGTTTAAAGCTCGTTTACTCTCGGCCCCAACAAATGGATCCAATGTTTTGTCTACAGTCGCAGCACGTTCGCGAAGAATTTCAAAAAGATTGACAATACCTTCTCGTTCAGCACCTACTGTTAGATTGCGAGGTGAATGTTTTAGTACCCAATGATTGAATAGGTAGTTCTTCTCTTCAAACAAATCTTTTAGTTCCAGATCAGTCTTTGAGAATTTACGTGCTACCTCATGATCCATCACCAAGCCAAAATTGCGTGGCATTAACATGGGGAACGGTGTATTGAAATGTTGGAATACGTCCTTTAGTTGAAGCCAGTAAATTACCTCTGCCGGTCCACCAACATATGCAAGATTAGGAAGAATCATTTCCTGATAGAGAGGACGAAGAATAACGTTGGGACTGAACTTCTCCGGTTCTTCTTTTATTTGCTTTTCAACTTCTGCTTCAGTAAAACGGAGATCACTATCCAATACCTGATAGGTATTTTCTTTCTTTTCAATCCGGCTGCGTAAGCCGTCAATCAAATAGAAGAAATTAATATCACGACAATAAATCTGAGTTTTGTACCCGAGGTCTTCAAGTGACGAGGTAGTATGATCAACCAGTTTTTTAACAGAGCAGTTGATAACATCATCTTGAATAACCGGTGTGAATAATGATTTGAGTGATCGATCATCACCATCAATAACGACAAGTCCTTCGTTGCTAAATAATGTGTTTACGTATGCACGAACAGCATCACTTAATTTTTTATGCTTTGCATAAGCCTCACGAAATATTTTTGTTTCGCCTGGAATTTCATTGGCAAGTTTTGCCAGACTCTTAGTATCAAATCTACCTACGGCACCTTTCTGATCAGTCTCCCAGGTGTATTTCTTTGCGTAGAGTTTAAAATATTTTATCTCATCATAATCATGATCTTCTGATGCCATCCAATACACCGGAACAAAATTGTAATTTGGATATTGAGCTTTTAATTGCTTGCAGGCATTGATGACTGTAACGATTTTGTAAATGAAATATAATGGTCCGGTGAAGATGTTGAGTTGATGACCGGTCGTAACCGTGAATGTCTTTTCGTTCTGAAGATCGGTGATATTTTTTTGAACAGCTCCTGAAACAGGATAACCTTCATATTGATGCGTAAGTACTTTTACTAAAACAGATCGAGACGATGTTGGGAAGGATGCTGATTTTTCTTTTATCTGATCGCCAACATTTTGTATGAGCGGAAAGCGATTGTAATAGGGTTTTAAAGTTTCCTTTTGTTGAATGTAATCCAGAAAAAACGGACTGAATGATCGCGTATCCGCGAAAGCGACTTTGTTAAGCTTCATGTTTAACAACAAAAATGGGTGTGACTTTTTAAAACCATAGATCGAATAACGTCAATTTATGGATTAAGTTCATAAAATTACACGAGGTTATTGAACAACTTCCCCGGTTAAATCGAACTCTGTCGCGGACTTTACTTTTACATTTACAAAATCACCCATTCGCAGGTAATTCGCCTTGCTTTCAATGATCACTTCATTGTCAACTTCTGGTGAATCAAATTCTGTTCGACCAACAAAATCACCACCTTCTTTGCGATCAATCAGTACTTTAAAAGTCTTACCTATTTTAGCTTGATTCAGCTCCAACGAAATACCTTGTTGAAGTTCCATTACCTCTTCCATGCGTTCTTGTTTTACATCATCGGGCACATCATCGGGCATAGAATGCGAATGTGTATTTTCTTCATGCGAATAAGTAAAAATTCCAAGTCGGTCGAAACGTGATTTCTCCACAAAATCTTTCATCTCTTCAAAGTCTTGTTCGGTCTCGCCTGGATGTCCTGAGATCATCGTGGTACGAATGGCAATGCCTGGAACTTTTTCACGAATGGTATGGATCAGTTGTTCTGTCTTCTCACGGGTTGTACCTCTGCGCATCGACTGCAATAATTTAGTAGAGGCATGTTGCAAAGGCATATCAATGTATTTGCAAATGTTGCTTCGTTCCGCCATTACATCCAGTGCATCCATCGGGAAGCCGGTTGGGAATGCATAGTGTAAACGAATCCATTCAATACCTTCTACATCTGATAGATTTTTTAGAAGATCGGCCAGATTTCTTTTCTTATAAAGATCGAGTCCGTAATAGGTAGAATCTTGAGCGATGAGTAATAGTTCTTTCGTTCCTTGCTTGGCTAAGCTTTTAGCTTCAAGAACCAGCTCTTCAATCGGTCTTGAAATATGACCACCGCGCATTAACGGAATGGCACAGAAAGAACAAGGTCTGTCACAGCCTTCAGAAATTTTAAGGTAAGCGTAATGACTTGGGTTGGTGAGAATTCGCTCTCCAACCAATTCATGTTTATAATCTGCTCTGAAAACTTTTAGAAGTCGGGAAAGATCGCGTGTTCCAAACCAGGCATCAACCTGAGGGATTTCTTTTTCAAGATCATCCTTATATCGCTCAGAAAGACATCCGGTAACGTAAACTTTATCAACAATACCTTCGTCTTTCGCATCGACATAACGAAGAATGGTATCGATGGATTCCTGTTTAGCGTTGTCAATAAAGCCACAGGTATTGATCACCACTACACTTGCATTGTCTTCTTTCGATTCGTGTACTGCATCAATGCCATTACCCCGCAATTGGGTTAATAATACCTCCGAATCCACCAGGTTTTTTGAACAGCCCAGCGTGACGATGTTTACCTTCGATTTGCGATTACCCTTTGTCTTCACGTATTCCTTACTTAATTGGCAAAAATACGAAAATGAGCGCGAGGTTCGATTTTCGAGGTATGATTTATGTAGAGAGGTGTACGAGTTTAGATTTACGAAGTACGATTGAATCGTACCACGTAAATTGTTCATCTTCCCTATCTTTATGCCCTTCATGTGGAAATTAAGAAAAAGTAGTTGGTTTCTCTTCTTTGGTGTTATGGCCATTTCGTGCCTGGATCAACCCGATTGTTTTCGGCTGAACAGTGACCAGATTGGAGTTTCGTTCAAGGTTTTAGGAACCAATAAAGGCGATGTAATCCCCCTTTCAGGACTTACAATTGATGGAGTTAATGGTGTATTTTATTATGACACTACACTGAGCAGCCTTCTTATTCCGCTTAATTATCTGGCCAACGAAACAGGCGTAACAATTTCAGGTGAGAAAGTAAGTGGGTCGATGTTATTGAAATACCTTTCTCAGGCTCAATTTGTTTCAGACGAATGCGGACCGCGATACCTCTTATCAAAACTTACCATCGATCAGCTTGCCGGTTTTGATTCTGTGCGATTGGTTACAAGCCAGGTCAATAATCCTCCTAACATCAATATTGAAATTTACAGATGCCCCACTACGAATCTTGTGAAGTTTGATTTTCGCCAACTATATGTCGATGGGTCAAATAAAAAAACCAGTCAGCTGGTATTGTCAAATATCAACAGCATCACAGCCGATTATCCCAGCGATATAGCGTATCAATATGACACTCTCAATACAGTGACCTTGCCCATTAATCTTGCCGCGAATTCAACTGATTTTAACATGATACTGGATGGAATATCCAGGAATGTTTCGCTTAATTATACGACAACTGAAGAAGAGCGATATAACGTATGCCCGTTAGAGAAATATGTATCGGGTTTAAATCTAACCTCCGCAGATTTTGATTCCGTGAGTATTGCATTGGTTGATAATAAGAAAGTTGATAAACCGCAAGACCCGGCTACTACTAATATTCTGATTTTTAAATGCCCTAAAACAAATCTGATGAAGGTGTATTTTAAAATTGAAAAGGGAGAGAGTTTTGTCTCAGCTGGCGTCACCTTTAATAAGATCACGAATAATTTTTCAAATGATAAATTCTATGAAGGTAAAACCATTTCGACAGTTGAACTTCCTATTAATGAATCGGCCGTGACAGCTGAATATTATTTTGATTTTAAAGTGAAAGAAGGAGATCCTGTATCCATTGATACCTTACGGATTGAGTATACCAAGCTCAGTAAATTAATTTTCCCGGCATGCGGTGATCAGCCTGTTTACAATGGCATACTAGCCACCTCGCCTAATATTTTACCAGAAAAAATTCTTGTGCCTAAAGATTCTCTTCAATTTCCGTCCATTACCAACATTGAGATTATTAAGAATTAACATATTGATATTTTTATTGTTGCCGATGGTTCTGCTTGCGCAGGAAAAAGATTCGGTACGTAATAAATTTTTACCTACCGGAATTCGTGTGGGCACAGATGTGTATGCATTAGTTCGCAATACCTATGATGAAACCTTTAATGGTTGGGAGCTAAATGCTGATGTGGATTTCTATCGCTACTACTTAGCTGTTGATTATGGATCTTGGGGAAGAACCTATGTTCAGGATTCTTCCAGCTACAGCAACAACGGAAATTATTTCCGTATTGGAGCAGACGTAAATTTCCTTACAAAGAACCCGGACAAGAATATGTTCTTTCTGGGCATGCGATATGCACACAGTTCATTCGATGAAGACTACAGTGTTATTGTCAATGATCCGCTCTGGGGAAGTTCAAACGAAGTATTCACCAACCGAAATGTGCCAGCGAATTGGTTTGAGTTAACCACGGGTATGCGTGTACGTATTTGGAAAATGATTTGGTTGGGATACACTATTCGCTACAAATTTGCGCTGAACATGGGTGACACACCTGATCTGCTTCCACATGATGTTCCGGGCTACGGCCTTACAAACAAAAATGTTTATTGGGGATTTAATTATCAGTTGCTTTTCAGAATTCCGATAATGAAAAAGGAATCAGTTTCGCTTAAAAAGTGAGTCAACAAACTCCGTCTTATTAAAGGTCTGCAGGTCATTTACCTTTTCACCTACACCAATGTACTTCACAGGAATTTTAAATTGATCTGAAATTCCGATAACGACTCCACCTTTTGCTGTGCCATCTAATTTGGTAATGGCGAGTGCGGTTACTTCTGTTGCTTTCGTGAACTCAGTAGCTTGAACAAAAGCATTTTGCCCTGTGCTTCCATCTAATACCAACAAGATTTCATGGGGTGCATCCGGAATTACTTTTTGAATAACGCGTTTAATTTTTGTTAACTCGGCCATTAGATTCACTTTCGTGTGAAGCCTTCCTGCTGTGTCGATAATGATGACATCCGATCGTTGATCCACGCCTGCGACAACGGCATCATATGCAACTGCAGAAGGATCTGTGTTCATACCTTTTGCTACAACTGGTACTCCAACACGCTCACCCCAAAGTTTCAATTGTTCAACGGCCGCTGCGCGAAAGGTATCGGCTGCTCCCAGCAGTACCTTCTTTCCTTTGTTTTTAAATTGTGCAGAAAGTTTACCAATGGTCGTGGTCTTGCCAACTCCATTTACACCGACCACCATAATAACATAGGGCTTTGTTTTTTCGGGAGTTTCGAAATCAGAAACATCAGAAGAATTGCTTTCCGATAGTAAGCTGGCAATTTCCTCTTTTAAAATTCGATCAAGCTCAGTAGTACCTAAATATTTATCCCGCGAAACACGCTCTTCAATGCGTCCAATAATTTTTAAGGTAGTGGCAACACCAACATCAGAAGAAATAAGGATCTCTTCAAGGTTATCGAGTACTTCTTCATCAACAGTAGATTTTCCTACCAGGGCTTTTCCAAGCTTACTGAAGAAGGTATCCTTCGATTTCTCTAAACCTTTGTCGAGTGACTCTTTTTTATCTTTTGAAAACAATCCAAACAATGCCATAGAGGGGATTTTTTTTAAGGATGAACGGATTTACCCAGAAGGGTGAGTAAACAAAAAAAGTCCCACACGGGGACTTTTCAATTTCTTCTAGACCTGAATTACTTCTTAGCGAGTGTTTCTTTCACTAAATCAGAGGAAACAATTTCTTCTCTGAAAGTGTAAGCGCCAGTTTTTTCAGAACGCACAGCACGGATCACTTTTGCATAACTTTTTCCGTCTGTCTTTTTGAGGGATGCAACTACTTTCTTTGCCATGGTTATTTAATTTCTTTGTGAACAGTTACTTTCTTAAGAATACGGTTGTATTTCTTCAATTCTAACCGCTCAGTTGTGTTTTTACGGTTTTTGGTAGTGATATAGCGGCTCATTCCGGGCGCACCTGTCGTCTTGTGCTCTGTGCACTCGAGGATCACTTGAATTCTATTACCTTTCTTTGCCATTTCAGTTGACTATTAAATGTTATGTGGTAAAGGGAAGTCGCTTTTGGAAGAACCGTCAACGAAAACCATTAACCTGTTTTTGATTACAATACTAGATGACCGTTTGCCTTTGCTTCTTTCAACACAGCAGAAATACCATACTTACTGATGGTCTTAATTGCCTTAGTTGTAAGTTTCAACGTGATCCATTTATCCTCTTCAGGGATGAAAAAACGCTTCTTTTGAAGATTTGGATAGAAACGTCTCTTCGTTTTATTGTTCGCGTGCGAAACGTTATTACCTACCTGTGGTCTTTTTCCTGTTATTTGACAAACACGTGCCATAGCTGCTCTATTAAATTAAACCCCCTTTGAAAAGGGATTGCAAATATCGTCAAAACGACCGCAATATTCCAAAGCCACTTGAAAATAATCCGAGGCGTTTCCCTAAAATAGCCTTGAAATAAGTGATTGGGGTGTTAAGCCTGTAAAATTATCTATAATAAAATCAGTTTTGGTCATTTCTTCCGGAGTATGCGTGGTGGTAATTCCCACTACTTTGCATCCGGCTGCCTTTCCGGCCTCAATTCCGGATAACGAATCTTCAAAAACAATACACTGGGCGGGATCAAATCCCAGGGCATGAGCTGATTTAAGGTAGATCTCCGGATCTGGCTTCCCCTTCGTTACAAACGATTCATCAAGCACAGTAGTGAAGAATTGTCCGATCTCAGTGTATTCAAAAGTAAAATCAACATTTGACCGCGGTGCTGATGTGGCGATGGCTCGCGGAATTTCTTGCGCTTTTAGTTGAGCTAAAAAGGGAATCAGTCCCTCCAGAGCACAAACATCCTTTTTATAGAGCTCACGAAAAAGAGCTTCCTTCTCGTCAGCATATTGAAGAAGAAGGTTTTTATCGATATCACCAAAAAGGTTTCTGAGCCAGTCTTTATTGGTGCGTCCATATATTTTTTCACGCAACTGTTCATCATTCAGATCGTGTCCGTGTTGCTTGCAGAATTGTTGAAGTGCTATTTTGTGAAAAGGATTGCTGTCGATTAGCACACCATCCATATCGAAAATAAAGGCGTAATCCATTTTTTAAGTGTTGAAGTGTTGAAGTTTTTATGTGTTGAAGTAAGGGGGAGAGATATTCTACTCGCTACAATATTATTAAAATCAGTTTGTCAAGATTGATTAGTAAACGATAATTCTCTTTGCTACAAAGGTATTGTTAACCGAGAATTGAAGGATGTACATACCGGGAGATAAACGTGAAACATTGAAAGGGAAAAGTTCATTTCCGTCAATGCGGATAGATTCACCTATTTCTTGCCCGATTGAAGAATACACTTGCATCAGGACTGCTCTGTCTGGAATAATGGTTAACATATCTTCTTGTGAAACTGGAATAGGGTATATTTTTATTACTGGATTTTTAGGCAGCTCCATACTTCCATCATTTCGTAATAAACGTACGCCACCAAGTATTGTGCCCACTACGATATCAGGACGATTCGAATTAAAAATATAGGTTATCGTTGGCCAGATTCTGCCACCAAGATTTTGCGTATTGTAGGTAGTGTTGATTGGATTGAAGATAATTTCGATAACAGCATCATTTAGATTTGAAGCGTTCCGAAAATCAGGAACAATTGTAATCTGCCCATATTGATTTCCAAGAATCAAATCACTTTTTCCGTCTGCATCCAAATCACCAACTGCGGTGGTTAGGTTTTGTCGAAGTACACTGGAACCCAAGCCAAGGTATTCAGCATTCACTAATGAATAATTCTGCGAACCTGCCGGCCCGTTATTTTTCCAATATTGTAGTGCTCCATTACTTCTTCCAATAAGTATGTCATTAAGACCATCAAGGCCAACATCGGTAATCAAAATATTTTCCGTTGACATAAAAGTAAAGTCAACCAGCAGTGGAGTTTGATTAGAGAAGTCGAATACCGAATTGCTTTTGTTTGCTACGTAGAAAAGTTTTGTGCCTGCAGTGTTTAGTGATGAAGCTGTGAAAACAAGATCGGTTTTGCTATCACCGTTCATATCGGCAAACTGTATTTTGAGATTAAACAGCAAAAGGGCTGAAAACGAAAGGTAATCTTCATCAATCAAAGTAAATTCAGGATCGGTCGATGTACCTGTGTTATTATAAAGATGTATGGTCGATGAAAAATCTTCAGAGATATATTGGCTTATGAACAGATCATAATCACCATCACCATCATAATCCACGAAAGCCGGAACAGCATTATCACCAACTTCAACCATCCGATCCTGAAGAAAATCTTTCTCCGTCAATGTAAAGGATGGATTGGAAGTTGATCCATTGTTTTTATAAAACCAATTTGATTTATCAAGGGCTGACTCAAAATAAGCTCTTGAATAAATATTGGGTGATGAAATCAAATCCTTGGTACCATCAAAGTCCAGATCTTCATAAAAGGCAGATGGAAAAATCACAAAGTCAATTGGGTTTGAAGTAGGAAAGGGGGTTGATGAATTAATTATTGGGCTGGTGATATTACCATCATTTTTTAATAAGTAAAGGTTATTGCATGATGCTTCAGAAAAGAGCACATCAAGATCAGCATCGCCATCGGTATCCATGATTAACAAACTTTTTCCGCCTGCATGTTTGGTGCGTCCTCCATCTGGAGAGGAGGGTGGACAATCCTCGTTGTTAAATGCAAACTCACCACATTGGCATTCTTTAAAGCCGCCCCAATTTTGGGTTTGTCGTTCAAAGTCAAGCGAATCGCATGTGCCGTATCTTTCTTTGCTAAAATTTTTATGAAACTCCATGGTGCCATCGCCCTGATAGCGCATGTTGAAAATATCTAAATCCCCATCTCCATCGGCATCTACTATGGCAGGGAGATCATCGTATTGAAGTTGAAGATTTACTTTCCCCGAAAAGCCCAGCGTAAGTAATGCTTCGCTTTTAGAACTGCCTGGGCCAACGTAAAACAGAAAAGGTTTCCATGAAAGATTTTCTCCGGGCTCAGTTGTATTGGTATACACCTTCATTCCAAAAACATCACCCGTGAAAATATCTTTTTTGCCATCGCAGTTATAATCGCGAAGTAAGAGCCAGTTGGTTACCTCTTCTGGAAAAAGCATTTCATATTCAGGAGCATAACGATATTGGTTATTGTCATTCAGAAAGGTAATTACCTTATTTGCCATCCGATCAAACAGGGCGAGGTCATCTTTACCATCACTATTTAAATCAATGGTATTATACTGAGCGGCATTTAATCCGCCAGCCCAAGCCAGATCCAATGTATTTCCATTAAGGTCTTTAACCGGAATCGTTTGGTCGAGTACATAGGTAAACTGTGCCTGAAGAGCAGTTGGAAAAAGGAGCGCCAACAAGAGTACAATCCTACGCATTCAAAATTATTTTCTTTTCTAGTTAACGATAGCTCAGGCTCGCCTGTTATCTTGCCTGCAAGATACTTTAAATGGATGACCGAAACATCCCCTAAATTGTGGTTTAGATTTATAAAATGGAAATAGAAAAACTATACCAGCATTACCTATCATCTGGTAAAATCTCCACCGATACCCGTAAGATTGAGCCCGGCTCTTTATTCTTTGCTTTGAAGGGAGACAACTTTAACGCGAACGAGTTTGCAGAGGAGGCCCTGAACAAGGGAGCCATGTTTTCGATTGTAGATGAAAAGCGTTTTGCAGTTAACGATAAATGTATTTTGGTTGATGATGTGTTAACCACATTGCAAAAACTAGCGCGTCATCATCGCGATCAATTCACGATTCCCTTTATCGGCCTTACGGGATCAAACGGTAAAACCACAAGTAAAGAATTACTACATGCGGTGCTGAGCAAAAAGTTTAAGACACTTGCTACCAAAGGAAATCTGAATAATCATATCGGTGTGCCGCTCACCATTTTATCGATTGATAAAACAATTGAGGTAGCCGTAATTGAAATGGGTGCAAATCATCTTGGCGAGATTGCGCTTTTATGTTCGATAGCCAATCCCACGCATGGATTCATCACCAACATTGGCAAAGCACACATTGGTACGTTTGGTGGGTTTGAAAATATTGTTCGCGGTAAATCGGAATTGTATCAACATCTCCTTACAAATAATGGAGTAGTTTTTATTAACTCTCTAAATGAAATACTGGCCAACATGGCTAAGCGATTTAAGAATCCTATTTATTATCCTGCTGCCGGCAATTATTATCACTGTGAAATAATCAGTGCTGATCCATTTGTAAAAATTAAAACGGAGAATGGTGCCACGATTGAAACTCAAATTATTGGTGGCTACAATTTTGAGAACATGGCGACTGCATTATGTATCGGGAAATATTTTGGTGTAGATGCTGATGAAGCGAATAGAGCCATTGCAGAATATTCACCCGGTAATATGCGCTCGCAGGTAATGCAGAAAGGTAGCAACACTATAATTCTGGATGCGTACAATGCAAACCCCAGTTCGATGCAAGCGGCTATTGAAAATTTAGCAAGCATGAAAGTAGAACATAAAGTGGCGATTGTTGGTGATATGTTTGAATTGGAAGGTGAAGCTGAGAAAGAACATCGAAACCTAGGCATGTTGTTACGGGAGAAAAAAATTGATCGTGTTTACCTCTGTGGAAAATTAGTCGCTTCGGCTAAATCTGAGCTTCCGGAAGCATTGCATTTTGAAAGCAAAGCTTTATTGATGGAAGAGTTGAAAAATAATCCGATATCCAACTCAACTATTTTAGTGAAAGCATCTCGCGGCATCGGGTTGGAAACGATACTGGATTATTTAGGATAAAATAAAATGACCCCATCATGAACTTTGAACTCATTCTCAAATTTTTAAAAGACATTGGTAAGAACAACGACCGCGACTGGTTTGAAAAGAATAAAGCAAAATATCTTGCCGCGAAAGATAGCTTCGATGAATTTGTTGCTCCGTTATTAGACGAACTCATCAAGATTGACAACTCACTACTAGGTCTCAATCCAAAAAAATTGACATTTCGTATTTATCGTGATGTGCGTTTTAGCAAAGACAAGCGTCCGTATAAAACCAATTTTGGTGCTTCCTTTTCTCCTGCCGGAAAAGGTATGGGCAAGCCCGGTTATTATTTGCACATCGAACCCGGCAATAAAAGTTTTGTTGCTGGCGGACTTTTTATGCCGGAGCCAGAAAATTTAGCGAAGGTTAGACAAGAGATTGATTACAATGGTGACAAACTTGCCATGATCGTAAATGATAAAAAATTCAAAAAGACCTTTACGGGTTTTTGGGACGAAGAAAAATTGAAAAGAGCACCAAAAGGATTTGAGGAGGACAGTAAATATATAGAGTGGCTCAAGCTGAAGAGCTTTATTATGACGCGCCCGCTTAGTGATGTTGAGGTGAAGGATAAAAAATTTATGAAGATTATAGTCGATATGTACAAAACACTTAAACCGTTAAATGATTTTCTCACCGAGGCCATTCATTAATTCTTCTTATGTTGCTAATACTTGTAGCGATTAACACCATCATCTTTCTTACTTTAAGCGGGATTCATTTTTATTGGATGAGTGGAGGCAAACGGGGATCAGTTTCGGCATTGCCATCAAATCCCTCTACACAAGAATTGCTTTTTAAACCCTCGATAATGGCTACACTTATTGTTGCTGGTGGTTTATTACTTTTTGCAATTATTACGTTAGGTAATTTAATTTCGTTCCCTTTCAATATTGATCAACGTTATTTTCATTGGGGAAATCTGGCAATTAGCGTTATCTTTTTTATTCGTGCTATTGGTGATTTTAAGTATATCGGATTTTTTAAAAATATTAAGGAGACGTTGTTTGCAAAAATGGACTCTAAATTTTATTCTCCGCTTTGTTTAACAATTTCAGCAATTGGTCTTGCAATCTTCTTCTTGACATTTAGCGATTCCTAACTCGTACCTTATTCTTTTCAAAGACTTTTCCACAAATACAAAGTCGCGTACGCTTCCCAGCCTTTATACTTTTTAAAAATCTTCTTCACTTTATCGAGACTGGGTTTGGACTTTAATCCCATTTGATTTTTGATGGCATTGTGCACACCTACATCTTCTAATGGAAAAGCATCCGGGTAACGAAAGGTTTTCATTAATGCATAGTTGGCGGTCCAATTACCTACACCTTTAATTTTCATCAGCTTTTCCTTTGCATCCACTAACGATAAACCTCTTAGTTTTTCTTTTGAAACTTCTCTATTCATAAAAGCTTGCGCAATGAGCACAACGTATTTGCTTTTTTGTCGTGAGAATTGAAGTGGCAGTAAGTCATCATCCGTAAGCAGCGCAACTACTTCTGGTTTTGGGAACACATAATACTTTTGATTTTTATACTCCTGACTTTCTCCAAATTTCTCAACAAACCTTTGCTTGAGTGTATACGCAAATGCCAGGTTGATTTGTTGTCCGAGTACGGCCCACACTAATGATTCAAATAAATCAGGTTGACCAACAATGCGATAACCGTGATATGCCTTAACTAACGGAGAAAGTAATTCGTCTTTCTTAGCCATTGCGTAGAAAGGCTTCAGATTTGTATCAAGATCAAACCATTCCCTGATGTATTCCAATGCACCGGCTTTCAATGCAGCACTTGGTTTCGTGTTTAAGAATTTGACTAATAAATTTTTTTCGTCTTGATGAATAGAGATAAGTATTTCTGTATTGTCGATACGAAGTGCTTTGTAAACTTTATCTCCATCTAAGGTATGCAGCAGTTCGCGTGGTGATCGCCTCAGAAAAGTAAGCGCCAGATCGAAACTGAATTCGTCCGGCATAGGCAAACGAACTAAGCTCATTTGTATTGGCACAAGGTATTGTCCGCTTTCTTATAGTAGGATTTGTAATTCAATGCCTTCGAATCCATACATCCTTTTAGGTTCAGTAATTCTATTTTTCGGAATTGGATCGGATGACTTTCTGCTTGTAGCGCAATGTATCCTTCGCTTAGACGCGTTCCTTGCTTTTGCATCCACTGAACGGAATCAGCAAAATCTTCCTTTGTCCAGTTCATAAACCGACCAGTCAGATTATGATCCACCGTTGGATGTTCATAGGTAAGCACAGTATCTCCTTCAATTACATGATGAATGATTGAATCTCCCAATACGATAACTTCAGCGTTCACCCACAGAGCATCATCATAATATTTTGAATATGAATCAAGACAATGTACGTCTACTAATTTTCCATTTTGCTCAAACTCTGTTCCGGGTGTACATAGATTTCCTGTATGACTTTGTCTGGTGGAATCACTGGCCAAAAACTGCATCTCCAGCGAGACAGGAAATGCTTGATGCAACACGAGTGATTGTGCCGATTGCGAGTGAACCATAATGCCGCTGTTCAATCGTGCGTAATCCGGACCGCCTTTTTTTTGCTCACCATAGAATCGATATTGGAGCTTCACTCTATAATAAGAGTATGGTTGATGATAATAGAGATGACCAAACTCATTGGTGAAGGTATCATATTCATTGTATGATACACTCAGCATATTATCAGCAATCTGAAAGGTATTTTTGAAATTATCATTCATGGCATGCCCCGCAATTTTTATATCCCATCCCATTAAATCTTTCTGATTAAATAATGATATCCATTCTTCAGTGTCAACAGTAGATTCTTTAGGAGATGAACACGATAAAGTTAGTAAGAGAAATGCGTACGCCAGAATAGTATTCAGTTTCATGGATAGTGATTTAATAAGGTGAAGGTAATACTCGTTCATCACATATTCATATTGAAATGAACGATTAGCAAGTTTCGGGTTGAGTGCTTACACATCTGTCATCATTTTTGAGAAGTAAACGAAGAATGAATATGGAGAATCTGAAATGGAATGATAAATACGATTCCCTAAACGAAAAAGGGTATGCCATTCTTCCTGGATTATTATCAAAAGAAGACTGTGCAAGTCTTATGAGAATGTATGGTGATTCTTCAAAATATAGAAACATCATCAACATGCAGCGCTATCGATTTGGCAAGGGTGAGTATAAATACTTCAGCTATCCGTTACCTTCTGTTATTCAACAAGCCAGGGAAAATATATATCAATCATTAGTTCCTCTCGCCAATGATTGGATGCAAAAACTCTCAATTGATATTCAATACCCCGAACATCATGCTGATTTTGTTGCACAGTGTCACAGCAAAAATCAAAATAGGCCAACACCTCTCATTCTTCACTACGAACGTGGAGGTTTTAATACTTTGCACCAGGATTTATATGGTGAAGTATATTTCCCTTTTCAAGTTGTGATTGTGCTGACACAAGATGGAGTTGATCATACTGGAGGCGAATTGGTATTGACCGAACAAATGCCAAGAGCGCAATCTAAAGCAGAGGTAATTCGCCCGAAGCAGGGAGATGGTATTGTTATTACCACCAACTTCAGACCCATGAAGGGAACGCGTGGTTATTATCGCAGCAACATGAAACACGGTGTGAGTGAAGTAAAATCAGGAAGACGATATGCTCTGGGAATTATTTTTCATGATGCGAGTTGATTTGGTAATTCAGTGATGGGTTAATTTGCTGATGAGTTGATTTGAAAATTTGAAAATGGTACAGCACAATGATGTAAGTAGAGCTGAGTTATTCAACCTTTTAAAGGCAGGGCAAATTACCTTGGGAGGAAACCGGAAATTAAAAATCTATGGCCAACTAAATTGTTCATCAGGTAAGCGAATGAAAAAAGAGAATCGTATCTTCTTTAAAAATGAAACGATGGCTAAACAACTCGGCTTCCGTCCGTGCGGTCAGTGTATGCGAGATCTTTATAAAGGTTGGAAAAAACGTTCTACTTTGTAGCAGGCATTGAGGCTTTCAATTCCTCTGCAACTAACAATACAAAATCTTTTCCTTTGATCATATTCTTTCCCAACTCAGCCTCATATTTGTCAGAAATTCCAAGAGAAGTAATTTCTTCTACCTTCTTTCCTTTTTTGAGTGCCTTGAATATCAGATCGCGCATATCAACTAGCTGATCACGGTATTTTTTTATGTCGGCTTTCGAAGAAAGTTCTCCGTGCCCGGGAATGATTTTGGATTGATCATTCATTAACAACAACATTTTATCAAGGGTTGAAATATATCCTGCAAATGTACCTCCGCTCGATAGGTCGATAAACGGAAAGCGATGGCGGACGTAAGTATCGCCAGTATGAAATACATTCGCATTTTTAAATTTTACAATCACATCACCATCGGTGTGGCCCGGATCAAAATGGATTAGCTCAATTTCTTCATCATTCAAATGAAAATTTAAGCGATCAGAAAACGTGATCACGGGCAATGCGTCTCCTTCACGGGGTGGAGTGGTGCGATTCATTTGTGGAGTTACCTGCCCTTGCTTCATTCTTTCACGAACGAGGTCATGGGCCACAACAGTAGAGCCCATTTCCGTAAAATTTTCATTTCCGCCCGAATGATCTCCGTGCAAATGAGTATTGATCACGAACCTAATTTCAGCAGGATCAAGAGTTTTGATGGCGCCATTAATTTTGTTGGATAGCGGTGCGAACTGGTTGTCAATCATCAACGTTCCATCTTTGCCAATCATAATGCCAATATTCCCACCTGATCCAACAAGCATGTAAATACTTTCTGTAACCTGAATCGTTCTGATTTTTACTGTGTCGAAATTATGTTGAGCAAAGGTATTGAGGCAGTTCAGTATTAAACACAATGCCAGAAAGTTTTTCATTTGATACGACTTTGTATAAATATAGAAAGGAAGTTGAAATGGTTAGCAAGAAACGGGTTGAAAAACCTTCCGTTAACCTTCAAATTTGAATCAGCAAAATGCATAGCTTTATGACAATGGCAACAGAAGAAATCAACATCAATTATCAGCGTATTGAAGAAGCCATTCAATATCTGGAAAAGAATTTTCAACGCCAGCCTGAATTGGATGAGGTTGCAGAAAAGGTGCACCTCAGTCCGTTTCATTTTCAACGACTCTTTTCAGAGTGGGCAGGGATTAGTCCGAAGCGATTCTTACAATACCTTACGGTGGATTTTCTGAAAGACAAACTACAGCAGTCTAAAAATTTAGTTGAAGTGGCAGAGTCGGCAGGATTGTCAAGTCAATCACGGGTGTATGATTTATTTACAACACTTGAAGCAGTAACGCCTCAGGAGTATAAACTCAAAGGTTCAGGCATTCGAATTGAATATGGTTTTCATGAAACGGTCTTTGGCCTTGGGTTAATCGGAGTGACGGAACGTGGTGTTTGTTGGCTGTCTTTTCTTGTAGCAGATGAAGATCCAAAGTTGGAATTAGAAAAAATGAAAGAGCATTGGCACAATTCGATCTTTCACCAGGATCAGGAATTAACATTTGCTTTTACACAACAAATTTTTGCAACAGATCATGGTGCATTCAAAACGAAACTTCATCTTTTTGTAAAGGGAACTAACTTTCAAATCAAAGTGTGGGAGGCGTTACTTAAAATTCCGATGGGTGATGTTACAACCTATCAAGGTATTGCCGAACAAATTCAAAACCCTAAAGCGATGCAAGCAGTTGGTTCTGCTGTAGGATCCAATCATATTGCTTATTTAATTCCTTGCCATCGTGTAATTAGGAAGGATGGAATTTTAGGAGAGTATCGGTGGAGTGCCATTCGGAAGAAAAGCATTATCGGCTGGGAAATGGCCAGGATCGTTAAATAGAAAAGACCTCAGTTTCTAGAAGCTGAGATCTTTTACTTTTACGCTAGTTGGAGATTAATACCCCCACTTCTTCATAATATCGTAATCTTCTTTCATACATGCGATAGGAGTTTTTCCTTGATACGATTCTTGTTCGATGATGAAGTCGGTAGTTCCTCCAGATTTGCGACATAAGTCGATCACTTCACGAGTACTAACAACGCCAGCTCCCAAAATAGTGCTTTCGTATTTTTCGTGCCCTCCGGAAGCAAGAATTTCATCCTTCACATGCAATGATTCAAACCTTCCAGGATATTGTTTAACAACATCAATTGCTTTTGCACCGCCATTGTACAAATTGCCAATATCCAATTGCTGCATCACCAATGATGGATCGGTATTCTTCAACATGATATCGTATACGGTCATGTCATTCAACTTCTGACTGAATTCAAAATCGTGATTGTGATAGCCGAATTTCATTCCTGATTTTTTACAGAGTTCACCACTCTTGTTAAAGATTTCCATTTGTTTCAGAAGGCCATCGTAGGAAGTGCGAAGAGAAGCATCTAACCACGGACTGATTACAAATTTTTGCCCCATAGTTGCAGCATCCTCAATGGTATATTTCCATGCATCTGTAAAATCTTTCTTGCTATCATCCCAATGTTGTTTCCCCATTACGGTGTGTCCACTTGGCATGCTCATGCCTAAATCGCCTAATACCTTTTTAAATTCTGAAGCTTGCCAACCATAAAATTTGCGTTCGACATAATTAGCATGCTCTACATTTTTATATCCGATTGCTGCGAGTTGTTTTAATGTTTCAAATGGATCGACTTTCATTTCATCACGGACACAATATAGTTGAAGTCCAAGAAGCTCACCAGGTTTTGAAGCTGAAGCAAATGCATTTTTTGAAAGGAGTGAAGCTCCTGCAACGGCCAATGCGCCCGTCTTTAAAAAGTTTCGTCTTGAGGTTGTCATAGTGTTACTCTCTGGTTAAGTGATAGGCAATCAATATAGATATTTTCCGACTTCAAAATTTGAAATTTATGTTAGCGGTGATGTGTTATAAACACACCTTGTCATCATGTAATCGGAAGGGTTGAATTTTAGATGAGTATCGCAGGAGCGCGGTTCGGGAGAAAAGTATTATCGGTTGGGAGTTGGAGAAAACGTATAAATAAAAAACACCGTAATCTTGACCAGAATACTTTCTTATTCGAAGTGATACAAAAAGACAAGTAATCCTGTAAAGGCTGGTTTTGGATTGTCTTTAATTTCAAGTGTTACTTCTATTTCAAATTTAGTAACGCCACGCAAGTTGATGATCGAATGTAATTTTGCTCTTAAGCGCACTTCACTTTCGACCACAACGGCTTGATTGAATTTTAATTTTTCAATGCCGTAGTTGATCATCATTTTTGTATTATGGAATTCGGCAATCTGTTCCCACAAGTGAGGAATAATAGAAAGTGTTAAGTAACCATGCGCAATGGTCTTCTTAAAAGGGCTTTCAGCAGCGCGTACCGGGTCGGTATGTATCCATTGATGGTCGATGGTAGCATCAGCAAACTTATTGATCTGTTCCTGAGTAATCTTCAGGTAATCGGAAACTCCAAGTTCTTTGCCCGCATGGCTGGCAAACTCATCGAAACTGCTGATAATTAATTTGGCCATAGTCTTTCTTTGGCACCAAGATAAAAAACATCTGTTTAATATCCTGCAGCTTTGGTCGAATGAGTTTAACAATCGAAATTTGTGATATGGAGTTGATTGTAAACACATTTCCAAAACTTGGTCGTCCGGTAAGGACTATTGATCCTCCTGTCTTAAAGCCGGTGGTTGAAAGTGATGTTTTAACTTCTATTGATCCGAAAACACTTGAAGACTCGCATATTTACGTCCATTGCTATGTTGACGAATTGCAGGAGGAAATGCTGATCAGGATTTGGAAAACTACCTTTCTGGTAGATCGGTCTTCAGGTGTAAAGGCGGGATTGCTGCATGCGGAGAATATTACCATTGCTCCGTTGTGGACGATGATTCCAGGTGGAAGTCCATTTCGCTTCCTCCTTATCTTTTCTTCGTTGCCTAAGTCGTGTACTCAATTTGATTTTGTGGAAGAGATCTCACAGCCAGGTGGATTTTTCTTTACCAATATTGTACGCAACGAGCGTGATGTTTATCACATTACTATTTTGTAGGTAAGAATTACTTTTGGTAATTGATAGTCGATAATTTATCTATTACAATACTTCTTCCACCACCATTGAAAAACGATTAAGGCCCAAATGCGTGCGTGAATGTCGCCAGGATTGGAGGAGAAGAGTTGACTCTTTAATTTTTTAATTTCCGAATAACTAAAAATTTCCTGCTCCTCTATAAATTTCTCTGAAAGCAAATCGTTTATGATTAGTGATTTCATTTCTTTCCGAAACCATTTTAACAAGGGAACCTCAAATCCTTTCTTAGGTCGGTTGTATAACTGTATTGGTAATATGTCTTTAAAGGCATCTTGTAAAATCCGCTTCCGTAACGTTGCTGTTATTTTATAGTCATCAGGTAAACTGAAAACAAAATTTACCACTTCAACATCTAAGAAAGGTACGCGAACTTCCAATCCATTTGCCATGCTCATCAAATCAACTTTTGTCAGCATGTCGTTTGCCAGAACAAGTTGCATATCGGTGTAGAGAATATCATTGATGCTTTCTTGTGGTGGAATCGATTTTAGAATTTCGGATTTTGCATTTTGATAGTCGTTTTGTGAAAGCTGTTCTTTCGTTTTTTCGGAAAATAAATTTAATACATCTCCCTCTGATGCAAAGCCTGCCCATTTCCAATATCGCTCTTTTGATGTGAGCTTCATACCTTCGCTAAACCGCGACAACTGTCTTGCTTTATTGGCCAGAGCATTACTTCTTGATTGTGGTAGCGCATTCCAAAGCGGATGAAGTAAGCCAACAAGATTTTCTTTCCATCCTTTATTAATTATTCGATGGAACGCTGAATGCTTATTATAGCCACCCAACATTTCGTCTGCGCCATCACCCGAAAGAGCTACGGTTGCATGTTTTCGCGTTTCCTTACTTAAGATGTAAACATTAATGGCAGACGAATCAGCAAACGGTTCATCAATATAATCTAATATGGAGTGTACGTGTTTATATAAGTCATCATTCGTAAGGGGGAAAACAGTATGTTGTGTTTTAAAATGATGGGCAACTAGTTTTGCATATTCAGTTTCATCAAAAAACTTTTCATCTCGAAAGCCAATAGAGAAGGTATGCAGATCAGGTTTGTGTTTGCTGGCCAATGCCGTAACCACAGACGAGTCGACACCACCACTTAAAAATGAACCGATCGGTACATCGGCAACTAACCTTCGTTGAACAGATGCTTCAAGAAGTTGTGTTAGCTTTTCTTTTGCACTTTCATAGGAATGAACTTCTTGATTTGTCTCATTCTTTTTCTTTGGTATTTCGTAATACTGTTTTGCCGATAAGGTTCTGTTCTTGATTTCTAAGTAATGTCCCGGCATTAACTTTTTTACCTGTTGGAAAATGGTGTGCGGTGCCGGTATGTAGTTCAGTTGAAAGTAAGTGTACAAGCTGGTGTGATCAATCTCTCTCTCAATCCCATACTGTAGAATGGATTTCATTTCAGAAGCGAAAATGAATTTGTCTTCGTCAAAAAGATAAAGTAGAGGTTTTATACCATAGCGATCGCGGGCGACAAAAAAACTTTGTTCTAGTTTATCGTAAACACAAAAGGAAAAAAAACCATTGAGTTTGTTCAGACATTTCTCTTTCTCATTAATATAGAGTTTGAGAAGTACCTCCGTATCAGAGTGTGATTGAAAGACAATACCTTTTGCTTCAAGCTCTGACTTTAATTCACGATAATTAAAAATCTCTCCGTTAAAAATAATGCAATAGCGTTTACCATTATCCCACATCGGTTGATTGCCACCTTCTGTTGTATCGATAATAGAAAGTCTTCTGTGACCAAGACCTACCCACTCGTCAATATAGATGTCCTGAAAATCCGGTCCTCGTTTTTCGAGTACCATGGTGGCATTGGTAACATGGATCTTGTTGAATTTACCAACAAGATTGAAAGCAAGGATGCCGGTGATACCGCACATGATTTTATATTAATGAAGAAAGACCGATCAAGACTCGAATGACAACATTTATCATTTGTAAATGTCATTGAGTACGGCTGCCAATCGAATACCTGCCTGATTGATTCGTTGCCGTGCAATATGAAGGTATTTGTATGAATAGAGATAACCTAGTTTGCCGTTACCATAATCATAAACCTGCTGACGATAACTCATACTTTCATTTGCCCAATCTCGCACAGACGCTTTCTGCCAGGCTAAAAGTTGAGTAGCATCAGGTGCAATTAAAGAAGCACCAAGTTCAGTATAGCTTAATTTTGTATCATCAATCATTTCACTATCCCAAACACGATGCAGATTGCTGTCACCTCTAAACCACGATATCTTTACATCGTTTCCTCCACGATCATTTCCACCACCAACGTGAAGCGGTTGATGAATGTCACCGATTAAATGGATCAACATTTTGACATGCTCTTGTTCTTGGTTAGCATTTAACTTTTTAGATTTCAGTTCAGCGATGATGCGTTCAATCGTTTCAACTACATCACCTTTTGGGTTCTTCTCACTCTGGGCATAAGTCTGTCCGTCTTGAATAGTTACCCAATGCCAGTCGGAAGTAAAATTGTAAGCGGTGTCTGATCGTATATCATCCATCCAGGTGCTGGCCATAGCAAGCGATTCACCTTTTAAGATTCGTTCAATTTCTTTCTTAGCTTTTTTGGAAAGGTATTTCTCTGCGATGTAGCCAGTGGCGCGATGCCCGGTGGCACCCCAACCAAAACCAATAAGCGAGATGAATGTGAGGCTGATGGTTAAGAGTATTGTTTTCATTTTCATAGATCAAAAGTTGGCTGCAAGTTCTTTCAAATTCTTGCAATCTAAAATGGTTAAGGTATTAATTTATTATCATCTTAATATGATACATCCATAGAAACATCTTTATTTCAGTTCGGTAATGTATAAACAGGAATTGACGTGGTAATCTAAAACCTCATTTTTACGATTGTCCTTAAATGTATATCTTTCGTGAAAGGCGATTCTATGCCACAAAATGTAAAACTTTCCGCTTTTCTGGTTGCCAATCAATTTGATATAAAGGGTATCAAGGCTTTTCTCGACATCAAACCTCTGGCCGATTCATCGTCTGAATTGTTCTATGAATTTGCCGGGCAGAAGTATCAGTACTATTTCAATTTTGGTGTAGTTGTATTTTCGGGTTACACGGAGGATGAAATGAAATGGGCAATTAAAACAGTACAGCCCTTTCAGCGTGACGGAAATACCAGTTGGATGCGCGATGATCACGAAATCAATGTGCGGGAAAATTCTGGAATTGTTTTTGAGTTTGATGAACTAACGGTTGATAAGTTTGATGCGAAAGTTGTTCGTATCACTATGTTTAATCTGGCGCAGTCTGTCGCACTCGATCATTATCATGGTGTAACAGAAAATTTGTTAGCTGAAGTAAAACGATTCACGGATCAGTTAGAACGCACCGGTAAGTTGAAGATCAGTCGTAAAAATATGATGCGCTTCATTGGCCGCGCACTCAATACGCAAAATGACATTGCAGAGAACATTTACATTTTCGATGCGCCAGATCTGGTGTGGGAAGATGAATACTTAGATAAGCTCCATCAGGGTTTAATGAAGCATTTCGATTTGAGGGTTCGGTTTAGCGAAGTAGAATACACACTGCGAATTATTGACGACAACCTTTCGGTGTTCCGTGAAATCATCCATCAACGCGAAAGTAGTTTGCTGGAATACATTATCATTTTACTTATTCTGGTAGAGGTATTTGATTTACTTATTACAAAGATTTTGAGAATTGCCGGATAACACGTCTCAATTTTGTTCCTGAAAGACTGTTCCATTCTTTGGATGTTCGTATTGCGATAGAACGCGCTCTTAAAGTTTATTAGCGGCTGGAAAATATACTAAATGAAGTTTAAGGCATTTCTTCAATTTATAAATAGAATGTCAGCACTTACAATTAGGGTTTTGGTTTTTTCTCAAATACAATACCCAATGATTTTATCCAGGAATTGATTGCCTCTCTGTCTTCTTGATTTACTTCTGCGTCTTTATGAACCCACAGATAAGAATCCAGCGGCATCCAACCCTCATTTACAGCATCTGAAATTTCTTCAAGTTTATGATTCGCTTTTCTTTCCGGATAGGTATTGAACACAGAAAAGTTAAGTTCATCTTTTCCTTCATTTACATGATGTTGCATCCAAAGTCCAATGGGCTGAATGTTTGTGTACCATGGATAGTGTGTGTTGTTGCTGTGGCAGTCATAACATTTTTTGACGAGAACCTGATGAGCTGATTCGGTTATTGTATACTTTTTAGAGATATCATTTTCTGTTATGATTTCTTCAGACTGATTTCTGGAAGGACGAACAAATTGCAAAATGATCAAAGCAGCAAGAACACCAATTCCAATTTTCTTCTTCATCGAATTTAGTTTTAGTAATCAGAATAATCAGTAGGCGCGAGTAACCTGGTGTCGTTTTTGGAAACGGTGTTCTTATATTCATCAATAGCAACTAGTTTTTTCCATTGAGGATCTTCACTAAATGCTTTCCAATGTTCATCACGACTCGCACGATTTTCAAATGTGGTCATGTAAATGAGATTGGGCATTCTTCCACCGGCTAACACCTCTGCATAAAATACAGCATTGAACTGGAGGCGCTTAAACAATCCGATCTCATCTCCTGTGTTGAACATCTTTACTTTACTCTGATATAATTTTTCAGTTGGACCTTCATAGCTGCGCAATTCATAAATACGTTCACTTCTTGGTCCAGTTAATTGCGGAGCTTCCATCATGGGCATGTTGGCAAACGCGCGCATTAAAATGGTTTCCATTCTTTCGTAAGGCGCTTCATTATATTTTGAGTTAAGGTATGTAGCGCCATCTACTTGCAATTTCTGATCAGCAATGAGAGCAGCGGTAATTTTGCTGAATTCGTCCAACGACTGAAAAGCGGTTAATACATAAATTACTTTACCATAGGAGACAGTGTCAGATGCTATCGGTTTAAAGACCCCCACTTTATTTTTCCCCATTCGATGCAATGCAGGCAAGTAAGCTTGCTTTAAATACTGATCCACTTTTTCTTCCTGTACCTTATCTTTTATTCTGTACACAATGAGCGAGTAGAATTCCAACTTCTGTTTTTTTGAAAAGCCGTGTTGAACGACTGTCAACAAAAGGAATACGAGAAGAATAGTGGTTTTGAAAATACGCATATATATTGATTTTGAATTAAAATGGAGAGCGAAAGATAGTTCAATTCATATCAAATTCACAGGCATGCTTTCAGATGGATATGAAAGCATGCCTGTACGGTAAGAAGATCGCGTTAGTGAGCCATTCAATGAATTTCCATTGTTGGTGATCTCTTGGCTTAAACTATAACATTTTGTTGCGAAGTTACATTAGTTGCAAATTTCACAATCTTAGTAACGTCTCCATTCGTATTCAATATTGGGTTGTAGATTGCATTTAACCAAACAATATCTCCTGTTGAGGTAATCCGTTTAAAAACTCCACTGATTGATTCCCCAGCTCCTAGACGAATCCAAAAAGTTTTATAGTCGTCCGACTCAAGAATTTCTTTTGGAACAAATTTTTTGTGATGAGTTCCTTTTATATCAGCCAGATTGTACTTCATTGTTTTAAGAAAATTATCGTTAGCAGAAAGAATTTTTCCATCGGGAGTAAATTCAATGGTTGCCATTGTAGCATTGATGCCATTTAAAATACCTTTACTTTCAGCCATCATTTCTTGTTCAGCACTAATGTCAGTTGCAAACTTTACTACTTTAATTACCTCACCGTTTGTATCAAGAATAGGATTGTAGATTGCATTTAACCAGATAGTATCTCCTTTTGAAGAGACACGTTTAAACATTCCAGAAGCGGATTTACCGGATGCGAGACGCGTCCAAAATGTTTTATACTCATCGGTATCCAGAATTTCTTTTGGAACAAACTTTCGATGATGGCTCCCTTTTATTTCATCAAGTTTATAGCCCATTACCTTCAGGAAGTTAGCATTTGCTGATAAGATTGTTCCATCTGGTGTAAAATCTATGGTAGCCATAGTAGCATTGATGCCACTTAGAACACCTTGCATCTCGGCCATTGTTTTGTTTAATTCATTGCCTTTTCTCGACATTTCTTCTTGTGTGGCTTGTAGCTCTTCCATGTTTTGCCGCATTTCTTCTTCTTGAGATTTCATTTCTTCAGTTTGTTGTTGAGACTCTTGAAGTAATGCCTTTATCTTTTGTGTTGTGTGCGAGGAGAGAATGGCCGATGCGATATTTTCACCTGCTTTTTGAAAAAACTCTTTTTCATGATCTTGCAGTTCATTGAAGGAAGCCAATTCTATTACCCCCACAATATCATCTTCTGTTTTAACAGGAACTAAATAAATGCATCTGGGGGTAGCACCACCTAAACCTGAAGTGATTTCAACATAATTCTTGGGAACGTTTGTCATATAAATGGGTTCTCGCTCAAGAAAACACTGACCAACAAGACCATTTCCAATGCTTATTACTTTGGTTTGATATTTTTTCCGATCATAAGCGTAACAAGAGGCAAGATGAAGTTGGGCGTCTTCATCTTTTTCGTCCAACAAGAATAAACCACCCTGATTTAGATTTGAATATTTTACCAATCCTCGAATGAATTCATCAGCAAGTTTTTGAGTGTCGTTTCCAAACTCCCGAATGATATCGCCCACCTTCGTAATACCAATGGTTACGAAACGTTCCTTTTTCTCACGTTCAGCGGCTTCTTGTAAACTACTGCGCATTTGTAAAAGTGATTTACCTAATTCATCACCCTCATCCAGAAGTTTATATTCTTTCGAAAGATTTCCCTGGCTGATTTGTTCAGCGAAAGAAATATTGTTCTTTACATTTACCAGTTGATTTTCTAGAATTATTCTATTTCTACTTTCACTTCTGGCAACGCGCTCTAAGTCGAAAGCCCAATAACCACATATTGCTACAATCACTGCCGCCAAGCCCCCATGAAACATAAAGGTTTGCAAATCCATATAGGCTAGCTGTGTGAAATAAATTTCTTTCATTCCTGAATATTGTAAATAGGCGAAAGCCGCGTGGTGCAATACAACAAGAAGAATTAAAGGTAATTGCAATTTCCAATTCTGATAGGCAATGAGAAGCGTAGATCCAACAAATACGAAAAAGTGCATTTCAAAAAGCCCGTGCATTTGAAAAATAAACTGAGCAGCGAAAACAGCATAGACACCTCCGAGTACGTATCGATAAAAACTAGAATTAGGCAGTAACGACTTGCTGACAAAAAAGGCAACAAGATTTATTCCTCCAACGCCTAATGCTATCAAATAGGTATCATAGAAAAAACTTAGGAATATGCCAAAGACAAAATAACAGATCAATGCAATTGTTGTAGAGCGATCTGCTTTTTGGTTCATCTCTACCATTAGGTCGGCTGTAGAGTTCAATTCTTTCGATTCCATAGTATCCATAGTTAATTTACAAGTCAGCAAATGAACAACCGTAGGCACGCTTCGCCAATTCATCCATGAGGGGTAACGGTTTGTTATTTACAAATGACTGAAGTGCTAACTCGGCATAGTTTGTTTTCGGATCGGTGCAGTAACGAGTCCGGTTATAATTTCCTCTGAAATATAGTTTTGATTCCTGATCAATTATTACGGCTTGAGGGGTAGAGTAAACGCCACATGCTTCAGCCCATCCTGCTGTATCCTGAATGATTTCAATTTCTTCATCGAAGAAACTTCTCGCTTCATCAATTGATGCGTAGACGGGAATAACTACTTTGAAATCGATTTTCTCTTTGTAGAGAAAGACTAACTGATTTACGTGCTTTCTATTAAATCGGGAGCATGGGCAATCAGGGTTAAAAAAATGAAGAAATACAGCGCCACTTTGGGCTTTTGGTAATTGAATACTTTCTTGAAAAAATACAGGAGAATACGAAACCGGGATGGGCGTTGGCAATTGATATTTTAACTCCTGATGCCAGAATATATAGCCGACAAATGTACCGCAGATAATCAGAAGAAGGACGGCAATTACAATTCTTAATTTCATAAAACCAGTTAACAAGCCCAAGCGTAAATTGTTCTGCTAACTTAATTTTAGTTAAAGTTGATCTTTGTGTATTACATTTCCAAGTGAACTGGTTTTATGTTCAAATCTTACTTCTTTGATTTTTTAGAAACGTGAAGTTGAACCTTCCTTGTTCCCAAATTTGAGGACAAAGTGGAAAGCTTGATTTAACAAGTACTTGACTTGCTGTTAAAGTTTTGTGCCAGTAGTTTTGTGGTTTTAAAGAGATGTAATACCCTGGGCGGTTTTACCTAAAAATCAGAAGGGTGTAACAACCAAAAGATTTTTATCGTAAATTAGATTGAAATTTTAACGATGAGTACAATAGATGGTTGAAGCTAACCCTGCCAAGTTTTACTTTGCGAAGTATTTTTTTCTCTGCTTTGCCTTTATTCAGTGGATTGTTGCCGCCAGTTTACTCCTCCGTTTCGAATTCAATGCAAAGAATTTCTTCATCTCGCTTATCTTTTTTGCTTTAGGATTAACCCTTCTGGTAATTTTCTCAATTGTATCAGAGAAAATCAAACGCGTTGCCATTGGCAAAAATAAAATTGTGATTTTGGAAGGTCATCGCAATACGCGGTTTGAGTGGCCTGAAGTAAAATCAATTAAGATTATTCCATTCCTTCACTTGTACAAGCTTCGCATAAAAGGGAAGAAAGACAGCATCTATTTTTTTCCATCGGAAAATATTGACCCGGCCTTTGGAATATTAGCAAAGGATACCTCGAAGATGGGTGACATTGTTGAGAAGAGAAAGAAGGAATTCGGAATCAAGTAGCTTTTAAGTTTGGCCATTATTTAGCAATAAAAGTTAGCTATGGAGTATCGTTTTTTGAAGCAAAAGGACCCCTTGCTAGATCAAGTTATGGTTCTTGGAAGAAAAAACTCATCTACTTTGGGCTTTATGCCTAAGGATGCATTCCTCTATCATGGAAAACAAGGTTGGATACTTGCTGCCCATGAAGAAACTCAATTAGTTGCTTATTGTCTTTTCAGACTGACACCTTCCAAACATAGAATTTCAATCACTCATCTGTGTGTTGATGTTAAATTCCGCAATCAAGGAATTGCTAAACAATTGCTTGATAGGCTTGTTGAAAAGTATCGTAGCCTTTTTAGGGGTATCTCTCTTAGTTGTAGAGAGGATTATGAAATCGCAATTAAATTCTATGAGAACTATGGTTTTGATAAAAAACTAAAAAGTCGAAGTAGAAGTCAGGAGGAGAAATATCTCTTTAAAATGTGGTTTGATTTCGGAACTGAGGATTTATTCTCATCAGTTCAATCTTCTCACTTAGAAGTTGTTATTGATGTCAATATAATAATAAAACTTAGTGACAATCCAACTGGTGAAAGCACAGTAAAATCTCTTTTGTCAGACTGGCTTGTAGATGAGGTCGATTATTTTTATACGCGTGAAACTAAAAATGAAATTCAGAGAGACAAGGATCAAAATAGAGCCTTAAGAACTATTAAATTTCTTCAGAACTTCAAAGAAATTTCTTGCAATTCAAAAGCTTATGAAGAACATCTTCCTGAGCTCTTAACAATATTGACAGCTAAAAGTATTAATGCTACCTCTGATAGAAAGCAACTGGCAGAGTGTAAAGCTTCGGGTAAGGAGTACTTTATTACAGAGGATGAAGACATTATTAAGAGGCGTGATCAAATTTATGATACTCTTAAAATTAGTGTCATGAATCCTGTTGAGTTTATACTTGAGATAGATGAATTAAGAAACAGCCAACTTTACGAGCCTGCCCGATTTGGCGGAGCCAGGCATGAAATTAGGAAAGTTGATTCTGAAAATCTCCAATCTATTATTGCTCAATTTTTACATTTAGATAGTGGCATAACGAGAAATAATTTTCGTAACCTGATAAAGATCACCGTTTCGGATGCTAAGCATTCAAATGTTAAGATTATCTCTTCCCCGGAGAATAGTGCGATTGGTATTTTTGGATATACGAAATCAAGTGATTCTTTAGAAGTGAAATTTATAAGAGCAAAAACAACGGTTTTATCAAACACTCTAATAACACAGATACTTTTTGAACTTATTAAGGAGTCGGTAGAACTAGAAATAAATCGGCTAGTGATTTCGAATGCTATCATAGAAAACAGGCAAGAAGTAATATCAATTCTTGAAGATCTAGGTTTTTTTAGCGATGGTGAGAATTGGATCAAATTATCTTTTAAGGGTTGTATTTCTTTTTCAGAGTTTTTTGATTCGCATCAAGACTTATATAAATTTTCGGTTATATTAAAGATTTACAATTCTATTCTGAGTATTCAAAATGGTGGTTCAAGAGATGCTTTGCTCTTTCAGTTAGAAAAAATGCTATGGCCTCAAAAATTTCTGATTTAGAAATACCCACGTTTATTATTCCAATTAAACCATACTGGGCCTCTCAGCTTTTTGATAGTATTTCTTCGGACGGATCGCTTTTTGGGGCTAACCCCAACTTAATCTGGAATAGGGAGAATGTATATTATCGAAGTGTTAATCCGAATACAGAGACTTTTCCTGCAAGAATCCTTTGGTATTCAAGTACCCAAAAGGGATATTATAGACAACAACAAATTTTTGCTTGCTCTTACTTGACAGATATAAAAATTGCTGAGGCTAAGTTTCTATATTCTAAATTCAAACGATTTGGAATATATTCTTGGAAAGAAATTTACAAACTAGCTAAAGATGACAGCAAAAGACCTATTAAGGTGTTAAAATTCTGTAACACAGAAATTTTTGCGCAGGGTCTGGATTTTAGAAGTATAAATAAGATATTATTGCTCAATGGTATGAAAAGAAACACTTTCATGTCCCCAGTGAAATTGAAGATGAATGCATTTCCACATATTTATCAAAAGTTAAAATGAAGAAATACCTTTTTATTTCTGTAAAACATGAGTATGCCAATAAAATTTTAGAAGGAACCAAAACTATCGAGCTTCGGAAATCGAAACCAAAGGTTAGTAAGGGTGATTTCGTAATTATTTATAGTACAACACCTGTTAAAGCGATTATTGGAATAGCTGAGGTTGATGATCTCATTTCTTGCCCACCTGATAGCATGTGGAGACTTCATTCTAAAAAACTTGGAATTAAACACAAAGATTTTTTGGATTACTACAGTAATTCTGAAACATCAATAGGTATTGTTCTTTCAAACCCTAAAAAATATCGGAGTGCAATTAGCTTAAGCTCTATAAAGAGAGATCATCCAGAATTCCAACCTCCACAGACCTACAGATACTTCATGGATTTTCAGCCATCAAAATCACCTCTATTTATTTCTTATTAGCGTTACAACTATT
>ERZ795059.618-NODE-618-length-44405-cov-6.961691_pt1 | contig 44405 bp, 43 predicted proteins | sample MGYA00375143_ERZ795059 | MGnify/ENA primary metagenome ERZ795059 (study PRJEB30188, sample SAMN05720168) | activated sludge metagenome | isolation source: Anaerobic digester | place: USA | collected 2015-01-07 ... | reverse complement strand
CCCTGGATAAATGCGGCGTTGACGCTGCCAATGTTAACACGCTAAATGGCGTCCAGGATGTAGCAGTTAGTGAAATGTGCAAATTTAAAGGGGCATCCGGATGCGAAACCTACATCACCAGCGGCACCAGTGGCACTCATAAAACGGGCAGTACCTGCACCCACCAGAACGGATGTAAGTTTGATTTCAACCCCAATTCTTGCAATGATGCATGGATTCCAAATAATTATTCCCGCACAGGCACCCGCAGTGATGGTGCTGCCTGCTATCAAGCTCCAAGCGGCGCTTGTTATGCACGGGAAGGTAATCACTGGGACATGTCCACCACAAGATCTTGCAAAGCGCAATGTAAAACGTAAATAGGCAACAATTATCAATCGTTTTTAAAAATGACCATAATCAAAAAAATATTTTTTCTGTCGCTTCTTATTCTTTTTATCTCCCTCCTTTTTTGGGGCGTTTATAACCTATCATTCAAAAAAAATTCCTCCGAAACAGAGGAAAATGACACAGAAAAAATCACCACTCCGATAACAAAAGAACAGCCAAACATCAAAGCCATTACCGACGAGGCAGTCATTGCCCCTGTTTTTACTCCGGACGGTAATTTCATAAAATACTATTCTAAACAAACGGGCAAGGTTTTCAAAATCGATCTTGAAGGAATGGGAAAAAGCGCCATTTCCGATCAAGAATTGATTGGTTTGGAAGATGTTATCTGGTCTCCGGATAAAAACAAGGTTATAACCAAATTCGTCCGCACAAACGGAGAAGTTCAGTTTTTCTATTATGACTATGAAACCAAAACCGGAATGCCCATCAAAAAAAATGTTGACGAAATTGCCTGGCAGGCCAATAGCAATAAGATTTTTTACAAACATTTTGATCCGGTAAGCAAAAAAAGAACTCTTAATATCTCCAATCCTGACGGCACGGAATGGAAAAATCTGGCTGACATAGATTATAGAAAAGTGTCCGTTTCCCAAGTTCCAAAAAGCGGCTTGGTTTCCTTTTGGAATTATCCGGATTCTTTCACGGAAACATCCCTTGAATCGGTGCCTGTCATATCAGGAGAAAGAAAAAAATTGTTCGGCGGAAAATTCGGAGCTGATTATTTATGGAATGATGCCGGAACCTACGCTCTTTTGAGTTACGTGGACGAAGAGGGAGGATCAAGAATGAATTCGGCAATAATCAATTATAATGGCGGGGAATTCAGAGATATCGGCGTTCCCACTTTTGTTTCCAAATGTGTCTGGTCGAAAGATAACAAAACCATCTATTATGCCCTTCCCGGAGGCATATCAAACAACGCCGTTCTTCCCAATGAATACGAGGGAGGTAAAGTAATTACCACCGACACGTTCTGGAAAATAGACATTACCACCGGAGAGAAAACAAGAATTATCGATATCAGCAAAATCGACGACAAAATCGATGCCTCACATCCCTTTCTCAATTCCGATGAAAGTATCCTGTTTTTTACCAATAAAGTGGATGGCAAAATATACAGAATCAGCTTATAATAAAGCTGAAAAAGAAAAACAAAAAGATAGAAACTCCATCTCGCTAGCGAGATGGAGTTTTGATTACTGCTAAAAATGCCAGCCAGAAAATAAACGCCAGGTCGTTTTTAAAATAAGTGGTGTCAACAAGCCCGTGAAAAAGAATATAAAGCATTATTCCCAGGGAAACATAAAAGAAGGTATGAGTTTTTTCTATCTTAAACATATCTATTGCCCAAAAATACAGCAACATCAAAAATCCAAAAATTCCCGATATTCCGCCATACAGCCAAAAAGTAAGAAAAATATTATGCGGATGGGGAACCGCCCATTCCAAATAGGGCGGATAATATTTTTGGTATTCCAAATATTTTCCCTGAAAATTTCCCGGTCCGATGCCCCAAAGCCAGTTATCAGAAATAATTTTGCCAGTTGTTCTCCAGATCATTTTCCTTGATTCAAAGGATGACCGCTCGCTAAGGTTTATAAGATCATTGAATTTTTCCGTGTTTTTTAGTAAAAACAAGGCTGTTATAATTATCATCAAAAAAATTATCATATTTCTTTTAATATTTTTTCTTTCCAGTCCAAAAACTATAGCCAAAGAAACGGCCGCCGCCATCCAGGAAGCATAAGAATAAGTAAAAAACAATGCCAAAAGCAAGATCGCCGAGGAAAAATAAACAAATGGTTTTTTGAACCCTAAATGCCTGGCAATTATAATTGCTGGAGCTATATACATGGCCAGATAGTTTGGTGAATTAAAAATTCCCGTTAACCTCCCATCATAAGTTAGGTTCCCCAAAAAAAGAAAACCGAGAGAAAGAAGAGAGATAAAAAAAGCCGATAAATAATAGGTTTTTATTAATTTTATCTTGCCTTCGTCATCCAAAGTATCAACAGCAATCAAAATAAAAATGAGCGGAAAAACAAACCAGCCTTTTATCACGCCCAGCCCCAACCGCCAATTTCCGCCGCTAAAAGCAGAAATAAAAAGGCCGGAGATGATAAAAGCAACCGCCAACAAATATTTTTTGTTTTCAAAAAACAATTTTAAAATCCTGTTTTTTTCAGCTTTTGACAGCCACCACAAGAAGGCCAGAGCAATCAGAACTTCCAGTAGATTAAAAGAAGCCGATCCCGGATGAAACCTGATAAGATAGCTCGGAAGAAGAAAGACAATCAGAAATATTAAATTTTTCAGTTTAAATATTTTTTTCATCCGTTTCTTTTATGCCGCTAAAGCTAAGAATAATTAAAAATAAAGTTAAAACCACAGGAGAATATATGGCTGTTTCCACCAGAGAATGAGCGGAAAAAATAATGATGCTTAACGCACAAAACAAAAACAGGGGACTTCTACGGGCTTTTTTCAAAAAAGTTGCCAGCGCCGTCCCCAAAACCAAAAGCCAAAAAAGAAGGCTGACTAATCCGGTTTCCGCCGCTATGTCCAGATAGGTATTATGGGCATAAATAGGCTCTCTGTAATCAGCCGTGGCTTTTATTTCCAGCGGGTAATTTCCAATACCTACACCCATGATTGGATTATTCCATATCACCTCTGCCGCTTGTTTCCAAGTTTCCATTCTGCCCTTATTGGATCCTTCTTGAAAATTAAAAATGGACTGAAACCGGCTGGAAACGGGACTGGGAATGAGTAACGCCAAGACGGCCAAAAAAATAAGAGCGAGCAGAAATAACCTGAATTTCCGGGCTATTTTTTTCCAAAATATAAAAATTAAAAACAAAATTCCGGCTGTTAGTCCCAAATATCCTCCCCGGGAAAAAGTAAGGATGTCTGCTAAGAGCAAAACAAAGAAGGAAAATAGGTATGTTTTATTTCTTTTTTCAAGATAGGCGCCGATTGTCAAGGGAATAAGCAGTCCCAAAAAAAAGGAAAACATATGAGGATCGGGAAAGATGGCCGTGGCCCGAAGATAAGTCCGGCCGGAAATATTGACCAGCCAGGAAGGATTTTCCAGGACTGCCCGGGAAAAACTTTCTCCCAAAAATGGCCAAATAACATACTCGGCCCAAAAATTATATATGCCGTCCAGTCCCCAGACAAATTGGGCGGCAAACTGGAAAATTCCCAAAATAGCGGCGGTCGTTCCTCCCCAAATCAACATTTTTATGACTTTTAGCGCTTTTTCTTTATTTTTTATAACAGCGCCGGCTACAAAATAGACGGGGAAAATGGAAAAAAGAAACATTAACTTTCTCCCTGACCATTCCAGATTTTGGGCCCAAAAGACAGAAATAACCCCCAAAAAAAGGAAACTTAAAAGGAAAAAGGGAATAATTCCGCCATATATCGTGATTTTCCTTTTTTTTAGTCCTTCAGCCAGCCAAAGCAAAAAGACAGCCAGAATGGCCACTCTGATGGAAGCCAAATCCACTCCGGAGGCCGGATTAAGAGCTAACTGGAAAGGAAGATACAGGACCAAAAAACAGAATAATTGAAACATAATTTTTACTTTTTTAATTATCCTAATAATAGCGAATTTAAGTCCCGAAAACAAGAAAAAGCTCTTGCCATTTTAATCGTTATGGCATTATAATAAAATTATAATTTCTAAAAACAGAAAAAGGAATGAACACAAAAGAACAGCTAAAAGCTGTGCATGATTTTATTGATCATAATTACCGCCACTTCAATTCCGCCGTAGTTAAAGACGCTTCCTTGGCCTATGCCAACCACATGAAAAAAAACGGGAAAATGATGATAACCTTAGCCGGAGCAATGAGCACGGCAGAATTAGGCATAAGCTTAGCAGATATGATAAGAAATGACAAAGTTCAAATAATTTGTTCCACTGGAGCCAATTTAGAAGAAGATGTTTTTAATTTAATAGCCCACGATCATTATGAAAGAGTGCCCGGTTATCGATATTTATCAGCCAAAGACGAGGAGTCATTATTAGAAAAAAAGCTCAACCGCGTTACAGACACTTGCATCCCGGAAGAGGAAGCTATGAGAAAAACAGAAAGAAAACTTATTGACTTATGGAAAAAAGCCGACAGGGAAGGAAAGCGATTTTTTCCTTACGAATTCATTTACCAATTATTGGAAAATGAAATTCCAGTTTCTGATTACCAGATTGACCCTAAGGATTCATGGGTATTAGCCGCTAAAGAAAAAAATATACCCATTATCGTTCCCGGCTGGGAAGATTCCACTACGGGAAATGTCCTGGTCGCTGCTGCTATCCGAAAAGAAGTTTCCAGCACCAATGTGGTAAAAAGCGGTCTGGAAGCAATGATTTTTTTAATAGACTGGTATAAGAAAAATTCTAAAGATGCTTCCATAGGCTTTTTCCAAATTGGCGGTGGAATTGCCGGAGACTTTCCTATTTGCACCGTCCCTCTGATCAATCAAGATTTGAGAGAAGATTATCCGCTCTGGGGATATTTTTGCCAGATATCCGATTCAACCACCTCTTACGGCTCATATTCCGGAGCAGTTCCCAATGAAAAAATAACCTGGGGAAAAATTCATAAAGAAACTCCGAGTTTCGTAATAGAAAGCGATGCTACCATTGTTGCTCCCTTAATGTTTGCTTATATATTGGCAGAGGATTAAATTTTTCTTTCAAAAACCGCCCGAGACGGATTACTTTGACAGTAAAAAACCACCGACTTAATGCCGGTGGTTTTCATTTTGACTGATAATTATATAAAAATTATTCTCATAAATTTCACTAGGCTTGCTTGAATTTTCCCATAATGCTTTTGGAAATAATAATCCTGGGAGACATAATAATCCTTTTTCTGGCTTTTTTTGTCCTCATAACTTTCTCCTCCCAAATGCCAAATAGAGAAGTGGGGATGGTATAAAATATATTTTCCGGCTTTCCTTATTCTTTTGCACAGATCCATATCTTCAAAATACATAAAGAATCCTTCGTCAAACCCGCCGAGAGACAAAAATAAATTGCGTCTCACAAACAGGGCCGTTCCCGCCACCCAATCAGCTTTCGTTTTTTTCTCACTTTCCCAGATTTTCTTGCCGGTTTTAAATCCCAAGTTATTTAAAATTAAGCGCCAGAAATTCATTTCTTTTCCGGCTGACCATTCCTGAATTTTATTATTTTTATCCAAAAGTCGCGGACCCAAAGCACCCAGATTGATATTGTTAAATTCTTCCAAAATCTTGGAGATATTATCGGATAACACCTGCGTATCCGGATTTAAAAACAGAAGTATTTCTCCGCTGGCTTTTTTGGCTCCCAGATTGTTTGCCGCGCCAAAACCCAAATTTTTACCGGGAGAAACAACAATCACATTTTCCCGCAAAGAAAAACTGTCCAGATTTTCCTTTTCATCATTGTTGACTATGATAATCTCTATCGGCATACAAGGCCTTATCTTTTCCTCCAAAGAAAAAAGACATTTTTCCAAATGCTTTTTGCTTTTAAAATTCACCACTACTATTGAGATTTTTTTTAAATTTTGCATGAGTTAAAAGCCCGCTATTTTAAAATCATCATAAGCCTTCTTCACCATTTCCGCTATTTCATTTTTTTTGTATTTCCTATCCAGTTTATTTTTTATTTTTCTAAGCAGAACATAAAACATAATCCACGGTTTCAGCCAGAGAGGAGTGTTTTTTTTAAAAAATATGAGTCCCGATATCACCAACCAATAAATTTTATTCTTATTTAAAACATTGCTATTTTCCATATGCCAAACAAAGCTTTCCGGCGCTACCACGATTAAAAAACCGGCCTTCCTGGCCCGATAGCTAAAATCCGTATCTTCCCAGTAAAGGAAAAAGTCCTCGTCTAAAAGTCCGATGCGCTTAAAAACCTCTGCCTTTACCAGCATCGCACAGCCGGTTATAAGATCGGAGTTATAAGGAGTATTTTTAAAAATATTTTTATCGTGTTTGGTTTTCATTCTCAGCCAATCGATTTTCCCTCCAGAAAACCAGACATTCGAAGATTTGTCCTTAAAAATGATCGGACTGACAAGGCCAACGGATGGTGTTTTTTCCGCCACCGCAACCAACTTAGACAAAAAATCTCCTTTTACCTCGGTATCATTATTAAGAAGAAAAATGTAATCTGCCGCTCTTTCCAGGGCATATTTTATGCCGATATTGTTTCCGGCAGAAAAACCTACGTTTTCTTCATTTTTGATAAAAATGCACTTAGAGAAAGCTACCCTGGCCGCTTCAAAAGAGCCATCCCCCGAGTTATTGTCCACAACCAACACCTGAAACTCAGGATAGTCAATTTTAAAAACGCTCTTCAGACAATCTATAAGAACGTTTTTCCCGTTGTAATTAAGAATAACAATAAAGACCTTAGGCAATTTGTTCATATTCTTCCACCCCTTTTCTGCTTATTATAGAGGTTATTTCATTTGTTTTTACCGCCCTAAAAATCCACAAAAACAGTCCGTAAACTAAAACGCTGGCCGCTCCAACCACAAAGAAATTCTGATTTTGAAAAAAGAAAAGAAAAACAGCCATTGCTAAGCCAGAAAAAAAGATTCCGGCCCAATTTTCCAAGACTGGCTTATATTTAAGATTCTTATAAACCACCACAAAACCAATCCCCGCCACTACCATTTCTGTGATAACCGATATGCCAGCCGCCCCGAAATAGGAAAAGCGGGGAATAAAAAGGTAATTGAGAGAAATATTAATAATAGCCGCGCCCGAAAGAACAAAAAGTAATTTTTTTTGCAGATTGCCGGCAATCATTATGGAATTAAAAAAGTTTCCAAAGAATATGAGCGCCAGAGCAAAAACCAAAATTTCCAAAACCGCCGCCGATTCCGAAAAGCCTGCTCCTCCAATAAGGCTTATTATTCCCTCTGAAAGAAAAAGAGTGCCCACAATGAGAGGAACGATGGTCAACACAAAAATCTTGAATGTTTTATTGGAAACATCCTTAAATTTTTCCCGATCAGCAAAGATGCTTTGCGACATAATCGGGAAAATAAGACCCATAATCATAGAAGGGAAAAAAGTGATATTTTCCAGAACTTTGTAGGCTGCACTATAAATTCCCACATCAGCACTGCTTTTCATCACAGAAAGAAGGATGGTATCCAGCTTGAAATACATAAAAATAACAATGGCAGAAATGCCCACCGGATAAGACTCTTTCAAAAACTTCTTCCAATAGGAAAAATCAAACCTCAGTCTTATCTTCACAAAACGCCTGGACCAGAAGAATACCAAAATAAAACTAAAAATCATATAAAAAAGCAGGGAAGAGATAACCCAACCGAAACTGAGTTCAAATTTTATGGCTAAAAAAATTATAATAACCTGAAGCACCTTTCCGGCCAATTCCGAAATAGCCACCTTGTCCATAGCCAGATTTTTTTGAAAAACACCGTTTAATATCTGGTAAGCAGAAGAAAAGAGATATGCGGCGGCGGCCACTACAATTCCGTATTTTACTTCGATTGGGTATGGAAAAAATATTACAATGGCAGGAGAAATAACCAGGACAACCAGGGAAGAAATAATTCTTATGGTAAACATATTGCTCATTATTCTCTCCTGATCAGCTCCAGGACGGGAAATTTCCCGAGTAGAAATGGAATATAGTCCTAAATCTGAAAGAGCTCCAAAAAAAGAGAAAAACGCGAGCACTGTCGCGTAATTTCCAAAACCTTCTTTTCCTAAGTATCTCGTAATAAGCCCGATAGAAACCAGGGCTAAAACAGTAGCCAGCACTTTTGCCACACTGCTAACCACCACATTATAAGCTATTTTTCTGGCAACCCGCATAAAAAAACAATTAAGGGTTTATTTATTTTTTTCCATATTAAACGAGGTTGGCCGGCTTTATCACCACTCTTCTGTCTTCGCCTTCCCCGATGCTTTCCGTTTTTATCTGGTCATTCTTGGAAAGCTCCATATGCACAAGTCGACGTTCATAAGGAGACATCGGCCTTAAAACCACCGCTCTTTTCTCTGCTATCGCCTCATCGGCTAAATTTTTGGCCATTTTCATTATAGAATCATTTCTTTCTTGGCGATAGGAGTTAACATCCAAAATAAAATTTATCTCGTCAAAGCCATTTTTTCTGGCAATTATTCTCACTATATGCTGCAGGGATTGAAGATTTACCCCGTATTGGCCAATTAAAAAATTGGAATCAGTCGTCTTAATATTACAAATGATCATCTCCTTATCATCCTCTTTTTGTTTTTTTGCTTCCACTTCACAATCAAAGCCCATCTTCTTTACAAAATCTCCAACTATTCCCTCCAGCTTTTCTTCCTGATTTTTCTCTTGTTCTTTATTGTCCATATATTTAAATTAAGATATTAGTCGTTGTGTTGGATAGAAAATTCAACTCTCTTATTTTTTTACTCCCACGGCAGACGTTTCCTTTTTTTCCAGATAAAATTGCTGCGCTATCATAAAAACCGTAGAAACTAACCAGTAAAGAGCCAGGCCGGCTGGAAACTTTATACCTATAAAAAGAGTTAGTAGCGGTCCCAAATAAAGCATTTGCTGGGACATGATATGAGAAAAATCGTCTTTAGCCGCCTCTTTTGCCGGTTTTTGCTTTTTCATAAGCATCTTGGTTTGAAAATACTGCAAGGCAGCCGCCGAAACAACCAAAATCAGATGAGGAAGACTGGAAAAAGAAATAGCCTTAAGATCAATGGCCCTTGAAAGATCTACAATGCCTAAGAAATATTGATTTATCTGTCCCGGATTAGAAACAAACGGATATAATCCATTACCATCCACTACCAATCCAGCATTGGAAATATTAAAGAGGACCCTATAAATAGCAATCAAAAAGACTAATTGGAATATAAGGGGCAAACAACCGGAAAAAGGGTTTACCTTATTAGTCTTATAAAACTCCATCAGGGCTTTGCTTTGTTTTTCTTTATCATTTTTATACTTTTGCTGAATTTCCTTGATTTTAGGCTGCATTTCCTGCATTTTTTTCTGTGATTCTATTTGTTTTCGGCTGAGAGGAATGAGCAAAAATTTAATCAAAATAGTCACAATAACAATGGCGATGCCAAAATCATGAAAAGGGATAATATTATAAACCAGCACCAAAAGATTATAAATAGGCTGATAAATAAAAGCGTTAAACAAAAAACCCATTTTATTTTAAAAAAATTATTATTTAATTATTTTAGCTTTTTTCAATAGTTTATCTGTGATTTCCTGTGTTTTTTTTATGTTCACTGTTTCTTTTTCTCGTTTTTTGCCTGCTATTATGACCAGATCGAATCCTTTTTCCATTTCATCCAGCTTTTTCCTGAAAATTTCCCTCAACTGCCTTTTCATATTATTTCTTTCTACGGCTTTTTTGGAAAATTTAAAGCCAACTACTATTCCTACTCTGGTGTCTTCACTATTATTTCTTTTCGCTTTTAATGTCAGCCATTCGGAAAAAAACACTTTCCCGTAGCGATAAATCGCATCATAATCATCTTTTTTTGTAATTCTGTTTTTTCGAGGGAGCATTTTTAATATACTCGGACTTATTAAAAACTAAACTCTGGTCAGCTTTTTTCTGCCTTTTTTTCTTCTTCTTTTAAGCACGTTTTGACCATTTTTGGTGCTGTTTCTTTTTCTGAAACCGTGTCTTCTTTTTCTTCTGGTGCTTTTTGGTTTATATGTCTGGCTCATTTTTTTGAGTATGACTATGGCTTTTAAATAAAGCCAAAAATCAAAATTAAACTAATAACAATTAATTAAAAGTTTATCATTCAATGGAAGGAAAGTCAATTTACGGCTCTCCCGATTGTTTTTTGAGGCTTTTTGGAAAATCTTTGATTTGCATTTTTAATTATCGATTATTATAATATTAGTGTTTATTCACAATTTCTCGACTTATTGACAACCCCACACCTTATCAACAGTATTATCCACAAAAAACTTGGACTTCTCGATTCTTACTGTGCTATACTTTTTTTACTCAAGCTTTCGTTTCCCGCATCGTTAAAAACCAGCTAAAATAACAAAAAAATGACCAATGAAGAATTGTGGCAATCAGCCTTGGGAGAAATAGAACTGTCTATCTCTAAGGCTAATTTTATAACTTGGTTTAAAAACACATCCATTTTATCAAATAAAGATGGTCAGATTGTTATTAATGTGCCCAATGGCTTTGCTAAGGAATGGTTGGAAAATAAATATAATCTTCATATTTTAAGAGCTCTGCGCAATTTTCAGGAAGATATAAAATCAGTTTCTTGTGTTATAGCCACCAATAAAGAGTCCGTATCAAGAGAGCCGTCAGTTGATGCCATCATTGCCCCGCCTAAAACCAGACTGGATTTTCAAAAAACAACCGCGTCAGGCCATGAAAGCAATCTGAATCCTCGCTATATTTTTGACAATTTTGTTGTCGGAGGAAGCAATGAACTAGCCAAAGCCGCTTGTTTTGCTGTTTCTCAGAATTTGGGCCGTATTTACAACCCTCTTTTCATTTATGGCGGCGTGGGCTTGGGAAAAACTCACCTTATCCAATCAATCGGCAACGAAATACTCAAAAATAATCCTGATTTTAAGGTAAAATACATAACTTCTGAACGTTTTACCAGCGAATTGATCGATTCCATAAAAAACCAAAAAATACATGAATTCAAAGAATATTACCAAAAAATAGATCTTCTTATCATTGATGACATCCAGTTTATTTCTGGAAAAGAAAAAACTCAGGAAGAATTTTTTCATATTTTTAACCATCTTTACCAACTCAACAAACAAATAGTCCTTTCCTCCGACAGGGCACCAAAAGCCATTCAAATTCTGGAAGAAAGGCTTCGTTCTCGTTTCGAAGGGGGAATGATTGCTGATGTTTCAAAACCAGACTTTGAAACCAGAATGGCCATATTACGCAAAAAAGTCGCTGATGAAACCATACCTATCAGCAATGAAGCCATTGAATTTATCGCCACAAACGTTAAAAACAACATTAGAGAGCTGGAGGGCGCCTTAAACCGGGTTTTAGTTTCAGCTCAACTTACCAAACAAACCGTCACCCCGGAATATGTTTCCCAAATACTTTCCGAGCTTATTTCTAGCGGAAAAAAGAAAGGCATTACCCATAAACACATAATCAAGGTGGTTTCTGAGTTTTATGATATAGATCCGTCCGATTTAGTGGCTAAAAACCGCAAGCAAGAGGTGGTAAAGCCGCGTCAAATCGCCATGTATCTAATGAGAACAGAGCTTCAATATTCTTATCCGGGAATTGGCAGCAAGATGGGAGGAAGAGACCATACCACCGCCATTCATGCTTTTGAAAAAATATCGGAAATTACCAAAAAAGATGAAAAAATATTAGAGGAAATTAATTTTTTAAAAGACCAATTATATACTATAATCTAATAAATTGTGGATTTCTTGTATATAAAGCACCTCAAAAAGCTATAAATTGTCATTCTTTTGAAAATTATTTACTGGGGAATATTATTTAAAAAATTACTTTTCATAAAAACAAACACAAATATAATAAATCAAAAAAATAATATTATTCAGTAGTTATCAACACAATTATTGCCTTATTTAAGCCAAAATATTAACCTATCCACAGAAACAGACAATACTAATAATAAACAATAATATTATATAAATTAAAAGATTATAATATAAACATATGAAATTAATCTGCACACAAGATAATTTTAAAAAAGCTATTTATAACTCAGAGAGGGTGGTGGCAAAACAAAACACCCTTCCCATATTAAATAATATATTATTAGAGGCAGAAAAGGGATTTTTGAAATTATCTGCCACCAATTTAGAAATAGGGGTGGTGGTAAAAATAAGCGCTAAAACAGAAAAGGAGGGAAAAATAACCATTCCCGCTAGATTTTTAAGTAATTTTTCCACTAATTTGCCTTTTAATGACAGTGTTTTATTGGAAATTTCTGAGCAAAATCTGAAAATAAAAAGCGGAGCAGTTAAAGCGGTGATAAAAGGTCTTCCTGCTTCTGATTTTCCGCTTATTCCTAAAAAAAATACAGAATTTTTGTTAAATATTTCCAGTATTGAATTAAAAAATATTTTATCCAAAGTAATGGTGGCGACAGCCCTAAATGAGGCAAGAGCGGAGCTCACAGGAGTTAATCTTATTTTAGAAAAAGACGAGTTATTTTTTGCTTCTACGGACAGTTTTCGTTTGGTGGAGCATAAATTAATGATTGATAAAAAAAATTGCAATACGCTTATTTATAATTTGTTTATAGAAAAAAAGAACAATATAATTATTCCTGCAGCAACATTAATAGAGCTTAATCGGATAATTTCTGCGGACACAGAAGGTGAAGTAAGGATGGCCATAGAAGATGGACAGATTTTTTTTGAAACCAATGGCACTATATTGGTTTCCAGGCTTATTAACGGCAAATATCCGGAATATAAACATATAATGCCGAAAAAATATAACACCAGGGTAGTGGGAGACAAAAAAACAATTCAAAGTGCGGTAAAAATGGCTAGTGTTTTCGCGGCCGGCAAAGGTAGTGAAATCTCATTAAAAATTGACTCAGAAGCAAAAAAAGTTTTTATAGGCGCTAAGAGTGTGGAGGTGGGAGAAAACTCCACAGAACTTAATTTTGACGTTTCAGGACCATCTCAGGAAATAATAGTTAACTCTAAATATCTTTTGGATGGGATCAACACTGTTTCCACCTCTCAAGTTGCTATTCTTTTAAATAGTGAATCAACCCCGGTAGCTATTTGTGAAATTAATGAAAAAACGGGAGAAGTTTTGGGCGATTTTGTGTATATTGTTATGCCTATAAAGGCTTAAATGGAGGTTTTTTGGAAAACCAAATAATTTTTTCCTTGTTTTTTTAAAATGTGAAAATATGAAAGATTTGAAATTTTTATTGAATAAGAGAAAAAATTTAAAAAATATAACCTTATCAGAAAAAGATATTTTTTATATTTTTTCCAAAACAATAAAAGAGGAATTTGGCAATATAGGAGCGATTAAATTCCAATTTGATTTTTTTAAAAACAAAACTCTTTTTGTTCGCTGTGAATCGGCCGCCTGGTCATCGGAACTTTGGCTTAATAGAGAAAAAATAATTAGAAAAATGAATAAAGAGCTGGGAGAGGGAACCATTGAAAGATTAAAAACAAAAAACAGCTGAAAAAAAGCTGTTTTTTAACGGATAAAAATTGTTTAAAGCAGGTGTTTATAAGCGGAAAAACCAAAACACGACAATAATTAAAGCAAACAATAACCTATACCAAAAAAAGATTTTATAGCTGGCCCGTTCTACTAGTTTTATTAGTCCCCAAATGGCAAAATAACCGCTTACCATTGCTGTTAAAACACCCAACACCTCAATGCATCCGGCAGCTTTTATAAAATCGCCGAATTTTAAGACTGTGGCGCCAAAAATGATAGGAGTGGAGAGGAGAAAAGAAAATTTGGCGGCGCTTACCCGGTCGAAACCTAAAAATAACCCGGAAGTGATAGTGGCGCCGGCTCTGGATACTCCGGGAATAATTGCCAGAGCTTGAAAAAGGCCGATTATGGAGGCGTCTTTTGCGGAAATAGTTTTCAAATCTTTGTTTTTTTGTGCTTTTTTATCAGACAAATAAAGAAGAAAACCCAAGGTGGCAAAAGTAAATGCAATCAGCAGGGGGTTTCTAAAAAAAGTTTCGGCTAAATTTTCCAGGAAATATCCGGCAATTACTCCGGGAATAGTAGCAATAATAAGCAACCAAAGGAGATTTTTATTATATTTTTCCTGAAAAAAAGCCGTATGATCGAAGCGGTCTCTTTTTTTTCTACTTATCGCCAGCTTTATTATTCTTACCCAATCTTTTCTAAAATAGGCAAAAACAGCCAGGAGTGTTCCAAGATGCAAAGCTACGTCAAAAGCCAATCCCGGATCGGGAAAATTAAAAAGCCAGGGGACGATAATCAAATGCCCTGAAGAAGAAATGGGCAGAAACTCGCCCAAGCCCTGGACAAGGCCCAATATGATAGCTTGAAACACGGTCATACAATGTTAATAATCTTTTAAATTGGTAAGTCGAAGAAATTATTTCTAAGGAATGTCCATTGTAACTGTCAATTTGTCATTGTCTTTCTTGTTTTTTTTGTCGGTAGCCGATACTACAATATTAATGGAAGAGGTTTTTTTGTCATCAGGAACGGAGTAGGAATAGGAAATCGAGCTGTCATTGCTTGTTTTTACCTCTTCACCATCAACAGTGATAACCATTTTTTTGATTTTATAACCGGAAACAGCACTGGCGCTTATAGTGAAAGGAGAAGATGTGATAGTAGCGCCATCAGAAGGGGTGGAAACAGTTGTTTTGATATCGAGGTCTTTATTATCATCACCAAAGTCTTCCGGCTTGCATTCTTCGGTTGGAGCATCAGAATCGGAGAATTCCTTTTTATGTTCCTTGATATAATTTCTAACCGCTTTTTCCCAGTTGTTATATTGCAAATCCTTTCCCGGATCGGATGGTTTTTCTCCCCGAGGATCGTCTTTATCCACATAATAAAGGATGCAATGAGTCTGGGTAAATTTTTTCTTATCCTTGGTGTCATCCGGACAAGAATCATTAGCCAGGCAATATTCATCATCTTCGTCGGGAATTTCACATACTTCCAGTTCATCTTTTCCTGAAAATTTTCCATCTAAAATATCTTTTCCTGTTTCTTCTTTTTCGTATTTGGGGAAATTTTCCACGCTGTAATTTTTAAGCGCTTGATCCATAAAATTTCTCCAGATGGGAGCGGCGACATAAACGCCGTCAGCGCCTTGGGCCATCGGGGAATTATCATTATTTCCGGCCCAAACACCCACGGCCAAGGATGGGGTAAAGCCCATTGTCCAACCGTCGCGCCATTCATTGGTAGTTCCGGTTTTTGCCGCTACCGGACGGTTGTCAAATTTAAGCGGATTATTATCGCCAAAAACAGGAGCTCTTAATTCATTGGTGGAAAGAATATAATCAAGCATGGCGATATGTTTTTCTTCGATAACTTTTTCTCCTTCTTTGGCTTCGTATTTTTCCAATACTGTTCCTTTATTGTCTTCAATTTTTAAAACAGCTACTTTTTTATGGTAAACTCCTCCGGTAGCCAAAGTGGAAAAAGCATTGACGTGCTCCAGCAGTTTTACCTCGCCTCCGCCTAAAACCAAGGAAAGTCCATAGCGATCAGGGTCGTTTAGGGTGGCAATTCCCATTTTATGGACATTTTCCAGAACATTTTTAACCCCAGCCAAATAAAGCGTTTTAACCGCCGGGACGTTTAGGGACATAGCTAAAGCATCTTTCATTTGCAAGGGGCCTCGATTTTTTCCGTCATAATTTTTTGGGTTATATTCTTTGCCATCATCAGTGGAAAAATTGGTATCTACATCCCAAAGCATGGTTTCCGGCGTGTAGCCCTTTTGAAAAGCAGTGAGATAAACAAAAGGCTTGAAAGAGGATCCCGGCTGGCGATCGCGAATAGCCACGTTTACCTGGCCGTCGATCGTTGTGTCAAAATAGTCCTTGGATCCTACCATAGCTAAAATTTGGCCTGTTTTAGGATCCATAGCGACAAGAGCGGCGTTTTCCGTATTATATTTTTTGTTTTTTTCCGCTCCTTCCCGAACCGCTTTTTCCGCCATCATTTGTTTATCCCAGTCAAGAGTGGTATAAACCCTGAGTCCTCCTTGTTCTACTGCTTCCTGGCCATATTTTTTTTCCAAATATTCTTTGATATACATCACAAAATGGGGAGCGCTAATATTTTCCATATGGGGACTGATTTGAGATAAAATATCTACATCTTTGGCTTCTTCCGCTTGTTCAGGAGTAATATAGCCTAGTTCTGCCATTCTTTTTAGGGCATGCTCCTGGCGATATTTCAAATCTTCCGGATGAGAACCATGAGGTGAGTAGTAGCTGGGAGCCTGAGGCAGGGAAGCTAGGAGAGCAGATTGGGCTAGGTTTAATTCTTTGGCATGAATCCCGAAAAAGGTTTGGGATGCCGCTTCAATGCCATAAGCGTTGGAGCCGTAGGGAATTTCGTTAAGATACATAGCTAAAATTTCGTCTTTTTCAAATTTTTGTTCCAGCTCTATGGCCAAAATGGCCTCTTTGATTTTTCTGGTAAAAGTTTTTTCCGAGGAGAGCATGGAATGTTTTATGAGTTGCTGGGTAATGGTTGATCCTCCCTGGGCTCGGCCACCCTTCAGCACGTCTTTAAAAACAGCTCGTATGATAGAACTTAATTTTATGCCGTGGTGGGAATAAAATTCGTTGTCTTCCAGGGCAATGGTGGCATAACGAATAGTATCGGGCATTTCAGAGAAAGGAATTTGGGTTCTTTTTTCCTCGCCGTGCACTTCATAAAGGACGTGTTCTCCGGAACGGTCAAGTATTTTGGTTGATTCCGCCACTACCCGATCATTGAGTTTTCCGGGACTGGGCAGATCTTTATAGAAAAATAAAAAAATACCGGCTACAAAAAGAAAACCGGTTAAAATTAAATAGCCCAGATATTTTCCTATTTTTTTCCAATTAAATTTAAAGCGACTTGTTTTTTCACGGTATTTTTGAGGTGAGAAAATTTGTGGCATAAATTTTTTTTGTAGTTATGTGGGCAGCTATTATTTTACTATAAATCAAGTATTTTTTCAAAAGTCATTTAATTCACGTTGTTTTAAGTATTTTTTTGTAAAGCTTTAGATATTTTTTAGCCATAACCAAGCTATCAAAATTATTTTCCGCGTATTGACGACACTTCTTTCTATCAAACAGAATTTCTGGTTTTTTTGCTGCTGATATAAGCTCAGTTAGATTATTCGACAGAAAAGATGTCTTGGGATCTATAAGAAATTCTGGCAAGGGGGCTATTTTTGTTCCAATAACAGGCGTCCCAGACGCTAAAGCTTCTATGGCGACTAGGCCAAAAACTTCCGGCCTTTTTATGGTGAAAAGAAGAGCTTCGGCGTCTCGTAAATATTTATAAATTTCTTTATTGGAGACTTCCCCTTTATAAATGACATTTTTTCCATCAATAAAGGGATTGATTTTTTTATTAAAATAATGTTGACGTTCTTGAGAATTTCCAATTCTTCCAAAAATAAGAAGCTTCTTTGCGGCTTTTCTGGCTATTTGAATAGCCGTATCTATTCCTTTTTGTTCAGCCAGCCTTCCAATAGCAATAAGATACTTTCCTGAATCAAAAGAGGGAACGATATTGTTTAGGGGGATGCCGCTATAAATCATAGCCGAAGTTTTTAGCAGTCCTTTTTGGGAATTTGATAGAGAAACGGTGAAAATTGAAGTTTTTTTGAGCTGGCAAAAAAGGTCCTCATTTATTTTGTTGTGAAAGGAGAGTACACAAGGAATTTTTGCACTGGCTGCAATCGTATAAGCATATTTTTGGGAATGAAGATGTATTATGTCAAACTTATCCTGGTAACTCAGGACTTTTGTTTGACTCGATATTATCAAATTTCTTCTTGAAACTTTGTCCTGGAGGGCAAAGTTTTTCATATTCCAAAGGCTTTGTTCCAATGTCGGCACATGTTGAGCTTTTGTTTTCCAATCGGCCGGAGCGAAAAGTGTGACATCAGCCCCAAGACGTAGAAGAGCATCTGTTAAATTTTGAGTAACAATTTCCGGGCCGCCGTTATCGCCAAAAGGGGGAGCCACCATGGCTATTCTTAATTTTCTATTCTTTAGCATTGGTTTAATTTATTATGTCCAGAAGCTCTTGAAAATTCCTTTCTTTTATTTTTTCGTTTCCCACAATATTAAGAAGATCAAAACCGGGAGTGGTGTTCATCTCGATCAGGAGGGGTTTTTCTTTTTCGGTAAAAATAAAATCAAGGGAATAATTAGCTTCCGGAAAAACGGAAAGTTTTTTAACGATATTGCTCGCTGTCTTCATTGCTTTTCGGGGGATAAATTTTTTGGGAACCAATATTGCCGTAGCTCCTTGATGAAAATTTGTAAAAAGAGATCCTTCTTTGGCTATTCTGGAAAGAGCGTAGATAAGCTTATGATTCATATATACCATACGCAAATCGGCTAATTCTTTCTGTCTGGAAAAACCGGGAATACCACGCCGGCTGTTGATAAATTCTTGGACAAGCACGGGGAACTGGAATTTATGGCGGAGGGCTTTTGTTTTTTCATCAATTATGATGCCAAAACCTCCTGACCCGAACAGGGGCTTAATTACAATCTTGGTTGTTGAAATTTTGGCTGTTACGGCTTTTAGCTCTTTTTCATTGGTTGCCAAGTAGGATTTGGGCATAAATTCTTGTAAGAAGACATATTGGGATAATTTGTTGTCTAGTATTGTTCGAAAAAGAGGATAATTAAACACCTTAATTTTTTCACAGATCTTTAGTTTTTTGTCCAATAATTCATAATTTCTTTTTCCGGCAATTTTATCAAAAATCATATCCGGCTTTATCGGACCGCTGACTTTTATCCATTTTTTGTTTCTGTATGCCCAAGCTTTTTCGAATACATTTTTTTTATCGTCGTACCATTTTATACTGGCTCGAAAAAGATGGCAATTGCTTTTTAATCCACGCTCATGCCAATCTTCGAAAGATGTTTTTGTTGGAAGGGCTTTTTGAAGGGGAATTTTATTTGTCCAATCATCGCCATAGTAAATTACCACTATTGTTTTTTTCTTCATTTTGATAAATTTATTATTTTGTTTACGTCTATTAAAAATTTTCCCAAATTTTTTTTACCTATGATAATGGGAAATTTGAGGTTTGAGCGGTCAATAATAGAAGCTTTGGCTGTTATTTTTACGTCATTCATAATAAAAGCAATTTTGACCATAGGTCTATAAGATGTTCCGTGAGAAGAGCGAATAATGGCCGTATCAACAATATCAGGAATTTCTTTTAATAATCTTTGTTTTTCTTTGCTATCTAGCATTCTGGCTTCTTCTGTAGATATATCCGCGGGAAATTCTTGTTTTTGAAATTCGTCTATGGTTTTGCCAAAACCCAGTTCTCTGGCTAACGTTGTGTCAATGGAGGTAAGCCCGGCGCCGGTGTCAATTTTGGCTTCCACTTCGATTTCTTTCTCTTCTTTTCCTATTAGCCTCACTTTTTCTACCGTTCCAATTACTTTTCTGCCGGAAATTTCCTCTACTTCTTCTTCCACTTCGCCACCGAAAAGATTCATGCCCAAAGAGATTCCTCTTTTGGGAGTCTTAATTTTTATATTCTCCACTCTTTCCAGTCTTTCTTTGAGTCCGGCCAGATTGGCAATTTGGATAGAGAGGCCGGGACGGGCGTTAAGCTCTACAATGACCGGGCCATTTTCCTTGTCTATGGCGATATCAGTGCCCAGATATCCAAGACCGGAAATAATTTGGGCGCGAACGGAGAGATCTAAAATATCATTCCAAAAAGGAATTCTTATTCCGGAAAGAAGCATTCGAGTGCCGGGAACATAGTCAATGAGTTTGCCCTTCCCCAGAACGGCAGTGGTGGTGATGCCGGAGGCCAGATCTATCCCTACGCCAATAGCCCCCTGTTGAAGATTGGCTTTGCCTTGGGATTCTCGAGTAGGAATTCTCATCATGGCCATGACAGGAACCTTATTAAAAACGATAACTCGAATGTCCGGGATTCCCTTATATGCATAAGGCTTAAAAAGTTTTAGGAGTCTTAATCTTTCTTCAAAAAAAGCGATGTCCGGTGTTCCGGCCAAGGAGAAAGAACCATCCAGAATATTTCTAATGTGGGTTTTTAAATCTTCAATAGTAATCAAACTTCCGTCCGCCTTGATCCATGCATCATCCCTTTCTTTCTTTTTCCCGTAAACTACAATTATGCCTTCTCCGCCGAAGCCGCGATTAGGTTTTAGGGCAAAGCTGGCAGGAAGCGATTGCCAGTCAAATTTTTCCAATTCATCATGGTTTTTTATTTTAGCGATCAGGTCTGGCACCGTTATACCATTTTTTTTAAGGACGCGTTTGCTCAAAAGCTTGTCATCAGCCAAAACGCGGTTTTCTTTTAAATTGTAAGCCCGAATATACTCAAGATTTCTTGAGTTCATGCCGAGAATTTTCCTGCTTTTTTTTATATAACTAAACATAAACATCGCACGATCAGTAGCATAGAATACCCAACAAAAAATTTGGAAGGTTTTTTGTCTAATATTTTGCGCTTACATCTTTTTTATAATTTCTTTAAATCTCCAATACTCGCTTATTCTAAGCCCGGTCCATTTGCCCAAAATTATATTCACGGGGATGGTTAGAAGAATAACCCAAGGGTGAGTGATGACCAGCCGGATCAAAAAAGGAGAGCTGGCAATAAAAAATCCCAATATGGAGATAAACAAAGTTTCCATCGCCAAAACCAAGGCCGCTTTATTGCCTTTTTCAATTTGAACCGTAATAAATTTTTCCACTAAAGTAATCATTATAAGAATGGGGAAAATGGAAACGGAAGCCAATCCCGTTCTTCTCATGTTGCCGCCGAAAGTTAAAACGCCCAAGATCAAAATGGAGACAACTGTAAGCATGATGGCCACCCGGGGAAGATAAAGTAGGCGAAAGGGTTTTAAAACAAAACGCATTAGCATGCCCATAAAAATGACCGATATAAAGATGGCTATGCCGTATTTGAGCCCATTGGTGGCGAGAAAAGCAAAGGTTATAATTAGCGGCGTATAAATACCGAAAGCCTTGATGCCTACCACTTGACGGAAAAAGGCAATCAGGGTGGCGATAATGGGTAACATCAATATAAGTTTCACGGTTTCATAAGGCACACCTTCGAAAATAAAAAAACTAACGATGGAGCTGGCATAAGTGCCAATTTCGTTTACATAAATCATAAATATAAGTTATTTTATTAGGTCTAATAATTTTCTGCTGTTTAAATGACAAACGGAAACAGCGATAGCGTCGGCTGTGTCATCTGGTTTAGGAAGGGCACTGAGTTTCAGGATACTTTTTGTCATCAGCTGGACCTGTTTTTTTTCAGCTCGGCCGTAACTGGTTAACGCCTGCTTGATTTGAAGAGGAGTATAACTGAATATTCTAACTTTTTTTCGGTGTAATGTCAATAGAACAGCGCCTCTGGCTTGGGCGACAGCAATTACAGTTTTTTGATTTTTAAAAAAGAATATTTTTTCCACTGCCGCCTCGGTCGGCCTGTAGCGATCAATTATTTTTTCCAAATCACGCGATATTTCTAGAAGCCTCTCTTCTTCGCTTTTGCCTTTTTGGGTGCTGATATGGCCATAAGCAACAGGGCATAGACAGCCGTTTTTAATTTCTGTAATTGCCCAACCGGTAGTAGCGGTGCCTGGATCAATGCCTAAAACTCGCATCAATGATTAATAATCAATGATCAATGATCAACAAAAAACAATAATCCTCTCTGTCTTTATTGCTCTTTGCTCATTGTTCACTGCTTTTTGTTATAGATTATCATATATATCATCCACGTCATCCTGATCATCAAGCGCTTCAAGCAATCTTTCATAATCAAGGCGGGTTTCTTTGTCTATTTCTACGGTGTTTTTGGGGATAAAAACCAAGCCAGCTTCCATAATTTTTATGCCCTTTTGATTCAAGTTATTTCTTACTTTTTGAAGATCTTTGGGATCGGTAAAAATAACTAATTTTTCTTCTTCTATTTTTGTATCTTTAGCTCCGGCATCAATAGCTAAAAGCTCCATTTCTTCTATATCATTGTCAATTTCGGTTATGATGCTGCCCACCTGATCAAAATTCCACATGGAACTGCCGGCTTCTCCCATCTTTCCGCCTATTTTATTGAAAACTGTTTTTAATTCAGAAACAGTCCGGTTTCGGTTATCGGTAGTGCATTTTATAAGCATCAAGACATTACCCGGCCCCTTGGCTTCGTAAATTATCTCCACAATCTGATCTCCTTTCATTTCTCCGGTTCCCCGCTTTATCGCCCGATCGATATTATCTTTCGGCATATTAAACTGGCGCGCTTTATCTATGGCCATTCTTAGTTTGAAATTGGTATCAGGATTTCCTCCGCCTTCTTGAGCGGCAATAGTAATGGGCTTGGAAAGTTTGGTAAAAATGTGCGCTCTTTTGGCGTCATTTATTCCTTTGCGGTGTTTTATTCCGGCAAAATGTGAGTGTCCAGACATATGGGTCTTGAAGGTCAAAACTGTTAAATCGTTTTGCTTGTTGAGCTAAAAGTTAGCTTTATCAGTTTTAATGCTTTAAATAAATTCATCACTTAAAGACTAACATTTTATATGGTGATTTTCAAGGGAAATAACTGCAATGATAAGGAACAATAATTATAAATTGTGTCACATAAAAATAAATTTTTTTAAAATTATATTAATCCTTGATTTCAGTTTCTGGAATTTTTCTATTTTTTATATTTTATTCAAACACCAATTCAATCCAAAATTGATTTTTTTCCACCAGTCACCAGATAGTTTTTTGGTCCAATGTTTTTCTTTTTCAAATTTTTTTTCGGCATAGATTCCCAGAACCATTCCCTGGTTGTTGGGCAAATTAGTTGGCATGCTTATATTTGTTCCGTAGGCGATTAGTTGCAGTTGGGCCGATTTTTTACCTTCCCATCTTGAATTTTTTGTGAATTTTCCGATAGCGGCATCTATTTCCGATTGAGGAGTAATGATCATATTTTTTTTATTTTCCTCTGAATTATTTTCTGTTTCAGCTTTAAGTTTTTCTGAAGAGGAGATAGGATTTTCCGCGGCATTATTAATTTTTTTATTTTCCGGCTCTTTCTTTGTATCCGTTGGCGGTTTATTCCACTCCCATTTTTTTCCGGATATTTCAAAAATTTCGTCTTCTTCAATTTTATCTTTCTTCCGGTTATATTTAATTTTTTGAACCGCTTCTCCCGAAGGAGTGCGAAGTTCCAGTTTGGTTTTAGTGTTGTTTAGGGTAAAGAGGGAAATTTTTTTAGTAAGTTTTTTTGTCTCTCCTTTTTTTATCACAAAATCTTTTTTGATCGGATGGTTGTATAAATTTTTCCAGCCGGTGGCGATGCTCCAGTTCAGAAGATTTATCTTCTTCTTGGATTTATTCTGGATTAAAATGTATTCGCCGGAATCCTTGCCTTTGGGATTGGGGACAATGGCGGTTATTTTTACTTTAGGCGCGTTAAAATCTTTGACTTCCAGCTCGAAATTTTTGATAGCGCTTTTGTCGCCCCTGATTGTAACGCTCGCTTGGTATTTTCCCTCGTTGTTATATTTATGGCGGGTTTTTTGTTTATAGCTTTTGTGACCATCGCCAAAATTCCAAGTATATTTTGTGGCCGAAGTGGCGCCGGAATATTCGACTTTGAAATTGGCATAAATGTTAGGATAAATTTCCTTGTCCGTTTTTATATTGATTCCCGCAGATTTATCGGATTCTGGAATTTTTTCTTCTACTCCTCCTTCTTTCCAATTGACGCTATCGATTATAGTTCCTTCGTCTTCTTTGCCCAGTCTCAGGGCAATGCCGTTACCTTCGGTTATGGTCTGAGTGGTGGAAACGTCGGCCTTGATGCTTTCGGCAAAACCATTTTTACTATTGGCCCAGGTGTAAAAACTATCAGGGGAAACCAAAGTATCAGCAGTCCATGATTTTATAGTAGTGTCATGCGTAGCTTTGGCGGATCTTTTTACCAGGCGGTAGCCCTTAAGATTTATCGGTTCACTAAAGCGGTTAATAATGGTAATAAAATCTTCATCTGGCCTTCCTTCTCCTCCGCCATATTGGATTTTGGAAAACTTTAAATTTGTTTCCGCCCGGGAGATTTTAAAGAAAATAAAAACGCTAGCTATAACCACTAGCGCGCATAAAAAATAAAATTCTCCTTTGTTTTTATTTTTCACCTCCTTTATTTTTTAGTTTTTTTGCCTATCCTATTTCATTATGATGGACTTTTTTTCTGATAAGCTCGCCAAATTGTTCTTCCTCTTTGTGCTCACGAGTTTTTTGCAAATTCATTACTAAATCCTTTACTCCGTAAGGATCGGGAATATTGCGGAAGATGAATCTTTCTTTTTCAGCGGCCGTTTGAACGAAAAGATTACCGTAATTCAGGAAGGTGGGGATAACTCCGTGGACATCAGTGGTAATATCCTGAATGTTCTCCAGCTCCAGTTCACTCACTACCCTGGAAAAAAGACCCTTTTGTTCTATATTGACGATTCGTTGATCGGTAACGATCCAAACATCAAAATAATAGTCCACCCAGATAAGAAAAAAAATAATCCAGACAAACATAAAGAAAAGATTTTCTAAAAAATAAAACAAGTCGGCGTTTATCGGGTTGGAAAGCGAAGAAAAAACAAGAGGAAGGTAAAGATAAGTGCCGATAAAAAGAAACAGCATCAAAAACACCACAAAAAATTGGCTCAGAATGTTAAACCAATGGCGGTGAACAACCAAAAGAATTTTTTCGTTGGGTTTTTGGCCTAAAAAGTGATAATGTGTAAAATCAGGCATCTCATTATTTTAATATTTAAAAAGAAACAGGCAGATTTCTTAGGAGGCTGTTCCAGTTGATGGAGAAAAAAAGAAGAACATTGGAAAGAAGAAGGAGAGCGGAAAGAATAATAAAAATCGGAAGCATTATTTTATTAAGAGAAGAATTGAGGGAGTATTTAGACAAATGATAGACGATGAAAAAAGCAGTGATAATGAAAAGGATGACTAGTATGGCGTATAGAGCTAAGATTAAAAATAGCATTTTGTTTTTATAATAATTTATTGTTCTGTCCGCTATTTGGCGGAGTTATTCCCAAATGGTTGTAAGCATTTTCAGTGGCCATTCTTCCTCTTGGCGTTCTGGCTAAAAAACCAATTTGAATAAGATAAGGTTCGTATACGTCCTCTATGGTTTTTACTTCCTCGGAAATAGCGGCAGCAATGGTGTTTAATCCCACGGGGCCTCCGCCGAATTTTTCAATTATAGTTTTCAAAATTTGTTTATCGGCCGGTTCCAGTCCCATATGATCAACATCAATCATATCCAAAGCTTCTCTGGCGACAATGCCATCTATTATTTTATGGTCTTTAATCTCGCTATAATCCCGGACGCGTTTCAAAAGTCTGTTGGCTACTCGGGGAGTCTGGCGGGCGCAACTGGCAATTTTTTCGATGCCGGTTTGATCTGCTGTTACGTCTAAAATTCTGGTTGATCTCTTGATAATTTTTTCAATTTCTTTGTTGGTGTAAAATTCCAAACGATGCACCGCTCCAAAACGGTTTCGGAGAGGATTGGACAGAGAGCCAAGTTTTGTTGTGGCGCCAATCAAGGTAAATTTGGGGAGATCCAGTTGAATAGTCCGGGCGCTAGGGCCTTTTCCGATGATAATATCGAGCTTGAAATCTTCCATGGCGGGATAAAGTATTTCTTCGATAGTTTTGTTCAGTCGGTGAATTTCATCGATAAAAAGAATGTCTCCGTCGGAGAGGTTAGTGAGAATCGAACCGAAATCACCCACTTTTTCAATAGCCGGACCGGAAGTGGTTTTTATGTTGACATTCATTTCGCGGGCAATAATATTGGCTAGAGTGGTTTTTCCCAAACCTGCCGGACCATAAAGAAGAACGTGTTCAATCGGTTCCTTTCTTTTTTTGGCTGCCTGAATCTGAATATCAAGATTTTTCTTCACTTTTTCCTGACCGATATATTCCAGGAAATTTTGAGGGCGAAGAGTATTATCCAAAACAAAATCCTCTTCATCACGAAGGTTTCCTTTTACTGTCGAGTCGTTTTTTATATTTTGGCTGCTTTCCGTTATCATGGGGTCTTTTGTTAAGATTATCATTCTTGGGCTAGTTCTTTTCTTCCCTTCATGCTTAATTTTATCACTGTTTGACAAAAATTGGAAGTTATGCTAAGATATCCTGTCATAGCGTAAATTCCGAAAATTATAGGATATACGCAATGGCTAGCAGTAAGTTGCAGGCAAATTGGGGGCTTCTATCTTTTGTCCTCAATTATGGAAACTTTTTTCAAGATATGGGCGTATTGGGTCTAGGCTCGATCGTTCCTCGATGTTGTTTCTTTCCCGGGGCTCCTAGTTCCGGATCTTGCCTGCATATTAGTGCAAAGACAATGATCAATAATCAGTGAGCAGTAAACAATAGGCGGGATGCGGAAATACTCTCGCCTCGGGACGGACATTTGTTCGTCCTATTTTTTTATTTGAAGTAAACGTTTTACAAATATAAATTTTCCTTGTTTGGCGGCGGAGTGGTCCAATTTATTTTCAGGCTGTTATAATCATTCAATCCCTCTCCCCAATATTTATGTACGTCGAAATGAATATGCGGGCCGAGGCCGCCTATCCATCCGGTCTTTCCCGAATAGCCGATGATTTGTCCAGCCTTGACGCTATCTCCAACTTTCACAAGCGATCCGCCTTTTTGCAGATGTTCATAGATGGAAAATTCATCATTGGCGTGTCTGATTTCGATAAAATTTCCATATTGATCAAAATCCTCAGTATCTCCTCCGATATCCGAATCGTCTTTTACAAATGAAACAACTCCGTCGAGCGCTGAGAGAACTTCTGTCCCGATCGGGGTTAAAAAATCCACAGCATCCCGGAGCCATTCTTGTTTATGAGCGGGAGAAGATTCATAAGTCACGGTAACATCCGGAGATAATTTAATAGGTAAATAATATTTGTTCTTGGTTTCCATATTATTCTCTTAAGGTTAAAGGCTAAAGTTTAAATTTCAAACTTATAATTTAGACTTTTTTATAAATCCGTCACGCGTTCCACTTCATCAAGCGTGGTGTCGCCTTCCAGGACTCTGATAACTCCGTCCTGAGACATAGTGAGCATTCCGTTTTCTACCGCCTTGTCTTGAAGGTCGTTAGTGATAGCGCCGCTAGTAATCATTTCCTGAATATCACGGGAAATTTCAAAAATTTCACTTACTGTCATTTGACCCTTGTAACCAAGGCCGTTGCATTTCTCACATCCATTTGGTTTGTAAATATAATCGGTTTTGGGAATAGTAACGCCAGCCTTGGGAGAAATGGTTTTTATGGCTGCGCTTATTTTTTTGTCTTCTTCCGGACTGATTTTAATTTTTTTCTTGCAGTCGCACAGTCTTCTGACCAGCCTTTGGGCGATAAAAGCATTGACAGAGGTGGCTACATCCTGCGGAGCCACGCCCATATTGACCATACGGGAAACGGCACCGGCAGCGTTGTTGGTGTGAATGGTAGAAAGCACCAGGTGTCCGGTAAGGGCGGCTTGAACAGCCACTTGAGCAGTTTCATTATCTCGAATTTCTCCAATCATCATAATGTCTGGATTTTGACGAAGGAGCTGGCGGAGGGCATTAGCAAAAGTATAACCTTCTTTTTCATTGACCGGAGTTTGCAAGATTCCTTCCATCTGATATTCAATAGGATCTTCCACGGTAATAATTTTTACTTCTGGTTTGTTTAAGTGTTGAAGAACGGAATAAAGGGTAGTGGTTTTTCCGCTGCCGGTCGGTCCGGTGTTGAGGATTATGCCGTTAGGTTTAGAAATTTCATGCATAATCTTTTTTAAATTTGTTTCTCTGATGCCCAGTTTTGTCAGATCGTATTCCAGCGTTGATTTGAAAAGAAGCCGCATTACTACTGTTTCCCCATAACCGCCTAAGATTATGGAAACACGGACATCAACCGATCTTTCTTTGACATCTTTTATGTCTTCGTCGAATTTGATAGAAAAACGGCTGTCTATCACTCCTTGTCGCACTTCTGTCTTTACTCCCGAGAGAAGTTTTATTTTTCCCAATAAATTCGGGTATTCATTGAGCGGAACAGAAACCACGTCTTGAAGAATGCCATCAATTCTAAATCTTATTTTGACATCCTTTTCTCCCGGTTCGATATGAATGTCTCCGGTGCCAAGAATGGCCGCTGCGGCGAATAATATTTCATTGATATTGGTGCTTTTTGATTTGGCAATAGTTTCCTGGAATTTTTTGAAATTTTTGATAGTGGCTTTAGCTTTTTGATAGTGATCATTGTTTACTACCACCGATCGGCCCAAAGTCTGAGCCATTAATTTTTCATAAATAGCTTCCAAAAATTCTCCTTGTCCGGTGACTCGGCGCACTTCATCAATGGACGTGATTCCAGAGAGAGCTTTTAATATGCCGTCCTGAAGCATGGTTATCATTCCTGCTTCCAAAGCCGCCACAGTTAATTCTGTTTCTCCGGCCAAGTTCAGGATTAATTTTTCAATTTCTTCGTTAATAACAAAAACTTCAAAAATTCCTATTCGTCCCTTATATCCCAAACCGTTGCATTTCGGGCAGCCTTTGGCGCGGTAAAGTTTTTCAATATTTTTTGGAATTTCCACTTTGGCTTTAGGAGAAATAATGGAGAGAATTTTTTTGAGTGATTCGATGGATTCTTTGGCAGGAACATAAGATTCTTTGCAGTCGCAAAGGCGGCGCACCAATCTTTGCCCGATAGTGGCATTTACGGAAGGGGAAATAAGGGAGGGTTTTACTCCAAGTTCAATAAGGCGGGGAATGGCACCGATGGCATTGTTGGTGTGAAGCGAGGAAAGCACCAAGTGTCCGGTAAGAGCGGAATTAACGGCAATATCGGCTGTTTCGTCATCTCGGATTTCTCCGACCAGAATGATGTCTGGATCCTGGCGGACGATTGCCCGAAGGCCGGTATCGAAAGTGTAGCCCCTTGATTTTTCCACCTGGGTCTGGGAAATTCCAGTTACTTCATATTCGATCGGGTCTTCAATGGTAATGATTTTTTTGTCCGGACTGTTGAGTTTATTGATTATGGCATAAAGGGTGGTGGTTTTTCCGGATCCGGTTGGTCCGGTGTTGAGAATCATGCCGTTTGGAGCATCGGTTTGTTTCTGGATCATTTCATAAGCTAGACCGGTCATTCCCAATTTATCCAAAGTTACCCGAATTGATTCCGGATCAAGAATACGAATAACGGCTGATTCGCCGAAATTTCCCGGAATAACGGAAACGCGGGTGTCAATCCTTTTCTCGCCCAAAGTTACCTGAAAAGTTCCGTCTTGAGCGATGTCTCTTAGGTTTATTTTCATCCCACTCATTATTTTTATGCGGGTGATGATGTTTTTATAAACATTAAGAGGCAGAAAAGCCACGTCCTGTAACACTCCGTCGATTCGATAACGCAAGCGAAATTCTTTTTCCTGGGGTTCAAGATGGACGTCAGAAGCGCCCAGTTTTGTCGCTCCGGCCATAATGATGCTTAATACCTGAGTTACTGGCAGTTCGTTTATTCTGGCTTTCAGGGTCAGGAGGTCTTTCATTTCCTCTTCAAATTTTTTGAGTTCCTCACCGCTCAAATGAAGACTCATCTGGTCAAGAATTTCCGAAAAAACAATTTTTTTATATCGTTCCAGAACCAGAAGCATATTAGATCGGGAAACAACGAAGGGCTTTATCTGCCAGCCTTTTTCCTGAGAAAGAAGTTTTATGAATTCGGCCGTTTCTTTTTTGGTGGGATCGGTGGAAATAACGCTAACATTTTTGGAAATTTTTTGGATAACCACCAAATTGTTTTTTCTGGCCTCTTCTTCGGTCAGAAGTCTCATGCTGTCCTCGCTTATCGGGACAAGATTGGTGTCCATATAAGAAAAACCCAGAGAAGATGCCAGGGCAGAAGCCTGTTCCTCTTCCTCCTGATGGCGGAACTTGGAAATTATTTTTCTGGTCTCTAGCTCTTTTTCCGTGTCTTTTTGTATGGGTTGTTTTTTGGTTATCTTTATCATGTCTATTGCTCAAACTAAAATTTATAGTTGCCTTTATTTTTATCCGGATTAATTTTGTTTTTGATAATTCATATCAAATAAATTTTTCCGTCGGTCAATGATATTTTAACACAAAAAGAAGGAAATAAAAAAAGGCTTCACAGCCTTTGACGTGGTAAATATGAATTGTTTTGTTAAACAGCAAGAACTGATTTCAGTTTTTCTTCCATACTTTTGCCTACTTTTTCCAAATCTTTCTCTTCTGTTTTTATCTCCAATACGTCTTTTTTTATTTCTCCGCCGAAATTAATATAAATATTATTCAAAATTTCTCGGTCGACAGCTCGTATAACCACCATAGAAGACATAGGCGTGTCATTGTAGGTAGTCATAAATATTTTGCCTTCCGAATAATTTTCCTGAAGTTTTTCTAAGATTAATCCGATGTCGGTTATTTTTGCTCGGCTTTGCACAAAATCCTCAACGGTTAATTTTGTCCAGGCCAATTTGAGATCGGTATTCCAGTTAAGTTTGGCCATAGATCTTCCCCAGAGTTTCAAAAGGCTTAAGGAATGGGTTTTGTAGAGCCAGCGAACAATTTCCTGCTGGTCGGCGCCTTTGTCCATAAGGGCGGCAGAAATAGAGAGCGCGCGCGGAGTGGTGTTTTTTTTCTGAAAGCTTTCGGTGGCGCCGATAATGCCGGCCAAAAGGCAGGTGGCGATATTTTTATCGATCAGATTTTCATCAATATTTTTCAGGTTTCTTTCCACGATTTCCGAGCAAGAAGAAGCAGTGACATCTACCAGATTAATCTGTCCGAAATTATCATTATTGCTCCTGTGATCGATATTTATCACCGGCACTTCGAAAAAGAGATCCGTATTGGAGTTATAAAGTTTTCCCAAGCTTTCAAGATCAGGGGAATCTAAAACTATAATAAGGTCATATTTAAATTTAGCCAGAATAAAAGAAAAATCTCGTGGATCTATGGAACCTTTTTCCGGAGTAAGATAAATATTGAATCTCCCGTCCTTTTCTTCGTGACGTATTTCTTTTATTTTGTTTCTGGCTATGTCGAAGGAAAGAACAAAATCTCGGGCGCCAGAAATTTCTGCAATCATTCGGTCTGGTTTGGTCAAAAAGCCAAACCTTGGAGAGAGGTTGTTGGAAAAAGCGATGGTGGGAAAATGCCCTCTTTTTTCCAGGAAAAAGTAAAGAGCCCAGGCGCTGCCAACAGCGTCGCTGCTGGGATTTTCTGGGATAAGGACAAGAATTTCCTTGGAATTATCTAAAAATTTCTTGAATTGTTCCTGGGGTTCAAGAGCCATATTTCAAAGCTAAAGGTTGAAAATAAAAAATTAAAAAGAATTGGTTAATTAAAGTAGCAAGAAAAAAAGAGTGTGTCAAATTTTCAAGTCTAAAAGCTAAAAAGGAGACTATATTTTTGGTTAATTTGTGGATTTGCGGGTTTCTATATTAATATAGATGCATATGCAAAAAGAACTGATAACTGAAAAATCATCAGAAACCCAGAAATTGGGGGAAAAAATGGCCAAAAAAATGAAAGGCGGGGAGGTTGTTTGTCTTTCTGGCGATTTGGGAGCGGGAAAAACAACCTTTGCTCAGGGGTTTTTGAGGGGTCTGGGAGCCGAAGGTCCTTTTGTCAGCCCGACTTTTTTGATAATGAAACAATATAAAATTGGAAGAAAAAAGCCGTTTCGCGAAATTTACCATATTGATGCTTATCGGGTTAACGCCCAAAATATTATTGATTTAGGCTGGGAGGAGATTGTAAAAAATAAAAACAATATTATTATTATCGAATGGGCAGAAAAAATTTCTGAGATAATTCCCCAAAGCGCGCTTGAAGTTGAATTTGAGTGGTTGGATAAAAACAAAAGAAAAATAAGATTTAAAAATTTTAAATTTTTAAAATAATCATTAAATAAATTATTATGAGAAAAATAACGATAATAATTTCATTTCTTCTGATCGCTACTATCTTTTGCGGATGTGGCGATAAGCAGGAAGCAACAAAAATGGAAAATCAAATTCCCAATCCCGTGTCCGATCCGGGCGGCTACATTCCTGGCATGGTTGATGTTAATAAAAAAGCCCAGGACAACATTCAAGATGCAGTCAATAAGGAAAATGAAAAATTAACCAATGCTCTGGAAGAAGAAAGTGGTGACAGTGATTTAGCCAAAAAATTTAGCGTGGCATTAATCAAAACCAATTTGGGGGATATAAAAGTTAAGTTTTATGGAACCGAAGCGCCTGTAACGGTTAACAATTTTTTGAAACTGGCTAAAAATAATTTTTACGACGGCACTAAATTTCATCGAGTGATCAAAGGTTTTATGATTCAAGGCGGCGATCCTCTTTCTAAAGACGCAGATCCTAAAAATGATGGCACTGGCGGACCGGGATATGCTTTTAAAGATGAAATAAACGCGCATAAACTGATAAAAGGGTCATTGGCTATGGCTAATTCCGGACCAAACACCAATGGTTCCCAATTTTTTATCGTAACGGCCGAGGCTACTCCCTGGCTCGATGGAAAGCACACTGATTTTGGAGAAGTAATCTCCGGCATTGAAGTGGTGGAAAAAATAGAAAATGTCAAAACCGGCGCCAATGACCGGCCAACGGAAGAAATAATCATTAAGGACATTTCCCTTTTGGAAAAGTAATATTTTTTTAAATTTTTAAAGCGGGCCGTAAAACGCCTGCTTTAGTTTAATGCAGTTAAAAGAAACGAATATGAAGAAAACGCTAATTCTGCTTTATTTATTTTTTCTTAATTTTCAGGTGGCTTTTGCTCAATTTAGAGACATGCCGAAGAAAAAAGAAATTCTCTCACCTTCCGTTACCTCGCACTTATTCTTTGGTTTTCTTGAACTGATTTTTGGAGGGATTGGCGTACTTTCTATTTTCGGATTTTTTATATTCGCCATTCTTTATGCGACTGCGGGAGGAGAAGAAAGTAGAATTTCCGTGGCTTGGCGCATTTTTTGTTTTTCTCTTCTCGGTCTTTTTCTCTGCATTTTGTTTTTCTGGGGAATAAGATTTTTTCGCGGTTATTAAAAAAGACATCTTTATTGCCATAAATTTTTCCGCTTAGTATACTGGTGGTATGGGAAAAAAAGCTAAAAAACTGGTTCTTATCGACGGCAATGCCATAATCCACCGATCTTTTCATGCCATGCCGCCGCTAACGACCAAAAAAGGCGAATTAGTCAATGCGGTTTACGGTTTTACTACCACTCTTCTGAATGTCATTTCCAAATTTCGGCCGGATTATATCATCGCCACTTTTGATTTGGCCGGCCCGACTTTTAGGCATATCGAATATAAAGATTACAAGGCGACAAGGACTAAGGCTCCTGATGAATTATATTTGCAAATTCCGCGCGTAAAAGAAATAGTGCGCGCTTTTAATATTCCCATTTTGGAAAAAGAAGGCTTTGAAGCGGATGACGTTATCGGCACGGTGGTAAAACAGGCGGAAAAAAATCCGCCTCCGGACGGAATTGAAAATATAATTGTGACTGGAGATCTGGATACTTTACAGCTTGTTAGCGACCAGACTTTTGTTTATACCATGCGGCGCGGTTTGACCGACTCAGTTCTCTATGATGAAGATTCGGTTTTTGAGCGTTATGGATTAAAGCCGGAACAATTAATTGATTTTAAAGGGCTTCGTGGCGATCCGTCTGATAATATTTTGGGCGTGAAGGGTATTGGTGAAAAAACGGCTTGCGAACTTTTGAAAAAATACGGCTCTTTGGAAAGCATATATAAAAATCTTGGTGAAATAAAAGGAGCGACAAAGGAGAAACTGGAGCGGGACAAAATGCAGGCGATACAAAGCAAGCAACTGGCGACCATTAAGCTTGATGTTCCAGTCAAGTTGGATTTTGATGCAGCAAAAACTCATGATTTTGATCGAGAAAAATTAATCGAACTTTTAAGAAATTTAGAATTTTTCAGTCTGATAAAAAGACTGCCCGGAACCGATTCAAATCCGCGGGAGAAAAATGAATTTAGAAATGATAAGGCTATTAAAAAATCAACATGTGAAATAGTAGAAGGAAAAAAACTGGAAAAAATTGCCAAAGAGATAGCGGAAAAAAAAGAAATAGCCATTAGGATAAAAACAATCGGAGAAAATATCCTTAAAAAGGAAGCGCAAGGGATAGCTTTTTCTGTCGTTTCGGGAAAGTCATACTACGTCCCTATTTCCCGGGAAAATATGCCTTTTTTAAGGGAAATTTTAGAAGACAGCAAAATCAAAAAAATCGGCTATGATCTCAAAGGCGATTTAGAAACTCTAAAAAATCATGGCATAAATCTCAGGGGTCTGGGTGCTGATGTGCTATTGGCCGCTTATGTTTTGAATCCGGGGTCAAAAATAGAATTATCCAATTTGGTCTTAGAGGAATTGGGCGAAGAAATAATTGAAGAAAAAAAGAAGGGGCAATTGGGATTGGAAATAGAATCCGCTCAAGAAGCAGCTCAAAAAGTGTGCCAGATGGCTGAATATTTTCTGGCTTTGGAAAAAATTTATCGCGAAAAAATTGAAGCAATCGCCAAAAACCAAAAAACTGAAGGTAACTTGAAGAAAGTTTTTGAAAATCTGGAGATGCCACTGATTAAGGTTTTAGCAGGCATGGAAACGTGGGGCATAAAACTAAATACGGTTATTTTTAGAGGCATAGCAGAAAAAATAAATAAAAGAATTAAAAATTTAGAAAAAGCCATTTACGAATTGGCCGGAAAAGATTTTAACATCAATTCTTCCCGGCAACTGGCTGACATATTGTTTGTTGATTTGGGGATTTCAAACGCAGATATAAAAAAAGGAAAAACCGGATATTCAACGGCTTCAGCGGAACTGCAAAAAATAAAGGATAAACATAAAATTGTAGAAAAAATTGAAGAATATCGGGAAATTTTTAAACTCAAATCCACTTATCTTGATGCCTTGCCTCTTTTGGTTGATGAGCATTCCCGTATTCATACTTCGTTCAATCAGGCTGTAACAGCTACTGGCCGACTATCATCGTCGGAACCTAACTTGCAGAATATCCCGATAAGAACTGATATCGGACAACTTTTGCGCACAGCCTTTGAAGCGGAAGAGGGTTGGAAATTGGTGGCAGCAGATTATTCGCAGATAGACCTTCGCGTTGTGGCGCATATGAGCGAAGATAAAAAAATGATTGAATTATTTCACGGAGGCGTAGACATTCATCGGGCAACAGCGGCGGAAGTTTATAAAGTTTCACTTTCCCAAGTTACGGAAAAAATGAGACGTTCAGCCAAAGCTCTTAATTTCGGAGTGATATACGGAATGAGTGTTTTTGGATTTTCCCAAGCGGCGAATATTAACAGAGATGAGGCCAAAAAATTTATCGACGAATATTTCAATCGTTTTCCGGGGGTGGCTGATTATATAAGAAAGACGAAGGAATTTGCCAAAAAAAATCAATACGTCGAGACGGAAATTGGCCGGCGACGAATATTGCCGGAAATAAATTCTCCTAATTTTATGGTGGCCAACGCCGCGGAACGGATGGCTATCAATATGCCGATTCAGGGACTTTCCGCGGATATTGTAAAAATAGCCATGCTAAAGATATATGAAGAATACGAGAATAATCCGGATGTCCGGATGATCCTTCAAATTCATGACGAGATCATCTTAGAGACCAAAGAAAAAGTGGCTGGAGCGGTGGCAAAAAAAGTAAAAGATATTATGGAATCGGCTTATAATCTTCGTGTTCCGTTGCTGGTAGACGTAAAAATCGGGGACAATTGGGGTGAAATCTAGTTAGTTAGTTAACTAGCTTACTAGCTTTTTAATTGGTTAGCTTTAATATAAATGTTACATTCTTACAAGGAGTTGGTTGTCTGGCAGAAGTCGATGGATTTAGTTACAGAAATATACAATTTAACTGATGAGTTTCCGCGAGAAGAGGTTTTTGGATTAACGTCCCAGATTCGGAGATCGGCCATTTCTATTCCTTCCAATATCGCTGAAGGCAGGTATCGAGGAAGAAGAAAGGATTTTTTGCAATTCTTGCGTATTGCCTATGCTTCTGGTGCTGAGCTTGAAACTCAAATAGAAATAGCAAAAAGATTGAAGAAGACAGGACATCTTGACTTTTCGACTGTCGATTCGTTGTTACTGGAAATTATGAAAATGTTGAATAAAATTATTTGTAGTATGCGCACTAATTAGCTAAAAAGCTAATTAACTAGCAAGCTAATATATGCCGGAATTGCCAGAAGTCCAAACTATTACTGATGATTTGAACAAAAAAATAAAAGGTGACGTCATCACCGATTTTTGGTCTGATACGCCAAGCGCTGTTAAAAATACAACTATAAAAAAGTTTAAGAGTGAAATAACAGGAAGAAAAATTTTAGGTGCTCATCGGATTGGAAAAAATATGTTTATTGATCTCTCGGGCGGAAAAACGATTTATATTCATCTCAAAATGACAGGACACTTGTTGGTAAAATCTCAAATCTCAAATCTCAAATCTCAAAAATATTTTTCCGACAAAGTAAATCAATATATCCATCACATTTGGACGTTGGGAAAAAATAAAACTCTGGAATTTTCTGATATGCGCAAATTTGCCAAAATTGTTCTTTTGGAAACCAATAATATAAAAAATTATAAGGATATAAAAATTGTCGGAACGGATGTTTTTGATAAGAAGTTTACTTTTAAGAAATTTGATGATATTTTGGGAAAAAGAAAAAAAGCGCCGATCGGGATTGTCCTTATGGATCAAAATCTTATGGCCGGAATAGGCAATATCTATCGCAGTGAAATTTTGTATGACGCCGGAATTGATCCCGTAAAAACAGTTGGCGATCTGGGTGAAGGGGAAAAGAAAAAAATATATAGATCGGTTTTTAGGGTGCTAAAAAAGGCCATAAAACTTCGAGGAACATCGGATAGCGATTATCGTGACACTTCCGGCGCGCCGGGGAGTTTTCAAAAAGCTTTAAAAGTGTATAGAAGGGAGAGACAAAAATGTCCAAAATGTGCTACAATAGTGAAGCGAATAAAATTAGGAGGAAGAAGTGTTTTTTATTGTGAAAAATGTCAAAAATAATTTTTAATAAAGTTTATAATTAATAATTTCTAACTCATGAGTGTTTCAAAAAAAATTTTTATTGCTTTTCTTGTGGCAATAATCGCGGGAGGGGGAATATATTATTTTTCCCGATCCGAAACGAAAACAGGCAAACAGATAAATGTTAACAAAGATCCGGCCAAAGAAAGTTCCGAGCCGGCTAACACTGGAGATGTCAGTCCTATTTCCGGTCTTGCTTGTTCCAATTGGAACAGGCGTCCAATTGCGGTTATGCAGCCGGCTGATGTTCCGGCAAGACCAGCGGCCGGTTTTTCCGATGCTGATATGGTTATTGAAATGCCGGTAATTACCGCCACCATTACCAGGCTTATGGGTGTTTATGTCTGCGGCGATCCGGATGATGTCGGATCAATGAGAAGCGCTCGTCACGATTTTGTTCATCTGGCTAAAGGAATGGATGCCATTTTTGTCCACTGGGGAAGATCGGATATTCCTGAATTTAAAGACAGATTAAACAGCGGCATTATTGATAATATGAATTGTAATGGTGATGCCGGAAAATCAGCCGTCAATTATTGTTACCGAAAAGAGGGAATGTCTCGGGGAGTTGACAGTGGCTATGCTAAATTTTCCAAAATCATCGAAGGAGCGAAGGCTTTTGGGTATAGAATGGAAGGAAAATTTTCTGGTTATCCCCACCAGGCTGAGCCAGCAACGGGAGAGAGGGGAAATGGCGGTCATCTTCGGGTAGCTTTTCCTGGTCCTTTTGCAGCGGAATACGATTATGACAAAGAGTCTAATACTTACCTTCGAACTTGGGGCAATGTGGCGGACACCGATAGGAATAATGGCAAGAGGCATGCTCCTAAAAATGTGGTGGTTCTGATGGCGGTCTCTGAACAAATTGAAGGGCAATATAATAATGTCCAACTGGGAGATCCGTGGTATGACACTTCCGATTCCGGGGAAGCTTACTATTATATGAATGGCAAGGAAATGAAGGGTACCTGGAAAAAGGATAAATCAAGAATAGAATCTAAACTGATGATGCTTGATGAAAACGGGCAAGAAGTGAAATTTGTTCCCGGACAAATCTGGGTGGAAGTCTTAGAACCGGGACAAACTCTCAGATGGACGCCGGCGGCATAAATCATATCACATAGCACGTATCACATAACACGTAACACATAGCACATAACACTTAGCGTAAATGTGACCGATGGTTATATTTTTATACGGCGAGGACACTTTTCGTTCTCGCCAAAAACTGAAAGAAATAAAACAAAAATATTTAGCTAGTGACAAGTCCGGTTCGGGCTTGTCTTCTTTTGACTGTGAAGAAAAAACACAGGCGTCAAAAATTATAAATGTTTTAGGAACGCCCAATTTGCTAGCGCCGAAAAGATTGGTGATAGTGGAAAATATCATTTCCAACGGCGCAGCTGAAAATCAAAAAGAATTGCTTGAATTTTTAAAAAGAAATAAAGAAAGCGTGATCGCTAATTCAGATCTGGTGCTGGTTTTTAGGGAAGAAAATGCGCCCAAAAAAAGCAATGTTCTGTTTAAATTTCTAGCAGAAAACAGCAAAAAACAGGAATTTGAAAAACTTAACGGGCTGAAACTTGAACAATGGATTGTTAAAAGAATAAAAGAGAAAAATAAAAACGGGAGCATTTCCAAAGGCGCACTTTCTCTTCTTCTGGCTTTTGCCGGCAATGATATTTATGTTCTCGACGGGGAATTGGAAAAATTAGTCAATTTTTCCAGCGGACGGATGATAGGAGAAAAAGACGTGGAGATGCTGGTAAAAGCTAATATCAGCAGTAATATTTTTCTTACCATTGATGCGTTGGGTAACAAAAATAAAAAAGAAGCGCTTAGTCTTCTTTATCGGCATATGGAACAGGGCGAAGATCCCTTTTATATTTTTTCAATGTTTCTTTATCAGTTCAGGAATTTGTTAAAAGTTGCCGATTTAAAGGAAAGAAATATGAATGAATATGAAATAGGAAAAATCACCAAGCTTCATCCTTTTGTTATCAAAAAAAGTTTCGGGCAACTCAGAAATTTTAGCTTAGTTGATTTGACAAATATTTATAAAAAACTGGGAGATTTGGACACCGAGATAAAAACCGGAAAGATAGATATAAAATTAGCGCTGGATAAATTTATCGCAGAAATATAAACAAATTTTGCAAATATAAAAGCGCTCCTGAAAAACGGGGCGCTTTTTTGTTTTTCGGTACAAAATTATTTTTTTACCAAAGCTTTCACTGTTTTGTTCAATCTTGATTTTGTCCTGGCTGCCGTATTCTTATGGATGACTTTCTTTTGGGCGGCTTTGTCGAGCGCTTTCATGGTTTTTTTCAAAGATTCCTGGGCGGCTTTTGCGTCCCCCTTGGCCACAGCTTCCTTGGTCATTTTTATAGCGCTTCGAAAAGATCCTCGGATTTTTCGATTTTTTTCCGTTTTGCGTCCGGTTACGCGCATGTACTTCTTAGCGGATTTTTTGATTGGCATGGGAATAAATCGCTAATTGACACTAATTTTTCTCAAATTTATTTGTGATTATTAGTGTTAAATTCGCGTTGGTTAGTGTGATTTAATACTTATTACTTTTATCATGCCTTGCGTTTTTTGGCAAGTCGCTGACGCTTTTAATAAAAAAAGTAAAATGCTAGAATAGAATTATCAATATGATCGCTAAACTAAGAGGCAAAATTGAATATTTAAGGGATAACTATGCCGTATTGGACGTTAACAACATCGGATACAAGGTATATTTAAGCGTTTATACTTTTGGCAAAGTGGCAGGACTGAGCAGCAGTAAAGAACCGGTTGAGTTTTTTATTCACACTTATGTCCGAGAAGACACTCTGGCGCTGTATGGTTTTTTATCACCGGAAGAACTTGATATGTTTGAGCTTCTAATTTCCATTTCCGGCATCGGCCCGAAGGCAGGCATGGGGATTTTGTCCATTGCCGCTCCGAAAACCATAAGAACGGCCATTTTGAACGAAGATCCGTCAATTTTGACGCGTGTTTCCGGTATTGGCAAAAAAACGGCCGAAAGGGTCATTTTGGAGCTGAGAAACAAAGTGGCGGATATGACAAGCGGAGAAAAAGAGGAAGTGATCTCTGATTCTGATGCGGTGGAGGCGTTGATGACCATGGGCTATTCGGTGACGGAAGCAAGAGACGCTCTAAAATCGGTTCCGGCTGATATTAAAGATTTAGGGGCGAGAATAAAAATGGCTCTCAAGAATTTGGGAAAGAAGTAAAAAATAATAATCTTACCTCTCGTCATTCAGATCGTCATTCAGAGCATCGACCAAAGTCGATGCGAAGAATCTACCGAGAGCTATTTTCAGCTCAAAAACAATGAAGCAACCTTGCATTTATATTATGACAAATTATTCCAAGACTTTATATATTGGCGTGACTAGCAATATTAGAAGAAGAGTCTGGGAACACAAGGAAAAATTGATAGAAGGCTTTACTAAAAAATATAATATAGATAAACTGGTTTATTATGAATTGATTGAAGATATGCCAACTGCCATAAAAAGAGAAAAAGAACTAAAGGGCTGGTCTAGAAAAAAGAAAATAGATTTAATCGAAAAAGAAAATCCCGAATGGCTGGATTTATATAATAGTTTGTAAGTCTGCTGAATAACAAAATAGATCCTTCGTCCTCCGACGTAACGTCGGAGTCCTCTGGATGACGAATATGGAAATAAGCCATCCTCAAGATGACGAACAAAAAAATAAAATTTTCTTAGAATGATTATTATTCCGGGATGATAAATAATAAATAATATTTCAGTTTATAAGTAATGTCTGATATAAATAAAAATAATTTTCAAAAAAAAGCCTCAAGTCCCAAATTCTTAGAAAGGGATTTTTTGCAATCCGAAGAATGGCGAAAGTTTCAGGAAAGCGTGGGGAGAAAGACGTATAATGTTTTTTCTACCTCATCCGCCCTTCGGGCACCTTCTCCTTATAAGGGAGAAGGGGAAATTGAATTTTGGGCCAATGTCATTGAACATAAGCTTCCAATAGTGGGTAAATATTTTTATATCCCACGAGGACCAATAATCAATAAACAAGGATCAATGAACAATGAACAGTATGAGAGTTTGATTGATTTAGCGAAGGAAAATTCGGCTGGCTGGATTCGAATTGATCCGGAAACGAAAGAAATGCTGGAAGAGATAAAAAAGAATACAAAATATGAAATTTCTAAAGCGCCGCATGATATGCAGCCGAAAGAGCTTTTTATTATTGATATCACAAAACCAGAAGAAGAAATTTTAGCTGGAATGAAACCGAAGACGCGGTATAACATAAGGCTGGCAGAAAAGAAGGGGGTTTTGGTGGTCAGCGAACAAGGAACAATGAACAATAAATATATAGATGATTTTTTGCGGCTGACGAGAGTAATGGCGAAACGTAATAAAATAACAGTGCATCCGGAAAGTTACTATCGAAAAATGATAGAGATTATTCCCGGCGAAATGCTTAAAATTTATGCCGCCGAATATGAAGGGAAAGTTATTGCGGCCAATATTGTAATATTTTATGATAAAACCTGCATCTATCTTCATGGCGCTTCAGATGATGAATACAGAAACGTTATGGCGCCATATCTCCTTCAATGGCAGCAAATCAAGGATGCTAAAAAATTGGGTTGCGAGAAATATGATTTGGGAGGAATAAAATCACATAGCTCGGAACACATAGCACAAAACACATGGAAGGGAATTACCAGATTTAAGTTGGGATTTTCGCCAAACACCAGGCCTAAAAATTTTCCGGGAAGTTACGATATTATAATAAATTCAGGAAAATATAGGATATACAGGGCTTTGCAAAGAGTAAAAAGTTTTGTGAAATAAAATATCTTCCATTTTCAGTTTACCATTGGAATTTATGCAAAAGATAAAATTATTTGTGCCGAAAAAAATCAAAAATTACTACCACTTATTCCAAGCTGTCTTGGCCAATGTTTTTTATGGCTTTCCTTCCAAAAAAATAACGGTCATTGGCGTAACGGGAACTAACGGCAAAACTACCACTTGCCAGATGATTAGTAAAATTCTGGAAGAAGCGGGCAAAAAAGTGGCGATGGCTTCCACTATCAATTTTAAATTAGGTGAAAAAGAGTGGGTTAATAAGACAAAATTTACGACAACCAGCAGTTTTTCTCTTCAAAAATTCATTAAAAAAGCAGTGGAAGAAAAATGCCAATATCTGGTGCTGGAAACTTCATCTCATTCTCTGGATCAGTATAGAGTTTGGGGTGTGGATTATAAAACAGCGGTGATTACCAATGTGACCAGAGAACATTTGGATTATCATGAAACAATGGATGAATACAGACTGGCCAAATACCGGTTGTTTGAAAAATCAAAGGTGGCGGTGGTAAATTTGGAGATGGAGAAGCCAAGAGATTATCTTCTATATAAAATAAAAGAAAAATACGGCTACACCAAAAAAGAAATGGATTGCTCAAAATTTGATTGCGGAGGAATAAAAATAGTTCAAGCGGAAAATTTAGAAACGGCAACAAGCGGATCGGAATTTGAAATAAAAGGTGAAAAATTCCATCTTAATATCCCGGGAGAATTCAATATTGAGAATGCTCTGGCGGCTATTTCCGTGGGAATTTCGGAAAAAATAAGCCTTGAAAATATGGCAAAATCCCTGGAAAAGATAAAAATCATTCCGGGCAGAATGGAAAGCGTGCCAAATGATAAAAATCTTAATATCATTATTGATTATGCGTTAACGCCGGATTCGTTGGAGAAATTTTACGGATTGATCAGTCAGATAAAAAATGATGGAAGAATTATTTCCGTGTTCGGCTCTTGCGGCGATCGAGACCGAGGAAAAAGGCCGATGATGGGAGAAATTGTCGATAAATACGCCGATTTCATAATTGTCACCAATGAAGATCCGTATAATGAAGATCCGATGCAAATTATTAACGAAGTGGCGGCCGGCATAAAAAACAAAAAAGAAGGCGAAAATTTTTGGCGCATTTTAGACAGAAGAGAAGCCATAAAAAAAGCTCTCGCATTGGCCAGTGCTGGCGATTTTATTGCTGTTACCGGAAAAGGAGCGGAGGAAACAATGATGGTGGGAACAAAAATGATTCCCTGGAATGATAAAAAGGTGATACTGGAAGAATTAAAGAATTGTAATTAGCAAAGCGTAATTAGTAAAAGTTGGACTTATAAAAAAATAAAATCCTCGTAAAAAACGAGGATTTTCAGTACCGGCTTATTTAATAAAAATTAAGCCAGTAATTTGATTAAAGCCATAGTTAAGAGAAATCCATAAATTCCGCCAATGATCACTTCGCTAATCCGGTGGCCCATCCTTTCCTTGAGGCGAGGAAATTGATCTTCATTTATATTTAGTTGCCTTATAAGCATATTCAGATATCTTCCCTGGTCTCCCATATAAGCGCGAAGTCGGGCGGCATCATCAACAACGATAATAGCTACGGCTACGGCTACGGCAAAGGCGCCGGAATCAACACCTTCATAATAGCCGACAGAAGTCACCAGGGCGGTAATAAATCCGGTATGGGCCGAAGGCATATGGCCGTGGGTCATGGCATAACGGATATTCCAACCGTGTTTAAAAGAATAAACAACAAATTTAGTGGCTTGCACGACAACGCCAACAAATATCGGAATTAAAAATATGTAAAAAGAAGATATATTAATCATATTTTTATTATTTAAATAAATTTTACATTAACATTGTAGCATAAATATCAGATATTTGCCTTATGTGACCAAAATGTTAAAATTAAAGCGTATTAATAAGTAATAAATTAATCCGGCCTAATAGGGGAATAGGCGGAAAACAAAAAAATGGCGTGGATACTATTAATTATAGTAGTAGTGCTCATTTTGTGGGTCATTGCTGTCTATAACGGCCTTATCAAGCTCAAAAACCGGGTAGAGGAAGCATGGAGTGACATCGATGTGCAGTTAAAAAGACGTTATGATTTGATTCCTAATCTTATAAACACCGTTAAGGGCTATGCCGCTCATGAA
>ERZ795059.613-NODE-613-length-44699-cov-9.277417_pt1 | contig 44699 bp, 31 predicted proteins | sample MGYA00375143_ERZ795059 | MGnify/ENA primary metagenome ERZ795059 (study PRJEB30188, sample SAMN05720168) | activated sludge metagenome | isolation source: Anaerobic digester | place: USA | collected 2015-01-07 ... | reverse complement strand
CGAGGATTGCAGTGTGGAGATTCCGGCCGGCGTGAATCGGCGCGGTGTGCGGCCCCGCAAGGTGGGAAGCCTTCCCGGAGGCCTGAAAGGGATGTTCGTTGCGGTCAAAGAAAGTGAACGGTTGACGGTGGAGGCGGTGAAACATAAATCCTATGAGTTTGCGCTTCAGGCGCTGGTGATTAATCCGTTTGTTCCTTCAGTGGAAACGGCCAAGCGGTTTTTGGATAAAATAATCAAGGAAGAAAAACTGGAACTGCATTGAATGCAATGCAATACGAGGGGACTCGACTATGCGGTATGTGATTATTTTGGCGGTGATGGCATCGATGGCTTTTTGGGCGGGTGCGGCCGGCGTAACGGTTACCGGCGCTCCCGGTGCGTCACTCAAGGAGATTATAAACACATCCACCTTGGTGACGGTAATCTTGAAAGATAGTGGCGCGAAAGACGCCAACCTTCGTGTCATTGAGGTACGGCCGGGCGACTTTACCGTGCTCACGGAGGCCAATGAACGTTTCACGTATCTGAACGAGGACGTTCAGGAGGTCCAGATTCAGGGAGGGAAAGTGGAAAAAGAAAAGATCATTCTGCCCAAGCATGGCGCGTTGCGCGCAGATGATCAGAAGGTGCTGGATCGCGTATGGAGCCGTGTCAAGGAGATTTATGGCGCCTCAAATGACAACCAGGAACGGAAAATTCATGCCGCCACTATTCTTGCACTTCATGGCGACCAGGATGCCATAAAGTATCTTAAGGACTTGCAGGCGTCAAATGAAATGCAGGTGCGCCTCGACTCGGCGTTGGCGCTTTTCCTCGTTGGAGAGAAACCGTCTGAAGCCTTATTGCGTGAGGGGCTGGAAAGCGGCAATCGCTCGATCCGGACAAAGTCCGCGTGTTTGTCAGGCCTGGTTGATTACCGGGATGCCATCCCCATACTCACTTCCATGTTGCAGGATCGCGCGGGCGAGTTGTCGGGCCCTGCTGCGCGGGCCTTGGCGTATTTGGGAGACAGGGAGATCATTCCCCGCCTTATCGCCATGCTGGGCGAAACCAACGAGTTGAAGCATAATGCGGCGATATTCGCGCTGGTGCGGCTGGGCGGCGGCGATATTATTGAGCAGATGAAATTACGCCTGAAAGACGCGGATACCCAGGAACGCTATCGCATTGGGATCATACTGCACGACTTGAATGATCCCATGGGCGCCAAGCTGCTCAAAGAGATTTTGGACACCGTGCCCACGCTCAAACCGGAGGTGGCGCTGGTTCTTGCCCGGGAAAATGATTGGGATGCCACTCAGTATTTGCGCGGGCGCCTTGCACGCCGGGAAGACCCCACAGAGCCCAATCTGCTGTACCGTGCGCGGAACGCCGCCTCGATGCTGCAGAGTGACGACCCCTCCGCGCTTACGGTGTTTCAACAATTGCTCCGGGTTGACAAATCCGAAATTAAAGTGGACACCAACAGCAAAGTGAAGCCGGAAGAAGTCGTTATGCGGTTGAAATCACTGGTGTTCAAGCTTGCAATTCAAATGAATGACCGCAAAATGTTGTCCATTATCCAATCCAGTGTTGAAAATGTGGATCCCCAGGTAGCGCTGGACGCCTGCATGGCATCCGTGGCATTGGCGTTTCCGGACTTTCGTGAACGCTATATTTCTTTGACCGACTAAGGCGGCAAGAACGGGCGGTATTAGAAGTCTCATGCACGCCCCTCAAGGACAGGGCAGTCTATGGAAACAACGCGGCTGCATGTGCTGATAGAAGGCTGGGTGCAGGGCGTTGGGTTTCGGTATTCGACGCTTGCCAAGGCCGAATCATTGCGGTTGAATGGCTGGGTGCGCAACCTGCCTGACGGCCGGGTGGAAGCCGAATTCGAAGGTCCTCGAGATACGCTTGAAACCATGTTGGCATGGTGCCGGCGCGGCCCTTTGGGTGCTTCCGTCAGGCGTGTGGAAGAACAGTGGGCCAACGGTGAACCGCGATATCAGCGTTTTTCAATCCTGTATTAGTTTGTGTGAAAAATACATTCTCCCGCCGGATCACTGGTGTGCAGAGGGTGAACCTATTTCGATGTGGGTTGGCTCTTGGGGCGCCGAAGCCGCCAGATCATTTCCGTACTTCCCGCGTTAAAAGGGATTCCGTTAAATCCGCCCAGAACCGCCTCCACACAAAATCCGCATCGATGCAGAAGATGCTCCATTTCCCGGGGGGTCAGCCAGGTGCGCGTTAGGGACAGCGTCTCTTCATGAAGGAGGCGATTATGTTGATCCACCTCACGGATGCGGTGAGATTCGGTAATCCGCTGGAGGTATTCATCGTACTGTGCGCTATGATGGTGTACCAGCCTCGTTTTGCCCCAGGGCGCCGGATACCGTCCTGCAAATGTAAACTTTTCCTTGGCCTGAGCCGCATGTGCAATGGTGGAAGGCCGCGCGGCCCATACATTCAAAATAAACACCCCTTGCCGGTTCAAGTGCCGTTGAACACATTGCAGGCAGGCCATCTGATCTTCGGGTGTGAGCAAATGCATGAATGCGCGATAGGGCATGGCAATAAACTGGAATTGTCTTCCAAGATCAAAAGTGCGCATGTCGGCGCGCACCAGCGTGAGTTTACCCGGCAGCTTTCCAACTTTCTTCATGCGGGCGCGGCATAATTGAAGCATGCGGGAAGAATTGTCCAAGCCGGTCACGGTTACACCCGACATCGCCATCGGAATACAGATGCGGCCCGTCCCACACCCCAATTCAAGGGTTTCGCCTCCTTGTCGGATGGCCTCTTCCACATAATATTGCGCTTCTCCCGGCAATCCCTGATGGATAAGGTCATAATAGGGCGCCCATGCGTCAAACTCGGTCATTTATTTTCCTTCCACGGGTTATGTGTCACCGCTTTAGTATATCGCACTTGCCGTGTGTAACCCATCCGCCCAGTATTTGAAGGGAGCCATTTTTCTTGTTCTCTACAAAGCCCACATAGATTTTATGGAAAAAGAGTTCATAGTATAGTATAGTTTCACCTATGTTGAGGATCAGGATTTCTAAAGAGCATGCACACTGAAACGCAGAATACCCGGGAAAAGCTGGAGTGCCTTGTCCGGCAGAGGACCCAGCACCAGGAGAATCTCAATACCGTTCTCGCGCTTCTGGAGAAGGCGGATCGCCGCCGGGCCACGGAGCCCAATAACGTTCATCGCTGGAACAAGGTGCTGGATAACCTCGAGACCTGTTTGGATGAAGCCAAAGCCAAGCTTGAGGGGTGTGAGTTAACGATTAGCCGCCTTGAACGTGAAATCCAACAACAAGAATTAACGGATGTAAAAACGCCTTTCTTGCCCGTTTCCAGCCCCGATCTTTCTCCGGAAGAGGTGGATTTGCTCGAAGGCGTGGGTCTTTTCTCCGCCGCCTCCATGGAAGCCGCCAAACGCATTCTAAGCATGTCGCTCGAAGATGTCAGCAAGCTTACTCTTGAAGAAGTGGCGTTATTGCACAGCCAGATCGCCGATGAAAATTCCCAAGCGGGCGGCGTGTTGCCTGTGCAATTGGCGGGCCGCCTCGAACTGGCCAATCAAGTGCAGGCGGAGGAGTCGGCCAAACCAGCCACTGAAGCCGGCGCCTCTGAACGCAGGCAACAGGCCATCTTGCGTTCCGCTATTGATAAAATCAGCGCCAACCGGCTTAACACCCTCACGGAAGAGGAAATCCGCCTGGTCATCAGCAGCTATGAACTGCTCACTAGCCGGTTAACGGTGGGACCTAAGGATGAACGCCTTAAACGAATCCTCGGTGCGGCGGTTAATGTTTTGATCAACCGCAAAAGGCAGGAAGAACGCCGAAAACAACAGCAAGAGGGGCAGTAATCCCGAAACCAAACATCTCCCCCAAGGTGTCTATGGGATAACATTTCTCAATAAAAGGAAATACAATAATGAAGCGGCTTATGTTCTTGGTTTGTGGATTAGCTCTTATCGCGGCAACAGGTTTTTCTGCACCGGATTCGGCTCAAACATCTTCTTTTCGCGCCGGTGTGGCCTCGGCCACGGTGAACCCGCCCGAAGGCGTGTTCCTCGGTGGAAATGAATACAACCGGAAATCCACCACCGTCCATGACAATCTCTATGCCAAGGCTATTGTGTGGGACGATGGAAAAACGCCGTTGGCGCTGGTTGTCGTGGATGCCCTGAGCCTGCAATATGAACCCACCGTGAAAGCCATCCGGGCAGCGGCTTCTGAAAAAACGAAGGCGTTGCATATCCCACCGGAGCGCATTATCGTTCAGGCCACGCATACGCATTGTGCGCCGGATACCATCGGAATTTATGGCCCCGATGCCACCACCTGCGGGCGCAACGAGGCCTATATGAAACAACTCATTGACACCGCCTCCGATCAGGTGGCAAAGGCCGCCACGAACCTGCAGCCCGCCACCTTGTCGTATGCGGAAACCGAATGTGTGGGCTGGGCCGTGAACGACAGTGAACCAAAGATACTCGATAACTCCGTTACAATTCTGATCTGTAAAAATGCCCAGGGACAGCCTGTTGCCACGCTCACCAACTTTGCCTGCCATCCCACGGTCCTGGATGAGAATACTCAGCAGATTAGCGCAGATTGGGCCGGTGCGTTTTATAAAAAAATGGGCGAGACCCTGCCTGCGGAACATCTCTTCTTGCAGGGCGGCGTGGGGGGCTGGATACAGCCCGAAACGCCTGAACGCACCTTCGCCCTCGCGGAAAAATATGGAAATGATCTCGCCGCCAAGGTATTAGCTGCTATTCCGAATGCCAAGCCCGTCGAGGGCACTGATATTCGATTTGCCCACAAAGTGTTTCAGATGCCCTGCCCCTCCCCGATGTTCAAACAGATGTCAGAACTTAACCTTGTGGCACGCAACATGGCCGGGGGCGCCGTGGAGACCGAAGTTGCCTGGTTTGCCCTTGGCAACGCTCAATTCGCCACCCATCCCGGAGAAACGGCACCAGAGTACACCAAAGAAACCAAGGCTCTCATGAAAACCGGGCCGTGCTTCATCTTGGGGCTGGCCATCGACCATCTCGGCTACATTATCCCTCCGCGCTTCTTTGATAATACCAAGGACATCAAATTCGCGGAGTACCTCACCAGCATGTCCCCCGGACGAGAAGCCGGCGCCAGCATGATGGCCGCCTTGAAAGAAATCATACCCGCGGCGAAATGAGGGTTATTCAGGCAAGACCTTTTTGAGCAGACTGATCGGTCCGATCCGGATGATCGGGCTGATCCTTTTCATTCCGCAAGCCATATCTTAACGAAAAGCCTTGACATACATAGGTTGGCGATGACTCGCAAAAGATAATAAAACGCAAAGCCGGGAGGGCGAAGCTCCTGCTGAGCCGTTCAAACAAGATCGGGGAAGCCTGGATACACAAGATATTAAAGGTATGTTTAGTTCTACGGCTCAGCGGGAGCTTCGCCCTCCCAAACACAGCAAAATTTCAAAATTTCCCCAATGTTGCGTATCCCTCCGGATCAAGCGCCTGAAACAAGGTCCATACGCAGGGGTTGGAGTAATAATGGATGCCCCATTTGATTGCGCCGGTTTCGCGGTCGAGGCTCCAGGGGATATTCCACGGGGTGGCTTGGCGGAGGAGGATGTTTTCATAACTGCGGTTGAAGAGTGTGATGGCATCGTCCTTGCGCCCGGCGAAGGCCATCATCGCGCAGAAATTCCATGTTTCTCCAATGGTATTTACGGCGGAATGATCGGGAAAGGTTTCATCGGGTTTTCCATCGGGCGTCACGCCATTCACCGCCCCATAGGGCGTGGCGGCAACATTCCTTTTCAGTACCGTATCAATCACGCTCAGGATATGATCGCGAGGGAGCAATTCACCGAGGCCCGCCGCATAGGCATACCATTGTCCGCAAAGGGCGTTCGTAAGCGAAGTATCACTCTTGCGGTTTTTCGTCACATCGTTATAAAGCCGGTAATATTGGCCCGTCCAGAGTTTTTCCTCATATGATTTTGCGCCGCGTTCCCGCCATCCGCGCAATTCCTCTACAAAGGCCATATCGTTGAGTTGTTTAGCACATTCCTCACCTGCGCGGAGCGTGGCAAGCCAGATCCCGCCGGTATACGCACTGACGCCCCACCACGGCCAGATATCGTAGTATTGATTGGCGGGAAATCCCTTCTCGCTTCCGGGATCTTCGTCGGTGAGGCCGTCTTGATCCTTATCGAGCGTCATCGCATACCGCAGTGCGCGCTGCACCGACGGATACATCTCTTTGAGATATTCTTCGTCGCGCCACAACGAGAAATTACGCCATGTGGTGAGCGCGAACTCCGAAGAGACAATCGGGTGCTGCACATGGAACATTGGTGAGCGGGACCCCATCGGCGTTCCGAATCCGAAGGGGATTTCTCCGCTTTCCGCTTGCGTCTTTGCCACGGTGCGCATCGTGGCGCGTTCGCATTCCGGCCAGAACATCGCTAGCGGGAATGAGCCATAATACCGGCAGACAAACGTTTCGGTGATAGGGCAGCCGGTGAACGACTCGCTCTGGAAAAAGCGCCCATCGTCCATCCACCAGGAATTTCGCGCCAGAATATACAAGCTGTTTATGACAGCGTCTTTTAGCAAATCCGGGGTTCGGCTCGCATAAATGGCTGATTGCCACGCGATAATCCGGCTCTCGATGTCTTTCGCCTTGGGAAGCACCGCTTCTACGACTGCTTGGGAATCTTTGGCGGACGTTGCATACCGGTGTTTCAGTGTTTCGCCGTCACTGGAGGTCCAGGTGGGAAAATGCCAGGCCAATGCCAGCACAATATCCGCGGTTTCGCCGGAGGCAAGACTGCATAAGGCCTCCGTTCGGATACAATCTTTTTCCGGCGAGTCATATAGCACCTTCCATCGTGCATCCCCCTCCGCCGCAACTGCATATGACCCTTCCGGAAGATCGAGCCGAATACCATTGAAAAACGGGACGGATACGGGCTCCTGTTTGTTTTCCACCTGCCATTGCAGCGCGATGGAAACATCCGTGTTTTCATGCCGGCGGTTATACACGGTGAGATGAAACAATACCAGGGGCTGTGCGGAAAGCTCGTAATCTCTGGGAATGAGTGGGGTAAATGCTCTCAGACGAACCTCCACGGGTTTGAACATATCGGTAAATGACAGATCGGCCATGGGGAAATGTCCCCACAGGCGTAAAGAAGCGCATGGATCTTCCTTGGGAAACAAGCGCACGGTCTTATTCTTCACCCGGAGTTCAATACCGCTTTTTGGCGCACAAGGAACCGGTTTGGTCCAATTGTTCTCGCAGGTCATATTGCCGAAGGCGCCGTTGGAGGTGAGTTCGACAAATCCCGTGCCCAGTGCGCCCAGTGGCATTGCGCTTTTCGCTTCTTCCGGGGCATACCATACGCCACTCACCGGTGTTGTATAGCCCGGAGATTGGATAGTCATCAAATGCGGCGCAGCTTCAAGAAACAGCAGTGCGGACAGAATCATCATGACGGCAACTCCTTATTTCACAATGGCCGGGCGCACCATGTCGGCCCAGGCATCTTTATATACAAAGAAATTTACGCCGTTTGCACCGTTCTTTCGCGTGAGATCTGCCGTTTTCGCCATGAGCGGATCATCAATGTATATAATGGGGGCGAGTTCCTTATCTGGTCCGATGATCGCGCGCGCCATTTTTGTCTCGTGTCCCACGGCTTCCGGGGGAAGTTCCGCGCGGATTTCCTGGATGGTGCGGGCCGTCACCACCTGTTCCAGATTGAGCCAACTCAGCACAAGCGACATCACCGAAGCTTCCTGTGGCGTTCCGGCCACGCCGATTTCTTCCGGAATATTGGTCACTTCCCAATTCAAACATGCCTCGCCCGGTTTGTCCGGATAATTGCGGTAAATCATTGGCGCGAAGACATCCATGAACTCTGCAAGGTCCACATACGACTGACCGGCCAGCGGTGCGAGTGACGGTGTGAAAATGTATACGCCCATGCGCAATTTGGCTTCATGGATGATCTCGCTCAGGTTGCGGAAATGCTCCGTGATGCATACCCGACGAAACCTCAGCCAATCCAAGAGTCCGGGAAGCTGTGTGAGAAATTCGACAACACCCGCCGGCGATTCCAGCCATGCCGCCGCACGCTTACTGGTTTTCCCTTTGGCGGCAATCGTCTCATAGAGTGTGGTGGCATCCTGCTTCATACGCGCGAAATCAAACCCCAACTTTTCCGCTTTTTCCTTGCAGACATCGCAAAAGCAGGTGAAATAGGCGTCCAATCCGGAGGCGGGCGATGCGAACCGGCACCCATCCACCAGAATGCCCTGAATGTTCTTCGTGGCGGCCATGCCCGTGTATGACTTCAGGCTGCGCTCCCGGATCGCCGGGCTATTTGGACAGCCTGAACCAAACCACTTTTTAGGCTCCCCCTTCACATTGATCGCCATCATCGCCAATTCGTCGTTGCCCACGCCGAACGCCCCGCCACAGAGCCAGGATTCCATCCCATTTTCACGCACCGCAGCAATCACGGCGTCTCCGCCCGCCACCACCACGTTAAATCCCGCCTCCTTCATGGTACGGGCCGTCGCTTTGGGATCAGTTCCGCCAAATCCGTGCATCCAATATTTCGTCATGGGAGTCTCCTTTGCCTGGGGAGCGGGTGAGGTAGTGTTCATTTGCGCCAAAGCCATTCCTGCAGCTCCCGCGCCGAGCGCGCCCAAAAACACGCGCCGTGTAACATTACTATGCGTTTCCATGGGGTTCCTATCTCCTATTCGCCAATGCACATCGTACCGCGAAATTAGGTCTCACCGCAAAGACAAAGGAGGAAGTGTTCGGGAGGGCGAGGCTCCTGCCGAGCCGTAAAAAAAATATGCCTTGTTGATCTTGTTTTGACGGCTCGGCAGGAGCCTCGCCCTCCCAACCTCGCATTTTACTTTCTTCTACGAATCGCCGCCGAAGGAGGTGGGCCACTCGCAATGACAAGAAAAACGCGGTGTTATGTTTACCTATGGTTATCAACGTTTATACACGTTATTCGCTTCAGCTTTTTTTAGGACGTGCATGTTTATCCTGTTAGAAATCAAGGCTACGCGAATACTTCTTCGAGAAGCCTGTTTAGACGAAGCCGGTAATAACAGAATGCATCAAACGGCATATATATGCGGATCGAATCGTCGAGATAGGGGATATGCCGGCCCTGTTCAAGTAATGGCCGCACTTGCTGTTCCAAAAGCTCATCTATGGCGGTGGGACCGGACGCTACGGTGCGCCAATCAATCCCCCCAAATAAAACAGGGCCTTTGCCAAAGGTTTTTCGCAGATTGTTATAGGAGATGCCGGATCGTCCGCATTCCTCGATATTCAAACCGGTAACTCCGGCGTCAAGCCATACAGGAATAAAGGCTTGGACCGCACCCGTGGACCACATCACGCGCAACCGGACTCCGTGCCGATCCAGGCAGTCCATCACCCGGCGCAAGGCGGCAAAGGCAAAATGCCTGTACATGTCCGCGGATATGACGGACGCGTGATTCGAAGCGATGGGCTCATACAAGATTGCGAAATCCACCTCCACCTGCGGCAGCAGCCGGTCTAAAAAATCCACCAGGAATTGCGCATAGTGTTCCATGGCCGCCTCCGCCAGCACCGGCCGCTCACACAATCCCCTCAGCACCGCATCCAATGAAGCGCCGTTCGATATGCCCAAAATCTGGAACAGTCCTTCATTCCACGGCGATGCAAATAATAGATGTTCTCGACTCTTCCATGTTTCCACGCGCGACGGCCAATCCGGGGGAAACCGGCGGGCATCGCGGGGATCATACGCATTCAGTAATGCAGGAAGATCTTCTTTGCAGACGAGCGGCGATTTTTCCTCCGGAACCCGCCGCCAGGTTAATTCCATTTCTTCCTGACGGTCGATGCCGAAGAAAGCCTCGGCGGTGCAATCCGTCAATAACTTCCGCTGAGCCCAGGCTTCCAGGGTGCCTTCGGCAAATTCCGCCTCCAATAACGGTGGTGGAACTGAATTTCCCGCATACCATTGCTTGAGTCGATCACGAGCATTCATTTACAGTTACTCCCGCGGGAATAATAGTGTATAGTCCTGAAAAAGCCAAGTAGCGGGATCTTCTGTGCAAGAAAATATTCCGCGAAGGACAAGGAGAACTGCAATGCCGAAGGCAATCCCATTTGTCGGTGGATTTCTATTACTTTTTACATTTTTTTGTGACGGCGCGAATGCACAGGATACCCCGGCCGTCAAAGATATCACTACTCCATGGACTGCGTCCGTGAGAGATTTTGGGGCAAAAGCTGATGGCGTCTCAGACGACACACAGGCATTCCAGAACGCGCTTAAAGCCGCCGAATCAAAAGGCGGCATCGTGTTTGCTCCCGCGGGAACGTATTTGATTGCAGGGGCCTTGTCAATCCCGCAGGGTGTTACGTTGAAAGGAGTGTGGGAAGCGCCACATCACACGGATATTGGAAAGGGAACCATTCTATATGCCACGGGCAGCCGGGGCGACGAGAACGGTCCACCTTTGATTCAACTGCATCAAAGCAGCGCAATCATGGGGATAACCATCTTCTATCCGGAGCAGGTTCCTTCGGATATTCAACCCTATCCATGGTGTATTCAGGGCATTGGAATGCATTGCTCGGTGATTAATGTCACTATGGCCAATCCCTATAAAGGGCTGGATTTCGGGACATATTCCAATGAGCTCCATTATATCGAAAATCTCTTCGGACAACCGCTCACGATCGGTATTTTCGTGGATAAGTGCACTGATATTGGGCGTATCCAAAATGTGCATTTCAATCCGCACGCCTGGGGCCGGGCACGCCATCCCTCTGCTAATTTCAACGAACTCGATATTGAGAAGTATTTGCGGACACATTTTAAGGGCTTTGTCATCGGCAGAACTGATTGGGAATACATGTCCAATTGCTTTTGTATTTTCCCAAAAATTGGATACCACTTCATTAAAACCGATGCAGGCGCGCCGAATGTTGTGCTGACGCAATGCGGTGCGGATATCTGCAACGAGGCGGTGCGCGTGGATGCAAGTCAGGGGCATGCAGGCATTGAATTTCTGAATGCCCAGATTATGAGCACGGTCATCATTGCCCCGGAAAACGAAGGGCCGGTGAAATTCACTAATTGCGGCTTCTGGGCCATCAAGGAAACCAATGAACAAGTCATCATGGGAGGTAAAAACACGCTTACTCTAAACGCCTGCCATTTTTCCGCTTGGGGAAGAGCGGATGCCGCTTCGCCTTGTGTCCGGCTTAACGGCGGCTCCGCCATTTTGCAGGGATGTGATTTTTTTGACGCGGCAAAGCCTCAGATCCTTATCGGAAAAGAGGTGGAATCCGCTGTCATCACCGGATGCCGCCTGCGCGGTGGCGCCAAGATCGAAAACCAGTCGGAAAACGGTGATGTTCAGATTGGTTTGAATGTCATCCGATAAATCCGTGTTTTATTTCGGCAAATGGATCGAAAACATGCTGCCGTGTCCCACCGTGCTCTCAACAGTCACATGCCCGCCATGCGCTTTCGCAATATGCTTGACAATCGACAAACCCAGTCCCGTTCCACCCATGCTTCGGCTCCGCGCCTTATCCACGCGGTAAAACCGCTCGAACAGGCGAGGCAGGTATTCCGCCGGGATGCCACAGCCATGATCTTCCACACGGATAATTGTTTCTTCATTTGTTTGTATCCCGGCCACAAGCACTTCTTTCCCAGAATCGCTGAATTTGACTGCATTGTCAATTAGATTGGCCACCGCTTGCTCAATTAATGAAGCATTCATTGGCACTGCAATCGCCGGATCGCATTCCAGGACGATGTGCATATTTTTTTCCTCCGCCTTGCCTTCGCATTGCTGGATCGCACCTGTGAGCGCGTCGTACAGGCTGCCCTGTTCAATCTGGATCAGCGATTTCCGCTCCTCCTCCTCGATCCGTGATAGCGTGAGCAAGTCTCCCAGGATGGCGTTCAGCCGGTCGGCTTGCTTGGCGATAATTTGCAGGAATCGCCGCGCATCCTCCGGGCTGTCCATTGCCCCATCGAGGAGGGTTTCCACAAATCCCTTGATGGATGTGATGGGCGTGCGCAATTCATGCGACACATTCGCCACGAAGTCACGGCGCACCTGCTCCAGACGCCGCAACCGGGTAATGTCATTCAATACCACTACCGCGCCGATTTCCTCGCCTTGTGCATCGCGCAACACCGACCCGTGTGCCTGGAGAATCTGCGTTTCCTGTCCCTGAACACTGATTTCGCTTTCCATGGGCGCGGACGTTTCCAGCGAATGCAGCACAAAGGCCTTTAAGGAAGGATTGCCTATGATTTCTGTTAGAAGCTGTCCCTGTGCCTGCTCAAACGGCACACCGATGAGCCGCGCGGCGGCCTGGTTCAAGCTGATAACCCGCTGTTCGCCGTCTAAAGCGATAACGCCCTCCACCATGCTTGATAGCACTGCTTCCTGCTGATTGCGCTGGCTTACGACCGTCTGAATGCGGTCATCCATTTGCGCCGCCATCAAATTCAATGCCTGCGCCAGGCGGCTCATTTCCTGCGTCTTTGGAAGCGCTACCGGCTGACTGAAATCACCCTGGGCAAATCGTTCCGCACCCGACTTCATTTCGTTCAGGGGGCGGCTCAACTTACGCGCTATATACCAACTTACCAACAACGCTAAAATTACAGTGATAACGCCGCCCGTAATAGTTTTAGCATAAACCATGGAAAGCGCATTCTGCAGCCGTGTGAGCGGAAACGCCACCCGCACCACTCCCGCCATCTGGCTGTTGTTTTTAAGTGGCAATGCCACATACATCATGTTTTTATTCATGGTGTGGCTGAAGCGGACCGCGGAACCTGCCCTGTCCTGGATTGCCTGCTGGATTTCCGGACGATCCCCGTGATTCTCCATTTGGGTTGGATCTTCTTCCGAATCCGCCGCCACCACGCCCGAAGGCAACACTACTGTAATGCGCGCATTGATTTCCGGCCCAAGTTCACGGCAAAGGGGCTGCAAATCCGGTGAATTGACGATGAGTTTTTCCAATACACGATCGCCAGTGACCCGCGCCCGCACCTGCAAATCGGCGATGATTTGTGCATGAAAGAACTGTTGAATGGAGCGGCTGGTATATCCCGTGATAATCAGCACCGCCAGTACGATGATCAGAAAATAGGAGGAGAAGATTTGCCATATAAGGGGCCGGGTGCGCATGGTTATTCCTGATATTTATAGCCGACGCCGCGAACCGTCTTTATACAATCACCAGCCGGGCCAAGTTTTTTGCGCAAGCCTGCAATTTGTACATCGACCGCGCGTTCCGTAACTGCGTAATGCTCGCCCCGGATGGCATCCACAATCTGATACCGTGTAAACACCCAGCCTGGACGGCGCGCCAGCAGATGCAGCACGCCAAACTCGGTATAGGTCAGATCCAGCAATATTCCGTTCAGCAGTACTTCACGCCGGCCGGGATGAATGGTTAACTTGCCCAATGTAATGGATTTTTCCGCGTTTGCTTCGCCCGTTTCCTGGCGCCGCAACACTGCGCGGATGCGCGCAAGGAGCACACGCGGGCTGAACGGCTTGGTGATGTAGTCCTCCGCGCCTAATTCCAATCCCGCCACGATATCTGATTCTTCCCCCTTTGCGGTGAGCATTACGATGGGTATATGGTGTGTGCGCGAATCCCGCTTAAGACGGCGGCATACTTCCAGACCGTCGATTTCCGGAAGCATTAAATCAAGAATGATCAGGCCGGGAGGATTGGCATGCACCACCCGTAATGCCTCTTCTCCGGACATGGTTTTAGTTACCTGATACCCCTCTTTCGTCAGGTTGTATGCTACAAGCTCAAGGATGTCTTCCTCATCTTCCACCACCAGGACACTAATTTTTGCCATGATTGCCGGTCCTTACTTTTACATTATTATAATCGATCAGCGTTTATCTTCTATTGGGAAAACGTTAGGAATTGGTTAAACGCGAACATTGCCGCCCCATCGCTGCCAAAATAAACCCAAAGACTTATACGGACCCGGCAAGCCGCTCATATGTTTTCCGAAGCAGTTTTTCCGTATTGTCCCAGTCGAGGCAGGGGTCCGTAATGCTGACGCCATATTCCAATGCTTTAATATCCGCCGGGATTTTTTGGCTCCCCGCCTTGAGATTGCTTTCCATCATGAAGCCAAACAGTGATTTCGTACCCTCCAGGCGTTGTGCGATTACGTCTTGCAGAACATGCCCCTGCAATACCGGACGTTTACCGCAATTGGCATGACTGCAATCCACCATGATGCGTGGCTCCAGCCCGGCTTTCCGCATCCGCTCTTCGGTATCCGTCACCGTGACTGGATCATAATTAGGACGTCCGCGGCCGCCCCGAAGAATGATATGCGACGCGCAATTGCCCCGCGTTGCCACTACGCATGTGGTCCCATCGGAATCTATCCCCAAAAAGTGGTGAGGATGACACGATGAAACCATGGCATCTATCGCGATTTGGAGATTGCCGTCCGTACTGTTTTTGAACCCTATCGGCATTGACAGGCCGCTCGCCATTTCCCGGTGCGTCTGCGATTCCGACGTGCGCGCCCCAATCGACGCCCAACTCACCAAGTCATCGATGTATTGCGGCACAATCGGATCCAGCAATTCCGTTGCGGTTGGAACCCCAAGCGCCGTGATTTTCAATAAGAGTTCACGTGCCTTGCGCAACCCCGCCGGGACATCATGGCTGCCGTCCAAAAATGGATCGCTCAGGAGTCCCTTCCAGCCTACCGTTGTACGGGGCTTCTCAAAATACGTCCGCATTAACAGAAAAATCCGGTCTGAAATATCCTCCCGGAGTTTTTGCAGCCGCTGCGCATAATCCAGGGCCGCTTCCGTATCATGAATCGAACACGGTCCCACAATCCCGATAATACGATGATCGTTGCTTTCCAAAATATCATGTACCACCTGCCGGGCATGTGCCACCGTTTCCGCGGATTCCGGCGGGATCGGCAACTCGGTTTTCAATTGCCGAGGGGTGATAATCGGCGTAAAGGATAAAACATTTATATCGGCAAGTTGCTTCATGTAAATACCAACTAAGTTGTTATGTGCGGACAATAAGAAATAATTATAGCATATCCACGGCTTTACGTGCCTGAAAGGCGGGTATTGTTTCACGGTACCGCCCGGCGCTTCTGCGGAGGATACCGGAGTAAAGAAAGAGAACGCGAAGCCACGATCAGTGTTTTTACGGCACGGTTGAATGAAATGCTGACACTTTGTATAGTGCTCTCTGTCGCAGTCAGGAATGCGCATGCATGAGGTACTATAGCCATGAAGAACAATGTTGACCGCCGGGCCTTTTTAAAGACGTCACTTGCAGGCGCTACCGGCGCCACAATGACTTTTGGATTTGAAGAGAGGATATTGTTGGCGAAAAGCAAGGACGATTCATCTGCACCGGAACCTGCCATTATGCCGAGCAGCATGCCTGCAGGCAAAATCAAAAACCTTTCCATCAGCAGGCTTATCTGTGGCGGTAATTTAATTAGCGGACATGCCCACAGCCGCGACCTGCTGTATGTCTCCGCCCTCTTGAAAAACTACTTTACCGATGACAGAGTCATGGAAACCCTTCAAAAGTGTGAATCAAACGGGATTAATACAGCTATTTTGCGCCTGGATGAACATACCCTTCGCATTCTCAAACGGTATCGCAAAGAGAGAAATGGGCGCATCCAATGGATTGCGCAGATCAAGCCCACCAAAAACGACTTGACCACTGACGCTGATGCCGCCATTGATAATGGCGCATTGGGCGTGTATATCCAGGGAGAAACCGGCGACCGGTTTTTCAGGGAAGGCATGGTGGAACAACTGGGTGTTGTGGTTGAGCATATCAAGAAACGCGGCGCCGTGGCCGGGATAGGCGCCCACATGATAGACGTTGTTATTGCTTCTGAAAAGGCCGGTCTCCAGCCGGACTTTTACATGAAAACATTCAACAGCAAGAGTTATTGGTCGGCAGGTCCTGCAGAACGTCATGACAGTGTATGGGAGGAAACACCACAGCAGACCCTGGAATTCATGAAAACGGTAGAAAAGCCCTGGATAGCCTTCAAAGTTTTGGGCGCAGGGGCTATCCCGCCCGAAGAAGGATTCACTTATGCATTTGAAAATGGGGCCGATTTTATCTGTGTAGGCATGTTTGATTTCCAGGTTGCCCAAGATGCCAACATCGCCTGTAAAACACTCAATGCACTTCTGGATCGTGATCGGCCCTGGCGCGCATAAAGAAAGGAAACAGAGAATGAACCGCCGCACTTTTTTGGAATATATGGGTGTAGGGGCTCTTGGTATGGCAGGATCACTGCCGGGGTGCAAAACGTTTTCCTCTGCAACCACGCGCAAACCCAACATCGTGTTTATTCTTATCGATGATATGGGTTATGCCGACGCCGGATGTTTTGGAAGTGTGTTCCACGAAACCCCAAACATTGATCGCCTTGCCGCCGAAGGCATGCGGTTTACCCAGGGGTATGCGGCCTGCCCGGTTTGTTCACCCACCCGCGCCAGCATCATGTCGGGAAAATATCCCGCGCGCCTGAAACTGACCAATTTCCTCAAGGGTGTACGCAGTCCTGAAGACTCACCGGTGCTTACTGCACCCTATGCCGATCAAATGAACCTGGAAGAAGTCACCATTGCTGAGGCGTTGCGCGGTGCGGGATACACCACCGCCCTCGTGGGTAAATGGCACCTGGGTGGTGGTCAGTTCAAGCCGGAAAATCAGGGTTTCGACACGGTCGTTACTATCAATGCAGGCGGCGGTGTGAAAGGCCATTTGTGGCCTGATTGGAAAGGCAATCCCTCCTTTACCGGCAGGGCAGATGGTGATTACTTGGCCGACCGCCTGACCGAGGAGGCCTGCGCGTTCATCGATGCGCATCGGGATCGCCCCTTTTTCCTCTATCTTGCCCATTACTCCGTGCATATCCCCCTCGACGCAAAAGCGGGAAAAATAGCAAAATACGAAGCCAAATTGAAAACCCACCCTCCTGAACCTGGACAACAAAATAATCCGCATTACGCCGCCATGGTGGAATCCGTGGATGAGAGCGTGGGGAAGGTTCTGGACACGTTGCACCGAAATGGTCTTGATGACAATACGCTCGTGGTTTTTTTCTCCGATAACGGGGGCCTCTCCGTGAAAGAAGGCCCCCTCACCCCAGCCACCACGAATTATCCCTTGCGCGCCGGAAAAGGCTATCTCTATGAAGGCGGTATCAGAGAACCCCTTATTGTCCGATGGCCGGGCATTGTGAAACCAGGATCAGTTTGTACTACGCCCGTGTGCAGTATCGATTTCTTTCCCACTCTATGTTCCGCCGCCGGCCTGGATCCGGCCCCAACCAATCCGGCCGGGCCTATTGATGGACGCAATATCATGGGGCTTTTACATGGCAAATCCTCTCTGGACCGTGATGCGATTTACTGGCACTATCCTCATTTCGCCAATCAGGGCGGACGCCCCAGCGGCGCAGTGCGGTCAGGTTCATGGAAACTTATTGAGAATTACGAAGATGGCAGTCTTGAACTTTACAACCTGGACAATGATATCGGTGAAACCAGAAATCTTCTCTCCAGCGAACCCCAGCGTGTTCAAGCGTTGCATAAAAAGCTCGTCGAATGGCGTAAAAGCGTAGATGCCACTATGCCCCCACCCAATCCAAAACACCAATCGAATACATCACTAAAATGAGAAGTGGATTGCGCTCTAACGGGCAAGGCGGAATCCCATGTAGTTAAATCCATAATCTGGATTGGCATAATTTACCCGCATCGCGCTGCGGCAACTCGGATAATGCACACCCCAATTGCCTCCACGCACCACACGGGTTGCCCCAGTTTCCGGCCCTGCCGGATCAACCACGGGATCACTGCCATATACTCCGTACCAATCCTGCGTCCATTCCGAAACATTGCCGCTCATGTCATACAATCCCCAAGGATTCGGAAGCTTCGCCCCTGCCTCATGCGTGCGTCCCCAACTGTCCAAATCCGTCCACGCATAGTCTTCAACCATACTGCCGTCAAGATCATCTCCCCAATAGAACCGTGTTGTAGTGCCTGCCCGGCAGGCATATTCCCATTCCGCCTCGGTCGGCAATCGGAAGTTCATACCGGGATTCGCCTCGTTTAACGCTTGAATATATTCCTGCACCCGGTTCCACGACACACATTCCACCGGACGCGAGTCTCCCTTGAAATACGCTGGATTAATCCCCATCACTGTCTGCCATTGCAACTGTGTGATTTCATATTTTGAAAGCCAGAAGCCCTGACTCAACTGTACAAGATGCTGGGGGCGCTCATTGCCGTTGCTGTCCACTTCCGCTTCAGGCGCACCCATCCAATACTCACCCGGCGGGCACCACATAAAAAGCATCCCCGCGAAAGCAGCTTCAGTTCCGGCAGGAATTTCCCCTTCTTCCGATCCTTCCTCTTCGCCTTCTATCACCCCTTCTAGTTCACCCTCAACCACTAGATCGTCAAAGTAAAACCATGCGGGCAGATGTCCGTGTGTTAGAAAGATGGCAGGAACAACATCCTCATAGCATTCCAGCGGATCGTTATCGCGGACCATTTTGGGAATAACCAGTTGTGAACGCGAGGTAATGCCGCGTGCCTGATAGTTTTCAAATACTTCATCGGTCATTACCTCGAAATAGGAATGCAGACTATTAATGCCCCGGACGGCGATATCCGTTCCGTAACCCGAAAATGTTCCCACAGGCTGCCCCGCACGCACATGGGAACCTTCAACAATCGTGGGTATCAGGTTTACATGAAAAATATGCACCCGGTAACCCGTATAATCATCCACCACTATTTCCAATTGGGTGCCGGTACCTTCAGGGCGCAATACATCGACAGTTCCCGAAACGGGTGAATAGATGGTTTCCGTGTGAAAATTCACATCAGGATACAGGTGAAAATAATGTTTCATGCTCCGGCAACTCTCCAGCGTCCCTTCCGCATAAGAGTGCCCTGCCGATGAACGGAAATATGAGATGCTGGCTATATTCTCCGCATGCACATAATCTGCGGTTATAAATTTTGGCGGCGCTTCACCCTCCCCTTCTATTTCACCCTCCCATGTCCAGCCTTCTCCCTCACCAGGCAGATCCTCGAAGCAATACCAACTGGGGAGATGCCCTTCCGTCAAAATCCTGGGGGGAGAAAATGCATCCGAACATTCCAGCGGATCGTCGTCTCGATCCTCTCGCGAAATAATGAATTCCTCCCTGGACTCCACCCCCCGTGCCGTATAGGGTTCGAACACCTCTTCCGCTAACAGGTCAAAATAGGAATACAGCATGGCTGGGCCATGAACCGCAAGGTTGACACTATCCCCAAAAAATGTTCCTAGCGGTTCCCCGGCAAGCACGGGATTGCCCATGGCCAGTGTGGGGGAGGGCAGCATGTGCGATATGATGATCCTATACTCAGGATACCCCGCCACGATGATTTCCACTCGTGAACCGGCCGTTTCCGATTCTAGGGCGTCTATTTGGCCCGCCACGGGCGAAAATACCGGTTCCAGCCGCCAGTCTGCATCAGGAACCAGAGTAAAATAGTGTTTCATGTTTCGGCAGGATTCCGGGCTGCCCGAAGAATAATCTCCGCCACTGGACGACCGGAATAACGAGATGCAGGAAAGATTTTCCACATTCACAAAACCAGCCGTGATAAAGAAGGGCGGCATTTCGCCTTCCCCTTCCACAGATCCTTCAATCGCCCCTTCCTCCAGGCCTTCTTCCCCTTCGGTTTCTCCTTCTATTTCACACCCGCCTGGAGTAGTGGAAAACCCATCTTCCGAAGCCGGATCACATCCATATTCCTGCACGTTATAGAGTTGAATCAACCGCAACAATTCATTCAAATCGATGTGCCAATCGGGCACTCCTCCGGAAAAATCGCTGTTGTGAACGCAGCAATCGTGTTCCACACCCGGCCCCGGAAGATAACCATCCTCGGAAGTATCCGGTGGAGAAGCACAATGATATCCCCCTGAATTATAGAATTGTATTGCGCGCAGCAACTCCCCCGCCGAGATATGATAGTCATGGTTGGTGTCCGCAGTGTGCCAACGTTTGGGGCATACGTCCACCGGGCCAATTGATACCACTAGATTGATGGCCGTTCCGCAGGCTATCAAATCGCTTCCTGCCGGTGGATTCTGACGCAAAACAACATCTGCGGCAATTGTCGTGCTGCTTTCTCCTGTTACAATGCCTGCGGCCAAGTGAGCAGCCTCAAGAATCAGCAGTGCCTCCTCTAAAGGTACTCCCGTAATGTCCGGGACCTGCGTGAAACATGGCCCGGCTGAAATCACTAGGTCAACATGGGTTTCGCAGGGAACAGTCGTCCCGGGTGATGGCATTTGTGTTAGAACTTGACCTTCGGGGACCAGGTCATCATAGTCCTCAGTAACTTCACCCGGCTGCAAATTTATATCCAGAAGCGCGGTCTGTGCTTCCTCCAAGGATAACCCCGCCAGTGCCGGTACCTGTACGACACAGGGGCCAAGTGAAATCTTATAATTCACCGCCGCCCCGCATCCTGCTTCCGTGCCTGCAAAAGGAAATTGACTCAGGATGATCCCTGCCGGGATAGACAGGCTGTACTCTTCGGAAATTACCCCTGCGACCAGCCTATAGGTCCTCAAAAACGATTCCCCCTGCGCTTGTGTCAATCCAACAATATTGGGCACCGTTGTCATGCACGGACCCAGTGAAATAACCAGATGGATGCCCGTGTCACAGGGCACTTCCGTGCCGCTTTCAGGCACATTTCGTATAACATAGCCTTCTGGCACCTCTTCACTGTATTCACGGCTGATGGATACAAGGAACAACAGTTGTTCTGCGAGAAGTTCAATGGCGTCATTCTCCGTCATACCGGACAAATCCGGTACCACCGTGCTGCAGGATCCAGTGGAAATGACCAGTCCTATGCCCGTACCACAGGACACGGTCAAGCCCGCTGCCGGGCTTTGACTGATTACGTGCCCTGCGGGAATACTCGCATGAAAATCGGTGGTTACCGTGCTTATCATCAGATCCACCGCTTCCAGCGCTGCTAAAGCTTCATCTTCGGATAGACCCGTCAGATCCGGGATCACACTCGTGCACGGCCCCAGCGACAACACCAAGTCCACAATCGTTTCGCAATCAACCACCAAACCTGCGATAGGTGATTGGGCAGCCACATGCCCCTCCGCTACAACGGGATCGAAAGCATAGGTGATTTGTCCGGGAAACAAATCTGCTTCCAACAAGGCTGTTTCCGCCGTTTCCTGAGACATCCCCCTAAGATCCGGGATTTCCGTGTAACAAAACCCCAAAGAGACGGCCAAATCTATTTGCGCTCCATAAAGCGCCGGTGCGCCAGGTGCGGGAGTTTGCCCTATTACATAGTCAAACAGGACCGTTTCACTGTACTCGTAGCTAATGTCCCCAAGCGTGAATCCTTCGCCGGTCAAGGCAATTTCCGCTGCTGAGCGGCTCAGTCCAATCAGATTGGGAATATATACTTCCGGAGGAACGAATTCCGCGATGAGTTCGCGGTTTTGATCCATGATCACCGCTATTTCCTCCGATGATGGATCCTCACCCTCCGGAACGTTGCCCAACCACTGAAGAAACAGGTTGTCCCCTTCCGGTATCGCGGTTATTGTTACGCTGTCGCCATTCCGTTTCCAGTAAAAATCCGGCACCGGTTCGGTGGTGCCGTTTCCGGAGGTTTGAATGTACAAATACCAATCGGCCACAGTAAATATCGCCTTTAACGTGTAGTCCTGATTCATCACAATGTGCAATGGATTTTGACGCCGCTGTTCATAAAGGACATCCCCTTCCCAGCGCTCGAAGAATTCACTTCCCGCGGTAACGGCCCATATGTCCAGCTCCCTCCCGGTCACAAAGGCATGATGACCTGTTGGGGACGTGTATCCCTCGCCTTCGGATGAAACATTCAGATAATACCCGCTTGAAGCGACCACCGGGGTTACCGTCATGTCACTGGCCGGATAAAACCATGCGGTATACTCTTTCGTACTGACGTCGCCTGTCCAACAGTCCCAAAAACAACCTTTCTCCGGATATGCATCCACAAAGCCTGGACGCTCGTTTATATAGGCATACACGCCTGGAAGCGGATTTTGGACTGCACCGCACCCGCCTTCCGGCCCCGTAACCGTCACATGCCAGTCTCCTGTCGTAAAATATGCGGTGATGGTGCGGTTCTGAGTCATCCGCAAGTTCATGTACGGTATTATCGCGCTCCAAGGATCCGGCACATCGCCCAACCATTCACTAAAGGCATCACCACCAGCAATGAGTTCGCGCGATACCAACGCTTGGTCTCCGTCCATGAACCCGTAACTGCCCACGGGAGGATACACTATCCCATTCCCCTCCAGATTCATTGTCAATATCCAATCCGCCGCCGCATAATGAGCGGTGATTGCCCGATCCTGGTCCATAACCAAGGTGACATGGTACGATTCTGACTCTTTGATATCGATATCGCCCGTCCACCCATTAAAAGCCCAGCCGTCTGTTCCGTACGAGGCGTGTAGTTCGACGGTATTGCCGAGGGAGTAGTTATAGGCAAGACCGGGTGACGGAGCACTCGGAGGAGATGTGTTGCCCGTTCCCTCGAGAATCATTGTCAGGGTGACGAACTCTTCCTCGCCTTCCTGTGCCTCGACAGAAGCCACCCCGATAATCAGCAATGCTGCCACATACACCAGATCTCGCGTTACTCTATGTTTCACAATGAAACTTCCTTTATGAAATCGTTTATGTAACGGCAACATCGTTTTGTTTGTCCACATCAGTTTACGGACAGGATTACACACTCCACATTCTATGTCAATTATAACCTTAACTGTTTTTCGTTGACCAGCATCTTTTAGCAAAGACCGGATTGTAAAATTTTCTCAATAGCGCTCCCAATGAAGCACTTCCTGAAGTTCGCGCTTGATGGGAATGGGAACCTGGGCAGGATATCCCACGGCTATCAGACTCACCAGGTTATATCCGGCGGGGACGCTCAGGATCGTCCGAACTTTCTCCGCATACGCCTTTTTGTCCCCCGCAACCCAGCATGTGCCCAATCCCAAGGCGCGTGCGGCTACAAGCATGTTCTGCGTCGCTGCGCATCCGTCCTCAAGATAATAATCAGATTCCCGGCAGAAAACGGCAATACATGCGCCGGCATTTGCTATAAACTTTCCGTGATCCGCGGCCTCGGCTATCTGACTCCGTCCTTCTGCCGTGGTTACCACGACAAATTCCCACACCTGCGCATTACGCGCCGTGGCGGCAAGCCGCCCGCAATCCACCATCGTTTCCAGCAACGACTCCGGAACGGGCTTGGATTCATAAATCCGCACCGACCGCCGCGTCGTTAGCGCCTCAATTGCATCCATGGGTATTCTCCTTAATTCGATTTGATCGTTGGCAGCCCCAGAAAAACCACCCCGCTATTGCGGAATGTGAATTTCAAACAATGCCCCTGATGATTCTACATTTTTATACTGTATCCTTCCGCGATGCGCCGTGACAATCCGATGCACGATGGAAAGCCCTAAGCCGGTGCCTCCTTCCTTCCGGGAAAAAAAAGGCGTGAAGGGATCTTCCCCTGGTTTCAGATGAATCCCCCTTCCGGAATCCTGCACGCAAAACACCACCTCACCGCTCCCTTCGCGCGCCGCTAAAAGCACCGGCCTTCCAGGGGGAGAAACTTCTATGCCGTTTCTTAACAGGTTCGCCAAGGCCTGGGCAATCTTCCCAGAGTCAAGTTCCAGGCGTCCACATGCCGCCGATACGGCCGTTTCAATGGTTACGCCTTTGTCATGGGCAAGCTTTTGGCAGAGTTGGCGTGCCCGATCCACTACTTCCTCCGCGGAACACCGCGTTTTCTCTATCTCGAATGGACGTGAAAAGCTTAGGAATTGCCCGATAAGCTGTTCCACCTGCGCGGCTTCTTTTACAATGGCAAACGCTCGGCGCTGAAGCGGCGATGCTTCCCCTAATTGACGTACGAGCAATTCCGCCATGCCGCTGATTACGCTGACTGGATTGCGCAGTTCATGCACAATCCCTGCGGTCAGTTCTCCTACTTGCGCTAATTGACGATTCAATTCCGCTGCCTGTTCCAAACGCCGGATTTCGCTCAAATCCATAAATAGAAATATCGCGCCATTAAACTCTTCCGGGCCTTGGAGAGGATAGGCTGACATACCGACGGTTTTCAGGCCCGCAGCGGTATCCAGCGACACTTCCCGGCGCGCCATGGGCCGGCCGTTTGTTTTGATTTCCTCCAACAACGTTCCAAAATGGGAAAACCCGGGAAGGGTGTCCAATTTCGCCCCTGCATACAATAAATCTTCCGGCGCCCCCAACTGCATTCGTGCTGCCGGATTCGTTATGACGATCACTCCCTCTTTGTCTACGGCGATAACACCACTGGCCAGGCTCATTATGATTTGTTCATAAAGGCTTTCGGGTAATCCAATTGATTCAGAAGGCTGTGCCATAAACCATCCTCCATCCGCTACATTATAGGCGTGCACGGATCTCTCCGGCGAGCCGGGAAAACTCCTCTATCGTGAGCGTCTGTGGACGCCGCCCGGGATCGATGCCTGCTACGGCAAACGCCGCCGTTATCGCCGTCCGCGGTGCACCGAAGGAGCCGGATTTCACCAGTGAATTATGCAATGTTTTCCGCCGTTGTGCAAAAGCGGCCCGGACAACCTTCATCATAAACGATGTTTCCACCCAATCCACCATACGGCATTGAAAATGAATAATACAGCTCTCCACTTTCGGACGCGGTACAAAGCAGGATGCCGGTACCCTGTGAATAACGGATACCTCCGCCCGGATCCGCGCCGCCACCGTCAATACGCCATACCCGTCAGAATTTACCTCCGCCACTAGGCGTTCTCCAACCTCCGTTTGCACCATGACCGCCAAATCCGAGAAATATACAGGCGCTTCCAGGAAGTGATACAGAACCGGAGTCGTTATATAATAGGGCAGATTGGACACCATTTTTAGGCGTGTTGACGAAGGAAAATGTGTTCCTGCCAAATCCCGCAGACTGTGATTAAGAATATCCCCTCGAAAAAGCGTGACATGATTCATGCCGCCAAATTGATCCTGCAAACACGGCATAAACGATGCATCAATCTCTACGGCCAATACCCGCCGCGCATGTGCCGCCAAACGGCGGGTAAGTGCGCCCAGACCAGCCCCTACTTCTACTACATCGTCTTCACCGGTGATTCCTGCCGATTCCATCATGATCCGGTTAATGTTGTCATCCAACAGTAAATTTTGCCCCAGGGACTTCTTGAACCGAATGCCATAGCGGGCGCAACGTTCCCGCAACGTTTCTGGCGATGTGCTGAGCGGTTCCACCACGGCTTAGCTCATTGACAGCAAGATGGTAAACATGGCATTTTTCGGCCCTTCAAGCTGCAGGACAACCGGCGCTTTTTGCGGTGTAGAGGCTGTTCCTGCTTGTGCGGAACGTTTTATCGGAAGGGTGATTATGATGACATCACTCTGCTGATTCATCACAACCCCATTCTGGGTGGGGACCGGTGTGCTCAAAGGACTGTAATAGGGTTCCCCAACTTCATACCCTGGACCAGGGAAGGAAAACTCGCCGGATAGCGTCCATTGATTGGATTCCGGATTGGGTTGAATAATTGTGCCTTCAAGCCCAAAACTGCCATGGAACTTATATCCCGCTCCATTGTCTAACTTTTCCACTTTTACCCCGACGTCATCCTTTCCCCAAGAGGAATCCATTTTTAAATTAAGACTGCCAGACTGTCCGGGTTTCCCAGATGCTTGTAAGTTCCCATTCTTGAATGCCGCCCCTTCTATCTTTTCTGCATCAACTGCTGGAGATTGGCTTGGGGCAGGGGGAGTCAGATTCTTGTCTAAAGACGCAGTTGCATCATGTGCCGTATTTTGTTTTTCCGGACTCGATGGAATGCATCCCGGTTGCATCAACAAAACTATGAACACTCCCAACGATACTATGCACGGACCAAAATTCTTCATAAGATCTCCTTGTGTAGCTGTGGACATCTATTCCATTTTCTTCATGTATATAATAGTAACGTTCAATAGGGGGCCTTGTCCACTGGAAACCAGAGGGATTCATGGAAAAGCAGAGGGCAGAGGAAGGAAAGAAGGAATGTTATGCCGGACCCACCGAGCCGCGTACGATAAGTTCCGCTGGAAGGCGGATTGGGTAGGGGGGGGCCGAATGAAGCTCCCCATGAATCAGTTGAACAAGCAGATGCGCCGCTTCCCGGCCCATCGAGCGCAATGGCAGGCGCATTGTTGTTAATGGGGGCACGGTGTGCATCCCAAGGCGGTTCTCCGGAAAAGAGGAATCCCCGATAAAGGCATCGTCAAATCCTGTTATCGATAGATCCCCAGGAATTTTCACGCCCAGTTCCCGGGCCCTGCTCATGGCGCCCAGCGCCATTTCATCATTTATACTCATCACCGCCGTGGGGCGTGGATTCATTTCAAGTATTTGATCAATGGCATGATACCCCGTCGATACCTCAAACCGGCAATCCCGCGCCCAGACAATGGATTCTTCCCCCAGCGTTATCCCTTCTCCCTTCAGAACATTCCTCATCCCTTCTATGCGCCCCGCGGAACAATCATGCTGGTGATCCCCCGCCATCACGGCTATCGTACGGTGTCCCAAACCGATAAGATGATGCGCAATCGCTTCCCCCGCTTGCCGGTTGTCCACATTTACGCAGGGCAGCGCCTGTCCCGCCACCTGCGGACCTATCATCACCACCGGTATCCCGGATTCCTGCAACTCAAACAGCGGCGTCCGATCAAAGGTATGCCCCCCCAGAATTGCCAGAACCCCCTCCACCCGCCACGCCGTCAAGGTATTCAACGCTTCCCGAAGCCGCTCCTGATTGTGCCCCATATCCGCCGTAATCGTCTGGAATCCAGCCGCCTGAATCGTCTCATCCGCTGATTGAAGGGTCGCCAAGTAATAACAACTCTCCCGGGTAAATACCGCCAAACCCACCAGATTACTGTGCTTCCGCTTCAATACCTGCGCCAAAGGATTGGGCATATACCCCAACTGTTTGGCCGCCGCCCACACCGTCTCACGCGTCTTCTCGGAGTAATCCTTCGCCCGTGGACGTTGATTCAAAATCACGCTGACCGTATTGGGCGATACACCCGCCACAAGGGCTACATCTTTTAATGTCGGAGGTCTTTTGGGAACTTTTGTTGGTTTCATAATATATTCCGCTTAATGTAATACATTGCATCCAGGCACTTTCAAAAATAGTAACAGGAATATACGGCAAAGTCAATCTTCATTTTCAATATCATATTAAATGTTTTTTGATACCTGACACCATGTGTAATTCACTCGCTGTAATGTATCAACCCATGATATTTAGTAAAAAATGAATACATATGTGTGCGTACAATACATTTTGTAATACGTATAGCACGCAGGCATACCATACAGCAATGCCCGTACATTCGGGAAATTCGGGAAACTTTCCGATCTCTCAAGATTGTGTTTCCCCTGTTTCTAACATGATTTAAAGGACTAAGGCGCAAGCACTTCCATAGTACCAATGCGGTAACGCCGGTGGCCATCCTCCCCGGCATGGGGAAGGGCGATCTTCGGCGTGCCATCGCGAAGCCCGATGGAAATGTAGACATCAAATACCCCAAGGCACGTATTGGGCGCGAAACCATGCGAGGAATCAATTTCTTTCACAACGGGTTTACCCGCACTGCCCACGGGAAGACTCTGTATGTTGAATGATTCATTTACAAGAACTGCCACAATGCCGCCTTTGCCATCCTTCAAGGTGTAGGCCACGAACCCTCCGGGATAACACGGAGCAACACCCGCATTGGCCCAGGCGGAAGTGAAGTGGAGTCGTTCGTTCAAGCGGATTTTAGCGGGCCAGGTTGCCTTGTGAAGCTGAAGGCGATACCCAAGCCGGAGATTCACTTGTTCTATTAGTGTACGTTCTTTTTCCAGAAACTCGCGGGGGAACCAGTGAATGCATATATAGCTCGCATGATACTCCTCAATGGCGCGCAGAAAGATATCGCGATGCCATGCGCCTTTGTCGATGGAAGGTTGATAGTGTTCATGCTCCAATATTACCGGGCGCACCGGCCAGAACCGTTGGGCCATCGCTGCATGAAAATAGGAATTTGGCGGCGGTTGAACCAAAATACTGTCGTCGCGCAATGTCATGCCTTTGTCAAAAGCATAGTCAATAATATTGTTCCCCTGAAAACTGAAATCATCGTTGGCCGCCAGCAGTGTTTTCTTGAAGTGACGCGCATATAAATCTAGGTGTTTTTTTACCACGTCCGCGGGATAGGTGATTCGAGTGCTTGCAAACGTATGCCCTTCGCCCCACACGCCAAAAGATCCCACATCCACAAAAGCGACATTCGGATTGCCGTCATACCGGGCTGCGGCAACCGCCAGGAAATGTTCCAGTTTTTCCAGGAATATGGGGTCATTATAGTCCGGCTCCCAGAAGGGGCCGCCTTCATCCACACCTTTCCCCACAGTGAAATTATGTCCCTTGGCGCCTGCGGCCGCCACCCATTCCGGCGTGGCATAGCGCATCCAGGATTCCGATGCGCTGAAACGAAACGCCACCTGGAGGCCCTTCTCTATCCATCGTTGCGCAGGCGCATCCACTACCGGCCAGTCATACACTCCTTCCTGTGGCTCAATATACGACCACGGTAAACGTAAGTAGATGCACGACAAGCCGGGAAAGTCGTCCAACGTATCGGAAGGTTCAAGCTTGGAGCCGTAATTTGTCAGGATGTTGGAGTAAAAGTTCAATTTCCAGCCCATCATTGGATTGACTAACGCCGCCCCTGTATCCTGAGGATGTACCACAACCGTTGTCTCTTCGCTGAAACTCCATCCGCCAATTACCAGCAAAATTCCTAATAGGATTAACCGAGTCATGTATTCCCTTTTCATCGATTTTAATGCTTGAACAAAAACAATATATCACCTCAGCATTGTACAAAGAAGGACAGGGTAAGTTGTACACTTTTCCCAATCGTGTAAAAATGAGTTCTGAAACAGCCAATGAGAACGTGGCAATTGTTGAAGACAACAGTGATGCCGCCGCTGATTAGGAATTTACCTGCTAAGATTGTGGTATAATCCACAATCTGATAAAACTGTAAAATGCAAGCTCCCGATCTTGAAGCAAGGTACTCAATGACGGATGATAACAACGTAAATCATAATCTCTCGTTTTTGCACGGTATTAAGAAAGCCGCGGAGGTGGTGCGGCACCTTTTGTTTCAGAGCCGCAGGATTGGAGATCGGCTCTATGTCTACGCAGTGGTGCGGTTCCTCGTGGTTATCGCGATAGCGGCAGGAGCCTTCTTTGCTTCCTATGTCGTAGGGGTGGAAAACCTTCCTGTAATGTGGCTTCTGGGGGTTGCCGGTTCCTTGGGCATATACAACACGATAGTGTTTCTCCTGGTTAAACCGTTCAGAGATCGGGACAAAGCCGCCGCCCATTACAATTACCTTGTTGGATTAATGCATGGCACCATTATGTTGGATTTCATTTTCCTCACCATGGCCCTCTGGCTCGTTGGGGGGGCAAAATCTCCGTTTCAGGCATTCTATCTCTTTCATGTGATTCTGGCCAGCGTCTTTTTATCCCGCCGCGCCGCATTTGCACAAACCCTTTTCGGCTATGCCTTGCTCGCCGCCCTCGTTCTGGGACAATGGACCGGTTGGATTCCCTCCATAAATCCGCCGGGCGCTGTGAATAGCATCAGTCCATTGGATGGCCGGTATGCCTTAACCGTTCTGGTGGTCTATGGAATACTGTTTGCCTTGTCCGCTTTGATTCTTACCAGTCTGATGGCGTTGTTGAGAATGGGGGAGAGGCACTTGATCGAAGCGAATGAGAAACTCGAACGGCTCTCCGCCATGCGGCGGGATTTTCTTCATATTGTGTTGCATGATCTCAAGTCACCCGTGGCGGCTATTTCCCAGCATGTCATGAATTTAGAGGCAACGTTGGAAGGTTCATTGAATCCGCAGCAAGCACAGTGGTTGGAGCGTTGCAAGGTGCGTCTCAAAGACCAGATGGACTTTTTACATGACCTTGAAATGCTGGCTTTGCTGGAAACGGACAGTGTGCTCAAAGATGCCACACCCATGGATCTGGCGAAGATCTTTGTGGAACTTGAATCGGAATATCAGGACTTGGCCCGTGCCCGGAATCAATCGTTGATTGTAGATGTCCCTGGCGATTTACATCAGGTTAAAGGTGTGCCGCGCCTTGTCCGAGAGGCTGTAGCGAATCTGATTGGCAACGCGGTCAAATATACGCCTGACGGCGGTCGAATCTACGTGCGCGCTATAAATATTGGGGCGAAAGTCCGTATAGAAGTGCATGATACCGGAGTGGGGATCGCCCCGGAAGACCACGCGCGTTTGTTTCGGGAATTTGTGCGTCTGCAACCAAAAACCGCCACCGGATCACAAGGAACCTCCAGCGGATTGGGCCTTTCCATTGTGCGCCGCATCGCCGAAGCCCACGGAGGCTCAATCGACGTGTGCAGCGAGGTAAACAAAGGCAGCACCTTTATTCTTGAATTGCCCGCGGCAGGGATGGCCTCCAACTCGTGATACAATACCCCCGTTTTGGAACAACGCTCGTTACCGAAATGCGAACAAAGGGAAAGTTTTATCCTTTTGTGGGTAGTGCTATAGTTCATGAAGCAATACGTTACCTCGTCATTGCGAGCGAAGCGAAGCAATCGTGGCATAGTGTTACGTCGATCACTGTTACGCGGAAGTGAGAGTGCGGATCTGTGCGGCTCGCAATGACAAGAAAATCCTTTGCAATAACGGTGTGGGACAGGTGATTGTGGTGGAAACAAACTACTATCGTTGGGCGTGGTTTCTTCCGTTGCTGCCCTTTATGGCGCTTGCGGTCATGTTTCTGTTCTTTTCCCATGATATCCCCTATCTGGATCAATGGGAATTTGTGCCATTTCTTCAAAAATTTTATGATGACACCCTTCACCTTGATGATTTCTGGGCACAACACAATGAACATCGCATTCTCTTCCCCCGGATGATTATGCTGGGTCTTGCAGCATGCACACACTGGAATGTTTACTATGAACTTGCCGTGAATTTTCTCCTTGGTACGGGCATCTTCCTGTTGTTAATCAAACCGCTTTCGCGTACTGGCGGAAATGCCCAGTGGAATGTATTTCTGGCTTCTTTAATGCTGTTTTCGCTCGGTCAATGGCAAAACTGGTTTCTGGGATGGCAGTTGCAGGTCTTTTTAAGCCTTTTCACGGTCATTCTGTCCTTGCTCACGCTTTCGCGGAAGAAATTGAATGCGGCTTGGTTCTGTTTGGCCATCCTGGCGAGTAGTGTCGCCATGTTTTCTTTTGCAAACGGCATGCTGGTGTGGCCGCTGGGGCTAATCCTGCTGTGGCGCACTGAAAACCGAATAAAATGGACGTCACTATGGTCCGCAACTGCGATTCTGCTGGCCTGTGTGTATTTTAGGGGGTATCAGGCCCCTTCCTATCATCCATCGATATCCACCTCCTTGCATATGCCGGGAAATCTCATCGCGTATGTCTTTATCTACCTTGGACAGCCTATCGTTGGCTTTTTAGGGTTTGGAGCGGTGGCGGCCGGGGCAGCGGGATTAATGGTGTGGGGAATTCTTGGATATTTGACGGTACGGGAAAAAGAGGCGGATGATTTACTGGAATTTTCGGTCCCTCCCCTGTTTTTTGTCACTTTGGGCTTGTACGCCATTGCCAGTGCTGTCATCACTGCCTTTGCACGTGCGGGATTTGGCGCGGAACAGGCATTGAGTTCCCGATATGTCACTATCGCAAACCTCTTCTGGATATCTATCCTCGCCTTGGCCGGATTGCGAATCCAGCAAAATATCCCCGCAAAGCGCAAAATCCTGATGATGGCATGCAGCATCGTGATAGCGCTGTTGGTAACAGGTTCTTCCCTTTATGGCGCGTATCGCTGGACGGAACACTACCATGCACATGGCATGGCGAGAGAAGCATTGCTGCGCGGAGAAAGCTCAGAGGTGTTGCATTTCCTCTATCCGGATATCCCAAAATTGCTGGAACGCCGTGAAATCCTTGTCCAACACCATCTCTCCATTTTTAACCACCATTGACGCAGGGAGGGCGAGGCTCCTGCCGAGCCGTGAAACAAAATATCCAGACATGTTGATAAGACATCCCCATTTTATTTTGGCGGCTCGGCAGGAGCCTCGCCCTCCCGTTGGGAAAATTGTTCCACTGTTTGCAAATGTGCCATGGGGCAGAGGTGATTTATTTCCCAATACAGAAATTGGAAAAGATAATCCCCAAAAGATCGTCCGGCGTGGTTTCACCGGTGATTTCACCGAGTGCATGCAGCGCTTCGCGCAATTCAAATGCCAGAAACTCCGGGGACACCGTTGTATCGTTCAACAAACGCCCCACACACTCCGCCGCGCGTCTCAGACTGTCTTTCTGATGCGCGCGGGTAATTAGGGCTTCCCCTGAGTTCAGATGCACCCCGCCCAGAAGCAAATCCGCGAGTTGTTCCTCCAAACCCTTGAGACCTTCCCCGGTCAGCGCGGATACTCGAACCACTGCGGCAAACGGTTGCACCCATTCCGGAACCACAGGGTCAGGATTCACATCGATTTTGTTTAATACGGCCACTGCCGGTGATTCCACGCCATTTAACTCTTCGGCCAATTCCCGATCTTCCTCGGAGAATGGCTGTGAGGCATCGAGTACAAAGAGGATGAGATTCGCGCTTTCTAATGCTTGCCGCGCTATGTGGACGCCGATTTTTTCCACTTCATCGTGTGTGGAGCGGAGTCCTGCGGTATCAATCAGTTTCAGCGGAATCCCTTCGAGCGTAATATACTCCTCGATACGATCCCTCGTTGTACCCGGCTGTGCTGACACAATCGCCCGGGCATCGCGCAGCAGCGCATTAAACAGGCTTGATTTCCCCACATTCGGCCGCCCCACAATCGCCGCCGTGGCGCCTTCCCGGTACAACCGTCCGGTATCCGCCGTACGTAGCAGTTCCCGCATGCGTTGAAGGGTTTCACGGAGTTGGTTAAAGAGCGGCTCATTCACCAATTCCGGGAGGTCCTCATCCGCGAAATCGACTGCCGCCTCGATATGCGCCAGGACATGGGCCAGCGTATCATGCAGAGCATGGAGTGTTTTTGAAAGCGTCCCTGATGCAGCGGCATTTGCGGCCTGCAATCCGGCATGTGTCCGGGCGCGGATTTGATCGATCACCGCCTCTGCCTGCACCAAATCGATACGGCCATTTAGAAATGCACGCAGTGTAAATTCGCCCGGATTCGCCAACCGTGCGCCCCGCCGCACCACTTCATCCAACACTTCTGACAGCGGTAACATGCCCCCATGGCAATTAATCTCAACCACATCCTCCCGCGTATAACTGTGGGGTGCGCGCATAATATGCACCAGTACTTCATCCAATACTTCCCCGGAGGAATCCTGTATATGCCCATAAAACACCCGTTGCCGCGAAGTCCGAATATCTCTTCCGCTGGAGGAAACAAAGATCTGTTCGGCAATCGCAATCGCCTGCGGCCCGCTCAAACGCACGATCCCTACACCGCCTTCTCCCGGCGGCGTCGAAATCGCGGCTATCGTGTCTTCTATGTAAGGATGCACGGTCATTAGAATCAATGAAATCCAAATGATAAATTGGTTAACTCTTTAACTTTGCAGGGATGTGCCGCGCAAGGGATTCTTTAATTTCATTGTGACGAGAGGAACGGGCTGGCAGACACCCGTATTAGGATTTTGATACCAGTCATGCCGGCCTCCGTGTCGGATTAATACACACTCCCATTCGGCAAGTCTATGGAGCAACTCGGTACGTTTCATTAAACCTCAAGTTCCGCCATATGCCGCGCCCCAGGAATATGCCCCCCCGAAAAATCTGTATAAATATCTTTTAGATTATTCTTTAATTCTTCCAGGGTTTCCCCCTGAGTCCAATAATCGGGAAACTCCTCCAAATACCCAATCCAGAATTCTTCATCTTGCCAGTAGATATAGCGCTGTGTATTCATGGGTAAGCATCCACATTATACTAACTGTAAACGTTTGGATGTATTCGCGCGATATTTCACACGCATTAGAATCGCATCCATTTTTCTATATAGTCATAAGTATACCATAGGTTTTATCGAGGAAACAGTCAGCGATATATTAAAAAACCAGGTCTTTGCACATTTCATGCGATGGGTGTATCCTGTATCTGATGTTTGAGATATGTATGACTGAAAATCCTGGAAAAATCTTTATGATAGAATTCTTGAGAATGAAGTTAATCAAGACCAAACATGGCGCGATGTTGAAGTCTTTTTGAAGATTGAATCCATCAACCAGGGGTTTTCCAAGGAAAGCACGCCCGTTATTGCGGAATGGTTGAAAAAACAGTATGAGGACTGGTTCTATGAGGCGGCAGTCGTTATGGTCTCAAGTTGCGTTGTATTGATGGTAATTACTTTGGTTGTGTCGTACCGGTGGTGGAGAAAAATCAGTAAAAAAACGGAATAAGACATTTTAGGTCAATTCGACTTTTCTCGGGTCTCTGATTCTTTCCTATCCGTAGTCAAAGCGCAGTGGTGCACATTGCAACTTGAATATTTACGTGCAAGTTGTATAATAAAGTTGCAATTAAACTTATGGGAGGATCCGGTATGAAGACCAAAACCACGCACGGGGTTGATGCTCAAATAGGCCGTTACTTGGTCGAGGTGAGACCAAGAGTACAGTCGATCAGGAGTTTGCGCGACGCCATCATACATCTAGCATATCACCTCGCGGAGTACCCGTCCAGGAGTGCATTGCTGGTTTTACCTGGTCTGGAGTTGACTCAAAAACGGTTGATGGTGGAACAGGAGAAGGCGTTGAAGGCTTTTCGCCCGGAAATCATCCAGCGGTTTCACCTGGTATTGGTGGAGCGAGGAGAATATATCAATCTCCCTGCCCGTTTTTCCTCTTCGGACAAGATGCGTTTGGACCAGCTAATCAAAGAACAAACCGTACGGTATGGCGAGCGGTTGCCGCGTATTGATGGATACTATGTTATTCTAAAGCTTCTTGTGTTCCAATGGCTAAAGAACGAGCCACCGGTAACGGCCAAGTGGCTGTCGGACAAAAGCGGCTACAGCTATCCTACAGTGGCAAAGGCATTAACCCGTCTTGCGGATGGAATCAAGAAACATTCCGACCGGCGCATTGAGCTGAAGTCGTTTCCACGGGATGAGTGGGCGCGCCTGCTGGCTGTTTCTGACCAAGTGCGTTCCACTACACGGTTCATCGATGTATCGGGTCAACCACGTCCGGCGGGCGCACTCATGCGCCGGCTTCGCGAAACGGGGCGCTCTGATATCGCCATCGGCGGTGTACACGGAGCCCGGCGCTATTACCCGGAACTGGATCTTGTTGGGAGTCCGCGTCTTGACCTGATAGTGCACTGTCCGCTTGGCGCCGTAAACCTTGATTTTGTGAATCGGTTGGACCCAGGACTGGCGAGAGTCGAGGGAGCCGGAAAGCCGGCGCATCTCGCCGTCCATGTCGTACGCAGCCGGGATTCCTTTTTCGAAAAGGGGAAGGATGACCTGTTTTGGGCGGACCCCGTAGAATGTCTGCTTGACCTTCACGATGAGCGCCTCGAACCACAGGCACTGGAGTTTCTAAACAACCTTGTGGAACACCGGGAGAAAAACCGATGAATGATGTTTCACCCGAACATGTGCTCTAAGAAGTTGCTTCTGCCGTGCCTGTCGAGTTTCTGGAAAACATAGTTGTTATTGGCAGCCTTGCCGCCGGTTACTATTTTTTCAAAGGCAATTCTTCTCTACATGTGCGCACTAAGGACATCGACTGTATCTTGTCTCCCCGCATGATCGCGGTCGATGCTGGCGTTGCTATTGTTGATCGACTGATTGGAATCGGTTGGAGACCGCGGGAGGAAGGAAATTTCGGTCTTCCAGGCACCCCAAAAACACCTGACCACAAACTCCCTGCGGTACGTCTGTACCCGCCGAATACAACAGCGTGGTTTATTGAGTTGCTTACCGTGCCGCGCTCCGAAGATGAAGGAAATAGCTGGACCCGCCTTGAACTCCCATCAGGTCACTACGGCCTTCCATGCTTCCGTTACCTATCAATTGCCGCCCATGATCCAATAAAAACTGCCCTTGGTCTTTACTGTGCACGACCGGAAATGATGGCTCTCGCAAACCTGTTAGAGCATCCGGTAATTGGCACACAGACCATGAACAGCCTGTTCGCCGGACGGAGCATCAAGCGGGGTAACAAAGACCTTGGGCGTGTTCTTGCGTTGGCACGGCTCAGTGAAAATGAGATTGAAAACTGGCATGAGGCTTGGCACAGGGCGATCAAGACGTGCTTTCCTACAAATTGGCGTAACCTTGCTGTACATGCAGGCGATGGACTTCGAGCATTGTTGGACAGCAGAGAAGATATGATGGAAGCATTCATTACCTGTATAACCGGTCTTCTTGCATACCGTGCCGTTACCCAGGACCAATTGCGGATTACCGGCCTACGACTTGTTCAAGAGGTCATAGAGCCGCTTGAGCAGGCGGCCGGGAGAATGGACTGAGGCCGTAAATCCGGTAACCAAGTTTTTCCGTTGGCGGGGAATTCTTCCTGAAGCAGTGTTTTCTGGAAGGTCACTGTAAGGGTGCTTAACTGTCAAAAAAAGAAGCGGCACGAGGCCGCTTCCGAAGAGTTATTTTTGGAGCTGTTTAGTCGCTGAGGGAGCCTGCGTCGTAGTCGCGTCGGCGCGGGCGGTTTCCACGATAGCGCTGGCCGCCATGGCCACGTCCGCGGTCGCGGTTGTAGCGGGGGCGATCCTGGCGCTGGTTTTTGGGGCTGATGACCACGCTCCGGTATAGCGCTTCGCCCAGGCTGAACGTGCGCACATCGGGGTCATCCTGCAGGGTCACGTGGATAATCCGGCGTTCCTGCGGGCTCATGGGTTTCAGCCGCATGTTCCGGCCGGTTTGCTTGGCGCGTTCGGCGAAATTGCGCGCGATGTCTTCCAGCGTCTCACGGCGGCGTCCGACATACCCTTCCACGTCCACGACGATACGCTCGGTGTTCTCCGCCACGTCCCCGCGTGAAATAACCCGGTTGATCAAATATTGCAGTGCGCCCAGATTACGCCCTTTCCGGCCAATCAGCAAGGCGCTGTCTTCCGATTCCACGTTAAGCCGCGCCGAGCCGTCCTCGCCCCGGGCAAACTCCACCTTCGCCGTGATGTCCATCTTGGCAATGATTTCTTGAAGCAGCGCCGCCGCCTCATTGCCTTGCGCGTCGGAAATTGGGGCGAATGACGCTTCTTCCACCGCCTTTTCCACAACGTTGCCCGTTTCTGTGCCTGTTTCCATGGTCATCTCTTCCCCTTCATTCAAGGCGTCGTTGTCATTTTCTTCTTCCGGTTGCGCAGGTTCGGGCTGTTTTTCGATGCGTTCAACGAGGACAGGCCGAGGCGCGGGCGCCTGCTGCTGCTTCCGTTCCTGCCGATCCGTTCGGCGTTCTCTTGACTCATTGCGGTCGCGGCGATCCTGCCGGCCGCCTTGAGAACGTTTCCCGTGCCGATCCCGCTCCTGGCGATCCCGTCCGCCGCGTTCAACGCGAGCCTCGCGCTCCCCCCGGTCCCGGCGTGGACCACGTTCCCGCCGTCCGCCATGGTCGCCCCGTCCGCCGCGTTCCTGACGTTCTCCACGGTCGCCGCGTTCTTGGCGGCGTTCACGGTCTGCGCCTTTTTCCGATTTCTTCGACACCTCCGGAAGACGATCTACCGTGAGTTTTACGCGTACTGGGCGCGAACCCAGTCCAAAGAACCCCTTGCTCCCTTCATCGAGAATTTCAATCTTGTCAACTTCATACAACTCCACGCCCAATTCCTGAAGGGCGCTTTGAGTTGCCTCTTCGCGGGTTTTGCCGCTTGCTTCTACACTGCGCATAGTATCGGTCTCCTGCCGCGTCCCGCGCCGGGACGCGTGGTTGTCTGGGCTGGCCCGAAGCCCATCGTTGATGTCTATTTTTTGTTGCTCTTTTTGCCTTTGCCGTCCATACCGAGATCTTTTAATTTTTTATCCCGGCGGACTTCCTTGTTCATTTGGCGCTTCCGCGCCTGGGCAATCGAATAAAAGTGTTTCGACTGCGTGAGCGGTTTCTTCTCCTTTACGTCCACATCAATGTTGATTCTCTGGACAATCATGTTTTGTCCGATGCCCAGTAATGTGCTGATGAGGATGTACAGGTTCAGTCCGGCTGCCAGGTTGTAGCAAAAGATGCTGAAGAACACGGGCATGATCGTCATCATCATCTTCTGTTGAGGATTCATAGCCGGACCACTCGTTGGCGTCAGCTTCACGCTGAGCACCATCGCCACTCCACCTAATATGGGCAATAAATTGATGCTGTCGATCACCATGCTGGAAAACGGCACTGGGATCCCGAAGGAAAGGGAGAAGAACCGGTCTGGTTCTGAGAGATCCGTCATCCACAGGAAGAACGGTGCGCGCCGCAATTCAAACGCGCTCCACAGCATCCGGTAGAGCGCAATGAACACTGGCAACTGCAAAAACATGGGAAGACATCCGCCCAGGGGGCTTACGCCCCGCTCCCGGTACATCTCCATCATCCTTTTTTGCAATTCCTGCTGATTGTCGCCCACCTCGGCCTTGATCTTTTCCAGTTCCGGCGCCAGTTTCTGCATCTTCTTCATGTTCTTCATGCTCTTCATGGTGAGCGGGAACACGGCGAGGCGCACCAGCACCGTCAGGAAGATGATCGCCAGCCCATAATTGGCGATCAGGTTGTTGTGGAACCAGTTCAATATGGCCAACAGCCACTTCGCAAACGTGTCCATGAACTTGAACATGGTGAAGAATTCCAGCACCTCGTCCAATCCTGGCCACGCTTCACGCAGCGATTTGCCCAGCGTTGGGCCGAGATACGCGCGGAAGCTGCGTGTTTCAGATTTGCCCGGCTCCACCTGCATCCGCGGCGCCCCCACGCCAATGCGGAAATGCTTCGGATCCCCCGAAACCCATCCTTCTGGTTCCTCAAAGTTGGGTTTTAATGCTACCACAAAATAGGCGCTCTTGACCGCTATCCAATCCGGACCCAGCACCCGTGTAGAATACGAATTACTGTCCGCCGGCGGTTTTAAATTCGCCGTTGGATGGTGCTCATTCTTGCCTGTTTTGCGCCACACGACAGTCTGCTGAACCCCTTTTGTCTTGTCCCCTGATTCCACATTTGGACCCCAGTTTAGAGAAAATGCCGGTTCCACCTTGTCCAACCCCAATACCCGTACCGCTGACTCCAGATTGACATATTCCACGTTCACATCAATCGTATGGCCCTTATCCAGCGTAAAGGTCTTGATAACTTTGGCCACTCCTGGCGCTTCAATGGTGAAGACCGCCGTATGTGTCTCCGTGTTCACCAAGACCTCCCACCGCCGCTTGTCCAGTTCATCCCCTAAATACTGCGAACTGAACCGCAACCCGAAAGGATACACCGCCTCCGCGTCCGGAACATCCTTCATTTCCGGCACTAACTGAATGGAATCCGCCCCCTTATCGCCTAAGAGCACAGTCGCACGCTTCAGCCGCGCTCCCACCCGGGTAAACGTCACCGCCAACTGATCATCCTGCAGTATCACTTCATCGGAGGGATCAGGAGAATTCGCCACCGGCGGCCATGCCGCCAAGGCTGCTGCATCTTGAATGGTGACAGGGGAAGATGCGGTGGTATTTTGTGCCGGCTGGGTTTCCAGTGGACGCGCCTCCTGTGGAGTGGGCGGAGGCGTTTTGGCTGGAGGTGCGGTCGGCAGAAAAAAATACGACCACCCCACCACCAGCAAGGTCATCAGCACAATCGCTATAAGCTGTTTGCGCTGTACCTCTTTATCGCGGTTATCATCCAGCAAAACCCTGTGTCTCCAAGGTTGCGGATGAGCCTAGGTGGGAAGCTCCTTCCGCCGCTTTTCCGGCACGGGATCAGATCCGCCCGCACAAAACGGCTGACATCGCAGAATACGTCCTATGGCATAGACCGAACCCACGAAAACTCCGTGAATCCGTAGTGCGTCTATCGCATACTGCGAACACGTGGGATGAAAACGGCAATGCTGGCCCAACATGGGCGATAAAAACTGCTGATACAGACGGATCATGAAAATCATCAGCCTAGCCATGCATGATCCCTCCGCGCTGCAACAATGTATGCAACTCCGCCCCGCATTCCCGGCCGCTTAGCCCCGCGCTTGATGCGCGCGCGATCACTGCCAAATCCACAGGGCAACAGAAAGAGGCGTGGTGCGTCCGGAAGAATTCGCGGATATGCCGCTTGATGCGATTGCGCACCACCGCGTTGCCTACTTTGCGCGATACCGTCATTCCCAGCTTGCATCCCTGGGCTTCCCGCCGGATCCAATAACAAACGAATGCGCGACCCGACACCCTCTCACCGTTTTTGAGAACGATTTCGTACTCTGATTTGCGGGTAAGACGCGCCGCCCGTGGAAACTTGTATCGACCCGGCACAACAGGCTCATCACCTTTCCAAAAGTTACGCTGACAGGCGTTTCCGCCCTTTCCGGCGGCGGCTGCTTAGCACTGCTTGGCCGCCCCGGGTCGCCATTCTCGCCCGGAACCCATGCGTGCGGGTCCGCCGGATATTCGATGGCTGAAATGTCCTTTTCACACTTTGCTCCTCTCACACTGCTTCACATTGCTAACTCGTGCTGCGCCATGGGATTGGATACGAATGGCCCACCTGCGTGCACGCCATAACCCAGAATCGGGTTCTTGGAACAGAAAATAGTGTACCTTTTTCTTGAATGAAATGTCAAACAAACGAGGAAGTGGTCGGCTATCTATCGGGGGCTGTCGAATTGACGGTTACTGGTCGATAGCTTTTCTTTCCAATCCCTTGCTATTCTAAAAAAGAATCAGTGTATGGAAATACCGCTAAGGAAGGAAGAAAGTTCATGACTATGTTATCAGTTTGTCTTGGATATTTGGTTGTTTTGGCGTCATTGTCAGCACAAGGGATTGGAGGATCTACGGTTTATGTCTCCAAGCTGGGCGATAATTCGGATGGGTCGTCCTGGGAAAAAGCATATACGACGATTCAGGCGGCGTTGAATGCTGTGCCGGATGATACGGGGAAGTATCGGATCATCGTGCGTCCGGATACATATATAGAGGCGAATCTTTTCCCGGCGCATAGAGGCGCAGCAGGAGCGTATAACGAACTCATCGGCGATTACGATGGAAGTCTTGGTTCGGGCACGGCGGGCTGGGTTGTGATAGATTCCGGCGATCCGGGGAAAGGGTTTAAGAGTTATGATTGGTGGTCCACCATCCGGGCGTATAAGCAGGGGTGGTCCAAGGAACATACCGAGCCCACGTTTTCTTCGATTGGTTGGGACCGCTGGCGGTTAAGCCGGATTTACACGTCGGGGTCGGATGCGGGCCTTTTCTGGGACTGCACGGACAACATCGAGCCGTTCACGGTGGTGGTGGAGGATTGCGTGGGCATCGGGCGCGCTTTCGGAGGCGGTGTGGGCAGTTGCCTGTCGCGTACCGACGAGCCGATTGTGTTCCGGAGGTGTCATTTGTGGGCCTTGGACTGGTGGGGAGACACCGCCGCGGCGTATGTCCGTATCGAGAACAAGGAAATGCCGGATCGTCCGGATGTCTATTTTGAAGATTGTGTGATGACCAGTCCGCAATGTTCGCTCAAGGGCGGGAATTTCGGATTCCATACCTTCATGAGGATCAAACTAAACCGTTGTAAATTGATCACCTTGAATTTCTCCCAGCCGGTCGGCACCCCCACGGATGGCATCATCCAGAGTGTGGAACAGGGTAAGTACCTTCATGTGGATCTCGAAGATACCACCTTGATGGGGTATAAGGTTTTCGGGGTGCGGGTGAACAAAGACACCGCCAATGAAATTGGCTACACTACGAAAGGCTCAGTGCTTGCCTATGTGCAATTCCAACAGGAGGTGCCCAAAGGCATCCATCGGCTTGGTTCTTGGCCGGTGAATGTGTTTCAGGATCTGATGCCGCCCATGCCGCCTGCTCCCGCACGGCCACAAACCGGGGATAAAACACTTGTCATGCGCGATATGTGCGAGGTAAGCCCGGTGGTCTGGCAGGGGAAGCTCTGTCTAATGGAATGCTTCCGGCCTGCGAGTGGCGGCACTTCCAAAGACTATTACCTTATCCTCCGCGATGTGGACAGCGGAACGGAACTCGCCAAATTCGCGGAAGGCTACAGCCTTGCCTGTGCGTTTACGCATGACAATGTCTTCTATGCCTTTGCTTCGCGGTTTGAGGACAATAACTGGAATGACGTAACGATGTTCAAGTCGAGCGATCTAAAGACGTGGGAGCAGAAGGTAGTCATCAAGCAGGAGAGTAACGAACATCTCTTCAACAGTTCCGTGTGCGAAGGCCCGAATGGGTTTGTCATGGCGTATGAGACCAATGATCCCGCGTATCCGGCGTTTACCATCAAATTCGCGGAATCAAAAGACCTGGATGCCTGGACCAAGCGTACGGATACGCCTTTTGGAACGGATCGCTACACCGCGTGCCCGTGTATCCGGTACGCCAATGGCCATTACTACCTCATGTATCTGGAACACCGCACACCGCGTTGGTTTTTTGAGGAGTATATCGCCCGTTCCACCGATCTTGTCTCCTGGGAATTGAGCACGATGAATCCCATTCTTACGGTCGAGGACATCAAGGAAGGGATTAATGCGTCGGATGTTGACGTGGTTGAATTCGGCGGGAAATCGTATATTTATTATGCGGTTGGTGATCAATTGACGTGGATGAATATCGAGCGTGTGACGTATCCCGGGCCGTTAGCAGACTATTTTGAGGCGTGGTTTAAGAAATAATTTTCCAAAGTGAAACTTTGGAACGATGGAAGGAGAGAAGAAGTGCGTTCCCAAGTATTCTTGGGAACGATGGATAAAATCTGGGACTCAGGAACTCAGGAACGAGTGAGAAAAATATACCGTGTTCCGCCTATAATGTGTTAAGTGCATTGTATATGAGCCTTTGATTTGAAATGCGGACGGCGAGTGTCCGCAAGGAGATAAAGTATGGCGACGAATGTTTCTTCCGGTCTTTATGCAACCCACGAAGTGATTAATCAGCCGTCCGCGCTGTGCGATTACAACGTTTACGAAGCGGATACTCCGTTGAAGGAAGCTGTCCAGCGCGAAGGGGCCGGTTGGGCCGAGGAGGCGATCAGCGCGTTCGGCGCAAAGATGGGGAGTGCGGAATATATCGAATATGGGCGTCTCGCCAACACGGTGCTGCCAGTGCTTCAAACACACGATCGTTTTGGTCATCGGCGCGATGAGGTGGAGTTTCATCCAGCGTGGCACGAATGCATGCGCGCGGGGGTGGAGGCTGAAGTGCATGCGCTGCCATGGAATCATCCGAAACCTGGGGCGCATGTGGCGCGCGCAGCCAAGCATTATATGCTGAGCCAGGTGGAATCCGGCTGCTGCTGTCCGCTGACCATGACCTTTGCGGGTGTGCCGGGATTGCGCCAACAGCCCGATGTGGCCAAGGAATGGCTGCCCCGCATCATGTCCACAACATACGATTCGCGCAACGTCCCAGCATCGGAAAAGGCGGGATGTATTATGGGCATGGCAATGACGGAGAAGCAGGGCGGCTCGGACGTCCGTGCCAATACAACACGCGCGGTGCCGCTGGGCAAGGAAGGCCCCGGTCAGGAATATTTTCTCACCGGCCATAAGTGGTTCGTATCCGCACCCATGTCTGATGTGTTTTTGACGCTTGCCTATACGGAAAAAGGGTTGTCGTGTTTTCTGGTTCCGAAGTGGCTTCCGGACGGGACCCGGAACCGCTTTTTCATCCTCCGCCTTAAAGATAAACTTGGCAACAAGTCCAATGCGTCCAGCGAGGTGGAATATTGCGATACGTGGTCGAGGATGGTGGGGGAGGAAGGCCACGGCGTGCGCACCATCATGGAAATGGTGAATCACACCCGCCTGGATTGTTCCATCGGCACTGCTGGGATTATGCGGCAGGCCCTGGCGCAGGCGCTGCATAACGCCCGCAACCGCAAAGCATTTGATCTACCGCTCTCGGATCAGCCGCTTATGCGAAACGTGCTCGCCGATCTCGCACTGGAATCGGAAGCCGCCACCACCATGATCATGCGCGTGGTGCATTTTTATGATGAACTGGCGCAAAACGCGTCGATTCGTCCGCTGGCTCGGCTGGCCACGGCCATCACCAAATTCTGGATCTGCAAGCGCGCGCCCAATATGGTGTACGAAGCGCTGGAGTGTCTCGGGGGTAGCGGTTATGTGGAGGAATGCATCT
>ERZ795059.608-NODE-608-length-44861-cov-9.945119_pt1 | contig 44861 bp, 40 predicted proteins | sample MGYA00375143_ERZ795059 | MGnify/ENA primary metagenome ERZ795059 (study PRJEB30188, sample SAMN05720168) | activated sludge metagenome | isolation source: Anaerobic digester | place: USA | collected 2015-01-07 ... | reverse complement strand
TACGCGGGACGAGCGACGATTGGGACGCTAAGTACGTGAGAGGACGTTATGGACGCGATGTACGTTAAGTACGCCAGTTGAGCTATGGACTTCCGTCTCGTTTTTTGATAACCTGTGCTCATCAGCCATTAATCTATTTGAAAAGAATCGGATGGTTTGGTCTGCGCGCTGATCACGAGTAATTTACGGATTTCCTTGCTTATAATTTCCATGCTAATTTTAGCCAAAAATTTCAGACAACATTCTGGAAAGACGGGCTCTCCTGCCATGGAGGCGTGATCGTTTGTTGAACACAAAAGCAGATCTTTGCCATGCGATTGTCATCATATGACATTTGTTATCGCATTAATTTTGGGTTTGGGAATAGGTGGCGGTTCGGCCTACTACCTGTTTACAGCCAAAGCCAAAAAAGCCAAATTAACCTTGGAGGAGGCCGAAAATAAATCAAAACTGCTGGTCAAAGACGCGGAAACCAAAGAGCAGGAAATCTTGGTCCGCGCCAAAGACAAGGCTATCAAAATCATAGAAGAGGCCCGTCGTGACGAAAAACAAGCTCAAGAAGAACTTAAAAAACAACAAGCCGCCTTGGTGGAACGGGAGACGGCCTTTGGAACCAGAATGCTGGAAATTGATGAAATCAAACAAAAACTCGAAAAGCAGTCCGCGGATCTGACAGACAAAGAACAGCAAATCCAAGCCATCAAAGAAGAAGAAAGCAAAAAACTGGAAGAAGTGGCCAACCTGACCCAAGAACAAGCTGTGGAGCGCTTGCTGTCTTTGGTCGAAGAAAGAGAACAGGATACTCTCATGAGCCGTATCCATAAATTGGAAAAAATGGAGTCTGATGAAATAGACCGCAAAGCCAAAAACATCTTGGCCGTGGCCGTCCAGCGTTTGGCCGCCTCGCACGTAGTGGAAACCACCACCACACACGTGGAACTGCCCAGCGATGAAATGAAAGGACGCATTATCGGACGCGAAGGCAGAAATATCAAAACCATCGAATTATTGACCGGCTGTGAACTGATTATCGATGACACGCCCAACATGCTGACCATTTCCGGCTTCTCGCCCATCAGAAGACAGGTAGCCAAAAGAACATTGGATAAACTGATCGTGGACGGACGCATCCACCCCGGACGCATTGAAGAAACCGTGGACGAATCCAAAAAAGAACTGGCTTTGGATATTAAAAAAGCCGGCGAAGACGCCCTGTTCCAAGTGGGCATCTCCATGGCCGGCATCGATCCCAAGCTGGTGCAGATTTTAGGCCGTTTGAAATACCGCACTTCGTACGGCCAGAATATTTTGCAGCATTCCATGGAAGTGTCGTTGATAGCTACCATGTTGGGCGAAGAACTGGGTGCTGATGTTTCGGTTTGCAAAAAAGGCGGACTGTTTCATGATATCGGCAAGGCCGTGGATCACGACTTACAGGGCGGACATCCGGAACTGGGTGTGCAAATCCTTAAAAAATTCGGTTTTCCTGAAGAAATTTGGTATCAATGTCTGGGCCATCATGAAGACAAACCTAAAACCTTGGAAGCTGTTATTGTTAAAGCTGCGGATGCTATCAGCGGAGCCCGGCCCGGAGCACGTAAAGACTCTCTGGAGCAGTATGTGAAGCGCTTGGAAGAGCTGGAAAAGGTGGCTTCAGGTTTTGAAGGCATTGATAAAGTCTATGCCATACAAGCGGGCCGCGAAATTCGCGTATTCGTTAATCCCAAGGCCATGGATGATTTTGGAGCCACTAATCTGGCACGCGACATTGCCACCAAAATCGAAGCCGAACTAAAATACCCCGGAGAAATCCGTGTCACTTTGATTCGCGAGACCCGCATCATTGACTACGCCAGATAAAAAAACCGCCTGTCAGTTCAGGAGGTTGAGAGATGATCGGGTCGCCGCCAGGCGGCCCGACATTTTTAGCGGCTGACGGAGATGTGCCAGCGCGATCGCTGACCTGGTAACCCGAGTTGAGCGCGCGATGCGACGCAAGCAATCCAACAGGATCTTGCCCTTGACCCAGGAATTGCGCGGGGCAAAGCCGAGCAACTTGTTCAAAACCAGCACAAACCGGTCTATGAGCAGCGGATCAATCAAGAACATGTTCGGACACACCGCTTCCTGCTCAAAGACATGCAAGCTGTTGGTGATGTGAATCTCGGCTTGGCGACGACGGGCGGCACTGGTTAATACTCGGCTCATAAACTGAACCATGAAATGGCTCTGATCTTCCTGGCACAGGTACTCATCCAGATCCTCAAGAGAGCCTTCCCAGTAAAAGATCAGACTTAGATAACTTTCCATGCCTCCTCCTCCCCGTTAATGCCTTAAAATACCCAAAATCTTAAATACATTATTTAAAAACAACCGTCAACCCTATTGTCCGCTGGCTGAAAAAGAGCATAATATACTTCTATGACCTGCATTAATATTTTAATTTTTGGAGATGTGGTCGGCAAAATCGGCCGTTTAGCTCTAAAAAAGCACTTGCCGGTTTTAAAAGACAGATACTCTCCGGATATCACGGCCATCAATGTAGAAAATCTGGCTCACGGACGAGGCATTACGCCCGGCACCCTGCAAGAGATGAGTGACCTGGGAATTGATATTTTTACTTCGGGGCACCATGTCTGGGAAAATCCGCAAGGTTTATCCTTGCTTGACAGCAAAGACTGGCAGACACGATTGATCCGCCCGCTGAACGCAGACCCAAAATCAGCCGGGATTGGGTATTGCGTAAAAAACATCAAAGCCACCAATGTGATATTTTTAAACCTGCAGGGCCGCCTCTTTATGCCCCAGGAAGTATCTTCCCCCTTTTTAGCCTTTGACCGTTTCTGGGCGCAAACAGTACCCCAATACCCCAATCCGTTGGTGGTAATAGACTTTCACGCCGAGGCTACCAGCGAAAAACAGGCTTTGGGACATTTTGCCGACGGGCGGGCGGGACTGATCTACGGCACCCATACCCATGTGCCCACGGCTGATGCCCAAATACTGGAAAAAGGCACGGGCTATATCACGGACGCGGGCATGGTCGGTGCTTATGATTCGGTTATCGGTTTTGAAAAAAATAGCTCTATTAAGCGATATTTAGAGGATTCAACCGCTCCTTACGAGCTCGAAAGCCATGGCCGGGCCGTTATTAACGCTTTATTATGGACCGTGACTATTGACAAAAAGGGTGAAAATCAGCTTAAGCTGATAAGGGAAATTATTGATATATAAGCGAATAAATGCTAGACTAACCCCATTAATCAACCGTCTAAACCCAACTTGAGACAGTTGGCCGGCGACGGGCTAATTCACACTTAAATCAACCATTATGAATAAAGCTGAACTCATCAACGTTATCGCTGAAAAAGTCGGCGTAACTAAAAAACAAGCTGAAGACATGATCGAGTCTTTCGTTGACATCGTCATCAGCGAACTGCAAAAAGGCAACGAGGTGACCATCGCGGGCTTCGGTCAATTCCTGGCTAAAAAACGGGCCGGCCGCATGGGCGTTAATCCGCAGAACCCGTCTGAAAAAATTCAGATACCTTCCGTGACCGTACCCAAATTCAAAGCCGGTAAAAGCCTGAAAGATGCTTTGAAGAGCCAGCACGCCCCGGAACCGATGACAGCTGCTCCGGAATCATCCGTCCAATAAAATCCAAAAACAGATTAAAACACCCCGCTTGGGGTGTTTTACTTTTTTTGAACCACGGCCACCAGATTCCTGCCTTTGAACCAATGGCACCAACCGGATAAATCATAAGCACCGATATTCTCTATGGCCCATAATTTAGCATCGAAATCAGCTTTATATTCAAGCGGAGTATAAGCATGCACGTAGCGTTTTTCCGGCCTAGAACCCGCTTTCCAGGCGTAATACAAGTCCCCGCCATCCCCGCCCGGAACACCCACGGCTCTTAACCAGGCGTATTTAAAAGTTTGCCACGAAAAGAAACGACGCGCGCGCAAATTCCAAACCGCACACACCAGCCAGCCTCCGGGCTTTAACAGACGATGCATCTCTTGTATGGAACGACGTCTCCATTCCTCCGAAGGCACGTGGTGCAAAACAGCTACGCAGGCGACCAAGTCCGCGCATTGATCAGGTAAATCTACTTGAGGCAAACCTCCGGAAATGATTTTAAAATTCGGCCGTCCGCCGTTCTTTGCTTCAGCCTGCTGTCTTAAAGCTTGAGAGGGTTCGACACCCAAATAATTTATATTCGCCGGCAAAACATCAAACAACCTGCCATTACCGGCTCCCATGTCGATCAGTGTGTCTCCGGGTTTAGTTTTTTGAACAATCAAATCCATTAAATTCCAAGGCCGGCCCCGCTTGGAGCTGAACATCCGCCCTTCCGATTCATAAAAATCCGAGACTTCTTGAGCTGTTCTTTGTCTGGCCCGTGTATCCATATCAATCAAGATAACGGTTTCAAGAGCAAAAGTCCATGCCATTCCATCCTTGCCATAATCCTCAATTCATAGCATCATAGGCTTTACCATGCAAAAGATTCCTCCTCTTGATTTGGCTAAAGACGTCATAAAAAACGTCTTGTTTTTGGATTGCCCGACCAGAAAAGATGTGATGAAAGAAATCAGAAAGCGTTTAAAAAACACAGACTATGCCTTCCCAGCTTCCATCCAACTTTGGCTGGCTTACAGAGAGCTGGTAAAAGATGGGCTAAAGAAAAACCCGGCCTTGGAAAAAGCTTTGCGCGTTAAAGACGTACGGACGGACAGCGGCGTGGCGCCGATCACGGTTTTGACCAAGCCCTTCCCCTGCCCCGGGCGCTGTGTTTACTGCCCCACGGAAACGCGCATGCCCAAGAGCTATTTATCGAGTGAACCCGCGGCCGCCAGAGCCTTGAGCTTAAAATTCGATCCCTACGAACAAGTCCTGCAAAGAGTAAAAGTTTTGGAGCGCAACGGGCACCAAACCAATAAAATTGAATTGATCATTAAAGGCGGAACCTGGTCGGCCTATACTGCGTCATACCGCGAGTGGTTTATCAAAAGATGTTTTGAAGCGGCCAATAACATTAATCACCCCGCTTGCACGACCGAGACCGAAGAAAATTTGCAGCAAGGAGATTTACTGAACCAACAAACCATTAATGAAACCGCCGAACATCGGATTATCGGCCTGACCATTGAGACCAGGCCTGATTGGATCAAGCCCAAAGAAGTGATTCATTTGCGCCGGCTGGGTGTGACGCGCGTGGAGCTGGGCTTGCAGATCATCGATGATCGGGTACTAAAACTAACCAAGCGCGGAACCACGGTAGCGGACGCCGAACGCGCTATCAGCCTGCTTAAGTCAACCGGCTTTAAAGTTGACGTCCATATTCTGCCGGGCCAGCCCGGAGCCAGCACGCAAGATGACCTGGACTCTTTTAAAAAGCTTTTTGACGACCCGAGATTCAGGCCGGACATGGTCAAAATATATCCCTGCGTGGTTTTGCCCAATGCCGAGCTAGCTGAATGGACAGCGCGTGGAGAATACAGACCCCTGGAAGGCTCCGAACTAAAAGAGCTGTTGATTAAAATGCAGGCTATGGTGCCGCGCTATTGCCGTGTTCCGCGTTTAATCAGAGATTTTCCAACCACGGAAATCACTCACGGCAACAAACAGTCCAATTTAAGAGAGTCGATTGAATCTGAAATGAAAAAACGAGGTTTAGCCTGCGTTTGTCTGCGTTGCCGCGAAGTGGGGCACGTGCCGGGCGATCACACAATGGATGAAACTAAAATATTTGAGGAACGTTACGAAAACGCGGATGGCCTTGAAGTGTTTTTATCGGTCGAGAACATGGATCGCAGTGCCGTCTTTGCGTTTTTAAGATTGAGGTTGCCAAAAATCCCTCTAAATCTCCCTTTGACAAGGGAGACTTGTATGTTGCATGGCACGATCATCCCTTATGATAAAAAATTGACTGTGGCAGCTCGCGAACTACGCAATAATCAAACGCCCGCCGAAAAATCGATCTGGCAATTCTTAAAAAGAGACGCTACCCAGTATCGTTTTTTAAGACAAAAGCCGATTGATCATTTCATTGTGGATTTTTACTGCTCCCAACTTCTACTGGCCATAGAAATTGACGGCTCTTATCATGAAGAAAAAATTGACTACGACCAACAAAGGTCTGATAAGTTGGCCACTTATGGAATCAAAGTAATACGCTATACCAATCAACAAGTGCTTACAGACTTCGATAATACAAAAAAAGATTTGATGAATAGACTGGCAGAACGACACCAAGATCTCCTGCTATCTTCAAAAGAACATATATCCCCCTTGACAAAGGGGGACCAAAGGGGGATTTACGAAACTTTCCCGGTCTTAAAAAACGCGGCCATCATCAGAGAATTGCATACCTATGGAACGGCTTTAAATATAGATCAGCACCGGGCTGAAGCCGCCCAGCACAAGGGATATGGCCGGCTATTGATGGAGCGCGCGGAAAAAATCGCTCTGGACCGGGGCTATGCCAAAATAGCCGTCATTTCCGGGGTGGGCGTAAGAGAGTATTATAAAAATGTTTTAGGCTACCATGAACAGGATACTTACATGGCCAAAGATCTGAAACAGTCAGCTTGAAATTTTCTGTCTTAAACCCACAATCGCCTGCTTTTCTTGCTGCAATTCCGCGATACGTTGTTTAAGATCCGCATTCTCGGCTTTAACTGATTCGATATTGCGCGTCAACTCATTAATCTCCCTTTGCAGTTGATTCATTCTTTGCATTAAAAATTGCTCACGCACCGCCGATTCCATCAGCCGGTCAACGTATTCACCCCGGCTTTCTTGCTCGCGCTGTTCGGCCACACTTTGCGTAATAACATGCTCTAAAACTTGACGCTGTAATTCAGCCAAATCAGGCGCTCCGCCGGCCTGAATCTTGGATTTCAAACCTTCGACCCAAACATCAACTTGTTTCAAGCCTTTCTCACCGCCGATGGCTTTCATGGAGTAGTCCTGCAATGCCGGCAGATTGCCGCGCCCCTGTCCCGATTCTTCTTCCAAACGGCGGACCACCAAAAACAAAAAACGCTGGATGGTTTTTTCAATTTCAACCTGCCTGTCAGCTATTTTGACCAGCAAATCAGACACTTCTTTGGTGCCCAGGGCCGTATTTTCCGGATGTTTGAAGGCAAAACCAGCCTCAGTCATCTGCCTGCGGAAAGATGGAGCATCGGAAGCTGAAAAGGATCCGAAATTAAACAATAAAGATTCCGGGCGATATTTGGCGGTGCGCGCCTGATCCGTGGCCGGCACCACGGCTTCCCGGCCCGCTTCGGCAATCTCTTGTTGAACACGGCGAATTATTTCTTGATCGTTCGTTTGTAAACTAATGGAAAACTCATCACCGCCCACGCGGTAAACTTCAGCTTTCAGACCTTCCGGCAATTGACTGATAATTCTATCCAAAATCCGGGTAGCCGCTTTAATAGCCGTGTTGCCGGTTCCACAGCCGCCTTCTTTATCAAAATATTTCAAAAAAGCCATGTCGATAGCAATCACAGACACAGGCCTCCCCTCCTCCAAAGCCCCCTCGATGTTCTTATAAAACATACCTCGGCCGTATAAACCCGTGGCTCCATCGCGGCGCACAGCTTGATGATTGAGTTCGGCTTCAGCTTTTTTTAGACGCGCGGCCAGCAATCGATTATCCGGATCACCCTGCAGCATGGATTCCAGTCTTTTCTTTTCGTTTCTAAGTTTATTTAATATCAATCCACCCTTGGTAGGCTCGTATTGATCCAAAAATTCTTCCTCTGATCTCACCCCGGTTAATTCTTGACTGTTATCCTTTTCATCGCCTGAAGAACCGTACATCTTATCCATGTCCAAAGGCAAAAGGCCCTCACGTTTCTTGTTATCCAGAACAAACTTTGTCAGCTGATCGGAAAAATCTTTTTGCTCCCGGGATCTTTCTCTGAAAGCCGTCAGGGCCGCTTCAATGGAGGGGGCCAAATACTCGCCATTATTCTCCTGCAGGGAACGCATGAAATCATCATATTCCAAAGCTTCGTTGGGCAGAGATCCGTCAAACAGCTTGCCCAGGCTCTTTTTCAAAAACTCATCATAAAATTTTTTGGCCTCTTCCGGAGACAGGCTTTCCCTCACCTCCAAAATTCTCTCCACCCGCGTTCTGTTTTTCTCAATATCGTTCAAAATCTGGCTTTGTTCCATGGCCGCACTCACAAACAAACGCTCGGGTTTAACGCCCGTACCGGCCGACTGCTTGGCTCGCGGCCAAAAATCGGCCACGGCCTTGAGATTCAAGTGCGTCACAGCCAAAGGCACGCCAGGATCTTGAGGCTGTGACTCCAGGGGCATTTTGCCTCTCATTTCATCCTGAAAAATTCTTAGCACTTCTTGAGCCGCTGACGAATCCATGTTCTTCAAAATAACCGAAAAATCATTGCCGGCCGTACGGTAAACTTCAAAATAATCATCCACCGACTCAAGTTGAGAATCTCCTCCGCGTTCTTTTAACTTATCCGCCACCACCCGTTGGACCACTTCATAAACTTTTTCCGCGGTGGCGGCCAAGGTTTTATCACCCAAATCATGCCCGCCGATTTTATTCAACCGATCCAGCTCACCCATGTTAATCTGCAAAATCTGATATTTTTCGGCTTGGCGCCCATCCACGTTTCCCTGCTCATCCGATAACCCGTCAAATATGCGGCGCAAATCTTGTCCGAATTTTTCTCCTTTGGCCGCGCCCGTGACATCATTTTCAAAATCCAAAGATTCCACATTTAAACGATCGGCCGATAACTCAAGATTGGCGATTTCCAGCTCGGTTTCGTCGGCTCCGGCTTGAGTCAGCTGCTCAACCCGCGCCTTGGCCTGTTTATAATCTTCGTGCACCACTTGACGGCGTAACACTTTTTTTTGCTCAAAGGTTCTGACACCTCTTTCTCTGATGGCCATATTGGCTTTAGTGTAGCAAAAAAAATAAGGCCCAACAACTTATTTGCCGGGCCCGGAGTCGGCCAGCACGGAAGCAATGACGACAACGTGAGAGATGGAAGGTGAGATCACCTTGGGAAGGAGCTGCAAGGCGGCACGCGCATGCTCGTCGCTCAATTGCATGAGCTGACGGCGATTGTCCAGACGGCCGGTAAACCCATGATGGGCTCTGAGACAGATGGCCAGCATCTCGAGCCAGACCGTGCCGTGCGCTTGGCTATAGGCCTCATACAGCTCTTCCTGGGGAGTCATGGCGACCTCCTTCCGTTGTCAAAAGAGTCGCATACTTAGCCAAAAATGTCAAGCTTTATCATGTAGCATGCAACATGTAGCATGTAACAAAAATTCCCTAAACATAGGGAATTTTTGAGGTTTTGGTATCTTACTGTCTACTTATTTGAATCTTTATTGTGTTAATCACCATTGCTACATGTTACGTGTTACATGTTATATGACTAGTACGCCTTAGCGAAAACCACCTGATCCGTCGCCTCTTGACCGCAATAGATGCACTTGCCGCCGCTTGACTGATCCAACGGATCCAATGGCAAACATCTGATGGTCGCCTTGGTCTCTGCTTTGACTGTCGCTTCGCAGTCAGCCGAACCGCACCAACCGGCTAAAATAAAATTACCTTCCAATTGAGCTTTAAAAGAATCGTAGTCCGCCACCTTGACCGTATGTGCTTGGCGAAAAGCCAAGGCCTTGTCATATAAGTTAACATGAATCTGCTCGAGCATGTCTTTAATGGCATCTATTAAGTCAGCTTCGGACAGGTTTTGCTTTTCAGCGGTATCACGCCTGACAGCCACCACTGTGCCATTAGCCATGTCCTTAGGACCGATTTCCAAACGCACGGGCACACCCTTCTTTTCCCATTCAAAAAACTTAGGCCCCGGCCGCAAATCGCGGGTATCAATCTTAACGCGTACTCCTTCGGCTATCAGCCCATCCGCCAAACCTTGAGCCTTGGACTGTACCGCTTCCAATTCTTCCGGCGTGGTGCCGATGGGTATGATAACCACCTGATACGGAGCCAGTTTAGGCGGCAAAACTAAACCTTTATCATCACCATGAGCCATAATCAAACCTCCAATCAAACGAGTTGATACTCCCCAACTGGTTTGCCAGCCGTATTGTTCAGTCCCTGTTTCATCCTGAAACTTAACGCCAAAAGCCTTGGCGAAATTCTGGCCCAGCATATGAGATGTTCCGGCCTGCAAAGCCTTGCCGTCGCCCATCATAGCTTCGATACAATAAGTACGGACAGCTCCCGCGAACTTTTCGGATTCTGATTTAACACCGGGGATTACGGGCGTGGCCATAACGCTTTCCGCGAAATCGCGATACACATCCAGTATCTGCTTGGTAAAATCTTCGGCTTCTTCTTCGCTGGCATGCACCGTGTGACCTTCCTGCCACAAAAACTCCGTAGTGCGCAAAAACAAACGTGTCCGCATTTCCCAGCGCACAATGTTGGCCCACTGATTAATCAATAACGGCAGATCCCGGTAGGATTGCACCCAACGGGAAAAGACATCGTACATGATGGTTTCCGAAGTGGGACGCACCACCAAAGGTTCATCCAATTTTTGACCGCCCGCATGCGTAACCACGGCTACCTCAGGAGCGAACCCCTCCACGTGCTGTGCTTCCCTCTTTAAAAAATTCTCCGGAATAAACAAAGGAAAGTAAGCATTCTGGACACCCTTGGCTTTAAAACGAGCGTCCAAATCTTTTTGCATCAATTCCCATATGGCATAACCATAAGGCTTAATGACCATGCAGCCGCGAACCGGTGAGTGTTCCGCCAGCTCCGCCTGATCAACAACATCCTGATACCATTCGGAATAATCCTTGGCTCGCGCAGTAATGGCTTTTTGTTCTTTTTTATCAGACATATTATTTATGTAGCAATCGTACAAGGTACAACGTACAATGAGCTGGTATCGTTTCACGATATTTATAATATTAAACTCTATCCTTAACCTTGCGCCTTGTACGTTGCACGTTGACACGCGCGTTCGCGAACGCCGTGTCGTTATACAAAATTACAACCATGTTCTTTTATCATTTCGGCCTTATTTTAGCAAGTAAATATCGGCTCAACGGTTAGCTATATGCGCCAAATGCTTTTTGCGCTCCAAAGCAAACTTCTTTTTGTCGTGACCAAACTTTTCAACCAGCATGGCCGTGTAATTACCGCCTAAAAAGTGAGGCAGGATCACGTAAGCCGAGCCTTCGCGGTATAAGATATTGGCCTGTTCCAAGGTATGGGCCGTGGTTAATACAGTTGCCTTGGAATTGACTTTAAGCGCTTTGGACAAAATCAGGCGGTTGGCATCAAAATCCGGCAATGTGCAAATCACAAGTTTCGCATCCTCAAAATTCAACTCATCCAACAATTCGTTATCCTGCGCGTCTCCATATAAAACCGGAATTTTTTTATCCTGAAGCTCGCCGATGACAGCCGGGTCAAAATCAATAACCAAAAACTTCATCTTCATCTTCCTTAAGGTCGGCATAAAATCCCTGCCCACTCGATGACAGCCGAAAAGCAGAGCATCATACTTCAGGCGGCAAATCTTTTCCTTGTACGGCTTATTTTTTTCAAATATGCTCAAATATTTTTCGAAAAACTTATAGATGTAATCCGCGTATAAGATAAACAAAGTTGAGATGGTAATGGTAGTCACGCCCACGGCCGTTATCAAAGTTATTATTTCGGGCCGGACATGATGCATCTTGGAGGCTAACAAGATCAAAATAAACGAAAACTCGCTGATTTGAGCCACGGTCAGACCCGCGTAAAAACTTGTTTTTTTGGTATAGCCCATGAGCCCCATCAGAATCATAACGATTAAGGGATTGCCCAGAAGTACGAAGACCGAAAAAACCAAAGCCGGGCGCCACATGGAAGCCAAAGATGAAAGCTCCAAGCCCGCGCCCAGCAAAATAAAAAACATGACAATAAAAAAGTCACGCAACAACTTCATCTTGGCGCTGATTTCATGATGATAAGGAGAAGATGCCAGGCACACGCCCGCGGCCAAGGCCCCGATTTCAATGGACAGGCCCAATTTAAAAAACAAAGCCGCCAAACCTATGCCCCAGCCCACTGAAAATAAAAACAAAAACTCTTGTGAAGCGGCAAACATGCGCGTCAATCTCGGCAGAACAAAAATCGAGATGAATACCAGGGCCGCCACCACTACCACGGAACGCAGTAAAGTATCAGTTAAACTGCTCAAAGCGTCCGCTCCTTGGGCCGTGGACGTAACCAGAATCAGAATCAACATGGCGGCTATGTCCTGCACCAACAAAAAACCAATGGCTATTTTGCCGTATAGCTTGCCCAAGTCCCGACGGTCGGACAACAGCTTCAAAATAATAATGGTGCTGCTGAAGGTCAGCGCAATAGCAATATACAAAGCTTCAACCGTGCCAAAGCCCAGTCCTCGGCCTATCAAAAAACCGACCAAAGACGTAAAAATTATTTGCCCTAAGCCGGTCACCACGGATACGCGTCCGACCTCACGGATAACATGCGGACTCAAACTCAAGCCCACGATAAACAGCAAAGCTGTAATGCCGAATTGTGAAAATATCTCCAGAGTTGATTCGGCATGCAAAATATTTAAAACCGCCGGGCCCACCAGAATACCGCTCATGATATGCCCCAAAATCAAAGGCAGACGCAATTGCTGCATGACCACAGCCATGACGGTCGCGATGGCTAAAATCAAACTTATTTCTATGAACGCCTCCATACGGGCTATTATATCATGTAACATGTAGCATGTAACAATATTTGCTACATGCTACATGCTACATGCTACATGCTACATGCTACATGAACGTCCCTCTTGCCAATTTAAATATGATGGCTTAATATATGCCCCATCCAGTTTGTTGGACAGTATGGGCGAGTGGCGGAACTGGTATCCACCCTCACTTAACAAGTTCCGGTGGACAAGGATGCACTTTTATAAAAAATAAATGCTGGGCGAGTGGCGGAACTGGTAGACGCACAGGACTCAAAATCCTGCGGTCGCAAGGCCATGAGGGTTCAAGTCCCTCCTCGCCCACCATTTATTTTTTATAAGGACTTCCCGACAAAAAAACACGATAATTCGTGTTTTTTTTGATTCAGGCTCTTGCGCGTTCAACAAACCCGAATTTCTCAACCTCGACGTCGGCCGGGGGCCGGTATTTCATGCGGCTGAAGTTGGAGCAAATCAACTCCTCCTTGATTTCTTTGCCGGTTTTGCGCTCGCTGACAGCCCGCCAAATTGAATTGGAGCGATAGTATTGACCCTCGGTCACATTCAATAAGTAACGATGATCTTTTTCTATCACATGATACGCGTAATCGAGCTCGCAGTCAGCCCTGACCTCTCCCTTTAAATGCTCTGACGTAACATTGACCTTGATCTGGAAAGAAACATTGGTCGGGTTATAAAATTGCAAATCCAAATAATTATAAAAAATAGTAGCACCCGAACCAAAAGGTAAAGCGCGGCCCGAATCCGGGAAAGCGTCAAAGCTGTGATGATGGCGCTCGGTGACCATCAAAGGCGTATGCAAGGCCATCCAATATAAAAGATTGGCCATCTGGCACAAACCGCCCCCGATATCGGATTTGGCCTCACCGTCTTTTAAGACCATGCCCTCCAGATAACCTTTTTTGGCCGTGGGCCGGCCAACCAGCTTCCATAAAGAAAAAGTCTGACCCGGTTTAATGACCACTCCGTTAATCTTATCGGCCGCCAAACGCAGATTGGTCACTTTATTGACCTGCAAACGCATGTCCACGTCACCCAATTTTCTTAACAAAACAGACTGGTGCGCGGTGCATCTATAAGGCAGTTCATCAGACATTTTGATCCTCGCGGTCTTTTTGGTAGCTGACGACAAACCGCGCCGAAAACGGTGTGTTTCAACACAGGCCGTATACAGCCAAGGATGGATTTGAGATATGAGTGGACGTGACATAAAACACATTAATATAAAGGATTTTTGTGTTTTTGTCAACGGTATAAGGCGGGCGGCTATGACAGACCGGAAAATAAGCTGTCGGTTAATTTTTTGACCTTGCCTTGATCAATCCTTTGCTCGTAACCCTTAACGTTAACTTCACCGATTTTATTTGAACCCTGTTTCAATGATGTGCTGACTATGGCGCCATTGGCATATTCGAATAAATCCCGGGCGTTGTTTTCATCAACGCCACTGCCTATCAAAACAGGAAAATCGCCGACTTCCCGCCTTAAACTTTGCAAGTCTTGAATGCCCGGCGCGTCACCTGTCCACTTGCCGGTCAGAATGATGGCATCCGAGCCATGTTTCACGGCCAGCCCGGCCGATTCAGTCAAACTGTGGTTTGATACCAATTCAGCGTGTTTAACATGAATATCGGTCAGCAACGCCACCTTGTCCGCCCCGATCGAAGCTCTGTAACGCACAACATCCTCGGGCTGACCGACCATGAGGCCGTAATCTGTTTTGACCGTATCCACAAAAACCGGCACCCGAACAAACTGCAAATCCAAAACCTTGGCAATGGCCAGCGCTGAACGATAATCGTTCCATAAGACACTGATACCCAACGGTAAATTCGTGGCTTGTTTTATTTTATCGCCCAGATAAGTCAGAGAGCTGATGACCGATTCATCCACTCTGGCCTTATGCGGAAGGTCGTAATTATTTTCAAAAATAACTGCGTTCATCCCTCCTTTTTCAAATGCCTCCAGATCTATCAGCGCGTTTTTTAAAGCCGTGCCAAAACCCGGAAAATGCGGGTAGCCCAACAGCGAAGGCAGATGTATGGCTCCGATCAAGACATTTGAGCTTTGATTGAATGTATCATTAAACGACATAAAACTTTTTTAGGAAAAAAGGGCGGGGGGCGGACAAAGCCGCCGCCCCGAGTTATTTAGTCAGCACGTCGCGCGCTTTCAAAGCCGTCTTATAAGCCTTACCGCTCATAAACACGCTTTCAGCCATGGCATAGCACTCCCGCCAATCCGTCGAACGGTCCGCCAGATAAAACAAGAGCGCGGCATTAGCCAAAACCATTTGCAGAGGCGGTCCGGCGATCTCTCCCTTAAGAATCGCCAGAGAGAATTCTCCCTTGCTCAAGCCTTTGGGCGGGGAAATGCTGCTCACAGGCACGGGAGCCAGGCCGAAATCTTGAGCCTCGAGTCGGTATTCGTTTATTCTATCATCCCGCAACTCGGCCACCAGCGTCCCGCCCGGGCAAATCGACACTTCATCCACCCCTTGATAACCGGACCCGTCAACATAGCCCCTGATAAACAGGCCGCGCTCCAGACGAGTATAACCTCTGCGGTTAAGCTCGCGATACGCCTGCGCCGCCAAGGCGGGAGAGATCAGATGATTCAGACCCAAGACACGGCGCGTATGAATCTCCGGAGACAAGGGATTGGTCATGGGTCCGATGATATCGTTCATGTGAGGCAGTTTGGCGATTTCATGAGTCTGCAGATGGATACGCTTGTATCTGACATCCAAGGCCTCGGTATAACCAAAACCGCAACACTCCAAACTATGTTCGACCGCCCGCTTGGAAGCAAAGGTCTGGATGCCCAGCAAGGACACAAAGTCCGAACTGCCATGATGACCGTTGTCCGCGTTGGCCGGCGAACCATGCTTACACATGGGAATACCGCCCGCGGCCGCGATCAAAGCGGCGATGGTGCTGACATTGGCCGTGACCACCAAGTCGCCTCCCATGCCGCAGTTGTCCATGGCATAGGGCACGGCCGGTTGCAAGAAACCGGCTTCTGACCGGGCGATATCCAGCTCAAACACAGCCGCGCAGATGCCGGCAATTTGTTCAGCCGAATTCCGCGGTACAGAATGCCCATGCGCCGCTTCCGCCTCTTTGCTCCACTGCCAGGCATAAGTAGCCCGATTATGCAGAGCTGACAATACGGCAATGCTCTGGACTTGAGCCAAAGTGTCACCGTGACAGCCGTCCAGCGCGTACACCCCCAGGCCGTAGGCTTCATCAAAGTTGAGCGGAATGTTTTGGTAGGCATGGTTTTTCAAGAGATGTTTAATCTCCATGACGTCCTCCTTATGGTTTAGGTTGAAATGAGCGCTGTCAGCCGTTTCGTGCTGAAGGCCGGTTATTTACCCAAACAACCGGCCGTCAAAACAAAAACTCCCCCGCTAAGTCGGGAGGAGTTTTGATGGCCGGGATTAATCAATCTTAAACCAAAACAAAATCACAACTTAGCAATGAAGCGTGCCATGACCGGCGCCAAGTTTGATTAATGGAATTTTGGTAATCCATATGTATTATTTTTAAAATAACAGATGAATGAGATTGATGTCAAATCCTTTGGAATTAACGGCTCACGTCATGTATCATATACGCATGACCAAATCTAAAGAACTGGCCAAAATATTTCTGGAATTCGCCTATTGGCATCAAATAAATAACGAGCCCTTTAAGCCCAGAGCTTATGAACTGGCCGGTGAAGCCATTGAGGCTCTGGGTGACGAAGTGGACGAGACTTGGCGCAAAGGAGGTATCAAGGCCTTAAAAGAACTGCCTGGCATAGGCCAGAGCATAGCTGAAAAGATTGACGAATATTTTAGCACCGGAAAAATCACGGAATATGACCGAATAAAAAAACGCTTTCCGGTTGATATTTGGAGTCTGGCTCAAGTACAAGGTTTGGGCGCTAAACACATCGGTCAACTGTATCAAGCACTCAAGATTAAAAACCTTAAAGATTTAAAAAATGCCATCTCCCGCGACAAGCTGGCAGGGTTGCCGCGCTGGGGGCAAAAAAGCCAGGCTAAAATCGCCAAACAAATCGAACTCATGGAACATGAATCCGGAAGGCAGTTGCTGGGCTACGTCTTGCCCATAGCCGATTCTTTAGTTGAACGACTAGCTCAAGTTCCGGGAGTAAAACGCTGTACTTATGCCGGCTCTCTCAGAAGAAAGCAGGAAACTGTCGGCGACATAGACTTGTTGGCCACGTCCAGCAAACCGGAAACCATCATGGACGCGTTTACCGCCATGCCCGAAGTCGAATCAGTCCACGAGAAAGGCAAAACCAGATCTTCAGTCAGACTGAAAAACGGTCTGGACGCGGATTTGCGGGTGGCGCCGGACAAAGTGTACGGCGCGGCTCTGCAATATTTTACGGGCGATAAAAGACACAATGTTCTACTGCGTGAGTTAGCACTCAAAAAAGGTTTCAGCCTAAATGAATACGGGCTGTTCAGATTAAAAATAAAAGATAAAAGACTAAAGACTAAAAGCGGGAGACGTAGTACGGTTGGGACGCGCGACGTGGGACGCGAATTAATAACTTGTACAACGGAAGAAGCTATCTATAAAAAACTGGGCCTGAATACTCCCCCGCCGGAAATACGGGTCGGCGATCAAGAGATTGCGGCTGCCGCCAAACACCAGCTCCCCAAACTCATGCCTTATGGTTCGGTCAAAGGTGATTTGCAGGTACAGACAGAGTGGACGGACGGCAGCGCGAGCATCGAAGACATGGCCAAGGAAGCTAAAAAACTTGGACTTGAATACTTGGCTGTTACGGATCACACGCAAGCCCTGGCTTTTATTCACGGCTTGGACGAAAAACGCCTGGCCGAGCAAGGATGTGAAATAGACAGACTTAATAAAAAACTTAAAGACTTCAGGATCTTGAAAGGCACGGAGTGTGACATTCTCAAAGATGGATCTTTGGATCTGACCGCAGCTGCGCGGCAAAAACTGGACTGGGTGGGTATTTCAATCCATTCACATTTTAACCTCTCGCGAGCCGAACAAACCAAGCGTCTTATCAGAGCCATGTCTCAACCTTACGTGGACTGTCTTTTCCACCCGACCTGCCGTCTTATCGGCCGGCGAGAAGCTATTGATTTTGATTTGGAAGAAATTTTGACCGCGGCCAAAAAATACAACATAATACTCGAAATCAACGCTTTTCCCGACAGATCTGATTTGCGCGACCTGCACGTGCGGCTGGCCGTACAAGCCGGCGTCAAACTGGCCATCAATACGGACGCGCACGCCCCCGAGCACTTAGCCTTTTTGCCTCTCGGTGAAGCCATCGCACGCCGAGGCTGGGCCGCCAAAGCGGATATCATCAACACTAAAAACATTAAACAGCTAATGACCTGGCTGGCTAAAAAAAATAAATTATGAACATCGGCATATTGTTCGCTATCGGCGCGCTCTTCGGCTGGGCTTTCGGAGATTTTTTTATTCAAAAAACCGTTAGAAAAATCGGCAACATCCGGGCTTTGTTTTATATAACGGCGGCCGGAGGTATTTTGATCCTGCCATTTATTTGGCGAGAAATAATACCCGCCTTTGCCGACACCTCCAATTGGCTGTTAATCATCATCGCCTGCGCCTTGGTCATGCTCACGGCCCTGGCCAACTTCCAGGGATTAAAGCTCGGCAAGCTGGCCGTGGTCATGCCCATTAACGGATTGGAAATCATCGTAGCCGTACTCTTGGCCATGGCCATTGGCCAAGAAATCTACGATCTAAAAACTTTGTTGTTTATCATTTTGGTTTTAATCGGACTGACTCTGATTTCCGTGGTTTCATTGGACAAAATTAAAAAATTACGTTTAGAAAACGGCGTGGGCTGGGCCATTATCGGAGCCATCGGCCTGGGAGCCAGCGACTATGTCATCGGCCATGCCAGCCGAACCTTTTCACCTCTTTTCGCCATCTGGCTGACCCACTCGGCCGTGGCCGTTTTCAGCGGGCTGATCATGCTTAAAACCAGAGCCTACAAACAAATCAAGCAAGATCTGAATCATTTTATGGGACTGATCGGGGCGCAATCTTTTTTGGATAATGCTTCCTGGATCAGCTTCGCCTACGCCACGATCTACATACCCATCGGCATTGCCACCACCATCAGCGAAGGCTACCTGATAGTCGCGGTCATGCTCGGATTGCTGATCAATAAAGAAAAAATTAAAGCACATCAAACAGCCGGCATGATTTTGGCTCTAATTGGGATCATGGCCTTATCATTGTTGACCGTTTAAAAATATTTGAACGATTATTTTCTCTTGACTGATTGCCATCAATCACGTATTATAGGCGCGAAATTACTATTTCGCGCGGTATCCATAAAACGATACAGCGTGGCATTCACGCCAAATACAAGCACCCATCATCAATATGCGTCGGTAGCTCAGCTGGTAGAGCAGGGGCCTCTTAAGCCCAAGGTCCTGGGTTCAAACCCCAGCCGACGCACCACTCCCCGTCGCCTCGCATATTGCGGGGCTATGGGGAGTGTCCCTCGTAACTTTAGTGGAGTGGGGCATCCCCCTCCGCGTAAAGCTATGGGGGATTTTAGTTTAAGGGGTTTGAAGGGAGGCGAGAGCTCTGCACGATTGCAGAGCGGTGCGCAGCCGACGCGGACTGCGAATCGGAGTGAGCAGAAACCCCAGCCGACGCACCACTCCCCGTCGCCTCGCATATTGCGGAGCTATGGGGAGTGTCCCTCACAACTGAACCCATCGGAGCTTTATGCGAAGTTGGGTTAGTGGAGTGGGACATCCCCCTTCGCGTAAAGCTATGGGGGATTTTTAATAAAAAGTAGCCCGCAGAGGGGCTAGAGCACGAAAGCGTCCGGAGTGACCAGACGCGAAGATTCTTCGTCCGCACAAAAAACATCGAAGTACATGGCCTTACCCGGAACCCAGGCAAAACCGACCAGGATGTTTTCCGTAACCCGGGTGGACGTGCGCACAAAGACGAGATCGCTCTCGCTCCGGCTGGCAAAGGGAGGCGGTTCTTCGCGCCAAGCCGTAGACGCAGCCGCGAGGTAAGCTAACTGCGTAACACTGGGCAGAATCAAGCGCTGAAAAAAGCCGCTTTGGCAGGCCGTGGTCTGACGATGCTCATCTTCGTTCTTGAAAGTGCGGCCGGACACCATGATCCAGCTTTCGTCAGTACTCTTAATCTTCATCAAGTAGTCGTGCGTAGTGCTCCTGGCCTTAAAATCCATGCCGCGGCGGACGAAGAAGGGGTAGATATGAGCATAAAGCTCGATACCCCGCGGCGACCAAAGCAACCTGCGCAACCCGCCCTTGACCTCGCGCAGCAGACGGCTCGAACTGGCCGGCTTGGCGAATCTGGTAGGCGTGTGATAAGGAACGCGCAACGACAACATCAAGCGCGCGTGATGAGCGGACCTGGAGGCCCAATGATCCTGCATGCAGGATATGAGGTTGCAGACAGGGGTCAGATCTTCTCCCCAAACAGCGACCGAATCGCCATTACCCATCGCGTGGTCTCCTTTCCGGCTGTATGTATTTTTACTATAGCACGGATGCGTTTAACTAAAAAAATCAACTGAAAATTTTCTTAAGAAAAGACCAAGGATTTTTATGTTTAACCGCCCGCAACATGATTAAAATAATATTTTTGCCTGCCGGTACCCCGTTAAGCTCCAAAAAACCATGCCCTTTTAAAATCTGATCCCCCATGTTTCCGTGGACCCAAAGAGGACCTTCCCAATATCTGAAATGCGCGTGAGTCATTTCTTGATTAAGCAGTTTGGGTCCGCAGGTTAAATGCAAATTCAGAGACGGAATATCTATTTGCCACTCCAAAGGATAACTGGCGCCGGACAAAGAACTTTTCCAACGCGTTTTAAGAGCGGTCATTTTTAATTTATGAACCGTTTGCTGTTTGCCTCCGGGCCAAGAAATCATGCCCATGACGGTTTCAGGCTTCCGGCCGAAAGAAAAAAACATCAAATCAGCGCCATTATCCAGCTGAAAAGAAAACCAAGTCCAAGCGAATTGATTGAACAGAGTAACGGGACTCCACTGATGATCCATCCAGCCCAAGCCTTTAAATTTAATACCGCGCCGGCCGGCAACCACGTTTCCGCTGACTTCATGGCGAGGCAAAGAATAGTAATACGTGCTAGTTGTCTTTAAATCCACCAAGCCCGTATCTCCCACATAAAGCGGCGGTTTTATGGGCTTGAATCTAAGGTCAAAATCCGGGGTTTTAATCTGATAAGACGCGTCCTTATTTTTTCTCATGCCGATAGACGGACCGGCACTGAAACTCAAAGCCCCGTTCCTCAAACCCGAATCATCCGCTCCTTTCCAAAAAACTTTAAAATGCGGTTTGAATTTTTTTTGCTTAACATCCGTACTGAACCAATGAGCAAAATAAATATTTTTGACACCCAAAACAGACCCTTTGAATAAAACAAACATGAGAGCGTACTGATCGCCTTTCGCGCTCTCTCCCTGCGCGGTCCAATACCACCATTCAACCGGCTCTTTGTGCAGACCTTCGTCATCCGGAAGATGAATTTTTAATTTAGCCGGCATGATTGATGGTTATTTTTTTATATACGGTTTAATAGGCCAAAGCAATAAAGAACCGAAAAATGAAATTATGACCACGGTCCAGATCAAAATCGCAAAACCTTCGGTGGCCGCGATATAGCCTCCAACGGCCGCAAAAGCTGCGCTGGTTAAGTCAACCAAGGTAAAATACACTCCCCACACTCCGTACCTTCCTTCTTCTTGTCGATATGGCGCGTGAACAAAGCCATATAGGTGGGAAAGGTAAAGGCTGTAAACAAACCCAAGAAGAATTGCACGATGTATAATTGCCAAGGAGTGTTAATGAACAAATAAGCCAAAGGTATCAAGGCGATCAAAATGGAAAATATAAACATCAGCCAATAATCGTCCCATTCTCCCTTGATTCTATCAATCATGTGAGCCACCGGAATCTGCATCAGACTCTTGGTGAATAAGTAGATGGCAGCTGCTATACCGGCCACAGCTTCATTGCCCCCGACTATGTAATCTTCAACAAAAATCGCGAAGATGGGACCGAGTAAGCCGGCCGCGCCCATGATAACCGTGTCGGAAATGATTAAAAAACGGATGACCGGATTAACATCTTTTAGGAAATAATCTCTAAAATTCAAAGATCTTTTTTTTCATAAACACTAATAAAATACACTACGAGCGAGCATCGGACAATTGGCCTAATTAAAAAAGGGGTGCTAATATGCGTTTCTTATATGACGGCCAAAAAAATTCCAGCTCAAAAATCCAAAAAAGTGATTATCTCGTGCGCCATTACCGGCTCAATCCATACGCCCAGTATGTCGCCTTATTTGCCGGTGACTCCGGATCAAATAGCCGAGCAAAGCGTGCAAGCCGCGCGGGTGGGGGCAGCCATAATCCATTTACATGCCAGAAAGCCGACCACTGGCGAGCCCACCTCGGACACCACGATTTTTTCTCAATTCATCCCCCGCATAGAGCAAGATTGCGACGCTATTATCAATATTTCGACCGGCGGAGGTTTGGGCATGAGCCTGGATGACCGCCTTAATGCCGCCCAAAAATTCCAACCCGAACTTTGTTCACTAAACATGGGCTCTATTAATTTTGACGTGTCCCGCGCGGCCAAAGCGGATATGAACTGGAAAAATTCTTGGGAACCGCTCTTCCTCAAGCAGACAGACAATATGGTGTTCAAAAACACCTTCCGGGATATTGCTTACATCCTGGATCGAATCAGCCCCCTGGGCACCAGGTTTGAATACGAATGCTATGACGTGGGCCATCTTTATAATCTGGCTCATTTCGCGGAACAAGGTTTGATCAAGCCGCCTTTTTTCATTCAATTCATCTTCGGTGTTATGGGCGGGATTGGCGCGGACACGCAAAACATGGAATTCATGAAACAAACGGCTGACAAACTTTTTGGGAAAGACTATCTGTGGTCGGTTTTAGGCGCCGGACGCCACCAATTCCCCATGGCCGAACATGCCATCCAGATGGGAGGCAACGTACGTGTGGGCTTGGAAGACAACCTGTATATCGCCAAAGGTCAATTAGCCAAAAATAACGCGGAACAAGTTTTGGCTATCAGAAAAATTATCGAACAAAAAGGTCTACAAGTCGCGGGTCCGGATGAAACACGGGATATGCTGGGGTTGAAGGGCAAGTAAAAACAAAAAAACTCCCCTCAAGGAGTTTTGCTGGTGCGCTCGAGTGGATTTGAACCACTGACCCCTTCCTTCGGAGGGAAGTACTCTATCCAGCTGAGCTACGAGCGCAAACAAGCGCATAATAGGCAGGATCAATCTTTTTGGCAAGCTCTCTACCCTACTCCGGACATCAATCGTCTGAAAAATATTAAATTGTACAAAGCCATATTAAGCGGCAGATCCCAAGTACCGACCAAGTCAACCTGCTCTCCTCCCCAACCGGCTTTAAAACGAGAGATTCCTTCCCAGCTTTTTTTATACAAAGGATTTGCTTTGAATTCCGGATTGACACCCCACATATCATACCAGTGATTGCCCTCTTGTTTGGCGGCTTTAATCGCCTCCCAATGCAAGGCATAAGGCGCCATGGCCTGACGCATAAGATGCGAGGAGGCGCCATAAAGATAAGTGACGGTTTTACCGTATACGACTTCCACATCAGCGGCCAGCATAGCGCCGTTCAATTCCGCAATTCTCAAACGCGCCATATTAGCGGCCGCCAAAGTTTGCAAAGTTTTATATAAATAATCGGGCGCGTGCTGAACAAAGCCGGCGCGCGCTTCGGTTTCTTGCATCAGCTTTAAAAAACGATCTATATCCGAAGGATGAGAAGTGATGCGGGTTGTCACCTCGTGTTTGCCAGCCACCCTGATGTTGTAACGTGTTTTTTCGTGCATGCCGGCCAACAATTCCTCTTCGGTTTTATATAGATCTAAGATCCGAGTACTGGCCGGACTCATGGAATAAGTCCGTAAAAATCGCGGCGGCAAATATCTGACTTCGGATTCTTGTTTGATCAAAGGCTCCATGCGCCAAAACAAACAACGCGGCAAACGGCCTTTTTCATGCATTAAACTCAACAGCTCACTCAAAACTTGCCCATAATTCCGTTTCTCAATTTCGGGAGCAAACAAAGGACCGCGCGGCGCAAACCAATAACCCATGCCCAGAGCTTTGGAACGATATTCGCCTTGCACCGCGCACAACCACTTGCCTTGTTCATCGGTCAAAGCCAGCCTTTGGACTTTAACGCCCTGTGTTTTGCGGAATTCTCCCCAGACCCAAGACTGCGTGAACTGCGTCCATGGCTGACTAAGCTGAAATATTTCCCAATTGGTTTGATCGCTAATTTCGAGCAGAGGCATAAATTTATTTGCTCAAATACCTTAAAGCAACACGTACTCTTTCGCCCGGATCTTGAATTTCGGCCGGAATTTGTTTGGCCGCTTCTCTGGCCTGAAAAGCCGTGTAGCCCAAGCCGGTTAAAGCCGCGACTGTTTCGCGGTCGGCCTCGGGTTTGGCGCCCACTTCAACCAATTGACCTTTTAGTTCGAGCACGATCTTTTGAGCTGTTTTTTTGCCCAAACCCGGGATGGACGCCAGCCAATCAACATCCCCTTGAACCAACTTTTGACGCAAACCATCCAAATCCGAAGCCCCACAGACAGCTAAGGCCACTTTGGGTCCCACACCGGACACGTCCAATAATTTTTCAAACAAAACCATTTCTTCCAAGCTAAAAAAAGCGAACAAATCATAAGCGTCTTCACGGATATGTTCGTGAAGATAAACCTTAACATTCTGTCCTACGGGCGCGGAAGCCAAGGTGCGAGAATGCGCCCGCAAACGATAGCCCAGGCCGTTGATTTCCAAAATAAAAAAATCCAAATGGATTTCCGTCACAACACCATACAAAGTAGCCAACATACGTCACCCAGCATAGCTTATTTACGGTATAAAATCAAAACGTACTTAACGTCCATCACGTCCTCTCACGTACCTAGCGTCCAACGTCGCTCGTCCCACGTCAAACCAACATGTCATTGCGAGGAACGAGTCCGACGAGTGACAAGCGGTCGCCTCGGACGACAGCACGCCATGCCACTGTACGGCACTCGCGAGTGCCATACAGTGTCTTCACCATCATTCATCCTCACAATGATATGATTGTGGTATTAATTATTTGGTGACGAGATCCTGAACTAAATTCAGGATGACGGAGAGGCGGTTCCGGATGACGACGGTGCGGGCGTGGGACGTTGTTACATGCTACATGTTTAGTGAATGTATGACGTCATGTACGCGAGAGGACGTGATGGACGCTAGGTACGTTAAGTACGTTTGTTGTAAATAAAAAACACCTCGTTTCGAGCTAGTTCCAGCGTAAAAGCTGGTTGCTCGAAACGAGGCTAGTGAATGTCCGGAGGAGAGGTGCCGGGAGGCAGGCCTTCCACGGACCAAGTTTCGTCCCGGACCGTTGACCGCTTGCGGCGCGGAGCAACGTTTTTGTCCGAGTTGCCCGGATTGACGGACTCGGGCACGGCTCCCCCAAAAATCGTGGGAGCCGCGGGGACGGACGAAGAGGCCGGTGCCTGAACGCTTGGTCCGGGAGCTTGCTCCGCCGGCAAGCTTTTTTCTTGATCTGCCCCGGCGACCATCGGCCACCATTTGTCCTTGGTGATCAAGCCCGCGGTCGCCAGGATGGCCAGCAATATGACGGCCATCATGACCCTGAAACCGCCGGGCTTGGCCGGTTGAGGGGGCGGAACAGGCTCGGGCACCGGAGCAGGCGGAGACGGGGCCGGCGGTTCAGACACGGGCACGTAAGCCACCTGCACAGGCGGATAGGCCACGGGGGCCGTTGGCTGAACAGCTGCCGGCAAGGGCGCGGGCGCTGAAATTCGCACTTCCGAGGGCGGGGTCAGACGTTTCGCGGGAATCCGTCTGGTGACAAATTCTCCGGATGACCCGGCCTTGGGCTTGGGCGGCGGTTTGACCGGCAGAGCTACCACGCGTTGGGGCCGTCCCGGATTGGATGACTGCGCATGCACCTCCACCCGATTCTCAGGCGGAGTAGCCCGGGCCGGTTTTTTGACCGCAACAGGACGAGCTGATCTTTCGGCCGGCGTCTTCCTTGCCACGGCTACCGGGCGCTCTTTGGGCGTGGTCCTGGGCTTGGGCGGCGGAGACGGAATGTTCATAGTCCGTTCGAAGAACTCCTGCGTCGGAGTCTTTTTGACCGGCGCCTCCACGGTCTCGGCCCGCTTGTCGTGCACCGGCGGACGAGAGCTGATGCAAACCTGCGTCTCGGCCATACCCACCTGCTCTTTCAGAATATCTTTGAGCAAGTGAGCCGTCTCTTTCATGGAGGGCCGCATCTCGGGTTCGGGGTGCAGGCCCCGCCTGACCAGCAAGACCAGATCATTGGGGATACCTTGCCGGAAGTCGGCAATGGGCCGGTAGGTCAACTCGCCCTTCTGGATCTTGGTCCAGCTGTCCACGCAGGTGTTCAGCTTGAGATCCGGAAAAGGCAGACCACCGGTCAAGCCCTCGTACATCATCACCCAGAAAGCCCACTGGTCATTGCCGGGCATGAAGTTGCCCAGCCCTTGCTCCGGACTCATGTAGAACAGAGTCCCGAGCGTGTTGCCCGTGGTCGTGAGCTTCTTGCCCACAATTTCGGCCGCCAGGTCCATGACCTTGGCCGTGCCGAAATCCGCCACCAGCGCTTTCCAACTGCCGTCTGTTTCTCTTTCGAGCAGGACGTTGCTGGGCTTCAAGTCGCGATGGATGATGCTCTGGGCATGCGCGTAGGCTATAGCCTCGGCCACGCCCACCATGATCTTGAGCAAGACGGGCAGAGACACGTACGAGCCAGAGGCGGTCGCGCTGGTCTCAATCAGCTGGTCCAGCGTCATGCCCGACTCAACCCACTGCAAGACGCAAACCAGTATCGACTGTTCGTCGTTGACGCGCACCACCTCGGTTTCCAGCATCTTGAGGATGTTGGGATGGTTCAGCATCGCGTGAACCAACAGCTCCCGCCGAAAACGCGCGTTCAAAGCCGGGCTGATCTGCTGGAGCACTTTCAGACCGACCGTTCGCATGTCTTGCAGATCCAAAGCCCGGTAAACCAAGGCTTGCCCGCCCATGACGGGGTCGCTCAGAATCTCATATCGTTCGTTGATAATTTCGCCTGTTCTGAACATGGCCCCGCTCCTTTCAGCGGTTGAATTGTCAAAGCTTCCCCCACCATTAGGGGAATAACCGAAATTAGCCTAAAAAATGATATTTGTCAATACTTAATGACAAAGCTTAAAAAAATATTTAGGCTAATTTTAGCCTAAATATTTAAATTGAATTATGTTTTTGCCGGCGTTTTTCAGCCAATTTTTAAGCCAATCGGCTTATCCTCCCATTTAAACACCTCAATCCCCTCTGATTGCATGTCCAAATCCATACGCACCTCATGAGCGCGCACTTCTGCCTGAACAGCCGGCCCGAGCTCATTCAACCACTGCGTCAGGTCCTGATCTTCCGACCCGACGGCCAGCGTGATTGTGTCGTCCGGAGTCAAACCCGACTGTTTGCGCAGCTGCATAACATGGCGCACCAATTCACGGTAAAAACCTTTCTTTTTGAGTTCAGGGGTCAGATTCACATCCAGCATAATGGACCAAGGCTCAACCTGTTTGTCTTCCGCCAATTCAACCGACACTTGTTCCACATTGAGTTCATCTTTGACCAGACTCAATAAGTCATGTCTGTTGGCCAGACGATCCACTTCATTGGCGTCTTTGATTAAAATCTGCAAAGCGGCTAAGGCTTGGCGTACCGGCATTTTGGCCTGAACACGCTGTTCCAGCCCGGCCGTCACCACGCCGCGCACCCAAACCATGTCTTGTTCCAATCTCTCGTCAATCACCCGCTCATCGCACTTGGGCCAGCGATCCAAATGCACGGACATTTTTCCGCCGTCCAAATCCTGATACAAACGCTCGGCGAAAAACGGCGCAAAAGGAGCCAAGAGCTTGGAAATTTGCAACAACACTTCACGCAAGGTACGCAAAGCATCCAAGGCGTCATCTTTATCTTGTTGTTGTTTCATTCTTTCTCTGGAACGCCTTAGCCACCAAGTGGACAAATCATCCACCAAAGGGCGCACGGGGCGCAAAGCTCCGGCCAATTCATAACCGTCCATTTTTTCGGTCATCTCTTTGGTAACGGCTTCCAAACGCGAAAACATCCAACGATCCAAAACATGCATACTGCGCGGTTTGGATATTTCCACCCGTTCATCACCCGCGTAGGTTAAATAAAACTGACGCACATTCCACAACAAGCCAAAAACCGAACGCTGTAATTGCGCGCACTCGTCATCCGAAAAATTAATGGCTTCAGCCTGCATGACAGGTGATGACAACAGGTAAAAACGCAAAGCATCCGCTCCATATTTATCCATCAATTCATACGGATCAGTGAAATTCTTTTGCGACTTGGACATCTTTTTGCCATCCTCGGCCAAAATCATGCCCGTGGCCACGATGTTTTTAGCGGCCGGCTTGTTGAACAAACCCGTGGCCAAAACATGCATGTTGTAAAACCAGCCGCGTGTCTGATCCTGCGCCTCACCGATGAAATCCGACGGAAAATGCGAATCAAATTTTTCGCGTTGCTCAAAAGGATAATGCACCGAGGCATAGGGCATGCTGCCGGATTCAAACCAACAATCAAAAGTAAACACCGTGCGTTTCATGGTGCCGCCGCACTCGCATTTGAATTCCACGGCATCGATGCCCGGACGGTGCATATCCCAGCCCTTGGGCAGTTTGCCTCCGGCCGCTGTTTTCAATTCATCAATGGAACCGATGACTTTTTTAGCCTCGCATTGATCGCACAGCCAGACCGGCATGGGCGCGCCCCAATAACGCGTTCTGGAAATGCACCAGTCGGGCGCGGTTTGCAAACCCTTGCCAAAACGGCCAACCTTAAAAGATTCGGGCACCCAGCTGATTTTTTTGGCCGCCTCCAACAATTTGGGACGCATTTTATCAATATCCACAAACCAAGCTGTTTGCGCCTTATACATCAACAAACTATTGCAACGATAACATTCAGCTACGCTGTGCACGATTTGAGACTCGCTAACCAGCAGATCACGATCCTTAAGATCCTGCACGATCAAGGAGTCGGTCTGTTTAACCGGCAGACCCGCATACACCCCCATTTCAGGCAACATACGGCCTTCATCATCCACGGTCAGGAGCACGGGGATTTTATGCGCCTTGGACGCGTTAAAATCGTCTTCGCCGAAAGCGGGCGCCGTATGCACCAAACCCGTGCCGTCTTCAGCGCTGACATAAGGCATATCCACCACCCTGAAAGCTTCCAAATCTTTGGGCAGAGGTAAAAACGAATACAAAGGCTCGTAGCGCCAGCCCACCATTTCTTTGCCCGTCAAACGCCGTTCCACGTGCACGGGTTGACCATAAGCATTCTGCCCGCTCAAATCCTTTTCTATATAATCCCGCAATACTTCATTCTGCCTATCTTCCGCCATAATCCAAAATTCATTCTTTTCAGGCACGCGGACTTTGACATAAGTCAAATCCGGATTAACGGCCACGGCCGTGTTGGCCGGCAAGGTCCAGGGCGTGGTGGTCCAAATCAGCAGATAAGTATTTTCTTCGCCAACCACCTTGAGCTTAACAGTAATAGCCGGGTCTTTTTCGTCACGGTATGAATGCCCCATGGTCACTTCGGAATTGGACAGCGGAGTGGCGCACCGAGGGCAATAATAAGACACTCTAAAATCTTTATAGACCAAACCTTTTTTATACATTTCCGCGAAAGCCCACCACACGGATTCTATATATGAATCATCCATGGTTTTGTAGGCGTGATCCATATCCACCCAGCGGCCAAAACGGCGGATGTATTTGCGCCATTCTTGGTCATACATCAAAACAGAAGATCGGCAGGCTTCATTAAACTTATCGATACCGTACTCCAGAATATCCCGCTTGGAACCCAGCTTTAACTGCTTCTCAATCATATTTTCAACCGGCATGCCGTGGCAGTCCCAGCCCCAGACGCGTTCCACCCGGTGGCCCTGCATGGTCCAATATCTGGGCACCGCGTCTTTTAACGCACTCTGCAATAAATGACCGTGATGCGGCAGACCTGTAGCAAAAGGCGGGCCATCATAAAACACGAACAGTTTGTTCTCCGGCCTCTCGTCGATAGATCTTTGAAAAATTTCTTTTTTGTCCCAAAATTCCAAGATTTCTTCTTCCATTTGCGGGAAGCTTGGGGCGTTGGAGGAGGTTGGTTTAGGATTTGGCATACGCGCATATCTTGCGGGAAAAATGCTTAATGGTCAACTCTTTAAGATGTAGCATATAACATGTAGCATATAGCATATAACAACGTACCGCGTCGCTCGTCCCGCGTCCTAATTCACAAAACATAAAACACGTAGCATGTAACAAACAACCCAACGTCCTCCCTCCTTTCGCGAAAGGAGGGATCCCACGTCCTACGTAACCACCCCCGTCATCCTGAACTTGGTTCAGGATCTCGTAACTAAACCATTAAAGCGACATCCGTGTCATTGCGAGCGAAGCGCGGCAATCTATTAATAAACCTTCGTCATCCTGAATTTAGTTCAGGATCTATTAACTTACCGCCCCGCTTCTCCTTCCCCTTGCCATCTCGACCACTTCTGCAAGCTCAGTGCAGGCTCTGTGGAGAGATCTCTTGAGTCCGATGAGCCAAAGCCATTTCTCTACTATCGCCCGCAATGACGGATGAGTTGGCAAAACGAACCTCACCTTCCCGCTTTACTGAAACTTGGCGAAACAGGACACGGGAATAACCGATTTGAGAAGACATGATTTTTTTATGCATCCGGCATACTTGCGTATCTATTTGAAATAAAAAAAATACGCCCCCGATTTTTTCGGGGACGCGACAAGTAAGCTGCCCGGAGTCCGATATGTCAAACTACTGAGCGGGAACGGGTGTCATCACCTGTTTGGTTAGGGAGGCGCCTGCCAACAGAGAGATGACCCTCGCGCCAGCCGACCCCAGGCACCGTGCCATCCGTGAGCCGAGAGCCCGCACAAAGCGTGTAATTCACCAGATCCAGGTGACTGCCTGTTTTCCAGTGATACCACAACTCGAGCACTAGCCGCTCAAGCAGAGTGATACCCTGGTGCTCGTTGAGCTGAAGATCGTTGGCCGAAAGGCTCTTGTTTTCCTCATCGGCCTCGATGCGGTTGCGCAGGCGGATAGCATATGCCAAGTCCGACTTTCTGCTGGCAGAAAACTCGGACTGACCCAGCTCGTCAACCGTGCGGGAATAGGCCGAAAATCGCTCCCGGCAGTTGCCCCAAACCGCGCCCAAGGTCAAGCCCGGCTGAATCACGACCACCCAGCCAAAGCCGGGTTGTTCAGGCGGAATTTCGACGCCGGCCAGATCCGCCTTGATCTTAAAGACCTTGGCGTAGAACGCCCGGTATTCTTCGACCCAATCTTCGCGTTGTTCGATGTCGATCGTGTCGGCAAAAGGCGCGTCGAGCACAGACGCGAAGTCAGGGCGATCCACGATGGCCTGCAACATGCGCAAAACCTGCTCGGGGTCACGCTTGCCGTCCAGGATCAGCCTCCGAATTGACGTCTCAGCTCTGTACAAATCCTCGAAATTGTCGCCGCCCATATCTTCCTCCTTAGTAACAGCCGCTCAAGTCAACATCCGCGACTAACGGATGTCCGTCAACCAACATGGTTGAAAACAGCTCCTCGCAGCCCATTATTGGGCAAAGCGGAGCCGTTTTCAAGCCAAAAAACTTTTCAAAAAGCGAAAAAAACAATGACATGTATCGGCTTAAATGTCAAGTATTTGCCCGGCAAACCACCGGAATAGCAATCCAGTCGCCCAAGACTGCTAAACAACTTGTGATTCAGCTATTCAACAGCTATTTTTAGAAGCCTGTAAAGCGCCCATGACAACAACCTGTCGTCGATCCGCGGGGAGCGTGCTATGATAATTATATATATAAATATGATTATCTACCTAGCAGCCGATCATGCCGGTTTCGCGCTTAAAGACAAAATCAAGGCCATGCTGACCAAACAAGGACAGGAAGTTATTGATGTTACTCCGGTCTTTAAAGACGCTGACGATTACCCCCCAGTAGCCCAAGCCCTTGCCAAACAATTACTAAGACGCGGGACGCGGGACGAGCAACGCGGGACGAGAGGTCTGTTGTTATGCGGCAGCGGCGTAGGCGTCTGTATCGCGGCCAACAGACACAAAGGCATACGCGCGGCCGTGGGACATACGGTTGAAGAAATCAAATTAGCCCGTGAACATAATGACATTAATGCCCTATGTCTTTCAGGCAGAAGCCGGCTGAACGAAAAAGAACTCCTAAAAATCATCGACGCTTTTTTAAAAACTAAAAAATCCTCTGCAGTCAGACACGCGAGACGCGTTAAACAACTGGGATAAGTATGAAATTCGAAATAATTCCCGCCATCCTAACCAAGCAAAAAAAAGAATTCATGCGTCTTTTAAAAGACGCGTCTTTATTCTCCCAAACAGTGCAAATAGACATTATGGACGGGCTGTTCGTGGATAACCAAACGCCCAAAAGTTTAAATAACGGACACTGGTGGGCCGAATATCTCATCAACCATCCGGACCAAAAACTGCCCGACATAGAACTGCACCTCATGGTCATTGACCCCTGGTCGGTTATCAGAGAATGGCAGGAATACGCCGAACTAAAAAGAGTCATCTGGCACGTGGAAGTGCCCATCGACCATGCGGCCCTGAATGAAACCGCGCATGATCTGCGTATACAAACAGGACTGGCCATGAATCCGGATACGGAGTTGAAAGAAATAATACCTTTCATCAATCCTAAAACAAATTCCAACCCGGAATTCGTGGATCAGATCTTGATCATGGGAGTTGATCCCGGATTTTCCGGACAGTCTTTCAAATCGGAAGTCTTAAAAAAAATATCCAAACTGCGCTCCAAATTTCCCAAACTGAATTTGGGAGTGGACGGAGGCGTCAGCTCGGCCAATATCAAGCAAATCAAACAAGCCGGAGCCAACCGGTTTAACGCGGCCGGCGCCATTTTTAAAGCCGCGGACCCCCAAACCGCTTACAAACAATTAAAAAAAGCTGTCGCCTAAAACAGACACACCGTATATCCGTCATACCGCGCTGTTCACTCCGGCTAATTTTGTTACAGGCTTTATGCTATAATCACATTATATGAAATATAAATATTTATTTGTTTTAGCGGCCGCTTGCTTGTTCGCCACCCAGGCTCAAGCGGCTACTTTATCCCCCGGGGATTTGATCAAAGCCTCGGGCCCGGCTGTTTATTATTACAGCCAAGAAGGCAAGCGTTTGGTTTTCCCCAACGAAAACACATACAAGACTTGGTACACGGATTTTTCAACAGTCAAAACCATCACAGACGCCGAACTGGCCGCCATCACCATGGGCGGCAATGTCACTTATAAGCCGGGTGTGCGCTTGGTCAAAATCGTGAGCGACTCAAAAGTTTACGCCATAGCGGCCGGCGGAGTTTTGCGGCACGTGGCCACCGAGGAAATCGCCAGAAATTTATACGGCGCTGATTGGAACACCAAAGTCGATGATATACCGGTTGGTTTTTTCTCCAATTATTCGATCGGCTCCTCCATCCTGAATTCGACCGACTATTCTCCTTCTGCCAGCACCGCACAGGCGGTCAGTATTGATACGGACCGCGCGGCCAAAACCACTCCGCCCGTATGCACCACCTGCGGATCCGAACCGGTTACACCGACCACCACCCAAGAAACGATCCAAATTGCTTTGTCCGCTTCACAAAACACAATCAAGATAAACGACGTGATAACCTTTACGGCTTCAGCTCAATACTCTGCCAGCATTAAAGAAATTCGCATTTATTTTGATAACAATCTGGTAACCGCTTGCCAAAATGCCAATGTCTGCTCCGGCGATTTTGCCATGCCCTCGGTTTTGGATAAAGAAACATACCAAGTAAAAACCGAAGTAACCGCGCTGGATACAACCAAAGAAACCAAGACCTTGGATCTGGCCCGCGCCAGCACCACCGAACCGGATTCTGAAGTCACTATTTCGGTGGACAGAGAAGTAATCGAACCCGGACAAACAACCGGCATCACCGTGCAAGCCGATGAAACGGTTGATGTGAAAGAAATCATCATTTATGTGGATGATGTGGCCAAAAAAGGCTGTAACTATTTGGGACGATCGTGCAAATGGAGCCAAATATTTGATGGTCCTTTGGGGACGGAATTTAATACCTACGGCCTTGTGACCAGTGTTTCGGGTGTTACTTACCGTACACAAACCAAAACCATCACCCTGGCTGCCAACAGCATCCCCTATGTCACAATTGAAACCGGCAAGACTTATATTCTAAAAGGCGAAAGTATGGAAGCGGTGGTCAGCGCTTCGGATGAAGACGGTATTCAATCTATCGAAATACTGGACAGCCAGAAAAACGTGCTCAAAACTTGTTCGGGTGCCGCTCCCTGCACTTTATCCACCGGACCATGGGTGACCGAAGGCATGGTTACTCTTTGGGGCAGAGCTACGGATGTACCCGGATCATCCAATGAACAATCCATCCAGTTTGAGGTTAGATGATCACATTGACTCGCTTATTCATTCATGACATTAATTAATGTCTGAACTAATCATTAATTTTTTTACTCTTTATGTTTAAAAAATTAGCTTCACTCATGGCCACCGGTGCTTTGGTAGCCTCAACTTTAATGCCGGCCACCGCTTCGGCCGCCGTTACCCGGTCTTTTAATCCCGGATCTTTAATCAAAGGCTCCGGTCCGACCGTGTATTATTACGCGGAAGACGGCAAGAGATACGTATTCCCCAACGAAAAAACCTATTTCACCTGGTACGAAAATTTCGACACCGTGATCCAAATCCCGGACAACATGTTGTCCACTCTGCCCTTGGGCAAAAACGTGACTTACCGCCCGGGCAAAAAAATGGTCAAAATCACCACTGATCCCAGAGTTTATGTGGTTGACCGTGGCGGCATGCTAAGGCACGTGGACAGCGAGGAGATCGCCAAAACCTTATACAATATTAACTGGGCCAACCAAATCGACGATGTACCGGACAGCTTTTTCACCAACTACAAAGTCGGCAACAAGGTTGAATCAGCCAGCGAATACAGACCGGCGGACGTGATGGCCGGAACCACCACCATCTCGCAAGACAAAGGCTTTGACGACACCATGGCCGCCATCTCCATCGGCAATACCATGACCGGCTTCGTGCCCAACAGCATGACCATTAAAAAAGGCACGACCGTTACCTGGACCAACCAGGACAGTGCTTCTCATAGCGTGATCGGTACAGGCTTCCAATCAGATGCCTTGGGCTACAACAAATCATACAATTTCAAATTCAACACCGTGGGTTCGTTCGAATACAAGGATGGCATCAATCCATCCATCACGGCCACTATCCACGTGGTGCAATAAGTTTTTAACATTAAAAAATCCCGTCATCAGACGGGATTTTTTTTATATATTTCAGGAACGCATTTGCCATTATTACAAATCCAGTCAACATAAGAATCTTTATATCTGATACGGACTATACCCTCGCGCGGCTGTACGTATTCAGGGGTGTCTAATAACAAATTATTCAAATTTTCGGGAATCAATTCGTTCTTTGCTTCAAAAGAAATCATGCGAGCGGGCGAAGTCAGCGCTTTATAAAGTGATTCTTGAGAAAAGAGGGATACGTCTCCATATTCTATGACATCTAAGGGTCTGCGGCCTTGCCAATCGTTAAAAACTTCAATAATGAAAGGGTCAGGATTTTTAAAATGTGTAATATCAATAACAATCGGTTCTTTATCATCTGCTACCGCTACGGCTTCAGCGTCACGCCGCATGTCGATAGCCTCTGAAATACTTATTTTATCTTTCTCAAGATGCGGCATTTCCCAAAGTCCAACCTCTATTATTTTAGACTCTACACGCTTAACCGGAGCCGGATTCTCCAGACGATGATCATCAACTTCACCGCTATAAGCCCGCAAGGAACTTTTAGAGCGCGGTCCGGCCAAAAATGAATCAGTCACGAAACGAGTGGGCGAATTTTTATCATAGTCTCCAGGCTCTGGAGCCATGGGCTCGGATTGAATACCCGCATAATTCTCCAGCCAGCGCCAAACCGGATATTTAAGAGTACCGGCCCATCCACCTTGAACCATGGGATTAACACCGCCCTCCATGGGATAATCAACTCCGTTCAAATTAACCACTATTCTTTTATGGTCTCCAAAATCCTGAACCATGGACGCGGACTTGATATTTAACTCTTGCAAAGCAATAGCATAAGCCTTGGATCTGGCTTCACAATTTCCCTGACCATCATTCAACAAATCAATAACCATGCTTTTAGTGGCGCTCCACTCCCCTCCGAACTGATGGACTATTTCATGAAGGAATCCCCTTTCATCCAACTCGGGTTGAACTGAACGTAAATATGCAAGTTTTTGATCTAAAACTCTTTCAGCTTTTTGACATTCTACGGCGCTAAAAGAACGTGAGCATTCAGCGTCTAAAAAAGTACGCCGCAAATTAATCCTTTCGGGTTCCCTTGCCAATTCAGAATACAATTTCTGTCTAACACTCCGCTCTTTGAACTCATCACGATGGGCTGACCTGACGTAATTTCTAACAGCGACCTCAATAGCCTCTCCTGTAAGCCGAGCGCCCTCGGTGACTTCGTGTTTGATTTCAGGCACCAGCGGCGCATGCAAAACAGCGGCCACGGCCAATGTTTTGGCCAGAGCGGGAATTTTTCTTTTTTTGGGTTCTTCGTGACTTGGTACGAAACGCGCGATTTCAGACATACGGATAGTATACAACTTAAACGTATTTTTTCACACGCAAACCATTGTGCTACAATCACTTTCAGTATGCCAAAAACAATCAAACAGCTGGAAAAAATCGCCAACGCTATCCGGCAGGACATTATCAAAATGCTGGTGACAGCCGGATCCGGGCACTCGGCCGGACCATTGGGCATGGCCGATGTTTTCACGGCTTTATATTTTGGCGGGGTGGCCAAGCTGGATCCCAAAAAACGCCAAGATCCTGAACGCGACCGAATGGTTTTGTCCAACGCCCACATTTGTCCGGTTTTATACTCCGCCTTGGCCCACCGGGGTTATTTCCCAAAATCAGAACTCAAAACCTTGCGCCGGCTGGGCAGTAAATTACAAGGGCACTCCAATAATCACGCCAACATCGGCATAGAAACCAGCGGCGGACCCTTGGGCCAGGGACTATCCCAAGCCGTGGGCCTGGCCCTGGCCGCTCGCATGAACAAAAACCAGCACATCAAGACCGCATCTTCGGTTGGCAGACGTGGGACGATTGCGACGAGCGACGCGGGACGTGATTACCACACCTGGTGCGTGATGAGCGATGGCGAATTTGACGAAGGTCAGACCTGGGAAGCCTTGATGCTGGCCGGCAAATTGGATTTGCGCGAAGTAACGATTTTAATCGACCGGAACAATATTCAGATAGACGGCTTCACCGAACAAGTCATGCCTTTGGAAAATTTTTCAGACAAACTAAAAGCTTTCAATTGGTTTGTGATAGAAGTTGACGGCCACAATATCCGTGAAGTTTTGGATGCCATGAAAAAGGCCAAGGCCATGGCCGCCAATCCGACCGCCATCGTCTGCCACACCATCCCGGGCAAGGGCGTTGATTTTATGGAAAACAAGTTTGAATGGCACGGCAAGCCGCCCTCTCCAACAGAAGCTCGTCTGGCCCTGCATGAGTTGCGAACTTTTGGCGGAAAAATTAAATGCGAACACGAATAAACATATGAAAGCAGTTAAACTTAGTGATTTTTGGATGCATAAAACCGTGGAAAAACGCCCCACGCGCGACGGCTACGGCCAAGCTCTGCTCGAACTGGGAGAAAGCAACCCGGACGTGGTGGTACTGACCGGTGATTTGGCCGAGTCCACCCGAGCCTTGCCGTTTGGCGAAAAATATCCGGAACGTTTTATCGAATGCGGGGTAGCCGAGCAAAACATGATGGGCGTGGCCGCGGGCTTGGCCTTGGGCGGTAAAATCCCTTTCATCTCATCGTACGCCGTGTTTTCACCGGGACGCAGTTGGGATCAGTTGAGAGTTTCGGTTTGCTATGCCAAAGCCAACGTCAAAATCGCGGGCGCGCACACGGGCATCAGTGTAGGCCCGGACGGAGCTACGCACCAAGCCCTGGAAGACATGGCCATCACGCGCGTCATTCCCGATCTGATCGTCATGGCGCCGTGCGACGCGGAAGAAACCAGAAAGTGCACTTTGGCGGCCGCGAATTATCAAGGGCCCGTCTATTTTAGATTCGCGCGCGAAAAAACGCCGGTCATGACCGTTAAACAAACCCCTTTTGAAATCGGCCAAGCCTATGTTTGCCGCGAAGGCTATGATGTGACTTTGATGGCGGCCGGACCTCTGCTCCACGCGGCCTTGATGGCCGCCGAAAAACTAGCGGCCAAAGGCATAGAAGCCGAGGTCATCAACAGTCACACCATTAAACCGCTGGACACCAAAACCATTTTGCAATCCGTTAAAAAGACGCGTTGCGCTGTGACCGTGGAAGAACATCAAATAACCGGCGGATTATTCGGCGCGGTTGCTGAAGCTTTAGCTAAAACCTATCCGGTTCCTCTGGAAGCCGTGGGCATGCATGACACTTTTGGCGAGTCAGGCACACCGGACGAACTGCTGGCCAAATACAAAATGACCGATACCGATGTCTTTAAAGCAGCTCTTAAAGCCATTAAGAGAAAATAATTATGCGACCTGACGATCCTCTTAAACAGTGCCGGATTATAAGCCCTGAAGAAATCTCGGCCCTGCAATCCAAGGCCAAAGAACTGGGTCTGCATTCCGAAAAACAGACCGGACCCACGCCCGATAAACCAAAACCCGAAACTCCGGAGCAAAAACTGAAAAAAGAAATGAGCCAGACCCTCAATGCCCTGGATGGTATTTTAAAAATGAAAATACAGACCTCCGCTTCCAGGCTAAACTCCATGCAAAGACCGGCCATGCTCAAAAGACAAGGCGAATTCGTGAATTATCCCAAATTCAGCAAAGAGCAAATCGAATCCGTGGAAGACCAAATATTGGGTTATAAAATGCAAAGCGAGTGCCTGACCCAAGCTGTTCAAGCATTAAACAATGAACAAGCACCGCCCCCGGATTTAATGCAAACCTTGCAACTGCTTAAAAAAGAACTGGAACACGATCCGGATCTGGTCAAACAAATCCGCGCCCTGCAAATTAATCTGGGCGCCATGTAAATCGAGCTTACGGCTCGATTTTTTTAGATTAGAGCTTTGATGTTATACTGATGCATATGCCTCAAAAATTTGACATCGTGTGTATCGGAGAATCATTGCGCGATATTTTTTATATCATCAACGAAGCCACGGTCAGCTGTTCGCTCAATAAAGATCATTGCCAGCTGTGCTTGGAATACGCGGAAAAAATACCGGTCAAAGAAGTGGTCAAAGTGCCGGCCGCCGGCAATTCGGCCAATGCCGCGGTCAGTGCCGCGCGTTTGGGTTTTAAAAGCGCGCTTATCAGCTGGGTGGGTGATGATCCGGAAGGACAAGATATTCGAAAGTCGCTAAAAGCCGACGGTGTGAATACCAAATTGCTTTGCAGCTGCGGAGGACAAGAGACCAGCGAAGCCACTCTGCTGAGCTTTCAGGGTGAACGCACTCAATTATTGTATTTCAAAAAAAGAAAATACACGTTGCATGATTTTCCGGATGCCGCCTGTTATTATTATTCGGCCATGGGCCATGGGCATGAAAAATTTGACCAAGCATTGATTAAAAAATTAAAAGCCAAAGCAAATTTATTTTTTGTTTTTCAGCCCGGCACCACTCACATCAGATCCGGTTTAAAAAAAATATCTCCTTTGATTGCCCTAAGTTCACTTTTTATTTTGAACAAAGACGAAGCTCATATCTTGTTGGGCAACGGCGAAAGAACCACGGTCAATCTGTTGGACGCTTTTCATAAACTCGGAGCCAAACAAGTCATCATCACGGACAGCAAAAACGGGGCTGATGCTTTTGACGGACAAAAATACTGGCACATGCCGATCTTCCCGGGCAAGGCCATAGAGAGCACGGGTGCGGGCGATGCTTTTGCCATTGGAGTAACCTGCGCTTGGCTGAATAAAAAAAATCCGGCCGAAGCCCTGCGCTGGGGCACGGCCAATGCCTGGTCCGTGGTCCAACAAATCGGCCCGCAGGCCGGCTTGCTTAAAAAAGCCGACATGCCAAAAGTCCTAAAAAAATTCAACCGGATCCAACCCTAGGAAATAGTTTAAATTGGGCTAAAAACAAGGTTTTTCAGACAACATTAGCCAGACTATAACTGCTTTAGCATTGACAAAAAGCATTTTTTGTGCTATATTTAGCGGTTTATTGATGACTTTGAGTCTTGATGCGAGTCCGCTGACTACACGTGAATTTGCCTCAAAACTCAAACCCAACAGTCCTTTGACAAAGGAGAAGGATTTTGAACAAGCGGCAAGCCAAGACTCTGTGCTGGCAGGTGGTTTTGTTCTGTTTGGTCGGTATCGCGGTGAACGCGACGGCCAACTACCTACTCAAGCAGTGGGCAGAAGACCGCCGGCCGGCTGAACCTGTCTGGGTGCGCACGCGCCTGGGCGAGACCGAAGAACTCATCCCGGTGTGGCAGATGTGCCCGGTCATTCCGGAGTCACTCTGCAACACCAAACTCACACCCGCCCACAACGCGCCGGCCGCCACCACGGACGGACGCATTGAACTCTGAACCGAAGGAGAATAATGATGAAGAAGTTTTTTGCGGTTTTGATCGCTTGCGCATTGACCATGGGTTGCGGAGGCGAGCCGGACCACACCACTTTGGAATTCTATGAAGGACCGGAGAAGTGCGTGCCCGGCGAACACAAGGCCTGCTGGTGCGACGGCGTAACGGGTTTCCAGCAGTGCCGCGAAGACGGGATGGCCTTCATGCACTGCCAGTGCCCGCCAAAGGTGGAGGAGCCGGTAGAAGACGCCGGTACGGAAGCGCCGGAAGAAGCGGGCGCGGATGTCGGAGTAAACTTGCTCCGCGTCTGGCTGGCAGACGAACCGCAAGGCGGAGAAGTCCGGCCCGGAGAAAAAAACGTCCCGGTTCTAGGGCTGAACCTGCAAGCCCTACAGACCCCAGGCGACGTGAACATCCGAGTCATCAGCTTGGGTTGCCGAGCCAGCTTGAACGGGCAAGAGTACGCCGACACTGATTGTTGGCGCCGCGTCCGGGAAATCGAAGTCCTGGATGAGGACGGCCGGCAGATCGCGCCGCCTGATTCACCGGACATGGTGGCCGGAAAAGTCTACCTGCTGGTGGACTACACGGTGAAGCGAGGCGAAACCCGCAATCTGCTGGTGCGCGCCAGCTTCAACGACGAAGCATCAACCGAAGAACCCTACGACAGGGTGAGCTTCGACCTGGTACCGACCATCAACGCGGACCAAGGTATCGAAACGGATGGCACAACGGTGGTCGTGGGTCATGGCTTCGGCCTTGGTCAACAGGGCGACGAACCCAAGGTGGAGTTCAAGATTGTGCCCGAAGACGACACAGAATGTACGACCGACGATGATTGCGCGCAGTTCAATACCGCGTGCATGACTTTCGGTTGTTTGCAGGGTCTTTGCTTCGAAACAGAGGACACCTGCGCCGGCACGAGCGCTGAGTACTGCGAACTGATGACAGGTATCATGGTCTACGGGTACTACGGTTGTTGCGGCACGTTCAGCAAGGGCGACGTCACCCAACTCAAAACGGGTGATCTCATCAAAGCTAGCGGCAGTGGCAATTACCAGGTCTATTACTACGGCAGTAATGGAAAACGTTACCTGTTTCCTTCCTCCGTGGAACTGGACTCCTGGTACGCTCCCCTGAACATGAATGGCGTTCCGGTACACGACTCCAACGGGGTCTGCAACAATGTACTGGAAATCCCAGAGGCCCAGCTGGTACAGATCCCCACCGGAGGAAACGTCACCAAACGTCCCGGTGCCTACAGCACCGGCATCTACGTCGACATGCAGCGCTACGTCGTAGATCACTACCGGATACTGCGGCCCGTATCACAAGCTGTTCTGGACGAAATCTACGACGGCCCCATGCAAGAGCACGATTTCATCACGCCTGACATGTTCTTCGTGAACTATGTCATGGGTTCGCCGCTAACCAATGCTAACGAATTCGACCATTTGGTGAAGTACAACACCGCTATGATCGAGGTCGAACTTGGCATCAAGTCCTGCTACCCAGGGACATACGTATATTGCGAATGCGGAGATGGCACGCCAAGCCAAACACTCTGCAACGTAAGCTACGAACCGCTGGATTGTGTGTGCAACTAATCCTTCCCCCACCCGCGCCCCACAGCGCGCGGCCTGCTTCCCGACACACTTCGTCGGGTCCCTCAAAAAGCATGATTCCATCGTGCTTTCCGAGGGCCATACAAGACGCTCCGGCGTCTTTTATGTTGCCCGGGTTCTATTTATCCGGCGTCTGGACTATAATCATGATAATGAGAGTAATCCTGAATTAATAATTTTATAATTTATATTTGATAATTAATCCTATGTTGGTTCCCGCCATAAAAATCCTCAAAAAAGCCCGGGCCGGACATTACGCCATTCCGGCTTTTAACATTAATAATCTGGAAGCCTTGAAAGCCATCATGGCGGCGGCCGTCAAACTGCGTTCACCGCTGATCGTGCAAACTTCGGAAGGCGCCATTGAATACGCGGGCCTGGATTATTTAATTGCCATGGTTAAAGTGGCGGCCAAAGCTCCCGTCCCTATCGCCCTACATGTAGATCATGGCAAAGATTTGAAACTTATTAAACAGGCCATCCAACAAGGCTATACCAGCGTCATGTTTGACGGTTCAGCCTTGCCGCTCAAAGAGAATATCGCCAAGACCAAACAGGTGGTTAAATGGGCCAGAGCCAAAAAAGTGAGCGTGGAAGCGGAAATCGGGGCCATCGCGGGCATTGAAGATTTTGTGAGCGTGGCCGAAAAAGACGCGCATCTGACCAATCCTGAACAAGCGGCCTCGTTCGTCAAACAAACCGGTTGCGATTCTTTGGCTGTGGCTATTGGCACAGCGCATGGCGCTTACAAATTCAAAGGTGAAACCCATTTGGATATTGAACGGCTGAAAAAAATTGCCAAACTGGTCACAATCCCGATTGTTTTGCACGGCGCGTCCGGGGTTTTGGAAGACGTAGTCAAGCTGGCTGAATATCACGGTGCCAAACTGGGTGAAGCGCGCGGGGTATTGGATGCGGATATCAAGCAGGCTATAAAACACGGAGTTAGCAAAGTAAACATTGATACGGACCTGCGTATTGCTTTTACCGCCGGCGTGCGCGAAGCCGTGGATCAGATGAAAGACGTGATAGATCCGCGCAAACTGTTACAGCCGGCCAATGAGCTGATGACAGAAGTGGCTGTCCGTAAGATTATGCTGTTTAAGAGCGAGGGTAAAGCGTAAACAGGCCAAATTTTAAAATCAAAATTAAAAAATAATAAATTAATAGTTGAGACTAAAGAAATTTCTTTGGTCTTTTTTGATTGTTTTTTGTCTCGGCCAGGCTTGACAAAAGGCCTTTAAACTGCCAAGTTTAGTTCACTCAACAGGCAAAGGAGGATGCCATGTTCGTTCCTGTAACATACCCCCAAAACGCCACAGACGAGCAGCTTCAAGCCCAAGAACAACAGTTCTTCGCTACCACCCTGGATTGCCAGATTCTGGCTGAAGTATGGGAGGCGTTGGCTAGCCAACCGCCGCTTTGGTGCTCGCCGGAAGTCCAGTTGCAAGACTGGAGCATAGCCGAGCGCATGCAAGAGCTGGCCCGGCGACCGGACGTGCGCCTGACCATCATGCTGAAAGGCGTGGTGGCCGGGCTGCCGCCCAAAACCACCCGTGCCATGCCCCCGCAGTTCCAGGCCGACTTCCTGGACCAGGTACGGCAAAACGGTGAAAAATCAGCCGGCGAGCAGATAGGGCACTTTGGCTACGCCACGCTCATGATCCATACGGATCGCGTGAAGCGCGTGCATCAACTGCTCTTGAGATTGAACTGGGAAGATGACACGCCCGCCACCAAGAGCCTGATCGCCACGCTGATCAGTTCGGCACTGGCCACTGACCGTGAGTACCACGAGAGCGGCCAAGACAAAACGCACACGCCGCCCATCACGGCTCACGATTTGCTGTCAGCCTTGAACCCTCTGGACTATGTCACGCATGTGAGCCGCGAAGAGCTGGCCGAGATCATGCGGCGCAGACTGGAGTACGAAATCAAGCACCAGCCCCACCCGGCCGAAGAAGAACTCGAGTTCATCACGGTTGACGGTCTGTGCCGCCAGATGCCGACCAAATGCCTGCGACCGGCCGTGGAGCTGATCTTCGATCGCCTGGGTTACCCCAAGCCCGAGACAGCAAGCCAAGCGCCGGCTGACAACGGCCCGGCAACCCAAATCCCGGATGACGGGGAAACGGCCTTGGAGAGTGAACTGCCGGAATTCCATCTGGACCGGGATGAGAGCGACAGCCCTCCGATCTTGGATGAACCGGGACACTCCCCAAAAGCGTAGAGGCGTCCTCATCAAACAGCGATAAGGACGCCGCTCATCCCAAATCACCCGTGCGCCCGGGCCGTTCCATGGCCAACATCTTCGGCAAAGATCTGATCCAACCACCTTCAACGCTGCCGGCACCGGCTGATCCGGAAATCGAAGATGTGCTGGCACAGATCAAGCCCATGGATGAACCGGCCGAAGACTTCGGTCCGCCCGAACCATCAACCATGGGCTTGATCTGTGCC
>ERZ795059.607-NODE-607-length-44869-cov-9.850136_pt1 | contig 44869 bp, 40 predicted proteins | sample MGYA00375143_ERZ795059 | MGnify/ENA primary metagenome ERZ795059 (study PRJEB30188, sample SAMN05720168) | activated sludge metagenome | isolation source: Anaerobic digester | place: USA | collected 2015-01-07 ... | reverse complement strand
GAGGAATGCGTCGCCACGCCTGACGACCATGACCGTCCGGCCGCTGCTCTCTAGGCCAGACGCCTGCTGACGGGTATCGTCTGGCATCGCAGGGCCATTGCTGCCGTCGAACATGCCGGGCTTGCCGATCCAGACGGCCTGGCCGTTGACATTGCCTTTGACGCCTTTGCCGGTGATGCCTTCGACTGCTTCCCCTTTCAGCTTGTCGCTGCGCGGAATGCGTTCAAGACCGTCCCTAACGACAGCCGCGGCAAGCGGGTGATCACTCAACTCCTCAATCGCGATGGCGTAGCTCAGGAGCTCCACCTCGCTGACGCCATTCAGGGGTACAACATCAGTTAGACGCGGCTTGCCTTCGGTCAGCGTACCTGTCTTGTCGAAAGCGATCGCTTTCAGGGTGCCGAGGTTCTCAAGCGGTCCGCCTCCCTTGATGAGAACGCCGCCTCGGCCCGCGCGTGCGATGCCACTCAGCACAGCGCTGGGCACTGAAATGGCCAGCGCACACGGACTTGCCGCCACCAAGACAGCCATGGCGCGATAGAAGCTTTGCTGGAAGGTCTCGTCCAGAACCAGCCAGCCAAACATCAGCATGACGACGCCGATGAGCACGCATGGAACAAAGACGCGTTCGAGCTTGTCGGTGAACTGCTGTGTCGGCGAGCGTTGTGCTTGGGCCTCCGCGACAAGCTTTACAACACGCGCGAGCGTCGATTCCTGCGCCAGACGCGAAACATGGACTTCGATGGCGCCAGGGCCGTTGATCGTTCCAGCAAATACCTTCGACTCGGCACTTGCCTTGGCAAATGCGTCCGCAGCCGATGCATCACCTTTGAAGGGACGCTTGTCGACTGGGACACTCTCGCCTGTTACAGGCGACTGATCCACACTCGTCTCGCCCAGCGTCACAAGGCCGTCCGCGGGAAGGCGCTCGTTCGGTTTAACAATCACGATGTCGCCGACCACCAAAGCTTCGATCGCAATCTGTTCCGACCCGCGCTCACGCTTCACCAAAGCGAATTTCGGAGCCAGCTTGCCAAGCGCTTCGATCGCGCGCTTGGCGCGGCCCATCGCATAGCCTTCGAGGGCGTGACCGATACTGAAAAGCGCCAGCAACAGCGCGCCTTCAGACCAATGGCCGAGTATTGCCGCGCCAACGGCCGCGGCAATCATTAGCGTGTCGATCTGGAACTTGCCGCGCTTGAGGTTCTCGATGGCCTCGCGGACCGCAAAGCTACCGCCGAAGAAGTATGCGGCTACATAAGAGACGATAGCTGCCTCTTTCGACCACTGGGACTCGACGATCCAGCCAATAGTGAGGGCAACGACTGACAGTATGGCGAAGATCAGTTCGCTACGTTCGCCGAATGGCCCGCCATGATTGTGACTGCCGTCCTCGGCATGCGGCTTTGCTTCATGATCATGGGACTTGTGATCATCCATTGGATGGCTCGCTTTCACGTTTTGCATCGCGAAGAATTTCAAAGCCGCCGAAGACTGCAACGGCAGCTACGACGAGCCCGACGACGACGTCCGGAATCCAGGAGCCGGTCCACATCACGAGAGCGCCCGCGATGAGGATGCCTCCGTTTGAGAAGAAGTCGTTGACGCTGAATGTTTGCGCGGCACGTAGATTCACGTCGTCGGTCTTGAGTGGCTTCAGCAGCCGCAGGCAGATCAGGTTTACGACAGCGGCAAACGTTGCCATCGCCATCATAGTCACGCCGGCAGGTTCGGGACCGAAGAAGGGCCGACGCAGCGCATCGAAAAGCACCCCGATCGCAAAGATCACGAGCATGATGCCAGAGAGTCTTGCGGCGCTCCGCTTTAATTTACCGGAACCGCCGACCGCTAGCACGCTGATCGCATAGACGATCGTGTCTGATAGATTGTCGACCGCATTGGCAATCAAGGCACTGGAGTCTGCGACCAAGCCCGCAGTTCCCAAAGTAATAAACAGCAGGAGGTTCAGCGCGAAGACGATCAGAAGCGTGCGCTTCTGTCTGTCCGTATTCACGCTTTTGCCTCCTGCTGTCATGGCTCTTCCCTACTCCGCGTGCTGCAGGGCAGGTTCGACGGCAGGCTCGGCCGACGGCTTGGGCTTGCGCTTGAGCACGAGCTTGCAGATTGCCGGCAGGACGAACAACGTCAGGGCGGTTGCGGTGATCAGGCCGCCGATGACGACGGTCGCTAACGGTCGCTGCACTTCAGCGCCCGTCTCCGTCGCAAGCGCCATGGGCACGAACCCAATGGCGGCGACGAGCGCCGTCATCAGAACGGGGCGGTAACGCTCGATAGCGCCTTCGGTGATGGCGTCATCCAGCGGCATACCGGCATCCAGGCGTTTGCGAATGCTCGTCATCATCACAAGGCCGTTGAGAACCGCCACGCCCGAGAGCGCAATGAAGCCAACAGCAGCCGAGATCGAGAACGGCAAACCACGTAGAACGAGAGCAAAGACGCCCCCTGCCAAAGCCAGCGGCACCGCCGAGAACACGGCAAGCGCGGGCGCAATGCCGCCTAGAGCCATGTAGAGCAGCACCAGAATCAGCGCAAAGCAGATCGGGACCACAATTGACAGACGCGCCGTCGCCGCCTGCAGGTTTTCGAACTGTCCACCCCACTGGATGTAAGCGCCCGAAGGCAGTTTGACCTGCGCCACCTTGGACTGTGCCTCGGTGACAAAGCTGCCGAGATCGCGGCCACGGATGTTCGCCTGGATCACGACCCGTCGCTTGCCGTTCTCGCGGCTGATCTGGTTGAGGCCCTCGGTGAACGAGAACTCGGCCAGAGCACGCAGCGGCACGCTAAGGCGCGGTTGTCCGTCAACAGCCGGGAGCATGACGGGAAGGGCGCCGATAGCGTCGACATTGTTGCGCAGGAGGTCAGACACCCGCACCACGATCTCAAACCGTCGATCGCCTTCGAACACCAGGCCAGCCTCACGGCCGCCCAGCGCCGAAGCCACCGCATCCGCCACCTCCTCGATTGTCAGGCCGTAGCGAGCGATGGCATCGCGGTTGAACCGAACGTCGAGAACCGGGAAGCCCTGTGTTTGCTCAACCTTCACGTCGGCGGAACCGCTGATCGACTGCAACGTCGTCGCGATTTGCCCGGCGACCGGGCCAAGCGCGTCGAGATCATCGCCGTAGAGTTTGACGGCAACGTCCGAGCGGACGCCGGAGATCAGCTCGTTGAAGCGAAGTTCGATGGGCTGGCTGAACTCAAACGCGTTGCCGACTTCGCCCGAGATTGCTTTCTCGATCTTGGCGACGAGTTGCTCCTTGGTCATGGACTTGTCCGGCCACTCCTCCTTCGGCTTCACAATGACAAAGCCGTCCGAGATGTTGACCGGCATTGGATCCGCGGCGACCTCTGCCGTACCCGTCTTGGACATGACCCGTTCGACTTCAGGCAACGCCTTGACCGCGTGCTCAACGCGCTTCTGCATGTCGATCGACTGGTCGAGCGACGTTGACGGGATGCGCAGCGCCTGGACCGCAAGGTCCTTCTCGTCCAGCTGCGGCGTAAACTCCTGTCCCAGCGTGGTGAAGAAGAAGGCAGCGACAGCAAAGATGGCCGCTCCAACTCCGATGACCGGAATTGGCGCCTTGACCGCCGAGCGCAGCAGCGGCGCATAGCGCGCCTTGCTTATGCGCACCATAGGCACTTCCTTCTCAGAAACCTTGCCGCTGATCAGGATCGCCACCATCGCAGGCACAAAGGTCAGCGAGAGAACGAAGGCGCCAGCCAACGCCAGCATGACCGTGATGGCCATCGGCGCGAACAGTTTGCCTTCAACACCCGTGAACGCCAGCAGAGGTGCGTAGACAAGGAAGATAATCGCCTGACCAAAAACTGTCGGTTGGATCATCTCCTTCGACGCCTCGGTGACCTCGAAGAGCCGCTCCTGAAGTGACAGCAGCCTGCCCTCATGGTGCTGGCGCTCAGCCAGCCGTCGCAGGCAGTTCTCGACGATAATAACGGCGCCATCGACGATCAGACCGAAGTCCAGGGCGCCCAGGCTCATCAGGTTGCCCGAGACATGCAGCTCGTTCATGCCGATTGCCGTCATCAGCATGGAGAGTGGTATGACCATACCGGTGATCATCGCAGCCCGGAAGTTTCCGAGCATGACGAATAGAATTACGACGACGAACAATGCGCCTTCGGCGAGGTTCTTCTCGACGGTGGAGATTGTAGCGCTGACCAGCTTGGCGCGATCATAGGCGACGTTTGCTTGGACGCCCTCCGGCAGCGACTTTGCAACCTCATCCAAGCGCGCCCCAACATCCGATGCAACGGTTCGGCTGTTGGCGCCCGTCAGCATGAAGGCTGTCCCAATCACCACCTCCTCGCCGTTCTTGGTAGCGGCTCCGGTCCGGAGACCGCCACCAACTTTCACCTCGGCAAGATCCTGAACCGAAACAGGTACGCCTTGGCGGTTGGCAACCACTGCACGGCGAATCTCGTCTAGCGTTCGAACCCGAGCATCTGCTCTGATGAGGAATGACTCGCCGCCCCGCTGGAGGAAGTTTGCGCCTACCGAGAGGTTGGAGCTCTCCAGCGCTGTCGCCAAGTCCGAGAATGAAACACCAAACGCGGCGAGCTTGGCCGGGTCCGGCTCAACGACGAATTGCTTCTCGTAACCGCCAATTGAGTCGATGCCGGCAACGTTCGTAATGGCCCGCATCTGCGGACGAATGATCCAGTCCTGAACTGTGCGCAGGTAGGCCCCGCGAGACACATCATCGGTCAGCTGCTCGCCTTCGCTGGTGAGGAAGCTGCCATCGCTCTGCCAACCGGGTTTGCCATCGTTTTCCGGGCCAGCCTTGGGATCAAGGGGCGCGTATTCCACAGTCCACATGAAGATGTCCCCGAGGCCCGTCGTGATCGGGCCGATCATCGGCTGGACGCCTTCGGGCAAGGAATCACGTGACTGCGTTAGCCGTTCCGTGACCTGCTGACGCGCAAAGTAGATGTCGGTATTCTCGGCGAATACAGCGGTCACCTGGCTGAAGCCGTTACGCGACAGCGAGCGCGTGCTCTGCAGTCCGGGAATTCCAGAAAGAGCAGTCTCGACTGGGAACGTCACACGCTTCTCGATTTCCAGCGGCGCCAGCTCCGGTGCAGATGTATTGATTTGTACCTGCTTGTTTGTGATGTCCGGTACGGCATCGATGGGAAGCTTGATTAAGTTGAACACGCCGAAGGCAGCCACAAGCAGCGTCGCGAAGACGACGAAGTAGCGGGCGCGCACGGATAGGGAGAGGATCCTGGCAATCATGTCTGGGTGCTCTGTGTCTGGTTGATTGCTGGACTAGTGGTCATGACCGGCGTCGCCCTTGCCGAGTTCGGCCTTGAGGACGAATGCTTTAAGACCCGCGACAACCGATCCGGGCTTGAGCCCTTCTACAATCTCTATGCGGCCACCGCCGCGCTGCCCCGTCTTCACAGGCGTCGCCATGAAGCCATCATTGGTGCGAACGAAAACAACATCTCGTCCTTCGACGTTCTGAACTGCTTCCTCAGGCAGAACGAAACCTGACGTCCCTGCTCCCTGTGTCGACGCCGGCCGGATCAAAGCGCGCGCGAACTGACCCGGCTGAAGCGTCTCGCTCTTCTCCGTCACTTCGAGAACGACAGTCGCTGCGCGGCTAGCGGCATCGACAGACGGAGTTACCGATCGCACCTTGGCGGCCAGCAACTGCCCGTTGCTCTCGATTGAAGCCTGATCACCAGGGCGCACGCGCTGCGCGTCGAGAACGGGCACGGCCGCTTCTATTTGGATTTTAGATGGATCAGAAATCCGGAAGAGTTCAGTCTCCGGTGACACATAGGCGCCTAGCTTGGCAGCCGCTGTCACTGACGTAATCCGGCCGTTGATCTGACTCGCAATCGCGACGGACTGGCCGTCGCTTGTTACACGCGCAGCACGCGCGGACGATTCACTACGACGGTACTCGGCTTCGGCCTGCGCCAACTCGGATTGAGCTCTCTCCAAGTCCTGACGGGATGTGATCTTCGAATCGAAGAGTGTCTTCTCACGCTCGAAGCTTGTGCGCGCGAGATCGAGACGCGATTTTGCGCTGGTCAAGGAAGCCGATAGCGCGGAGGCGTCCGGGCTCAGGACGACAGCAACAGTCTCGCCACGGCTGACCGGGTCGCCGAGACGCTTGCGAATATCTGTAATCGCGCCAGATGCGCGCGCGGTCAGGATGGCTTCACCAGTTGGCGATGCAGCAACCGTCGCTTGCGCCGTGATCTCCGCGCCAAGGCTCCCGGGAGCAATGGTGATCAGACCGATACCGGCCATTTCGATGGCCTTTTCGTCGATATCGACTTCGCCCTCGGCATGTTCTTCCCCGCCCTCTTCAGCGTGGCCGCCTTCCTCACCTGCGTGTTCGTCGTGATCGGCAACCTGTGTCGCCGTCGCGCCAAGTTCGGCTGCGTGCTGCTCGGGCGTCTCGCCCAGGTGGCTGGGATGACCACCGCTGAGAAGCAGACCGGCGGTTAGCCCCACGCCAGCGATGACAATCGCCGCGCCGCCTATCATCAGTTGTTTCTTAGAGAACGTCATTGTCGTTGCTTTCTTGAGAGGTCGTCGCCTGCACGGCGCGGAATGCGTATTCGGGGAGAAGCGGAGAGGCTGTGCAGGTCATCGAGCGTTCGCTCGGATGAGAGCCGCCGCTGCCTTCGCACGCGCAAGACGCGCTTCGATCGCGGCCGTCCGGATGCTGGAGAAGGCATCTTCCGCATCGAGAACGTCGATCAGTTGGAAGCGGCCGGCCTCGTAGCCGATCTGGGCCAGGTTCAATGCTTCTTCGGCCTGACGGACCGCCTGGTTCTCCAGAGCCGCGGCCCGTGAGTCTGCAGCTTCAAACGCGGATCGCGCGTCGTTAAGTTTGCGAACTGCATCGATCAGCGTGACATTCAGCTGAAGCTCTGATGCACGGTCGTCGGCGCGCGCTGCCGCGATCGCCCCGCCATTCATGTTCTGGATCGGTATCGGGACGCTGACGCCTGCAACCCAAGCGCTTTCTTTAGTCGCTTCGAACCGCCGGTAGCCAGCGTTCACCGTGACATCGACCCAAGCGTTTGCCTTCTGAAGCCGCAGAGCAGCTTCCGTAGCCTCGTGTTCGGCAACGGCGACCTGATAGTCGAGCGTGTCAGTCGGGGCGGTGTTGAGAGCGTCGTTCTCGCGTCGGAATTCCCAAGGTCCCATCGCGTCGACTAAGTCCTGCGAACCGCCCCAGAGCGCCGCCAACGCGCGTTGCGCAGCCCCTAGCTCAGCGGTTGCGATGTTGAGTTGGGCTTGAGCCGCTGCCTGTTGAGCTTGCGCACGAAGTAAACGTAGGGGCGGCTCGCGGCCCGCATCGACCAGCGACTGCGCTACGCTCGAAAGCCGGTTGGCGCGGTCAGCCGAAGTCCGCGCTAGTTCTAGGAGCTCTTCAGCCGCAGACAGGTCCGCGAAACGGTCTCGTACGGCGAAATCGAGATCTGCGCGCGTGATGCGCGAGCGCACAACAACGGCGTCAGCTTCGCGGCCGGCGGTATCGCGCCGTGCCTCGCGTTTGCCGCCAAGCTCAATCTGCTGGGACAAGCCAATGGTCGATTCGGCGCCATCCATCCCGCGCAGTGCGCCTTTGCCCGAGAAGTTCTCGACATTGTAGCTGAGTTCAGGGTTGATCCCTGCCCCCGCCTGCCTCTGGCGGCCGCGCGCGGCGTCGACCTGCGCATCAGCAATGCCGACAGACGGCGAACTAGCGCTGGCAAGCTCCAGGGCTTCCGCAAGCGTCATTGGTTTCGGCGCGGTCTGCGCCCACGCGGCCCCGGCCGGAAGCATTGCCGCCAGCGCCCACGCGAGCGCCATGCGTCCGCAGACGCGATTAATCGAAGACATAGGGAGTCCCTGAAATCAGAGTGTCAGAACTGCGCGCACGAATGCGCGCACGGTTTCACTTTGACTCAGGCTTTGGGCGGGCGTTCGAGGCCGCCGGAAACGTGCTGTAGCACGGCGGTAGGCATGGCGGGCTGCATGCCAGCAGACGCTTCAATGAAAACGGGCGATGCCGCAGTCTCGCTCTTAAACGGCGTCGAATGGTGGCAATGCCCATGAATGCAATGCTGCGCGTCGCCGCCCGATTGGGAATCGTGAGCAACCCCGTCTGCAGCCTTCACAGTGGTTGCATTAGATGCCGCGTCGGCGGTCTCAACAGCAAAGGCTGTTTCACCGCCACACGTCGCAGCCTCGGCGAGCGGCACGCCAACAAGCAGGATCGCGGCAAGCGCGACACGCGCCAACCCCAACACCGCTTGAATGATCGATCCGAATGCCATCGCTACGTCAGATAGTGAGTGATGATGCCTCGATCTACCCCGGACTTCTTAAGCGCGCTATAAGGTAGAGTGACGCGGCTGATCAAATCGCCGCAATAATTCAAGATACTAGAGGTGATGTTATAGCGAAACTCTCGTCGCTGTCTGGAGTTCGTTTACGGTAAAATCCAAGAGCCAGCAGGTTCATGTCGACTTTCCAGCAATGCGCTCCCTCGAGTTGATCTTCTCCGGCATCCAGTTGCGCAATGATCAACGTGGCGACAACGCGCCAATGATCCTGCACTCCGCGATCGTCCCGCGCTGACACTGACCGAGCAGATCATTCAGTTCTCGACGCAACGCCTTCAAATCCGAAATCTTGCGGTCGATCTCCGCCACATGGTCGCGCGCCATCGCGTCGACGCCGCAGCAATCATTGTCCTTGTGATCCGCCAGCCCTAACAACGCGCGCACCTGATCCAGCGGGAAACCAAGATCGCGCGCCCGCCGGATGAAGCTCAGGCGCGCCAGATGATCGCCCGTGTAAGCGCGATAATTTCCCGCTGTACGTCCCGGCTCGGGCAACAGGCCGATACGCTCGTAATAGCGCACCGTCTCCACTTTTGTCTCCGTGGCCTCAGCCAAAGCCCCGATGGAATAGCTGTCCGGCATTGCTTGACCCTGTAGCGACTACAGGGTGCAGATTGGCCCGACCTGCTGATTTGTCGAGAGCTGAAATCATGGCCGGCTGCTGCGAACACGATACCTGCGCAAGCAATGCGACCGCAAAGGTCGATCCCGTATGGCGGCGCGCTCTGTGGATCGCACTGATCGTCAACGCCACCATGTTCGCGGCAGAGATCGCAGCCGGCTTCGCAGCGGACTCATCCGCCCTGCAGGCAGATGCGCTCGACTTCCTCGGCGACAGCGCCAACTACGCCATCAGCCTTGGCGTTGCCGGTATGGGTCTGGCGATCCGCTCGCGCACGGCTCTTTTCAAAGGCGCGACCCTGTTGCTGCTCGGCGCGTGGGTCGTCGGAAGCGCCGGCTGGCGCGCCGTCACGGGCGGCGATGTTCCTCAGGCTGAAGTCATGGGCATTGTCGGCTTTGCCGCGCTTGTCGCTAACCTCGCCGTCGCGCTGCTGCTGCTCCGCTTCCGCCGGGGCGATGCCGATATGCGTTCGGTCTGGATTTGCTCGCGCAACGACGCCATCGGAAATGTCGCCGTCATGCTCGCCGCGCTTGGCGTCTTTGGCACCGGAACGCTCTGGCCGGATGTGATCGTCGCCGTCGTCATGGCAACACTCGCGATCACGGGCGGCTGGACCATTGTCCAGCAAGCCAGGGCTGAGATGAGAGCGATAACAAAGGCTCCATCAGTCGTTCCGGCGGAGTAAAGCGCGCCACAGCCGAGTGTCCGTTTTGCGCCGGTAGCGAACATACGCCTCGAAGGACATGGGTAAGTCCGTTTCCGGGGCTTTCCGGCCCTTTCCATGTCGGTTCCAGCCACGAGATCGTGTGCTTGATCAAACAGATAGCAATTGGATCTGCTTTGGTCGCGATATGGCTGCCAGCGTTGGCTGGCCTTTCTGTGCAGTTACCCTAGTAAATCTGCGAGCTTGGTCACTGATTTGCCGGTCACAGCCTGAGTTATAAGGCTCCCTTCCAATCAGGATCAGTCCAGGGCCACGGTCCGGGCAGAAGTTCACGCAATACGCCTTGCTCGAAAATAACCCGCATGTAGCCCCTCGGCGCCGTCACCATGGTTCGATATGAGTTCACAAACGGGAGCCATTCTTCTCTTCAAGGCACGGCGCTGTGAGACATCCAGACCTGGCCTCCGGCACGAAAACCATCGAGCGAAAAAAGACCAAACGCGAACCCGTTCGCGAAGAGAACGGTCATTGGCGCAATCGTTGGGAAGTGCCCAAGAAACACGAGCACCTTGCCCGCGAACAAGGCGCCTTGCCCCTCGGCGACGGCACCTGGCTCGGCTACCGCAAGTTCGCGACTCACGAAGAAGCCGAAGCCCACGCGCGCAAGCACGCCGCTTACAACTTCACCAATTTCGGCATCCGCTATCTCGGCACCGAGTTCTTCCCGGACTACTGAGCCGGTCGATCACACTGCGCCAAAACAAAAACCCCGCCGGTTGCCCGGCGGGGTTCTGCATCTTTGGACAGTGTCGAGAACTAGAGGCGCGGCTGATTAGTGCGAGCCCTGCTGCGTCATCGCGGCAGCGCCTGCATCCATCTTCGGCTGGGCGAGCTGACCACTGGCGCGCATCTTCTGCATCATCTGCATCGCTGTCGCCATTTCAGCCTTGCTCAGCATGCCGTCCTTGTCGGTATCGACCATCGGCAGGTAGTTCACCACCGACTTGAAGCGCGGATCATTACGGAACTCGGCCTTCGTCAGCTTGCCGTCGATGTTGTCATCGAGCGCGCCGAACACGATGTTCTGTTGCAGCTGCTTGAACCAGTCGTCGTGACGATCCTTCACAGTCTCGTTCTTGAAGCGGAAGCGGAAGAAGGTGAACAGCATTTCTTCCGAGGTCTGCTCGCCGAAGGTTACGTTCTTCTTCGGATCTGGGTTCGCCTTGTTTCGCTCGGAGTTGTCGAACACGTAGTCGGCGATCAGCAAAGAGCCCTTCGGAACTTCAAGCATGTCCTTGAAGTGGTATTCGCGCTGCCACGAGAAGTCATAGCGCGGCTGGTTCAGCAGCACCTTCTCTTCGCCATTCGGATAGCGGATGCGCAGCTTGGTCGAGTAGCAACGAGAATGGCAGTGCGGCTGGGTGCCAAAGATCAAAATGTCTTCCGGGATCTCCAGATAGGCCGTTTCCTGCCAGTTCTCGGCGCCCGGCGGAATTTCCAGCGAGAAGTCGGTGATCGAGGCCTGACGCAGCAGGTATTTCGGTTCTTCCTTATAGAAGTAATAGCCCACCTGCGTCTTGTCCGTCGTCGGCTTGCCGACTGACGTATAGTGCATCTGATAGGCATATGAGCCACCCGGAGCGACGTAGATCCCCGTATCTGCAGGCGTGAGGTTCGCCTCACCGCCGGGGCCATAACCGCCGAGCGAGACGTCCCACGAGAAGCCGCGCCCATCAGGATCGACCTTGGGAATCCAACCGGCCAGCGCATGGTGGACGGTCGGCGAGGCGTTGGCCCATGCCGTCGCCTTCAGCCATTTGCCCTCGGCAAACGTGGTGGGCACAGAGCGGTCCTGATAGTCGATGATGCCCGACGCCGGCACGTCGAACGCAGGAACATCGACGACGACATCAGGCTGACCCAGCGGCCATTTCGGGGCTGGCTTGGCGGCTTGCGGCAGCGGGTCCTCGCCCTCGCCGCGCGGCGCGCCAGCTTCGATCCAGTTCACGACGGTCTTCACCTGCGCGTTGGAGAGACGCATGTCGTCGGTCCACTGCGAGCCGTGCGCGTCTGAGTGATACGGCGGCATCCGACCTGTGCGCAGGGCTTCGCGGATCATCGGCGCCATGGTCTTCACGACCTCGAACTTGTCCATCTTGAAGGGGCCCATGCCGCCCTCGGTGTGACAGACCACGCACTTGGCGGCGAGGATCGGGGCGACGTCTTTCGAATAGGAAATCTTGGCGAAGTCCGCCGTCTTGTTACGATCGGGGAACTCGATCTTCGCGCCCTTGAAGCTGGCCTCGACAACCGGAGGGGCCTTACCCGCCAGAACAGCGTTCAGAGCCGTGGCGATGTCGGCATTCGTTACCTTCTTGTCGGCGAACGAACCATCGATCGGGCCGTGATAGGCGACTTTCCAGGTCTTGGGCTCGACCACGAAAGCCTCGCCCGTGGTGGTGACACCCAGAGAGCGCCCGACGAGCTGGAGTTCATCTGCGAGGACCGGGATTTCAGCCGAGCCCGGCTTGCCATCGAACGTGCCGCGCTTCGAGTTGAGACCAGAGTCGAGCATCACGAAGCGGACATTCTTGTCCTTGTACTGGCTCTGCAATTTCAGGAGAGCTGCTTCGGCACGCTTCGAGGTGGCTTCGCCATCGACCGAGGCGACGATGACGATCGCTGCGGCGTCCTTGAAGTAGTAAAGTTCGTGGCCCATGCCGGTCTGGTCGGCCAGCATGAAGTTGTCCACGCGGCTGCCAGCAAGCGAGATTTTCGACGGCGTAGGGGCTGCAATGGCGACCAGCGCGAGAACCGAGGCCGCTCCGGCCAATCCCAACGCGGTCAAACCAAGCTTATGCGAACGCTTCATGGCTATCCCTCCTCGATCGCCATTCCGACGTGGCGCATCTTTCGGCGGATAGTGCTGATAGCTGCCGTTCGCGGCAACCGGGCGCCGTCGGGGCAGCTGTCGCGTAAAGACAAAAAAGTCTTCACATTGCGGGCATGTACTTGGCGGGCATGTTCCGGCGCGTTTCCGGCGCTCAGTTGAGGCCGAAGCCGGCCGCCTGGAAGGTTTCAGCCGCCTTGGGCGAAGACAGAAAATCAACCAACGCCTTGGCCCCGACAGACCCTTTGCCGGCAACGATTGCGACCGGGTAGATGATCGGCGCGTGGCTATCGGCCGGGAACGTGGCTGCAATGGCGACCTTGTCGCCCGCAGCTTTTGCATCGGTGCCGTAGACAATGCCGGCCGCCGCCTCGCCCGCTTCGACGAAGCGCAGGGCCGAGCGCACGTTCTCGGCACGGACAACGGATGTTTCGACGCCGGCCCAGGCGCCCAGCTTTTCGAGCGCCCCCTTGCCGTACTTGCCTGCAGGGACGCTATCGGGATTGCCCATGGCCAGCTTGCCGCCCTTCAAAGCAGCAGCGAGGTTCACCCCGTTTGTCAGCTCGATCGTGATCGGCTTATCGGACGGGGTGACCAGAACGAGCGTGTTGCTCAGGAGGTTCCTGCGGCTGGCAGGATCGATCAGGTCTTTGCCGGCGACATAGTCCATCCAGGCCTCATCGGCGGAGATGAATACGTCAGCCGCAGCGCCCTGCTCGATCTGACGTGCGAGTTCAGAGCTGGCGGCGAAGCTGAAAACGGGGGCCGGATGCCCCTCGGCCGCGAACTGCGCGCCGACCTGCTTGAGGACGTCGGTGAGGCTGGCTGCGGCGAAGACCGTGACGGCAGCTTCCGGCGCGACCTCAGTTGCTTTCGGCGTCTCGGCAGGACCGCATGAGGCGATCAACGTGGCGGCCAGCGCCATTGCAGCCAATCGTAGTGCTTTCAGCATCGTCTGGCCTCAGAGCGCGTGTGACTTCACCACCGCCCAAGCCGTTGCGTCCTCCTGCAACCGGAGATCCGCAAGCGCTTCGGGCGTTATGCGTGATGAAACATAGCCCGTATCAGTCGCCAGGGAAACCAGAACCGCCCCATCCGGCTCCCGCACGATCGACCGGATCGTTCCCCGCCAGACATTTCGCGCCGAGATCCCGCGTGGCTCTTCAGCGGCGAGCAGGACGCTGTCCGCCTTGATCCAAACGCCTCCGCTATGGTCGCCAGCGACCGAGGTGGCATCAACCCGCGCGCCATAGTCGCGGCGATCCAGCAAGGCTGCAAAGTTCGGCATTGCCATGACCTCTGCCGCGGGCCCGTGGCTAACGACGTGACCGCCCTTCATGGCGATGACGTGATCGGCCAGCTCAGCGACTTCCTCGACCTGATGGGTCACCACCATCAGCGGGAGGTTCTGGCTCTTAGACAGATCCTTCAGCAGCTTGAGGAAGGCGATCCGGCGACGCCCATCAAGCGCTGCAAATGGTTCGTCGAGCAACAACAGCTCGGGGGCCGACACCACTGCTCGCGCCAGCGCGACACGGCTTCGCTCGCCGCCCGACAGGTTGCGCACGCGCCGGTCGAGCAAGTCCTCGATCTCCAGCCGCCGCGCGATCTCGATGGTGATGGGCGCATTGCGCGCGGCGGGGCGCCGCCGCTCGGCGTACTGGATATTCCCGCGTACGCTCAGATGTGGAAACAGGCGTGCATCCTGAAAGACCAGCCCGATGCCACGGTCGTGTGGGCCGACGCGCGTTTTGGCGCCGGTATCTTCGATCACGCGACCATTGAATTCGACACGACCGCTTTCGAGACGGTGCAATCCCGCTATCGTCGCCAGCAACATGGACTTGCCCGCGCCTGACGGACCGAAGACTACGGTAATGCCGCTGGACGGAACAACACACTCCGCGGCGAGGCGGAACGCGCCCTTCCTTACGACGGCACTGGTGAGAGTAAGGCTCACGCTTCGAGCCTCCGCCGTGCCCAATGCTGGAGCAGCTCCGCCAGCGCCAACCCGACGACCGCAGCCGTCATCGAAATGGCGGCGAGCCGCAACGCGGTCTCTTCGCCATTGGGAACCTGCAAGGCGGAGTAGATCGCCAAGGGCAAGGTCTGCGTCTGACCTTCCACGTTGGAGGCAAAGGTAATGACGGCGCCGAATTCGCCTAGGCCTGCCGCGAACGCCGTCACCGCACCCGCTAGCACGCCCGGCCATGCAAGCGGCAGGGCCATAGACCAGAAACGGTCCCACGGGCTCGCACGCAGGACTGCTGCAGCTTCAAACAGCCCGCGATCGGTCGCCTCGAATGATAGCCTGATGGCCCGCACCATCAGCGGGAATGCCATCACCGCCGTGGCTAGTGCTGCACCTTCAGCCGTGAAAGCGAGCTGGATGCCGAACGCGTCGCGCAGCCATGCGCCTATCGGTCCGCGAACGCCAAAGATCAGCAGCAGGAAGTAACCCACCAGCACCGGCGGCAGGACCAGCGGCAAGTGCGCGATCGCATCGACGATCCACTTGCCGCGGAAATTCGGCCGCGAGAGGGCCCACGCGAAAGCAATCGCCACGGGTAGCGAAAAAAGAACGGCGCGCCCGGCCACGCCGAGGCTGGTCGCCAGAATCCGGATTTCCTCGGCCGTCAGCATGGCCGGCACAATGTCGTGCGCAATCTCGCCCCTCAAGCCCGATAATCACGGTTATTGGCTCCATATCTTCATGTCATGGTTACTGTTTCGCTCAGCACGCGAAGGCTGGCGTTTGGCGACGGAACCTGCTTCATGCCCCCGATGTCCGCGAGCCCCGTCATCCTCGAAATCCAGCGCCTTGGGGCGCAGGGCGACGGCGTGACCGAGCTCGACGGAAAACAGATCTTCGTCCCGCTAACGCTGGCCGGCGAAACGGTCACGGCCGAGATCAATGGGGACCGTGCGCGTGTGATCGACATCATCAGGCCAAGCGCTGATCGTGTCGCTGCTCGATGCTCGCACTACGGCGAATGTGGCGGCTGCTCGCTGCAACATCTGGCGGATGACCAGTATCTCGCCCTCAAGCGCGACCATGTCGTCACAGCGCTGTCCTACCAGAAGATAGAAGCATCGGTAGATCCGGTTGTTTCCATCGTCCCGCAGTCACGCCGCCGCGCCGTTTTTGCTGCGCATCGCGCAGGCAATGGCGTTGCGATCGGATTCCACGGCCGGCGCAGCCACCGCATCGTTCCGATCTCGGACTGCGCGGTCATCACGCCGGGTCTGCTTGGGCTGTTGCCGCGGCTGCAGCGCATCGCGCTGATCGCGGCGCCGCATAAGGATGCGCTGACGATCACAGCGACGGAAACGACCACCGGCTTCGACGTCGCCCTGATCGGAGTCGCGAAAGCGTTCCCGGCCGATGACCGATTGCGCGCGGTTCAAACCGCCAACGAGCTTGGCTTTGCGCGTCTGTCGATCAATGGTGAAGTTGTTATGGAGCGCGTCACGCCGAGCCTGCCTGCGGGCGTCGCGCAACTCATGCCGCCACCGGGAGGGTTCCTGCAGGCCTGCGCGGCCTCCGAAGCGGCCATGCTGGAACTGGTCCAGGAAGCCATCGGCGATGCGCGCCGTGTCGTCGATCTGTTTGCAGGCTCGGGCACGTTCACCCTGCCGCTCGCCTCCACTGCCACTGTACACGCTGCCGAAAGCGACGGCCCCGCCATCGCCTCGCTGGAACGCGCCGCGAAACGCGCGCAGGGCCTGAAGCCCATCACTCTCGAGAAGCGCGACCTTTTCCGCCGCCCCCTTACCCGCGATGAATTGAAGCGCTTCGACGCCGCCGTGATTGACCCACCGCGTGCGGGCGCCGAGGCACAGACGCAACAGCTGGCGGCATCAGCCGTAAAGCGTGTCGCCATGGTTTCCTGCAACGCACAGACCTTCGCGCGCGATCTTTCCATCATGCTGAAGGGTGGCTGGCGTGTTATGCGGATTACGCCGATCGACCAGTTCCTCTGGTCACCCCATATCGAGATCGTTGCGCAGCTGCGCCGCTAGACGTTGCGCCACCCCAACACGCCTGATAGCCCGCGCCACATGTTGCCAAAGTCCGACCTTCCAATCGAGGACGTCATTCCGCAGATCGTCGAGGCGCTGCGCAATGAAACGCGACTGGTCATCTCCGCCCCGCCGGGCGCCGGCAAGACCACACGCGTTCCATTGACGCTGATAAGCGAGGCATGGACCGAAGGCCGCAAGCTCATCCTCGTCGAACCGCGCAGGATCGCTGCGCGCGCAGCTGCCGAGCGCATGGCCGCTACACTTGGCGAGAAGGTCGGCCAGACAATCGGCCTGCGTTCGCGTCTTGATGTCCGCACGTCAAAGGATAGCCGCATCGAAGTCGTCACCGAAGGCGTGTTCAGCCGCATGGTCCTGTCCGACCCAGCGCTCGAAGGCATCGCCGGCGTGCTGTTTGACGAATTCCACGAGCGTTCGCTGGACGCCGATGAAGGACTGGCCTTCGCATTGGATGCGCAAAGCGTCATTCGGGAAGACCTGCGTATCGTCCTGATGTCAGCCACTCTGCCGGGAAACCTTACACAGGATTTCTTCGCCGCGCCCGTCATCGAAAGCCTTGGTAGCGCCTGGCCGGTCGAAACCCGATATCTCGGGTATGAACCGCGTCAGCGCCTCGAAGATCAGATGGCGGCGGCGATACGCAAGGCGTTGCACGAAGAGGATGGATCGATCCTCGCCTTCCTTCCAGGCGTCGCGGAGATCACGCGCACAGCGGATCGCATCGGCCCGGTCGACAACAATGTCCACATCACGCCGCTCTATGGCGCGCTAACGCCACAGGAACAGAACGAAGCAATCGCACCGGCGCCCAGGGGCACACGGAAGGTCGTCATCGCCACGGATATTGCGGAGAGCGCGATCACCATTGAGGGCGTGCGGGTCGTCATCGATTGCGGCTTCGCGCGCGTCCCGCGCTTTGATCTTTCACTCGGTGCATCGCGTCTCGAAACTGTTCGAGTCGCCGTCGCGAATGCGGATCAGCGCCGCGGCCGCGCGGGCCGTACCGGGCCAGGCGTTTGCTATCGTCTGTGGCGCGAAGCAGAGATGCGCGGATTTCAAGCATCACCGCCCCCCGAAATCGACAACGCTGATCTCACCGGCCTGGCGCTCGACATGGCGCGCTGGGGCGCGAAATCTCCTGCGGATCTTCGTTGGCTGAACCCACCGCGCGAGGCGGCATGGCGGCATGCGCGCAACGTATTGATGAGCGGCGCCGCCATGACAAACGATGGCGATCTGACTTCGCTGGGCAAGCGCATTGGCGATCTGGCCCTTCCGCCTCGGCTTGCACTCATGGTCCTGCGTGGCGCGACGCAAGGCGATGCGAGATTGGCAAGCGAGATCGCCGCTGTAATGAGCGAGCGCGATCTTGGCGGACGTTCGGCCGATCTGGACGAGCGGCTGGTTCGTTTCAGAAACGAAAGCGGTCCACGCGCCAAGGCAATGCGTGAGCTGGCGGGCCGCTGGGCCAAGACTGCGGGCGGGACAGACAATGGCGGCAATTCTGCTGCAGCCATTCTGGCGCTGGGCTTTCCAGAGCGCATCGCGAAACTGCGCGGCGCAGCAGCTGGTCGTTTCGTTATGGCCGGCGGACGTGGCGCCATGCTCGACGAGGCCGATCCGCTCGCGCGTCAGCCCTGGTTGACCATCGCCGATATGACGGGATCAGGCCCGGACCTGCGCGTCACACTGGCGGCGCGATTGTCCGAGGAAGAAGCGCTGGAGTCCGGCGCTGTCGAAACGACAGAAGAGGCCAAGTATGATCCGGCGTCACGGCGCGTTCGCGCGCGCCGGACTCGGCGCATCGGCTCGATCGTTCTCGAGGAAACACCGTTGCCATCCCCCGGCCCGGAACTCGTTCGAACGGCGCTTCTGGAAGCCGTTCGTGAAGGCGGCTTCGGACTGCTCAAAAATGCGGGACCGCTGGAGAACACAATCCATCGCGTTGAGATGCTGGCCAACACCTTCGGCGATCCCTGGCCCGCAAACTTCCGGATAATGCTCGTCGAACGCATGGAAGATTGGCTGGGCCCGCTGCTCGACAGCCCGGGAGCGCTCGACGGCCTCGACGGCGGACAAATCGCCGACGCTGCGCTCACTCTCCTGGATTGGCCGCTACCTCGAGACCTCGCGCGCCTCGCCCCATTGCGATGGGAGACGCCAGCAGGTCGGGTCGTCGAAATAGACTACGCGGCGGAGGGTGGCCCGCGCATCGAATGCAAGGTCCAGGAGGCCTACGGCCTCTCTGTCCACCCAGCGATTGCAGATGGAAGGATTGTGCTCACGGTGGCGTTGCTTTCTCCAGCAATGCGTCCAGTCGCGATGACGCGCGACCTGCCCGCGTTCTGGCGCGGCGGTTATGTCGACATGCGCAAGGACATGAAGGGGCGCTATCCGAAACACGACTGGCCCGATGACCCAGCGCAAGCTTCCCCTACGTCGCGCGCAAAGCCACGTCAGCGCTGACGCCTTTGCGTTGCGCGCCTTTGAGGGCTTTCCCTAAAACTCAGCAATTGAACTCTGCATACTACGTCTTCAGAGACCACCAACTTTCAGCTCTTCCCCTTACGTAAACTGACATGGATTTTACGTACTCCATAGGGAAATACTTGGGGTTTCCCTTCGGGCGTGGTTGACGCCTTCTGGAACAAACCGCACGTTCGAATCTCGCATACCGTAGATTCACCACTTCGGAGGCGACGGCGTACTGCACTTAAAAAAAGATGCGCCGAACCGGGAGTAAACAGGTTCATAGGGAGGTCCGCGCTCATGGCGCAGCTAAATCGTATTTCATTGGTGAGCTTGCTCGCCCTCGGCATTGCAATGCCGGCCATGGCGCAACAAACGCCGCAAGAACCTGAGAAAGCTGAACCCGGTCGCGACGTCGTTGTCGTTACGGCAAACAAACGCGAAGAGACAGTTCAGGACATCGCGGTTGCCGTTACCGCCGTCACCGCCGAGACGCGCGAAGAAATCGGCATCCGCACAATTACCGACCTGACGAATCTGACGCCGGGCCTCTCCTACACCGCAGGCAACGAGCGCATCACGCTGCGCGGCGTTGGCCGTAACACCAATAACTTCGGCGCCGAGCCGGGCGTCGCGAACTACACGGACGGCATCTATCAGTCGTTCGCGTCGATTGCCGGCCGCGACAACCTCTTCGTCGACCGCATCGAAGTCCTGCGCGGCCCGCAAGGCACGCTGTACGGCCGCAACTCGATCGGCGGCGCGCTGAACATCATCTCAAAGCGTCCGACCGATGAATTCAAAGGCGAGTTCCTGCTCGGCTTTGGCAACTACGACTCCGCCAAGGCTGGCTTCTCGCTCTCGGGCCCGATCGCTGGCGACTGGCTGCGTGGCCGTGTTGTCGGCTTCCAGGAGCAGCGCGGCGAAGGCGTGTTCAAGAACTACGGCACCGGCGAAACCGAAGGCTACAACGTCGACAACAACAACTGGGAAGTTCAGCTCGAAGGCGACATCGGCGACCGCTTCAGCTGGTGGACCAAATACACCGCCGGAAAATACAACAACGCAGGCCCGCCGGGCGGGCGCACCACACCGAACTCGAACGCGCCTTATGACAAGAACTCGTTCGGTTCGCTCTCCGGCACCGGCGCGATCAATCCAAACCCGTACTGGGCGCTCGGTACTGATCCGCGCAAGCTTGGCTACACGATGCTCGGCAGCACGACCGAAAACCCCGCCCTGCGTGATCCGTTTAGCGTGAACGATCAGGAAAAGCGGAATGCGCGCACGGACCACTACAATGACTTCGCACTCGAAGCGATCTACGAGGCGGGTCCGTTCGACGTCAAATATGTCGGCGGGTACATTTATTACAATTACGTCCTGACTGGCGACCAGGATGGCTCGCCCATTCAGTCGATCACGTACAACTCGACCTCGTTCGGCGCACCGGCTCCGGTTGGCACGGCGGGTTCGGCCGCGCGGACGATCTTCCCTGATCTGCGTCTGACTTATAACGAGAACCGTGCGTTCTTCTCGAACGAGCTGAACTTCATCTCGACCTATGACAGCCCGCTGCAGTGGATTGCCGGTATCTATGCGTACCAGGAGAACTTTGCGCAGCCGGTGAAGACCTACTTCCCGAACGAGCCACTGGCTTCGGCGCCGGGCATTCTGGCGCTTAACGCCTCTTACGTTCCGATCGCCCTCGCTGCTCCTAACCCGGAGCGTCTGTCGAGCTACACGAACAACAAGGGCCTCAACAACTCGTACGGCGTGTTCGTTCAGACCGACTGGTCGTTCATGGATGACTGGAAACTGACGACAGGCCTGCGTTACTCGGTCGACAACAAGCACATCCAGGAAGAAGCGCGCCTGTTCTGCTTCATCCAGTGCTCGTTTGCGCCGGGCTACTCGCCCTACACCGACGTGACCCGCGCGATCTGGAATGGTGCTTCAAGCGTGCCGGGCATGCAGCCTGGCGTGACAAGCGCGACGCCGGCCAACCCGAGCGGCGTGACGTACAACCCGCTTACCGGCAATGCCGAACGACTGCTTGAAGACGAGTGGGACGCCGTCACCGGTACTGCCGGTCTCGAATGGACCCCCACGACCGACACGCTGCTGTTCGCGAAATACAGCCGCGGCTACAAGACAGGCGGCTTCAACGCCACTGACATGGCCCCGCGCCCGCGTACCGGCCAGGAGATCGTCAACTCGTACGAACTGGGCTGGAAACAGGAAATCCCTGACTACAACCTGACCGCGAACATGGCCGCATTCTTCTACGACTATCAGGACGTGCAGGTTCCGCTGTCCATCGACCCCGATGGCGACGGCCCGGCTCTGGCCTACACCGGCTTCATCAACGTCCCGAAAGTCGAAACGACAGGCTTCGAGCTGGAATCGACCTGGCGTCCCATGGACGACATGGTGATCCGTTTCACCTACTCCTACCTGAACGCCGAGATCAAAGAGAGCGGCGCTTACGTCAACACGCTCTGTGTCCCGCTTGCGGCCGGAGCCACGATCCCGGCTGACCAAGTTGGCTCGGCCTGCCCGCTGCCTGGCGCCACATCAACCGCGCAAAGCGTGGAAGGCAACATGCTGCCACAGTCGCCACACAACAAGATCGCCATCAACGCGAACTACGTCTTCAACTTCGAAGACGGTTCGACGCTGATGCCGTCTGTCAGCTACTATTGGCGCGACAAGTTCTACTCGAGCTTGTTCAATGACGACCGTCAGGAAACCAAAGCCTACGGCCAGACCGATGCACGTCTGATCTGGAACGACTCGACGGGCACGTTCACGGTGATTGGCTGGGTGCGTAACGCGTTCGACGAAGAAGGCTTCGACCTTCAGACGGCGTTCCGTCAGCGCTCGCTGGACCCGGCCAACAACAACCGCATCTATCAGAACACGACGTACACGCTTCCGCGCACCTACGGCGTGGAACTGCAGGTCCACTTCTAGAGACAAACTCTCTCGCTGGGACTGTCCTCCCTTGGGGGTCCCACGAAACTTGGCGCCGGCTCCTTTGGGAGCCGGCGTTCTCATGTCCGGAATGCAAAAAATCAGAAGCGGCGCTGACCCGTCACCGTTTCAAAGAACATCCGCCAATCGCCCATCAGGCTCCACAGCGGGTATTTGAACGTCGCGGGCCGGTTTTTCTCAAAGAAGAAGTGCCCGACCCAGGCAAAGCCGTAGCCGATCAGCGGCATGCCGAGCAGCCACCACGGATTCATGGTCACAAGCGCGATGAACGCGACCACGATCACCAGCGCAGATCCGACGATGTGGATGCGCCGGCAGATCTGATTGGAATGCTCGTGGATATAAAACGGGTAGAATTCCGAGAAGGACTGATAGCGGCCCGAAGGATGGCTGGGCCCCTTCACGTCAGAACTCGAGGAAGCCCATGAACAGCGGCCTTGCGAAGCGCTGCACGATGTCTGGCTCGTTCGACATTTCAAGGATGCGCGCGTCAGACGAGATGTTGATAGCTGCGTGGACCATAGCGCCAGCGACGGTTGGATCGACCGCCCTGCCCGATCCATCGGCTATCGCGTCAGCGACCATCGAGGCGAACTGGCGGCTGATGCGATGGGACTGGTTCACAATTTCGGTCTGGTGCTCGGGCGGAACCGATGACAGCACCGACGTGCGCAGCAACGGACCTTCCTTGCCGAGCTGGAAGTTGATCAGCGCCGTCACTTCGGCCAGCAGACGCCGGCCTTCAGAAACATTCAGCTGGCGCGCGCGCCGCTGGGCTTCACGCATGATCCCGAACGAACGCCGGAAGCAAGCGGCGACAAGATCGTCCTTCGCCTCGTTGTGATGATAGAAGGCGCCCTTGGTGAGATTCAGGCTGGCTGAAATCCTGTCCACCGAGGCGCCGCGATATCCATATTCGTTTATGAGCAGCGTCGCAGCCTTAAGGAAATTTTCTTTCGAACTATCTGGGCCGGTCGGAATGAAGCTGCCGAGATCGAGGCTGTCGGCCGCTTCCCCCATAACCTGAGGAGCAATGCCGTTGATGACAATGTCGGTCATGCGTTGCGCCAGGCGCGGGAATTCATCGATCTCGAAATCACCCAACCACGAGCTGGCCCAAAAAAGCTGTTCCATCAGGATCAGCGTGCGGATCGTACGATCTGCCTTGTCCATGCCTTCCAGCTCGGGCGAGTCCAGCAGGTTACGGACCCGGCGGAACATCGCCTTGTAACCGTCCATGACCCGCGTGCGATGTTCACCCTCAAGCGCGCGAATAGATGAGAAGGCGGCAAGCGGCGTTGCCTCGCCACGACGCACCGCGGCGTCCCGCTCCACGAACATAGAGATCAACTTGCCGATGCGTGACCTAGCGTCAGCCTCTTTTTCGACCACCGCGAGGAAGTCGTGGAAAACGGCATAGCCCGACTCAAGACAGGCGACGGCAAGCTCTTCCTTACGGGGGAAATAGTAAGTGACGCCCGTGGCGCGCAGGCCGATTAGCTCGGCCACGTCGGTGAGGCGCATCCCCTTGAACCCCTGCTCATTCAGCACGGGGATGGCTGCTGCGATGATATCTGCGCGGCGGCGCTCGAAGCGGTCGGGCGATACGGCAGGCGTTTCGCGATCAGGCGTATCCAGCATTCCGGCTCGACTTTTTTGACCTGGCATTGGCGGCACCCCTCCCCAACCCTAGCGCGCCGGGCCCCAAGTCCACAGAATAGATATTTCATCCTCTCCGCAATGAGCATGGGCGGGAGAATTCGGCGCGATGAATTCAGGATTAACGAAAAAGTCAGCTTGTTGGATTGAGCCTGCGTCCATGGTTCGCGCGAGCCATTGAGGATGGAGATCATGACTGCGTACGAGCAGCTTGCCCGCCGATACTGCGCCCTTCAGGGGGAAGACCCTGATGAGCGCATAGAAGGCGTTCCTGTGTGGCGCATCGCCATGGCGGACCTTGAGGCCGCCATGAATGCGCTCGACACGTTCGGCCTGGACATCAGGACGACGTTCCACGAGATCGCGGAAGCGACCGATCAGCCGAAGCCGAAAAGCTTCTTCATTCGCCGGGTTGCCTGATCAGGACATTGATCTGAGTTAGGATCGCCACTTGCCGCCGGGCGACTTGCCTTCGAGCAGCGTGTGGGTCACGCGGATCACCGTGTAGTCTTTTTTCTTGGACGTTTCGTCGAGTTCCTCGAACGGGATCAGGTCTGCCCTCTGCCGGGCATAGTCATCCCGCTCCCCCTTTCGCCAGCCATCGAGATAGCGGTCGAGCATCCAGCGGCGGTGTTCGAGTTCACCGAGCTTGAGCATGAGTGCTGCGCGTTCGTCGGTCAGTTCTTCATCAGGCTCGTTGGGCAGCCATTTGGACGCGGGCGGCAAGTCGTGCGCGCCCCAGTCCTTGCTGCTGTCCAGCCACGCGCCAAGGTCATAGCCGGCGGCGTACGCCTTTGCGCGGATATGGGCGGCGACACGTCGGTTGGAGACACGCAGCTGGTCGGGAAGGATTTCCCAGGGCTGCGGATCAGATAGCGGCGCGACAGGGTCACGGCGGCGGCTCTCCTCTACGCGGCGACGCTCATACTCCTTGTGGAAACGCTTGGCCTGCGCGTCGAATTCCTTCTCCAGCAGCCCCGCTCCATCGAAGGCTTCACGCCATGAACCGAACGAGACGATGCGCAGATCACACAGGCGCGCGTCCTGCCCAGCCTTGCGTTCAAGCTCGACGCGCTCCTTCGGCTCAATCGCGTCACCGACATAGCCGGCGCCGTGATGCACGGTTGGCAGGCCCGCGCCGTGCTGGGCGCAAACGAAGACGGGCGCACGGAACAGCTTCTGTTGTGTGGCCATGCCACGCAAAGCCAGCGCGAGGCCCAAGGGGCGACGCTCGACGTCGATGGCGACGTAGACCGCGCTGATCTCAGCTGCCTTCGATCGCTCCCGGATGAAGGAAAAGAGTTTCTCGTCGTTGAGGCGAAAATCGCCTTCGAAGAATCCAAAATCGACATGGCCGCTATCCCCGGGACCGCTCGCGCGACCCTTTGGCTTGCACAGATCGGGGTGCCGGCTGCGGAAATCGGTTTCCACGCGACCGGCTTGTGGATCAACGACGGTCACCATCATTTCGGGGACGTGGGGCGACACGCAAGTCACGATGAACTCGCGAGCGATGGACTGACCGACCTGCCCAAAGCCGACGATCAGAATGTGCTGGGCCGGGGCCTTCAGCTTTCGAGCCAGCAGATAGGGCGGATGAGCGAGCATCACCTGACGTGCAGCACCGCCCGCGTATGAAAACGGCGTGAGGCGGGCGACAGGCGTTTCGCGACTGAGCCGGTCACGCATCCATGGGTCGGTGATGTGCGCGAGGACTTCGGTTTTCGGGCAGGCCTTGGCGATGACCTGGGCGGTCTGCCAGGTGTCAGCGTCATCGCCCTCGTCGACCAGGATGCGCTTGGCACTGTTGGCTGATGCACTGCGCAGCTGTTGTTTGAGCGAACCGCTACGGGCGTAGGTGGCGAGCAGCTTTGATGTCGGCGCACGTTCTTCGGCGAGATGGATGGCGCGGCGCTTGCCGAACAGGTCGCCATGGCGAGCCGCGTATTCGATCGCCGCAGGGCCGGAGCCGATGATCACGTCGTGGTGGGATGAGGTGAACCGGAACCACATGGCGTGCATGCGTGAGCCGATAGCGTAGAGCAGCAGGCGAATGCCGAAAAGTACGGATGACGCAGTGCCGAGCGCGCGGGCGGTTTCAAGCGGCCATTTTTCGGCGTGTTCGATCGGTTCGTAATAGATGTCCGACAGGAGCAACACTTTGATTGTGCGCACCGCGATATCCGCGACGCGCATGAAGAGCGGATCTTGCGTGACTTCCGGTTCATACGTCCAGCCATAGGCCGCGAGTACCAGCGCGACGATTCCGCAGATGATAGCGAGCGTGGAGATCGCGATCAGGAAGATGGATCGGCGGGTGGCCGGGCGCCCGCTAACGCCTGCTTCTGGGTCACTCATCACGACACTCCCCGACCAGGCGACGCTATGCCAGTCCGGCGCGAAGGCAAGCCGGGGCGACAGGGTGTGAAGCAATCTGGACGCATGGTAACAAGCGGTATGGCAAAGATCAGTGACGAAGCTGCAACGAAAATCGCGCAGGTCGTGCATGAGAGTGTGCGGGCGTGGCAGACGGCGAACAATCAGCCGGCCGCGCCTGCGTGGGGGCGCGCGGCGAAGTGGATGAAGCTTGCTTCAGTCGAGGCGGTGCGCTGGCGGCTGCAGAATCCGAATGCAGGCGCATCGGCCCAGCATGATCGCTGGATGGCGGAGAAGATTGCGACGGGTTGGAAGTATGGGCGCGCCAAGAGCGGGGTGAAGAAGACTCACCCGCTGATGGTGGATTATCGGGATTTGCCCGACATCGAACGGCGCAAGGATGCGCTGGTCAACGCCGTGATCGACTCGCTTGCGAAGCCGATGCGGTAGTTACTTCTTCGGCATTGCTTCGGCGGCGATGCGCTGGGCATCGGCGTCGCTGTAGCCGAGTTCCTTCAGCACCTCGATCGTGTGCTCACCCAGCGCCGGCGGGTCGCGGCGGATGTCGGCGGGCGTGCCTGTGAAGTTCACCGGATGCTGCAACGTCGTGTACGGGAAACCGGCCGGGTGCTGGCGCTCATGAATGAAGCCGGTTTCGCGCAGGTGCGGATCTTCCAGCACTTCCTGTAGCGTGGCGCAGCGAGCGGCGGGAATGTCGGCTTTACCGAGCAGATCCAGCCATTCGTCGGTCGTCTTGGTGGCTGCCACTTCGCCGACAAGCTGGTAGAGAGCGCCGATATTGGCGGTGCGGGCATTGTAGGTCGAGAAGCGCGGATCGGTGGTCATGATCTCGGGCCGGCCGCCGAGCTCGAAGAAGGTCACCCACTGCTTGTCGCTGTAGGGCATGATGCCGATATAGCCGTCTTTGGTCGGATACGGCTTGCGGTTGGACGAGGACGAGCGAGTGTAGGCCATCTGCGCCATGGGCGGGTTGAAGGTGTGGCCGTAGAGGTTCTCGACGAGGTTGAACGCCGTGAACGATTCCAGCATCGGCGCTTCGACAAACTGGCCTTTGCCGGTCTGCGCCTTGGAGTAGAGAGCAGCGATCGTGGAATAGGCCGCATGCAGGCCGACGACTTTGTCGGCCATCAGGGCCGGCATGTATTGCGGCGGGCCGCCGTCGCGGACGTGGAACAGGTCGGCGATGCCCGATCCGGCCTGGATCAGGTCGTCATAAGCAGGCTTGCCGGCGTACGGACCTTCGGCGCCATAGCCTGCGCAGTGAACATAGATGACGTCTTCGCGGATCTTCTTGAGGTCTTCATAGCCCAGGCCGAGACGCTTCAGCCCGTCCATGCGGACGTTGGTGAAGAACACGTCGCACTGCTTCACCAGGCGCTTCAGAGCCTCGATGCCGTCCGGGTTCTTCAGGTCAAGCAGGATGGCGCGCTTGTTGCGATTGCAACCCATATAGATGGCGCCCATGTTCGGCGCAGGCGACGGACCGGCATGGCGCATGATGTCGCCCGTGCCGTTTTCCACCTTGATGACGTCGGCCCCCATGTCACCCATCAGCTGGGTCGCGTACGGCCCCAGCACGACAGTCGAAAGGTCGAGGATTTTGACGCCCGCCAGCGGGCCAGTCGACGCAGCAACCAAATTGTCCTCCCGACGCCGCTGTTCAGCGCGGCCTGTAGCCTGCCTAGCTGCCCGACGCAGCGCAGCGCAAGTGTTTCGCAACGCACGAAAGCGCCGGAATCATCAACGATTTGTGCGGCTTTTTCGCCTGTGCGGTGCAGCACTCTTGCTTTCACCCCGGACTAGAACCATTCTAGCTGCAAATGAACATCACCTCCCGCCTCCAATCATCCGGCCTGCGCGCGACCCCCAAGCGGCTCGCGATCGGCGGCTTGCTGTTCGACGGAATGGACCGCCACGTGACTGCGGACGACGTGGCAATCCTCGCCCGCAAAAACGGCGTACGGGTGTCGCTGGCCACGGTCTACAACACGCTGAACCAGTTCGTGGCCGCTGGCATGATGAAGCGCATCACGGTCGATACCGACCGCACCTATTTCGACACCAACGTGTCGGATCACCACCACCTGTTCTTTGAAGAGAACGGCGTGTTGCACGACATCCCAGGCGATACGATCAAGGTCGAGGGCTTGCCCCCGATACCGACCGGTTCGAAAGTGCGCTCGGTGGAAGTCATCGTCCGCATGTCGGCCGACCGGAAAAAGCGCTAGGCGCTACTTCAGCATATTCTTCAGCGTGGCGACCTCGAGATCCCAGGCTTCCGAGCCGGGTGATACGAGTTCGACGTGGCCTGTGTTCAGGATGACAACGACGTCGGCATTATCGCCTGCGGCCTTGGCCCGGCGCGTGTAACCCTCGCCGAGCACGGGCGGCGCGATGCTATCGTCGTGGCCGTTGACGCTGACCTGCCGGACTTTCAGCGGCAGCATTTCGGCGGGCGAGGTATCGGACAGCACCTCGGCGCGCGTCGAACTGATTGGACCGACCAGTTGGTTATAGATGTCGGACAGGCAGCTTCGGGCAGTCACGCCGCGCGAAGCCTTGAGATCGGCAAGGCCGCCTGAATTGACGACGCCGACGAGCTTCAACGGATTGTCCATCCGCATCGGGCTGTTGGTCGGCAGTTTGTGACGCGCCGCGATCCAGAGCGCGAGATGGCCACCGGCCGAGTGGCCGATCGCAGCAACGCGGTTGAGATCGAGATTGTATTGCGCAGCCTGATCCCGCAGGGCGTCAGCAGCATGAGCGACATCGAGAAACGTGCCCGGATAGCCGCCGCCGGCCTCGTCCACACCACGGTATTCGATGTTCCAGACCGCTAGCCCCTGCTTGCGCAGATCTTCGGCCGCCCAGTTCATCAACGTGCGATCGGCGATGGATTTCTGCCAGCAGCCGCCATGCACCATCAGCACGACTGGATGCGGGCCGGCGCCTTCCGGTAGCCATAGATCAGCTACGTCGGTCGCGCCTGTACCCCAGTTGATGGTTTGCGTGGGAGCGACTTCCGGGCGGCCGAGCAGATCCCCCCACGTCATCAAACGTGCCACGCGAGGCGTCTCCTCTGACACGGGACCTGGGGTGGTTGGCGGCGTGCAGGCAGCGAGCGAAAACAGGCCAACCGACACGAGACCAGCAAAGGCGAGCACAATGCGCATGCCCTCGTGTGGCGTGAGCGTGCAGCCATTGCAAGACCCGTCCTGAGCATCGCAAATGGCGACATGGCGGCTGAAATTCCCACGACACGCGAAGAATGCGAAGCGCGCGATCGCGCCGATCCGCTGGCTGCGGCGCGTGCCGCCTTCGCCCTGCCGGAGGGCGTGATCTACCTCGATGGCCATTCGCTGGGCCCTGCCACACATGAGGCGCTGAAGCGCGTTCAGACGGCGGCGCAGCACGAATGGGCACGCGGGCTTATCCGGTCCTGGAATGATGCGGGCTGGTTCGAGCTTCCGCGTACAGTTGGCGCGAAGCTGGCACGGCTGGTTGGTGCCCAAGCTGACGAAGTTGTCATCGCGGACAGCGTTTCGGTAAACCTGTTCAAGCTGGCGACGGCCGCGCTGCCGCTGGCGCGCGGGCGCGTGGTGATCGTTGAGGACAGCGAGTTCCCCAGTGATCAGTATGTAGCGGAGGGTATTGCCGGCGTGACGGGCGCCGAACTCATGCGTGTCAGCGCCAGCAAAGGCGCCGACACGCTTGCGCGCACGGGCGGCGTGCAGATCAAAAGCGCGGTGAACTACAGAACGTCGCTGGTCGAAGACATTGCCGCGACGGAAGCGGTCGCGGCGCAGGCTGGTGGCGTGGTCGTGTGGGACCTGAGCCATGCTACAGGCGTACTCAATCTGCAACTGAATGCGCATAACGCGAAGCTGGCGACGGGCTGCACGTACAAGTTCGTCAATGGTGGCCCGGGTGCGCCGAGCTTCATCTACGCACGCGGCGATTTCGCCTCACGGATGCAGTCGCCGATATCTGGCTGGTTCGGCCACGCTACACCGTTTGCGTTCGATGCTGGTTATCGTCCGCTTGAAGGGGTTGGGCGTTTCGCAGCAGGTACGCCGGGCGTACTCTCCTTATCTGCGCTGGATGCAGCGCTTTCCGCATTCGATGGCGTCGCCATGAGCGATGTTGCCGCCAAGGCGCGTGCGCTCGGTGATCTTGTAGTAGCGCGCACAGCAGCGCTTGGGCTTGAATCCATTTCGCCTGCGGACAGTCGCAAGCGCGGCGGCCATGTGAGCGTGCGGCACGCCGACGGCTATGCTGTTACGCAGGCTCTGATCGCGCGCGGCATCATCCCCGACTTCCGCGCTCCCGATGCCATCCGCTTCGGTGTGGCCCCACTCTATATGCGATTTGTCGATGTATGGGACGGGATGGATCAGCTTGCTGATATCCTTGCAACGCGCGCCTGGGACCGGTCGGAATTTATGCGCCGGTCCGCCGTCACATAGGTTTGTCGCGACGCCCTGTAGTTCTCCGCGACTACGCCTTGCCTGACCACGATTACGCACAAAATCCATGAAACACGCTCATCGCGACGCCGGATCGCGATTTTGGAATTATTCCAAAATCGGCTTGACCCTAAATTTAGAATGGTTCTAAGTTAAGCCTATTCAGGTCGCGCCCGCCGGTGCGCCCAAAGACGATAATCAAAAAGAGGGTAAGCACATGGACGGCAACGGAAATGGCAGCGATGGCGGCAAGTGCCCGGTTCCCCACTCGCGCGGGCGTATGAATCGCGACTGGTGGCCGAACCAGGTCAACGTCAGCGTCCTTCACCAGAACACACCCGACTCCGATCCTTACGGCGCAAAATTCGACTACGCCAAAGAGTTCGAGACGCTCGATCTCGACGCAGTCGTGAAAGACCTCACCGCCTTGATGACCGACAGCCAATCCTGGTGGCCGGCTGACTATGGCCACTACGGCCCCTTCTTCATCCGCATGGCGTGGCACGCGGCCGGTACGTATCGCACGGGCGATGGCCGTGGCGGCGGCGGTCGCGGACAACAGCGCTTTGCGCCGCTCAACTCGTGGCCGGATAACGGCAACCTCGACAAGGCGCGCCGCCTGCTCTGGCCGATCAAACAGAAGTATGGCGCGAAACTTTCGTGGGCCGACCTGCTGATCCTCACCGGCAACGTCGCGCTGGATTCGATGGGCTTCAAGACCTTCGGCTTCGGCGGCGGCCGCGCTGATACGTTCGAGCCCGAGCAGCATGTGAACTGGGGCTCGGAAGACGTGTGGCTGGCAGACAGCAAACACGCCGCAAGCCGCTACTCCGGCGATCGCGTGCTCGAAGGCAATCTCGGCGCCGTACAGATGGGCCTCATCTATGTGAACCCGGAAGGCCCCGACGCAAATCCTGATCCCATCGCTTCCGGCCGCGACATCCGCGAAACCTTTGGCCGCATGGCAATGAACGACGAAGAGACCGTGGCGCTCGTCGCTGGCGGCCACACTTTCGGCAAGGCCCACGGCGCTGGCCCCGCTACGCATGTCGGCGCGGAGCCCGAAGCCGCAACCATCGAAGCCCAAGGTCTCGGCTGGGCCTCGACCTTCGAAAGCGGCATGGCCGGCCACACTATCACGTCCGGCATCGAAGGCGCGTGGAAGCCCAACCCCACCAAGTGGGACATGGGCTATTTCGAAACCCTGTTCGGCTATGAGTGGGAACTCACTAAATCTCCCGCCGGCGCCCACCAGTGGAAGCCGAAAGGCGATGCGGGTCGCAACGTCGTCGACGCACATGATCCGAAGAAATTCCACCAGCCGATGATGACCACCGCCGACATGGCGATGCGCATGGACCCGGCCTACGAAAAGATCTCACGCCGCTTCCTCGCAAACCCGGCCGAGTTCGCCGACGCCTTCGCCCGCGCCTGGTTCAAGCTGACCCACCGCGACATGGGACCGAAGGTCCTCTATCGCGGCAAGCTCGTGCCGAAGGAAACGTTGATCTGGCAGGACCCGATCTCGGGCAAGCCGAGCAGCATCACGGAAGCGGATGTCGATGGCCTGAAAGCCAAGATTGCTGCGACCGGCTTGTCGGTGACGGAACTGGCGGAGACGGCGTGGGCTTCGGCCTCGACCTATCGCGGTTCTGATCGTCGCGGCGGCGCCAATGGCGCGCGCATCCGCCTCTCACCGATGAAGAACTGGGAGGTAAACAAGCCTGCCCAGCTCTCGAAGGTGCTGGCGGCGCTTGAAGGCATCCAGAAGGAAGCAGGCGGCAAGGTATCGCTGGCCGATCTGATCGTGCTGGGTGGCGTTGTCGCTGTCGAGAAGGCGGCGAAGGCTGGCGGTGTTGACGTGAAGGTTCCCTTCACGCCGGGTCGGGCTGACGCGACGCAGGAAGAAACCGAAGTCGAATCCTTCGCATGGCTCGAGCCGAAGGCCGATGGCTTCCGCAACTATGTGCGCAACCCCATCATGTCTGTGGAAGAGCATCTGGTTGACCGCGCCCAGCTCCTCGAGCTGACCGCGCCGGAACTGACGGTTCTCGTCGGCGGCCTGCGCGCGCTGCAGGTCGGTGATCCGAAGCTCGGCGTACTCACGTCGAAGCCCAGCACGCTGACGAACGACTTCTTCGTCAACCTGCTCGACATGGGCACGCAGTGGACGGCCGTTGCTGGCAAGGACAACCTCTTCGAGGGCAAGGATCGCAAGTCCGGCCAGACGAAGTGGACCGCCTCACGCGCCGATCTGATTTTCGGATCGCACTCACAACTTCGCGCGCTCGCGGAAGTTTATGGGGCAAGTGACGCGAAAACGAAGTTTGTGAAGGACTTCGTCGCCGCATGGGCCAAGGTCATGAACCTCGACCGCTTCGACTTGGCCGACCGCCGCAAGGACGCCCAGAAGATCGTCGGCTAGCTCACGGACTGAGCTCCCGAAGGAGTTATGAGGAGGACTGCCCCGGACCTTGCAGCGGTCCGGGGCATTTTTTTCACTGACCTGAGAGTCTGGCTGCATTGAAACTCTTCCGCGAACATGCAAAATGCTACCGAATGGTATCTACGGAGAGATTGATGCGTCGTCGCGATGTATTGTGGGGCTTTGGCGCTGTTGGCGTGCTGGGGGCGGCGGGTTGCCAGACAATGGCGAACGCTGGTCCGGTAGAGGCCAATGAAGCCGGGGTCGAAGCGGCATTTTTATACGCCTACCCGCTCTACGAAATTGCACGAACGGGACAGAACCGGGCGCAGATGCCAGGGCTCAACAAGATGGGCGCGCGGGCGACCCTGTCCGATCACACGGCGCGGCAGATCACGGCGCCGAACAACGACACGGTGTACTCGTCCGCGCAGCTCGAGCTTTCTGGCGGCCCCGTTGAAGTGATCTCGCCGAGCAGCGCGGATCGCTACTTCAACATCACTTTCATGGATGCGTTCTCGGACAACTTCGCGGGTCTCGGTACGCGGCTGACCGGCGGCAAGGGCGGGACGTTCTGGGTTGTAGGGCCGCAATGGATGGGCTCCGCTCCCGCGGGCGTAACCGTGCTTCGTTCCTCCACGAACGATGTATGGATGCTTGGCCGCATCGTCGTCGAAGGGCCGAGCGATCTTGCCGCTGCGAAAGCGCTGCAGGATCAGATCAAGATCAAGTCGCTAGCAACCACTCCGCCCAAAGCTTTTGCCGTGAAGGCGACAAGCACGGATGATCCGTCCAACTTCCTCGCTGTCGTGAATGATATGCTAGCCCGCTCGCCCGGCGGACTCGGCCACATGGCGCGCGCCAGTAACTACGCAAATGTCGGGGTTGGACCGGGCGTCACGCCGACCGCCGAGCAACTCGCGATGTGGAGCGCCTACTTGCCCAAGGGTATCGCGAAACTGAAGGAGAAATTCCTCTTCCGCGACCTGACGGTGAATGGCTGGGGGTACCAGGAGAGCGGCGTCGGCGAAGCGTCGGGAAGCGATTTCCTCCGCTCAGCCATCGCACTCGGCGGCCTCGCTGCGCTGCCGGAAGCAGAAGCGATGTACTTCCAGTCGACGACCGACGAGACCGGCGTACGGCTCGATGGCGCCAGCAAGTATGTCTGGCGCATTCCGCCCGGAGGCATTCCGGCCAGCGCATTCTGGTCACTGACGATGTACCAGGCCGAACCTGATGGCCGGTTCTTCCTGGTGCAGAACCCGATCAACCGTTTCTCGGTCGGCGATCGCACGCCAGGTCTGGTGAAGAATGCAGACGGCTCGATCGACATCCTGATCCAGCGCGAACAACCAACCGGGCCACTCGCCGCCAACTGGCTGCCTGCAGCAGCTGGCGCGATGCGGATGTCGTTGCGGGCCTATCTGCCAAAGCCGGAGCTGCGCAACCGGACCTGGAAAATCCCTCCAGTCCGCAAGGTCTAGAGGTATCCCAACAGCGCGAAGATCAGCACGACAACGAGGATCGTGCCCAGCGTGCCCGACGGTGCGTAGCCCCAGCTGCGGCTATGCGGCCATGAAGGGACCACGCCCAGCACGAGAATTAGAAGCACGACGATAAGCAGAAGTGCGGTGGTGCTGAGAACCATGATCTTTATCCGGTACTGACATGCCGGATGAACGGCTTCTCGCACCGCCTGTTCCGCACGCGACCATGACGACGAGTCAGCGATCTGCAATTAGCCGATCAATGGAGAGGTGCGGCGCAGTTCAAAGTCACTGCAGCCAAACACGTCGGGGATTCGACCGGCGATCTTGTCGCCCTCGATAACGACGCGTCCATCCAGACCAACCATCTCGTAGCCGGCGGGCCGCTGCACCCAACGGTCGCCCTTGAGGACGATGCGACGCGCCTTCTGATCGTAAGTGCCACGCATGATATAGGAGCCTTTTGGCACTTCCGGATTTTCAGGCGGCGGGCCGAAGTTGAAGGTGGCGGTGATGGCGCCTGCCTTGGCCGCTTTCTGGATCACCAGATGCAGTGCCGTGATCCCCTGATTGCATATGTACCGGCCAGTCCAGTCGCCCGTTATATCTTGCGCATGGGCGACTGGCGCAGACACAAGCAGCGCGGCGATAATGGATTGGCGGATCATGCTGGTCCCCGGCGACAAGCGGACTGTGTCCATCTTTTGAGGCAGGATTTTGTCGCCGCGGCCAAACGGGCTGCAACAGCGCGTATCAACCCGGCGCAGCGCCGCGCGTGAGCGTGAACTTGTTGCAGAGCTGCTTGTCCATCTCACCCGTGATCACGCTGCCCACAGCATCCAGCGTGCCAGTGAGCAGCTGCGCATCTCCGCTCTCGATGTGCGACTTGATCGTTACGAGGCGCGCTCCGTCGATCTTGATTGACGCATCCCACGGCAACATGCCGCCTTCGCCTATCGCCATCTTGGCTTCGCCGGGCTTGGCCTCATCGACCACCATCGAAAGAGGCGAGTCCATCTTGTAGCAGGTGATCGTGCCGGCCCAGCTTCCAGCGAGTGAGGGCGCAGGGCCGCCCGCTGAGCACGCCCCCAGAATCCCGGATAGCATCAAAGCGGCGGCGGATGCGCAGACCAGTCGCCGTTTCATGCCGTCACTCCTAGACCAGTTTTGCCTGCGTGCTCGCCGCGATTTCCTCCCGCGTCACGCCTGGAGCAGCTTCCACGACTTTCAGGCCACCGTCCACGACATCGAACACGCCGAGATTGGTGATGATGCGGTCGACGACGCCCTTGCCGGTCAACGGCAGCGAGCATTCCCGCAGCAACTTGGTTTCTCCGGCCTTGGAGGCGTGGTCCATGATGACGACGACGCGCTTGACGCCCGCCACCAGATCCATTGCGCCACCCATGCCCTTCACGAGCTTGCCCGGGATCATCCAGTTGGCGAGGTCGCCTTTTTCGGAGACTTCCATTGCGCCCAGGATGGCAAGGTCGATGTGGCCGCCGCGGATCATGCCGAAGGATTGCGACGAGGAAAAATAGACAGAGCGATCCAGCTCGGTGATCGTCTGCTTGCCGGCATTGATCAGGTCGGGGTCTTCCTCGCCCTCCCACGGGAAAGGGCCCATGCCGAGCATGCCGTTTTCCGATTGCAGCGTGACATCCACGCCTTCAGGAATGTGGTTGGCCACCAGCGTCGGAATACCGATGCCTAGGTTTACATAGAAGCCGTCTTCCAGCTCCTGCGCCGCGCGGGCAGCCATCTGATCGCGATCCCAGGCCATGTTCAGTCTCCTATGATCCGTTCTCTACCACACGCGATACTTGTCGCCAGCGAAGGTCAGGTCGACCTGCGTGCCGCCGTCGATCGGAAAGATGTGAGCGCCATGAAACGCCGCATCGACGCGGCAACGGCTTCCGGCCCCATCGTCCAACTTCATTTCCATGCGCGTGCCGAACTTCTGCGTATCCCACGACAGCTCGCGGAACTCCTGGATCTTGCGATCCTCATTCTTGACCCGCAGCTGCCGATCCCAGACCGCCTGGTGATCGCCGCCGGCCAGAGGTTGAAGCAGGACGCGGACGCGTAACATTATCAGGCCGCTGTGCGCTTGCGCACGGTGCGTTGTTCGATGCGCTTCTCGAACTTGCCCTGAATGATGCGGTTCACGAAAATTCCCGGCAAGTGAATTTGATCAGGGTCGAGCGAACCGACGGGGACGATCTCTTCGACTTCCGCCACGCAGAACTTGCCGGCAGTCGCCATGTCCGGGTTGAAGTTGCGCGCCGTCTTCCGGAAGACGAGGTTGCCTTGCTCATCAGCCTTCCAGGCTTTGACGATCGACAGATCCGACACCAGAGCGGTTTCGAGAATGTAGGTCTCGCCGTTGAACTCGCGATGCTCCTTGCCGTCGGCGACGATCGTTCCGACGCCGGTCTTGGTGTAGAAACCGGGGATACCCGCACCACCCGCGCGGCATCGCTCAGCCAGCGTGCCTTGCGGATTGAACTCCAGTTCAAGTTCGCCTGAAAGATACTGGCGCTCGAACTCCTTGTTCTCGCCGACATAGGACGAGATCATCTTTTTCACCTGCTTGGTATTCAGCAGCACGCCGAGCCCGAAGCCATCCACGCCGGCATTGTTCGAGATAACGGTCAGGTTCTTGGCCCCCGAGCGCTTGACCTCCTCGATCGAGTTTTCTGGAATGCCGCACAGACCGAAGCCGCCGGCCATGATCGTCATGCCATCGAACAGCTTGCCCTCAAGGGCTGCTTGCGCGTTGGGAAATACCTTGGTCGCCATGATGCCTGTCCTCAGCCCGCCGTCTTCAGTCCGGAGTCTTCAGCCCACTGTCTGGTCGATTCGCCCGAAGATCGAATGGGCGCGACTATCCAGCATTTCTATCTCAACGCGATCACCGCGCTTCAGGAATTCGGTCTTCGGAGCGCCCTGCGTGATGGTTTCGACCATTCGCAGTTCAGCAATGCACGAATAGCCGACACCGCCATCGGCGATGGACTTTCCGGGGCCGCCATCATCGCCGCGGTTCGACACCGTGCCGGAGCCAATGATCGTGCCGGCCGAGAGCGAGCGCGTACGCGCCGCATGAGCAACGAGCGCCGGGAAATCAAACGTCATGTCGACTTTGGCGGACGCCTTGCCGAACAGTTCGCCGTTGAGCCTGACGTTCAGCGCTCCATTGAGGCGCGCGCCGTCCCACATCCCATCCAGTTCATCCGGCGTCACCGCGACAGGCGAGAATGCAGACGAGGGCTTCGACTGGAAGAATCCGAAACCTTTGCCCAACTCATTCGGGATCAGGTTCCGCAGCGAGACATCGTTCACGAGCATGACAAGGCGGATGGACCTTTGCGCCTCTTCTGTCGTGGCGCCAGCGCGAACGTCGCCGGTAATAACTGCAACTTCGCCTTCCAGATCGCAACCCCATGACTCATCCGCAAGCGGTATCGGATCGCGTGGTCCGAGGAAACTGTCGGAGCCGCCCTGATACATCAGCGGGTCGGTCCAGAACGTCTCAGGCAACTCGACGCCCCGCGCCTTGCGTACCAGCTCGACGTGATTCACGTACGCTGAGCCATCCGCCCACTGATAGGCGCGCGGCAGAGGTGATGCGCAATCATGTTCATGGAAGCGCTCGGTCGGGACGGACCCCAGCTCCACCTCTTCGGCCAGACTTTGGAGCCGTGGTTCAGCTCGCTTCCAGTTATCGAGCGCAGACTGAAGTGTGGGAGCGATGTGCGAGGCGTCCGCATACCGCGTCAGATCGCGGGATACGACAACCAACTGGCCATCGCGGCCGTTCTTTAGAGACGCGAGCTTCATGACCCAAGTCTATGCCGCTAAATTCGCGCCGGGGCAAACCTCCCCGCAACAAATCCCACAAGAGCGCGTGATCTATTGCAGGGGATTTATGGCCACCTAGTTCACAGCGATAGCGCAATCCTGCCATGCCATGCGGCCGCGCGCGAAGCGGATGACGGTGGGGGTGTCGCCGCCGCCCGACTTGGCAAAGGACATCTTGCCGTTGGTGTAGACGGTGACGCCGGGTTCAGTGGGCGCATCGCCCGAGCCAATGGGGAGATCCGTGGTGGCGCCATCGTCACTGGTAACGACTGCTTTCGTGTCTTCGAACGCTATTTTCATCTGACTTCCGCCACACATCACGTTCATCGCGCCGCTGGCATCCGCTTGCGCCGGTGTTTCGGCCGCTACGGGAGTCGGCGCCACGGCGGCTGGCGGTTCAACTGGCGGCGCAGGCTCAACCGGCGTGGCAGGCGCCTCACCGCCACATGCAGCCAGCAACGCAAGCGACGCACCCATCATCACGAGAGACCGCATTGGAATCCTCCATTCCTGGCCAAAAGGTACGCACGACATAAACTGGATCGGAGATCGCAGCTGGCAATATCCCTCACCGACATTGCAATACGCTAGTCCCGAGTTTTCCAGCTATCCACATATGCCTTGTTTTCAACGGCATCTGCCCGCTCACCAACATCCAGCGGGTCGCGCGTGTCGATCATGACGGCATACTCGTCAGTCATCGGCTTGTCCTGGACGAGCATTTTCTTCAGCGCCTTGGGATGCGGCCCGTGCGTAAAGCCCGACGGATGGAACGTCATCATGCCGGCCTTGATGTTGTCCCGGCTAAAGAAATCGCCCGCGTGGTAGAACAGCACTTCATCGAAATCGTCGTTGTTGTGGAAAAATGGCACTTTCAGCGCCCCGGGATCGGTTTCGAACGGGCGCGGACAGAACGTGCACACGACGAAGCGATCGGACAAGAAGGTCGTGTGGACGCTGGGCGGCAAGTGATAACGATGTGACGCCACGGGGCGCAGATCGCGCACATTGATCTTCACGGGCGCAAGATCGCCGTGCCAGCCGACAGCATCGTGCGGATTGTAGGGATACGTAACAGTCGAGACCTGTCCGCGTTTCTTGACCCACACCTTCCATTCGCCGCCATCCTTCTGGCGCTCAAGGAAGGCATCGTCGATTACCGGGGCCTGCAGCATAGCCGGATCAAAGAGTGCGTGCGGACCAAGTAATCCGCGATCCGGCAGGGTGAAGTGCGTGTTGGTCGCCTCGATGGTCAGGATACGGAAGCCATCCGACGTGTGCTTGTCCAGATTGAACATCGCCCCGCGCGGCAAGTAGACGTAGTCGCCTTCTTCAACCTGCAGATGGCCCCAGTCAGTCCAGAGATGGCCATGCCCCTCGTGGATGAACAGCAGCGTGTCGCCATCGCCATTACGCGCATAGCCATTCATCGGTGCCGTGAGATGCCACATCCGCACCTCCGTCGCCTTGTTCGACAGGATGACCGGCGCTTCCCAGGGCGAATGCGTGAATCCATCGAACTTCGTCAGATCAAACGCCCGCGGCCGCAGCGGCCCCTCGAAATTCGTCCATCCCGTTGGCGGCTTGCGGTGATGGAAGAAAGCAGCAGGGCCAAAGAATCCCTCCTTCGACATCTCCCGCTCATACGTGCCCCCGGGCATATCCGCATGCGCCTGCTTCGAATGCTTCCCCTCAGCGCCCTTGACCGGAATCCACTTGCCTTTGGTCATTGCGGCTCGCGCGCCTCCGGTTGCTGGTCTGGCGCGGCACGGTGGAAAGCGTCGATCTGGCGGAGGGCTGCCTCGATACGCAGGATGTTGGGAAATGGCTTGAGGTCAATCTGCGGGTAGCGCCTCGCGTTAGCCACCTGCGGGACCAGAACGATATCCGCCAGCGTCACCGCTTCACCGACGCAGAAATTGCCCGTGTTCGGCAGCATCTGTTCCAGCACCTGAAAGCCGCGGACGATCCAGTGTTCATACCATTTGGCGATCGCCACATCGTCCGCACCGAATTGCGAGCGGAGGCGTGCCAAGGTGGATGTGTTGTTGAGAGGGTGAATGTCGGCAACGATCTGATCCTTCAGATCGCGCACATGAGCCCGCAGATACGCGTCTCGCGGTAGCAATGCAGGTTCAGGGCGCGTTTCGTCGAGGTACTCCACCATCGCCATCGATTGCCCGATACGATGCCCATCGATCTCGAGGATCGGCACACGACCCGACGGGTGACGCGCCAGATGCGCCGGCTGCACCTGCTCGTCTTTCAGCAGATGCACGCCAACCGTCTTGTAGGCGATCCCCTTCAGGTTCAGCGCGATGCGGGTGCGGTAGGTCGCGGACGAACGCCAGTAGCCGTAGAGGATCGTCGAACTCATTGCGTCGCGCTCCAAGCTGCATATTCGGCCATCAACTGACCGTACTGATGCTCTTCGGGGAACTTCTCAAACGCATGACGAGCAGATGTCGCCGCCCACGGCAATTTCTCGCTAACATAGCTCTCGATGAAGGGCGTGGACCAAGCTGGCACATCGAACATGGTCGGGCGAATGTTCACGAACGGCGCAGCGGCCAGACTGGTATAAAGCCAGTTCAGGCACTTCGAGCAGTAGTGATACGGATTGTCGCCGTGAAGCGCGCCAACCTGCGTCTTGCCCTTGATCAATTCAAAACCATCTGCCGGCACCATTGCCGTTAGCGAGAACGCACTCGCGCTCAGCTTCTGACAACCCGTGCAATGACAAGCCAATGTGATGATCGGGGCCATGCTCACACGCATGCGGCATTCGCCGCACATGCACCCGCCTTCAACCGGTAACTGCACTCAAACCTCCGCTTTCAGCACTCCGCGGCGGATCTGGTCCGCTTCGATCGACTCGAACAGAGCACGGAAATTGCCCTCGCCGAAGCCTTCATTGCCCTTGCGCTGGATCAGTTCGAAGAAGATCGGTCCAATCTGGTTGGCCGTGAAAATCTGCAACAGCAGACCCTGCCCTTGTGTAGGCGCGCCATCGATCAGAATCTGGTTCTTCTGCAGACGCGCCACGTCTTCATTGTGGCTGCCAATGCGTTGGCCGATGCCTTCAAAGTAGGTATCCGGCGCGGTCTGGAATTGCATGCCGCGCTCGCGCAGCATTTCAACCGACTTGTAAATATCATCCGTACCCAGCGCGATGTGCTGGATACCCTCGCCGTTATAGTCGCGCAGGAACTCCTCGATCTGGCTCTTGTCGTCACGGCTTTCGTTGAGCGGAATGCGGATCCTCCCGCACGGGCTCGTCATGGCCTTCGAGAGAAGTCCGGTCTGCTTGCCCTCAATGTCGAAGTAGCGGATCTCGCGGAAATTGAAGATGCGCTCGTAATAGTCTGCCCACTTCGCCATGTTGCCGCGATGCAGATTGTGCGTGAGGTGGTCGAGGTAGGTCAGCCCCACCGTATTCTTCTGCTCCTCGGCCCCCTCGATCGGCATGAAGTCGATGTCGTAGATGCCGTGCGCGCCATAGCGGTCGACCAGATAGATGTATGCGCCGCCGATGGCCTGGATGGCGGGAATGTTCAGCTCCATCGGACCGACATTGCCAAACGCAGGCTCGGCGCCTCGCCTGATCGCTTCAGCATAGGCCTTGGCGGCGTCCTTCACGCGGAAGGCCATGGCATTAGCGCCGGCGCCGTGAACGCCCCTGAAGGCGGCGGGCTGGCCCGAAGGCTCCATGTTCAGGATGAAGTTTATGTCGCCCTGCTTGTAGCGAACGACGTTCTTCGAGCGGTGTTTCGAAATGGCTGTAAAGCCGAACGCTTCGAACAGTTTTGCAAGCTCGTGCGGGTTGGGCGACGTGTATTCGACGAACTCGAACCCATCCGTGCCCAGCGGGTTTTCAAAGATATCGGCCATGAGAGTCTCCGGCATGTGCCGAAGATATATGCCGTGACACGAGGGCAATGAAGCGAGGCTGCGCTTATATTCTGGCAAATCTTTGGAATAGCCGTGCGCGGTACGCTTGGATTCGCCGAAAACCGTGCGGCGCCGTTACGCCATCAAGCCTGTTTGCTGGCTTTCAGAGACCGCCAGCCGCCGGCAATGAGATGCCAGCCGACATAGAGCAGCAGACCTGCCGAAGCAGCGAACATCGCCTGCATGACGCCATGACCGCTCTCGCCGATCGCATGCGCAATCACCCAGCCGATCGGCGTAGTGACGGATGAAGCGAGCACGGCCGTCAGCGCGGCAACCTGCGGGCGCAAACCGGCCTGCAACGCCAGCGCCATGGCGACCACCCCCTCCGGCGCCTCGTGAAGGATCAAGCCCAGCGAGGCGAGCAACCCCGAGCCTTCGCCATGCCAGAACACCGCCGTGTAGATCGCGCCATCCAGCGTAGAGTGGATCGCGAGCAGGACGACGCCCAGCCACGCGGCAAAGCGGACATTGGATTCAGAAGGCTTGGACCGTACCCGGAAAACCAGCTCAAGCATCACACCCGCCGCAGCGCCACCAACCAGGAACCAGAGTTGTTGACCGCCAGCCTCAAGCGCTTCGGGCGCGAGGTGTGTGATCGCCACGAGCAGCATCACGATCCCGCCAAAAAGGCTGACCAGGTCAGTGACGCGACGAGCCATGGTCGCAGCCAACAGCGCAAACGCCACGCCCGCCACAGACAGCGCGCCAGCCCCAAGAACGATCGCAGCTTCAGACCCAGCCATAAGACTTCCTGCCGGCCACCGAGCCGTTCATTTGTGTTACATAGTAACACTTGTCAGGCAAGCCTAGATTTCCGGGGCAATACGCTCCGGAAAATCAGATGCTGAAGTCGAGTGATTGATCCACTGAAGCGCCGACAATGCCCTTCTGGTGCAAGTACGCGACAACCTGATCAGCCAGAGCTTCTGCCGTCGCCGCAGACGTATCGAGGCGAAGCTCGGCATTCGCTGGCGGCTCGTAGGGACTGTCTATGCCGGTGAAGTTCCGGATCTGGCCTGCCCGCGCCTTCTTGTAGAGCCCCTTGGGATCGCGCCCTTCGGCAACGGCTAGCGGCGCATCGACAAACACTTCAATGAACTCATTCTTGTCTACCAGCCCACGCACCATGTCGCGCTCGGCGCGGAACGGAGAGATGAAGCTCGCGGTGACGATAAGGCCGCTGTCCACGAACAGCTTCGCGACCTCGCCGATACGGCGGATGTTTTCAATGCGCTCTTCGTCGGTGAAACCGAGGTCCTTGTTGAGACCCTGGCGGATATTGTCTCCGTCCAACGCGTAGGTATGTACGCCCATCGCCACGAGCTTGCGCTCGACGAGGTTTGCGATGGTTGACTTACCCGCACCCGACAGGCCTGTGAACCAGAGGATAGCCGGCTTGTGTCCCTTCAGAAGCGAACGCGACGCCTTGGTCACATCCATCGCCTGTCGGTGCACGTTCGTCGCGCGGCTCAGCGTAAACTCGATCATGCCCGCGCCAACAGTCTGGTTGGTGAAGCGATCAATCAGGATGAACGCGCCGCCTTCACGGATCGATTTGTAGGGGTCGAACGCAATCGTCTGGTTCGTCGCGATATTGCAGAACCCGATCTCGTTGAGGCCGAGCGCATGGCCCGGCGTCTTGTCGAGCGTGTTGATGTCGATCTTGTGCCGGATCTGCGTGACCGTCGCCTGCACCGTCTGCGCGCCAATCTTGAGCAGATAGGCGTGGCCAGTCGTCAGCGCGTCTTCCGTCATCCAGAGGATGTTGGCGGTGAACTGGTTCGACACTTCCGGACGCGCATCGGATGAAGCGAACACGTCGCCGCGCGACGCATCGATCTCGTCTGCAATCACCAGCGTGACCGCATCGCCGGCCGAAGCCTGCGGCAGGTCCCCATCCGCGGTAACGATGGCTTTCACCTTCGATACCTTGCCGGACTTGGTGACGACAACTTCGTCGCCCGGTTTGACAGAGCCGGACGTGATCGTGCCGGAGAAGCCCCGGAAATCGAGATTTGGACGGTTCACCCACTGCACCGGCAAGCGGAAAGGCGCATTGGCGCGCTCGTCCGCGATCTCGATGTTTTCAAGGTGCTCCAGCAAGGTCGGCCCGGGATGCCACGGCATCGACTCCGACTTCACCGTGACGTTCTCGCCCTTCAGGGCGGACATCGGGATTGGCGTGATACTCTCGAAGCCAAGATTCTCGGCGATCTGCAGATAGCTCGCGACGATCTCGTGGAAGCGCGCGCGGCTGTAGTCAACGAGATCCATCTTGTTGACCGCCACCACGATGTGGCGAACGCCCAGCATGTTGGCGATGTAGGTGTGGCGCTTGCTCTGCGGGAGCACACCCTTGCGCGCGTCGATCAGGATAACAGCCACATCCGCGGTGGATGCGCCGGTGGCCATGTTGCGCGTGTATTGCTCGTGGCCTGGCGTATCGGCGACGATGAACTTCCGCTTGTCGGTCGAGAAGAAACAGATCGGAAGAGCGTCGTGTAGGGAAAGAGTGTACCATCCAG